>ERZ1740070.70-NODE-70-length-79656-cov-14.948204_pt1 | contig 79656 bp, 58 predicted proteins | sample MGYA00581734_ERZ1740070 | MGnify/ENA primary metagenome ERZ1740070 (study PRJEB43018, sample SAMN04849744) | marine metagenome | isolation source: floating plastic debris | place: Pacific Ocean | collected 2008-09-01 | study: EMG produced TPA metagenomics assembly... | reverse complement strand
TTTCTGATCCCGATGGAAATTTTTCATTGACCGTTGATCAGGCTCCTCCTCTGACTCTCGTATTTTCCTTTATCGGATTTGAAACTCAGGAAATAGAGATCACGAATGCCACTACCGCAAACCTTCAAATTGCAATGGCGGAGCAATCTCTTTTGGGTCAGGAAATCGTTGTTTCAGCGTCCAGGGTTGAGGAGAGTATTCTGGAGTCTCCCGTATCAATTGAGAAGATGGATATATTGGCTATCCAAAACACGGCTTCTGATAATTACTATAAAGGAATTGCTAATCTGAAAGGTGTTGACGTTACGACCAGTAGTATCAATTTTCAAATTATAAATGCTCGGGGATTCAACTCAACCGGTAATACCAGGTTCGTCCAATTAACGGACGGCATGGATACTCAGGCGCCTGCTCTTAACTTCCCCATAGGGAACCTAAATGGCCCGTCGGAATTAGATGTGGAAAGTGTGGAATTCATTCCCGGAGCAGCCTCGGCCCTTTACGGACCAAACGCTTTTAACGGTATATTATTGGTAAACTCCAAAAGTCCTTTTGATTATCAGGGAGTCAGTGCATTTGCCAAAATTGGAATCAATCATTTGAGCGATTCCGATCTGGATGCCGAAGGTCAGGAGATAGGTCCGGGTGGTACTGAGCCCATGTACGATTTTTCAGTAAGGTATGCCAAGGCGTTTAATAACAAATTTGCCTTCAAGGTAAATTTTTCTTACAGCCAGGCTGAAGACTGGTACGGAACCAATCTTCAAGATCAGAGTTCACAAAACGCTTTATCGTCCGGTTTTAACCCCGGAAGCAATCTGGTTCATGCTTTTGGAGATGAAGTATCTACAAATTTAGCACTTGTAGGTTTGGCAGCCGGAATTGACGGTCTTCCTAACCAGGTAGTCTCAAGAACCCCTTACGAAGAGCGCTTTTTGGTGGACTATGGCGCCGAAAATATCAAGGTGAACACCGGTCTTCACTACAGGCTGAATGACAAAATGGAACTTTTATACGGTTTAAATTATGGTTATGGAACTACGGTTTATTCCGGAGCACAACGCTATTCATTGGCTAACTTTTCCATTTTACAGCATAAGTTAGAGCTTAAGGGAGATAATTTCTTCTTAAGGGCATACACCACACGAGAAAATTCCGGCGATTCTTACATAGCCGATCTTGCCGGCGTTCTTATCAACCGAGAGTGGAAAAGTGATACACAATGGTTTGGAGAATATGCAGCAGCGTATGGCGCGGCACTTGCCGGTGGCTCTACCGATGAAGCAGCCCATATGCTAGCCCGTGGAGTGGCTGATGACGGACGTCTGAACCCTGGAACTGCTGAATTTGATGCCGCACTAGATAGAGTAACCGGACAGGTAATTCCTAATGGTTCCTTATTTGATGATGAAACAAATCTTTATCATGCAGAAGGGCAATATGACTTTAAAAACCAAATTGACTTTATGGGATTGCAGGTTGGTGCAAGTTATCGTTTGTATGACTTGAATTCTAATGGCACCATCTTCCCTGATTCTTCCGGCAATGATATTACCATTCAAGAAATTGGAGCGTACGCACAACTGTCAAAGAGTCTTCTTGAAGATCGCCTCAAGTTGACAGGGTCGTTGCGTTACGATAAGAATGAAAACTTTGACGCACAGCTTAATCCACGACTATCCGGAGTTTTCAGAGTAGCTGAAAATAATAACATACGGGTTTCTTATCAGACCGGGTTTCGCAACCCTACTACACAGGGTCAGCACATTGATTTAAATGTTCTTACTGCACAATTAATTGGTGGGCTACCACAATATGCTGAGAATTACAATGCTTATGAAAATGCGTATACCGTACCTTCGGTGAATGATTTTATAGCCGCTGTGGCTGCCGACCCTCTTGGTAGCGCCGCTTTAGGTAACCCTGCTAACTTGGCATTGTTGGATCCTGTAGATAGGTTCAACCCTGTTGAACCAGAACAGGTCCAGTCCATAGAGATAGGTTATAAAGCAGTAATCGCCAATAAACTTTTTGTAGACATAGCGTACTATTACAATGAATTTCAAGATTTCATAGCTCAGCGTCAGATCAGAAAATCAGCAGGAGAGCTTGATTTAAGTGCAACCACAATAACAGAACAAAACATTAGAAATGCGCAAACGCTGTTAACGCCTGTGGTTACACCTGAAAGAATTAACACCTTCCAAATTTACACTAATGTTGATCAAACGGTAAGTGCGCAGGGAGCTGCCGTAGGCCTTGAATATATGTTGAATAAAGGATATAAAATAAGTGGTAATTATAACTGGAACCGACTAAATGACGACCTCGGTAATGGTTTCCTCAGCGAATTCAACACACCTGAACACAAATTCAATGTCTCTTTCGGCAACAGGAAAGTTACCGATAAAATAGGTTTCAATGTAACGTACAGGTGGCAAGATGAATTCTTATGGGAAAGCTCTTTTGCCATTGGTGATGTGCCCTCTGTCGGAACGTTAGATGCGCAAGTAAGTTACAAACTATCCGGGTTAAAATCGATTCTAAAATTAGGCGCGTCTAACCTAACGAATGAGAGGTATGTGTTGAACTACGGTGGCCCTACCATTGGCTCCATATACTACTTATCCATTACGTTTGATGAGTTTATGAATTAAGGTAATTAAGATTAAAGAAATGAAAATTATTAACAGATATATAGTTTTTGGTTTAACCGTAGCGATAGCCTGGTCATGTACATACGATGAACCCGAGATGTCACAACCTACAAGTGGGACAGCAGATTTCACAAAAATGGTTAGTGTCGGTAATTCTTTAACCGCGGGCTTCATGGATGGAGCCCTCTACAATCAAGGTCAGATGAACTCATTCCCTGCATTACTTGCTATGCAGATGGAATTAGTGGGTGGCGGAGAATTTAACCAACCTGATATAAATTCGGATGTAGGATTCAGCGGTCTTGCATCAGATGGAACCACTCCCCTGGGTCGTTTAAGACTCGTGGGCAGTGTTCCAACGCCAATTGTACCCGGAGAGTTTCCAGGTGCATTCGCAGGAGATAAGAGTGCACTCAATAACTTTGGTGTACCCGGTATAACGTTAGGAACGGCTCTTATACCCAACACAGGTACTCCCGGTGACGATTTAGAAAATGGGCTGTATACCAGGTTTGCTTCGAGCCCCGGAACGTCCACAGTTATCGGCGATGCTGCCGCAGCTTTAGCTGATGGCGGTACTTTTTTTACTTTTTGGTTAGGTAACAATGATATTTTGGGCTATGCCACAGGTGGCGCTGCCAATGAGACCATATTCACCGATCTAAATACTTTTAGCCAAACGCTAAATCAGGCATTGGGTGCAATGCTGGCAGCAGCTCCAGATGCAGAAGGTGTAGTAGCAAATATTCCTGATGTCTTGAGTATTCCCTTTTTCAAATTAGTACCTTACAATTCTATCCCCTTGGATGCCACAACTGCGGCTGGGGTGAACATTGCCTATGGAGAATATAACGCAGGCCTTGCAGCCGCACTCGGAGCAATGTTAATCACTCAGGAAGAACATGATCGTAGGGTTATTAATTTTGTTGAAGGAGATAATGGTTATGTTATTACTGACGATGAACTAACTGATGTGGCAACATTAAGCGGAGGCATGATCCCAATACCCAATTTAAGACAAACTGCACCCACTGATTTGGTGCCGCTTACAGTAGCTTCGGTGCTGGGCACATTAGTTGACCCGGATGATCCGAATACCGCTAGAGGCGTGGGAGTGCCTCTTGGCGATGAGAGTGTTGTAACACCTGCTGAATTGGCAACAATACAATCCAGAACAGAACAATTTAATCAGTTAATTGCCGACGCCGTGGATGCAAACAGTTCGCAACTTGTTTTATTCGATGCCAATACACTCTTACAGGACCTGGTTGTCAACGGTGCCTCTATCAACGGAAGCGCTTTAGATGCCTCCCTAATTCCTCCATTTGGAGCATTTTCCACGGACGGAGTTCATCCTAATTCCAGAGGATATGCCTATTTAACAAATGAAATGATTGAAGTTATTAATAGTAAGTTTGGAGCCAATATACCCGAGTTAAATCCCAATGATTATCCGGGAAATGCCCTGCCTGAATAAAACTTTTTAAATCAATGGGGCTGTCTCAAAAGGTAGGTCATCCATAGTTTGCGAAGGATCTTACTAAGCTTAAGTGACTGTTTGAAAGCTTAGTGAGATTCTTCCTTCATCAGAATGACTTGAAATGTGGTTTGCTACCTTTTAATACAGCCTTAATTTAATCTTTATAACCGAAAAGTTTCTTCTCTTTAATTGCTGCCGACACCTTACGCGGAACCATTCCTTCCCAGCCACCCTCACCTGATTTTATTCTAGCCAGAACATTGTCAGATATAATGTGTAAGTGATCAAGCGCCGGCCCGTCAATATCAACCAGCTTTTTATTAAACCTAAGGTAATCTAAAAGCCCCTGAAGGTTATCTGGGAGTTGAAAGTTTTGCAGGCCATAAAGTTCCTGCGAATCCTGCTTATACGATGGGTAGACATACAAAGTAACGTTATTGCCAAACAATGTACCGAAAGCCTCAAGCACTCCCCCTTTGAGGTCTTGGTAGTAATTCTCGTCAAAGACTTTCTGAAGGTTGTAAACTCCCAATATAATCCCGATCTTCCGTCCACGTGTGATTGCTGAAATGTAATTAACGAGGCGATAATAACGTATATAATTTGAGATCATAACATTCTGTCCTAATGAGCAGATAATGTCAACTCTATTTAGGAAATCCTCTTCATCGATATGACCATCCGTGCTCAAGTCTGCAAGTGTTAATTCAGTAAGGACCACAATCTTTTCTTTATCTACATCCGGATCTTTCTTAAACTGCCTCCGCGCAGAAATAAGCATATCCACATTCACATGTGTTACCGGTCTGAAGCGCCCCCTTAACATTAGCACATTTTTTTTATAAAGAAATTCAGAAGGCTGCTGAACGCTACCGTCAGCTCCGAATATGGCAACTCGGGTCATACCATTCTTTACAAGCTTTAAGCTCATAATACGATTATCTACGGTTTTAAAGTCAGGTCCAGCTATCCTGAACATATCGATCTCAATCCTGCCTTTCGCTAACTCATCTATCAATGAATTGAGAAAACCATCACCTACTTCTTTATGAAATAAACAAGCATAAATCAGATTAACGCCAACTACGCCAACGGCATATTGCTGCAGTATAGCATCATTGTCATGCATCTTAATATGGATGACACATTCATTCAAGGGACCTTCAGGCCTCATCTGAAACCTTACTCCTATCCACCCATGTGCCTGATTGGTTTTGTTATAGTTCAACGCTTCTACCGTATTGGCAAAAGCAAAGAACCTTGTTTCTTTAGCTCTATGAGGAAGTCTCTCCGATAACAGGCGATACTCCTTTTCCAACATTTTTATCAGTCTGGCTTCACACACATAACGCTCGGAAGTGCCATAAATAGCATCGCTAAAGCTCATATCATAAGCTGACATTGTTTTTGCGACCGTACCGGAGGCTCCACCAGCCTTAAAAAAATTAGCGGCTACTTCCTGACCTGCTCCTATTTCTGCAAATGACCCATAGATATCCTGCCGAAGATTAATTTCAAGCGCCTTTTCTTTAGTTGAAAAATTTTGGAGATTATCCATTAGAGAGTGATATTTTTATAAAACTAATCTGAAAATCAAAACATACCAATCATCTGGGTTTTAAGTTGGTTCGATTGTGGTCAGTCTTTTTTTAATGTTTAAATGGTTTTGTTATCTTGATCTTTTGTTGATATCGTTTTTCTGACTTATGGAAGTATTAGACTTCATTACACTACTGGTAATAATGGCAGCAGTTTTTACTCTTATCAATGTAAAATGGCTTAAGCTACCCTCAACTATAGGCCTGATGCTTTTAGCTCTAGGACTATCGGTATTCATTATTCTTGGAGAGTGGGTATTCAAAACTCTCAACGAACTTGCTACCAACTTAATGACAGAATATGATTTTTCGGATGTACTATTTCAGGTAATGCTTAGTTTTCTCCTCTTTGCAGGTGCACTGGAACTCGATTTGAGAAAGCTTGGCGAAGAGAAGTGGCCAATTTTTGCTTTAGCAACCATCGGCGTTGTGATTTCCACATTTTTCACCGCCACTGCTATTTATTATCTTCTGCCACTGGTTGGCCTTCCTTTAGATTATATTTATTGCTTGATCTTTGGGGCTTTGATTTCCCCTACTGACCCAATATCGGTGCTGGCAATGATGAAGAAGACATCAGTCTCTAAAAACCTTGAGTCACAAATTGCGGGAGAATCACTTTTCAATGACGGTGTTGGCGTAGTTGTTTTTTTAACAATTCTTTCAATAGCAATGAATGGTGTAGAAAATTTTGAACCCCTACATGCATTACAGCTTTTCGGCGTAGAAGTCATCGGGGGCATGGCTCTGGGCGCCGCCATAGGTTCTTTCGGTTTATACCTTTTAAAAATCATTGACAATGAACATACTGAAATAGAGGTATTGGTAACGTTAAGCATGGTACTTGGCGGCGCAAGTATTGCAGAAATGCTGCATGTATCCGGGCCATTGGCAATGGTTGTCATGGGTCTATTTGTTGGCCGAAAAGGACGTAATAAAGAGTTGGAAAATGTCGCCGGCGATTATGTATATAAATTCTGGCACTTAATGGATGAAGCAATGAACGCCATTCTATTCATTCTGATAGGACTTCAAGTGATAGTTATTCATTATGAAGTAGACTATTTCTACGGAGCAGCGTTCGCTATATTATCTGTGCTACTATCACGTTTTCTAGGTGTAGGCCTTCCAATATCTGTTATGCGACTAAAAAGAAAGTTTCCACCTTATACGATCCGTATTTTAACCTGGAGCGGACTGCGAGGTGGAATTAGCGTAGCGCTAGCCCTTTCATTATACGAAACTACTACATTCAATACACGAATAGTAGATGTTATCATTACGATGACCTACTGTACTGTATTATTTTCCATTTTAGTACAAGGTTTAACTGTGGGTAAACTTTTCGAGAAGTTCAATGCCGCTAACGACCATAGCTAATTGAATAGGTTAACCTGCAAAATATCATTTATGACCTTTGTACGGGTTTAACTTTTGAATGAATCTAAATTTCCATAATTTCAGCGGTTTAAATTTATATAATGGCAAACAGAGGAGGTTTTTCAAGTAAGTTAGGTTTTATTATGGCTGCGGCCGGTTCGGCTGTTGGCCTTGGTAACATCTGGGGATTCCCCTATGAGGTAGGCCAAGGTGGAGGAGCGGCCTTTGTCGTCATATACCTATTATTTTGCTTTATCCTGTGCTTCCCAGTTATGGTTACTGAGATTGCCATAGGTAGAAAAACACAAAAGAATCCAGTTGGGGCTTTTAACAGCCTTGGATACAAAAATTGGAACATCGTTGGTAGGCTAGGAATATTTAGTGGCGTACTTATTCTTTCCTTCTATAATGTGATCGCCGGTTGGGCATTTGGGTACATTTTTGAAATGGTAAGCGGCAATTTTGGTATTGCAGAAAAGTTTGGTGAATACATAACTCAAGTATTTAAAGTTGGCGCTTACGGCATTATTTTTATGACGGTTACCGCCTATGTCGTTTCAAAAGGCATATCCGGTGGAATTGAAAGAGCAGCCAAATTATTAATGCCCACCCTGATCGGCATGATGTTGATTTTGGTTATATATTCACTTACACTGCCTCATTCAATGGATGGCTTAAAATTCTATCTGATACCTGATTTTAGTAAGCTGTCCGGATCAGTCATATACAATGCAATGGGTCAGGCATTCTTTTCCCTCTCATTAGGTATGGGAGCCCTAATTACCTATGGAAGTTATGTTGGCAAATCCGATAATATTATAAGTTCGGCTGCATTTATTACACTTGCCGACGTGGGCATAGCGCTATTGGCAGGTCTCATGATATTCCCGCTTATAGGTTATATGAGTGCCGGAACCATGGAAGGAGCAGGGCGAGGACCTGGCCTTATATTCGTCACACTGCCTCAAATCTTTGGAACCATTGGTGGTGGATTGGGAATTGCCTCAGGTACCATATTTTTTGTCCTCCTGTGCTTTGCGGCACTTACATCAACGGTTTCATTGCTAGAAGTCCCAGTAGCTTATGTCGTTGATGAAATGAAAATCAGAAGAGCAAGAGCGGTATGGTTAGTCGCCGCGTTAATCTTCGTAATCGGAATTCCATCACTGATTGGAAACGGGTATTCCGATTTTTTTAGTACAAATTTTATAACGTACAAAGAGGGTGGTCAAGATACAGATTTCCTTTCCTTTGTTGCAGCGCTTGCTAATGATAGTATTTTACCACTTGGGGGTTGCCTAATTTCCTTCTTTGCAGCGCATGTTTGGAAAAAGCATAACCTGGACGAAGAACTATCCATAGGAGCGCCAGGATATAAAGGGTCTTTTGTCCAAAAATACTTGAACTTTGCTATTGGCTATTTTGCACCAATAGTACTCACATCAGTATTTATCTTTACTGTCTTATTCAAGTTTTTTGGAATACAGATTCTTTAGAAATTAAGTTACGAACTTATTAGCTGCTTCGGTTTTGAGGCTGTCCCACGCCTCTGGCGTAGGAGGATTACCCTTTTCAAAATTTTCGATTAACCAAAGTACAATTTCCTTTTTAAATCCGAACTGTTCCATCAGTTCCTCGCAAAAAGCAATTTCACTATCCTCAACCACACCATCTGCGTATACCATGATTACCAGGTCATACAGCTGATTCATTTTTTGATCATGACCTTCTGGCACTTTTAACTTTACCTCTTTTTCACTTTGAATAAGAGTTGCTATTTGTCTGTCTTTCAAGCCATATTTTGCCCCAATTTTATAGAGCATTTCCTCTTCTGTACTGTGCAGATGACCATCCGCCTTGGCCAAAGCAATAAGATTTCGAACGTGATTCTTTTTAAATGAAAGATATTGATGTTCAAAGAAACCGATCATAACGGTAGGATTTAATTCAATAGTCTTTTAAAGTAGCTAAATTCTCTTGGCAATAAAAAATGAAATGACCTGCGATGCTCAAGTTTATCACACGTGCCAAATACGAAAATCATGCTCAAAAAATAATGAACCTCATATTTGCATTTAGGTCAAGTCGAGGCTTTACTTGTCTACTCATCCCTCAGCTCACGCCTTATAATCTTACCAACATTAGATTTTGGCAGCTCTTCTCTAAATTCAATAAATTTAGGATTCTTATATCTCGTTAGGTTTTCCTGGCAGTAACCGCGAAGTTCATCCTCGGTAAGCGCAGGATCGCTTTTAACAACGAAAACCTTTACACACTCAGTAGACTTTTCATCTGGCACCCCTACGGCCGCCAGTTCCAAAACTTTAGGATGATTGGCAATTACATTTTCTATCTCATTAGGATAGACATTGAATCCACTCACGTTGATCATATCTTTTTTCCGGTCTACAATTTTGAAGAAACCATCTTCATCCATCATACCCATGTCGCCGGTGCGGAACCATCCGCCCTTAAAAAAGGCATCACCATTATCCTTTTTCCAATAGCCTTTCATCACCTGTAAGCCTCTTGCGCAAATCTCCCCTACCTCTCCTTTACCGAGCTTATCTCCCTGCTCGTCAAAAATGGCCATTTCAGTTCCGCTTGTGGGTAAACCTATAGTACCCAATCGGTGGCTACCATCCAGCGGATTACATGATAAGACCGGAGAGGTTTCGCTTAATCCATAGCCTTCTACCAATGGCTTACCGGTCAATTGCTCCCAGCGTTTAGCCACATCATCCTGAACAGCCATACCACCACCTATAGTACCAAACAAATTTGAAAAGTCTACTTCTTTAAATGCACCTTGGTTTAGTAAACCATTAAATAGGGTATTGACACCCGTCATAAGTGTAAATCTGTGCTTCTTCAGTTCCTTAATAAAACCTTTCATATCCCTTGGATTAGTAATAAGGACATTTTTTGCTCCCGCATGCAGCATTAAAACACCATTAACAGTAAGTGCAAAAATATGATAGAGCGGAATGGCTGTAATCATTACATGCTCTTTGCTTTGGTCTAAAAGCGGCTTAAACCAATAGGTAGTTTGTTTAGTATGAGCGACAATATTTTCATGTGACAATTGCGCTCCTTTTGACACGCCCGTGGTGCCGCCTGTATATTGCAGGAAAGCAATATCCTTGGCATCTACTTCAGGTCTTTCATAATTAGATTTAGAACCAATGGTAAGCGCTTGCTTTATAGTCAGCGCTCCATCCAGGTTAAACGGTGGCACCATTTTCTTAATATGCTTAACTACAGTGTTTACCAGCCACCCTTTAAATCCACCTAACATATCTCCCAGTTCTGTGACAATAATTTTATCTATACCTGTTTCAGATCGGATCTTTTCAAGGTTAGAAGCGAAATTCGCCACTATAACCACTGCTTTAACACCGGCATCCAGATATTGATGTTTCATTTCCCGGGGAGTGTAGAGCGGATTGGTATTGACGACTATTAAACCCGCTCTCAGCGCTCCTATAAGTACAACAGGATATTGCAGCAAGTTGGGCATCTGAATCGCTATCGGGTCGCCTTTTTTTAATTGCCAGTGATTTTGGATGAATGCAGCAAAATTTCTGGATAACCTGTCAACATCGTTGAATGTCAGCTGCTTACCCATATTTTCATAGGCTACCTTATGTCCATTCTCATTAAAAGCCTTATCAAATAGCTCTAGTAGATTACCAAATTCTAATTCACCCAAATCTTCAGGTATACCTTCGGGATAGTTCTTTGTCCAGGGAAAAGCGCTCATAATAATGTAATAGATTAAAAATCAATATTACAAAAAAGAGCCATAAAAAAGGCAATTCGCATAATGCGAATAGCCTTTGCTGTGGAGGAAGGATTCGAACCTTCACGAAGCGGTTAGTTTCCGTTGCTATTGGACGCTAAGAAATTTATCCCGTAACCCTCACCCCCGAGACCGGAGGGCTTGTCTGCCAGTTTCAACACTCCACAATCAATTAACTTAAACATGTAGCTGTAGGAGAAGGACTCGAACCTCCACGAAGCAGTTAGTCTCTGTTGCTATTGAATGCGACCAGAAATTTATCCCGTTACCTTCACCCCCGAGACCGGAGGGCTTGTCTGCCAATTTCAACACCCTACAGTGTTTTATTTGTCGATTCAAATGTAGTAAAATCACCCATTTGTTAAAAAAAAATCAATCAAATTGAATAAATTTTACAATATTTTTAAATTAGCGGCTAATACGACATTAAATTGATAAAACACAATCATCATTATGCCTAATAATTACGATATTGATAATATAGATCTCAAGATCCTGGAGGTTCTTACCAAAAATGCCAAAAAACCATATACCGAAGTAGCAAAGCAGGTCTATGTTTCAGGGGGTACCGTTCATGTAAGAATGAAAAAACTTGAAGAAATGGGTATTGTGAAAGGCAATACACTATTGATCGACCATACCAGGCTAGGTTTTGATATAACTGCCTTCATTGGCATATTTCTAAGTAAAAGCGCGCTATACGACGAGGTTATTGCTTTACTCAAGCAAGTCCCGGAAATTGTCAATGTACATTATACAACAGGTAACTACAGTATGTTTGCTAAAATGTATTGCAGGGATACTAATCATTTGAAAGACGTCTTATACGATAAAATCCAACGTATTGAAGGTATCGTAAGAACGGATACGATGATATCACTCGAAGAAAGCATTAGCAGGAACTTGACGTTGGAGCCTTTTGATTGAAAGAAGTAATCCATTGATAATAATTATCTATCCAAAAAGTACTATGTTGGAACATTAGCCGGTGAAATTTGTTGTACATTTGTCTCACAATTTGACATTATTCTAAATAAGAATATGAGTAAAGATGATCAGATTTTAGAGGAATTTACCTCCAAAGAATATGAACACGGCTGGACCGTAGATATTGATAGTGATCAGGCTCCAAAAGGCTTGAATGAAGATATCATACGTTTTATTTCTGCAAAGAAAGAAGAGCCCCAATGGCTACTCGATTGGCGTTTGGACGCCTTTCGCGTATGGTCAAAAATGCAGGAACCGCATTGGGCCAATGTCACTTTCCCCTCCATCAATTATCAAGATATAATTTATTATTCGGCCCCTAAGCAAAAAGTGCAATCTAAAAGTTTAGATGAGGTTGATCCTGAATTATTAGAAACTTTTAAAAAACTAGGCATCTCACTTGAGGAGCAAAAGCGACTTACCGGAGTGGCGGTAGATGCAGTTATCGACAGTGTTTCTGTTGCTACCACATTTAAAGATAAACTTGGAGAACTGGGAATAATTTTTTGTTCATTTAGTGAAGCCGTGAAGGAACATCCGGAACTAGTTAAAAAATATTTAGGTTCCGTGGTTCCGGTCTCTGATAACTACTACGCCGCACTCAACTCAGCTGTATTTTCGGATGGTTCTTTTTGTTACATTCCCAAAGGAGTTCGCTGTCCAATGGAATTATCAACCTATTTCAGAATTAATGCAGCAAATACCGGGCAGTTCGAAAGGACCCTGATTGTAGCTGAAGATAATTCCTACGTAAGTTATCTGGAAGGTTGTACAGCTCCCATGCGTGATGAAAATCAATTGCATGCTGCAGTAGTTGAAATATATGTGAAGGCAGATGCTGAAGTCAAATACTCTACTGTACAAAACTGGTACCCCGGCGATAAGAATGGTAAGGGTGGTATATATAATTTGGTAACAAAAAGAGGAATATGTGCCGGTAACAATGCCAAACTTTCCTGGACCCAGGTAGAGACAGGTTCAGCTGTAACATGGAAATATCCTTCCTGCATCCTGAAAGGCGATAATTCAAGCGGTGAATTTTATTCGGTGGCCGTTACTAATAACTATCAACAAGCGGATACAGGAACGAAAATGATTCATATTGGCAGAAATACCAAGTCTAGAATAGTTTCCAAAGGCGTTTCTGCAGGATACTCGCAGAACAGCTACAGAGGGCAGGTACATGTCATGAAACGAGCGACAGGAGCCCGTAACTTTTCACAATGCGACTCGCTACTAATGGGTAATAAATGTGGCGCCCATACCTTTCCATACATTGATATAGAAAACAAATCTTCGATGGTTGAGCATGAGGCTACTACCTCGAAAATTGGAGAAGATCAAATTTTCTATTGCACCCAGCGTGGTATAGATGAGGAAAGCGCTGTGGCTTTAATCGTAAATGGCTATTGTAAGGAGGTTTTAAATCAGTTGCCAATGGAGTTTGCGGTTGAGGCACAAAAGCTTCTTGCTCTTACTCTGGAAGGTTCGGTTGGATAATACCTTGAATAACTTCCAACTCTTGAACAAAAAAATTGAACTATTAAAAATGCTAAGAATAAATAATTTACATGCTTCAATTGAGGATAAGCAAATACTCAATGGGATTAATCTTAAGGTAAAACCCGGAGAGGTTCATGCAATCATGGGACCTAACGGATCTGGTAAAAGTACCTTGGCAAGCGTACTTGCCGGTCGTGAAGATTATGAAGTAACTGAAGGTCAAGCAGATTTCCAAGGTGAAGATCTTTTAGAGATGTCACCTGAAGACAGGGCAAGAGCCGGTGTTTTTCTTGCTTTTCAATATCCAGTAGAAATCCCTGGGGTAAGTACTATAAATTTCATGAAAACGGCTTTAAATCAAGTGCGTGAATTTAGAGGTCAAGAAACTCTGGACGCAGTTTCCTTCCTCACATTTATGAAGGAAAAAATGAAACTGGTAGAAATAGATCAGAGTCTTCTTAGTCGTTCATTAAACGAAGGTTTTTCAGGTGGTGAGAAAAAAAGAAACGAGATTTTCCAAATGGCGATGCTTGAGCCCAAGCTATCTATATTGGATGAAACAGATTCCGGTTTAGACATTGATGCTTTGAAAATTGTAGCAAACGGTGTTAACAAACTTAAGAAAAAAGATAACGCTACGATTGTAGTTACTCACTACCAGCGGCTGCTGGATTATATAGTTCCTGATTATGTTCATGTACTTTACAATGGTCGTATTGTAAAAAGTGGTACTAAAGAATTAGCCCAGGAGCTAGAAGCCAAGGGGTACGATTGGATTAAGGAGGAGGCTGACGCAACAACAGCTTAATAGCAATATGAGTAACGCTAGTAAACCTGATAATCAAATAGATCAACTTTCTAAAAAGTTTGATCAGTTTGAAACCATGCTCAATGGTTCTAAAGGATCAATTCATGAGACGAGAAAGGCGGCAATAGCACATTTTCTCAAAAATGGCTTCCCAACTTCAAAAAACGAAGAATATAAGTATACTGATCTGGATAAAGCGGTCAGTAAAACGATTGACTTTTCTTTAGAACCAAATGCTTCTGAATTTGGGGCATCTGAACTAGAATTTGGAAAAATAAAGGACCTTGATGCATACGAATTAGTATTTGTAAATGGTCAATATCAAACAGAACAGTCCTCTGTTCCAAATTTAAATGGTGTTATAATCACAGACTTCAAGGAAGCATTATCATCAGACAGTGATGTAATTAAAAATCACTACAGTAAATATGCATCCTTTGAAAAGGATGAGCTCGTAGCTTTGAATACAGGTTTTTCAATCAATGGATCAGTAATCAGAATAAAGAAAAATCAAACCATTGATAAGCCGATTGTTTTACGCTATATCAATAGTGTAGTCAATGATCAAACTCAAAATCATCCAAGAAACCTTATCGTTGCTGAGGAAAGCAGCAGTGCGTCTGTGATTGAGATTTACGGTGATGTCGGAGATCATGTCAGCTTCACAAATGAGGTAACAGAGATTGTAATAGCCGAAAATTCGCAGCTGGATCACTATAAACTTCAGTTAAATAGCAATAAGGCATTTTATACTGGTACGACACAGGTAATGCAGGCGAGTTCAAGTCGATTTCGCAGCTACACCTTCACCGTTGCAGGCTCCATTATCAGGAACAATCTCAACGTAGATCAGGACGGAGAGGGATGTGAAACACATATGTATGGCCTTTATCTATTGAATGGCAATTCACACGTGGATAATCATACCACTGTTGATCACAAAAAGCCCAATTCATATAGTAACGAACTGTACAAAGGTATACTTGATGATAAATCAAAAGGAGTGTTTAACGGGAAGATCTATGTTCGACCTGAGGCACAAAAAACAAATGCTTTTCAATCGAACAAGAATATCCTACTTACGGATAATGCCATAGTAAACACAAAACCGCAGCTAGAAATTTGGGCAGATGATGTGAAATGTTCTCACGGGTGTACCACAGGCCAATTGGATGAAGAAGCATTGTTTTACATGCAAGCCAGGGGGTTAAGTAAAGACAGCGCCCGTTCCTTACTACTTTATGCGTTTGCTACAGAAGTTTTAGAGACGGTAGAAATAGAACCTGTTAAAGCTTACTTGGAAAAAATTATCTCTGACCGTTTACACTAAAGTATGAGTGCGCCTACTACACTTCAAAGTTTGGAAATAGCTAAAATTCGGGAGCAATTCCCTGTATTGCATCAAAATGTTAATGGTAAACCTTTGGCTTACTTTGATAATGCGGCTACTAGCCAAAAGCCCACGCGCGTTATTAATGCCCTTTCAGACTATTACAGTAGTTATAATGCTAACATACACCGAGGCATACATACGCTTGCTGAAAAGGCAACAAAGGCTTATGAGCAAACTCGCTTTACCGTTCAGCGATTTATCGGAGCTGCTGAAGTAGAAGAAATAATTTTTACGAAAGGTACTTCCGAAGGTATTAATCTTGTTGCTGCCACATATGGCAGAAAGTTTATAAACAAGGGTGACGAAATTATAATTTCGGGTCTGGAGCACCACTCTAATATTGTGCCTTGGCAGCTTTTGGCTGAAGAGAAAGAAGCCATAATTAAAGTCATTCCCGTTTTGGAAGACGGCAGTTTGGACTTGGAAACTTTTAAGTCACTTCTTTCGCACAAGTCCAAGTTAGTCGCGGTCAATCACGCAAGTAATAGCTTGGGTACGATCAATCCCATTAAGGATATCATAAATAAGGCTCATGAGTTCGGAGCTAAAGTGTTAATCGATGGCGCACAAGCAAGCGCACATCTTGATATCGATGTTCAAGAATTAGATTGTGACTTTTATGCTATTTCAGCACATAAAGTTTACGGTCCTACCGGAACAGGGGCTCTTTATGGCAAGCGTGAGCTTTTAGAAAGTATGCCTCCTTATCAGGGTGGCGGGGAAATGATCAAAGATGTATCTTTTGAAAAAACTACCTATAATGATATTCCCTACAGGTTTGAGGCGGGCACTCCTAATATAGCAGATGTAATAGCATTCAAGGAGGCTTTAGATTTCGTGACTGAAACCGGGAAGCAAGAAATGGCGGCATACGAGAACTCGCTTCTTGCATATGCAACAAAAGAAATCAGTAAAGTTGATGGAATTAAAATATACGGCGCCGCTGCAAACAAAGTAAGTGTTCTTTCATTTCTAATTGACAGAATCCATCCATTTGATATTGGGCAAATGCTTGATGCCAGAGGTATTGCTGTCAGAACGGGACATCATTGTACTCAACCACTGATGGATCGCTATGGTATAGAAGGTACGGTACGCGCTTCATTCGCTGTTTATAACACAAAAGAGGAAATAGACAATATGCTTGAGGGCTTACAACGTATCGTGAAATTTATGAGGTGATGAGCTCGATCAAAGAAATTCAGGAGAGTATTGTAGAAGATTTTGCCATACTGGATGGCGACATGGAAATGACCAACTTTTATATGATGGAGTTGGGACAAAAGCTTCCTGAAATGCCAGATGCGCTCAAAACGGAAAAGAATATTGTAAAAGGTTGTCAGTCCAAAGTTTGGCTCACAGCAAGATTAGAGAACGACAGAGTTGAATTTCAAGCAGATAGCAATACCGCCATAACAAAAGGTCTCGTGAGCTTGTTAGTCCGCGTTTTATCAGGTCAGACTTCTGATGATATCATAAATGCAGATTTATTTTTTCCAAAAGAAATAGGTATGGAACGTTTCATCGGTACTCAGCGTTCGAATGGTTTTTCTGCTATGATTAAGCAAATGAAATTATACGCTGTGGCCTTGAAGGCGAAAGAAGTTAGCAATTAGAAATGGGTGAACCAGTAAAAACGAAAGAAGCAGATTTGAAAGAGCAGGTAGTTGAGGCCCTAAAAAGCGTCTACGATCCTGAAATACCGGTAGATATTTATGAATTGGGTTTGATCTATGAGATCAGTATTTTCCCGGTAGATAATGTCTACATACTTATGACATTAACATCGCCAAACTGCCCGGCGGCTGAAAGTATTCCAGCGGAAGTAGAACAAAACGTTAAAAGCATTGAAGGCATCAATGAGGTGAATGTTGAGATCACTTTTGATCCTCCTTATTCACAGGACATGATGTCTGAGGCGGCTAAACTTGAGTTAGGTTTTCTTTAAGAATAAACCGGATCAAGCTTGTGTCGACGTTGTAAATGATAAAATTTGATATAGTACCGAAATTAATGTTTGATATTGTTTAATTATTATTTGATAAAATTATGTATCCAGAAGAATTAGTTGCTCCAATGAGAGCAGATTTAACCTCGGTAGGTTTTACTGAATTAAAAACAGGTGACGAGGTAGATAAGCACCTTACTGATCATGAGGGTACTACTTTAATGGTCATAAACTCGGTTTGTGGATGTGCTGCGGGTGCGGCCAGACCTGGTGTAAAATGGGCAGTTCAAAATAGTGAGAAAAAGCCAGGTACATTAGCAACTGTTTTTGCCGGTGTTGACCAGGATGCCGTAGCTAAAGCTCGTGAATACACCTTACCTTACCCTCCTTCTTCTCCATCCATTGCTTTATTTAAAGATGGTGAACTCGTTCACTTCGTAGAAAGGCATCACATCGAAGGCAGAACTGCCGAAATGATAGGAAATCACCTGGTAGAAGTATTTAAAGAGTATTGTTAAATATTCTTTAAATATCTTAAGGTTAATTTAAAGGAATAATTTTATTGTTAATATGCAATTCCTTGTAGGACTCACTAAAAAAGTTACTATAATTTAAAAGGTCTTGAGGGTCTCCGCTAGCATTAATGATGCCATCTTGAAGAATAAAAATCTTATCCGCTTTAGAAGCGGTCTTAATGCGATGAGTCACCATTAGAACCATAATATTTTGTTTAAGCCTGGACACGAGATTCATAATTGTATTATCGGTGTTTCGATCGATTGCAGAAGTAGCCTCATCCAATGGCAATAGCTGTGGTTTTTTGTATAGTGCTCTAGCAATGGCTACTAACTGTTTCTGACCACCACTAATATTTATTCCCTCCTCACCAAGTATGGTTCCATATGACTGAGGAAAGGACTTAAAATACGTATCTAGGCCGTAATTTTGGCACATTTGGATTACTCTTGCACCTTCTTTGGATACGCTACCCATAGCGATATTTTCAATGAGAGATGTATTGAATATTTTAATATCCTGTGGCACGACACCTACTGAGTTTCGCCAATCATAGGTTGAGATCTGTTCGAGTGACTTTCCGTTAACAGAAATTAAACCAGCATCAGGTTTATAGAATTTTTGGAGTAATTGGAGAATCGTACTTTTCCCCTGTCCACTTTCTCCAAGCAGTGCAACTAGCTCCCCTCGTTTCAATGATAAACTAACATCGTTCAGTAGCCTGCTCTGACCAGGAAAACCAAACGCAATATTTTCTATACTCAAATAGTCTAATTTTTCTAAGGAACTACTCTTGCTGTCAATCTCTTCCATATCTTCAGCCTGCATACTTACAAACTCGTACATACGTCCAAAAGCCACGCGTGCTTCCTGAATCTTACTGTTAAACAGTGTGATGCGATTGATAGCAGGTACTATGGTTCCAGCTAAAGCGACAACAGCAACCATTTCACCAATCATAAGTTCCTGTTGAATCACTTGTAACGATGTGGAAGCAAAGAGACCTATTATGAGAAATGTACCTATGAGTTCCGTCCATAATGAAAAGCGTACATTCAGAGTTCCCAGACCTACCATTGACTCCTGAAAACGATCATAATATCCCGTAGCAGTGGATAGATAATAAGGCTCTTTATTGTTCGATTTGATTGCTTCAATACCTTGAATAGTGTCAACGTAGTTGCTTTCATTGAGCGCAAAAGCCCTCAATGCTTTTCGGTAAACGGTTAAAATACTTGAGTGGAAAAATAGGGCGACACTACCGTAAATCAGAATAGCTCCCAGCAATATGAGGCCCAGGAGAAACGAGTAATAAAAAATCAGACCAATAGACGCGACCAGGATAAAGAAGTCAACCAGTGTTGCTCCCACAAGATTATTGACGATGGTCTGTATCCGTTGCATATCATTCATTCTGGCCACAATATCACCTGTCTGCCGTGTGTCAAAGAATAGTTTCGGCAGATACAGCAATGACCCATAAAACGCCTTGATGATACGTGTATTAAATAGCTTGTTTTGTCGAACAAGGAAGATGCCTCTGCCATAATTCATTGCTGCTTTGAAGATTAGCAGTACCATCACCATAACCAATGCGATCACGAGATACGAATGATCCCCTGAAGGTAGTATCTCATCAATTAGCTTTTGAGAAAACACAGCGGTACTTATGCCAAGAATGGCAATTAAAATGCCCAGGAACAGTGCCATACCGAGTAGTGTTTGATCTGGCTTGATCAAATTATATAGCCATTGTTTCTTTTTCTGCCTTCTTTCGGCATCCACTTCAAAGCGATCGTTTGGCTCCAGGCATAACAACGCTTTTGATTGCCAAATCGATTCTAACTCCTCAGCGGTATAGTGCTTTAATCCTTGCTCCGGATCAACGAACACCAGGCGGTTGTCATCCGTACTGGCAAAACCATAAAATACCATATAGTGCTCGTACTTGGCATCCATCACCACATGCAGGATCGCTGGTGATGTTAGTTCTCTTAGATTATTGACCGATTCTACCTGAAAACCTTTCACGTCAAATCCAATGTCCTCTGCAGCCTGTTTAAGTCCAAACAACGTAGTTCCGCGTAACGATGTCCCGCTAAGGGCGCGAAGCTGCTCCAAACTAACCGATCCTTTGTAGTATCTAGTAATCGAAGCGAGACAGGCAACCCCACAGTCCTTTCGATCCTGTTGCAAGACAATACTTTTCTTAATGCGGGAGCTATTTACTCGCATATTTGGTCAATATAAAATATCAGATTCCCTTCTCGCCCCGTAATAATTTGATTATCAAGACCATATATCCACACACTGGGTACTTTGCGGGTGCCGAACGTGCTGAATATATCCTCGCTACTTGCCTGGTAGAATTGGAAATTAGGCAGGCAGTCCAATCCCATATCTCCCCTGAAGCGATCTATTTGGGACAGAGGCTCTGCCGAAACAAAAACAATGAGGTGATCTGTCAATGTATCCGCATGCCTTTCCAACTGCAGTGCTTTATCATGGCAGTAAGGACATTCACTACTAAAAAGAATAACAATGAGATTTTTCCTAGAATCTAGTTCATTCAAGTTGTTGTGGGTTCCGTCAACACGGGTCAAGTTGATTGATGGAATGCGCTGAATCCCTTTAGCCGCCTCTCTCTTTAGAGTAAGAGCTCTGATACCCTGATAGGCAAAGAACACAATGACCACAAACAATATGGTTAAAATGACCAGTCTTTGTGTCATGGATTATCCATTTATGATATTCAGATACGCGCTCAAAAGCATCAATAGAAAAAGATAGGTAGCGTAAGTCGTTCCAACGATGATTCCAAGTCTCCGAGGATCAATATAGTGTACAAATGCCTTAAGACCCATGTAAATACACAGCACATATACTGCTTCAAATACATTAATCATTGATAGTGGATAGACTAACCACGTGGGTAGCGTCCAATCAAACGAGGTGATAGAAAAGGGATAAAACTGTTTAAAGTCTTGAAGTGTATAGCTCTCAGCAAAAAGCCAAAAATAGAGTGACTTATACATCAGGCGTACCAGAAATACCGCTTCAGCTATCATCACCACTTTAAAAACATGAGAAAACTTGACTTGCTGTTGGCAAAAATATAGCCCTGTTAATATGGCCATAGACACCATCAGAAATTTGAATGGGTAGTAAACAATCGGAAATAGGTAATTTGCCAATACCAAGTTTTCCTGCAACGCCAACATCTTGCTTAATTGCTCCAAACTGTATATATCGCTGTAGGCTTCTACATAAAGAGCTTCGCTGAGAATGAATTCAGTATTGATGAAGGTGACAACCCACTGCACGATAATAATCAGGACAAAAAACAACCATCCGTTAACCGAGTAGATAAATGATTGTTTTATTGGCTGGTTGATTGATAACTCCGTCATGACGGTAAGTAGGACAGTGGTATAAATCGAATAGCAGAGGTAACGATATATAGTAATCCATAGGACAGGAACATTAGTTTGATCGCTTGCGAACGCTTTAGAGAATAGTTCAACATAAGCGCATATCCAATTAGACACGCATATAGAATGGGAAAGACATTGATATGGTTGAGTAAAAAGGTGATAGAAGAATGGTCGGAATTGGTACCAAACAGGCTGTTAAGAGATAACAGTTTGTTGCCATCATAACTTGAAGCGACATTGCCTACAACCAGATGCAGTAATTTATCCACTACAAACACACATTCTGCAATGATTACCGCATTCAGGACGAGTTTGCGTTGAAAGACCAACCCCATGACTTTCCCGATCATGATAGTTAATTCAGAAATTATGAGAAAATACAACCCGTAAAAAATGGTGTTGAGTATGCTATTGATAGCCAGCAAAATAGGTGATGTCGTATCGACATTTAGCAGGACAGAGAATAGCGATATATCTGCCGTGACAGGAAATAATATGATTAGGTAATCCACAACAATACATAGAAGTACAACAGCTACAAACAGTGCGGTTGAGTTATACGATCCCAGCGATCTAGACACGTTCGATATTTCAATTTTCATAGTATTGCTGTTCAAGCTTCTTGTCTTTTTCTAAATCTGATTTAGCAGCCTCATACAGTGGGTTGATCAACACCATATTGTAGTCCTTCCAAAAATCTGCATCATATTCGTGGGTTTTGGCGTATAGATCGACTTCACGCGATTCTGAGTCTCGCTTCTTAATCTTGTCATAATCTCTTTTTTTGGTGTACACCGCATTGACGTAAAAGGCACAATCAAAATATTGCACCGCATGTTCGCCCTGTTCATTTTCTGTTTCCCAAGCCCCGCTCATAGGAGCGGTCCACTTTATAAAACTTAGATAATATTTTTCTTTTATCTTTCGATATTCGACTATTGAGCTTTTAATTAATCCATTTCTATATGCCATGTCTTTACTCTCTTTAAATGTTGACGGATCAGTGGAAACGTAATTGTACTCAAATCGCGTTATACCATAGTCGCTCATATTGATATATATCTTTCCACGTTCCTGAAGAGTTCGGTTAAAAGCAGATTGATAACTAATTATATAGATGCTATCCTTGTTTAAGAGGAAGATTGTATCTAATTCAAAGTTAATGGGATCGTTTAATAAGCTTTGTAGATATCGAAACCCAGTATTATTATATGTTCGGATCTTATCGAATTTGAAGGTTTCATAGAGATTATTTTTTTCGCCATATATTAGTTTAAACATTTTTGTATAGAGAGAGTAATTGATATAATCTTCACTTTTTCTTACTGCAAGAACTCGAGTTCGAAGATTGTCAGTAGTAGTATCGAACCCTTTATCCTGGATACCGATAGCTGCTTCCAGTAAGCGAACATATAAGGAATCGCGCAGTACCAGCTCCCTATAAAAACCATCTATATAAAATGTTTTCTTTGGGTAGTTACGCGGTATGCGGCTAATGGCCTTTTGTATTAAAGCGCCCAGGGTATCACGGCTTGCTTTAACCACCACATCGTCAAGAATAACCGTTTCCTGTTTCATTCTAACCTGAAGTATAGCAGTGGTATCGATATCAGATACTGCAATACGGAACGTACGATAGCCAATGGCAGACACAATCAATGTATCATTAGCAGCATCATTTGGGATATTGAATTCAAAATCGCCTGATTCATTGGAGTGAGTTCCGCGATTTTGTTGTTGGATGTAGATATTACTGAAGGCAATGGCTGATGTGTCAGATGCATTCGTGACTTTACCTTTGACAGAGATGGCTTGACCATGGACGGTTAATGTAGCAAGAATAAAAAAGACAAATACAAGTGAGCGTTTCATATAATTAGGAGATTGACAAAGGTTGATAAAAATAATTAAGGGGCAATCGCCCCCTAATCGTTCTACATCCTAATAAAAACGGAAACCACCATAAGTACTCCCGCAATGATCATCCCAAGCCCTCAATCCTGCATCAGATACTCCATTATTATTCATAATAAACCCCAGTGTGCCGCAATACTCTGCTAAGCCTACTCCGCCTGAAATAGACTGCATCTTGTCATTTGTTAATTCTTTCATTTTAATTTCAAATTAGTGTTGGAGGCATGTTTGGATGAGTCATGCCAGAAAACTCGATTTTGTTGGCCATTAAAATCATGAATGAAAATAACTAAACAGCGCAGATAAGTGAAAATACACGCCATGACGGTATGTACTGTTAGGGGTGTAAATGATGTGATTAAAATGGAGAAATACTCTAATTATAAGACGTAACTTATGTAGAATATAGACAAATGACCATTAAGAGTGTATTTTTCAGTAAAGCAGGGTCGTTCATTTAATAATACCCATGTATTATTTTTCTCTCGACATGCTAAAAACGAATAGTAGATCATCACGCCATTTACGTGATGATTCTACGACTAATTGGGTGATTTAAATAGGGGTGAATGTTATACGGTCAATCAAGACCGTTGGTATAGAAATTAGTATATAGAAATGTTGCTTTCCCCTTCCTTACGTAAATAGGTTCTGGTTAATGTACGGCTATAGCCTAACTGGTCAGAAAGGATTTCAACGGCCAGATCGGAATAGGCCATGTCCTCAAATATTTTACGAGCAAAGGTTTTCCTTAACGTTTGAAAATTGGGTTCAGGAGTATTGACAAGAAACTCAGTGAAAAGCTTAATCAGAGATGCATTAAATTGACCCGCACTAACGGACTTGTTACTATTAAACAGGTGCGGCAAAACCAGTTCATTCTTTCGCTCTGGCTTGACAATATCGAAATTGGTTGTTGCAACTTTATGGAGGTCTTTATCTATCACCACATTATAACGCTCTTCAAAGCGCCACTTATAGATCTGGTTAAACAGATGGTTCCAGCGTAAAGTTAGTAGTTCTTTAGATGAAGGGCCGAGATAGCATCCAAATGCAATGGCGCTTTGATAACGTGCGTAGGCAATTCGTTCGTAGCCTTGCATAAGACGGATACGAAAGCTCATGTCATGCATCAGTTTTTCGAAAGTGCTCCAGTCAAGAGGGCATTGTCTATAAACCCAGCTGCTCATGGATTACGATTGATGTGAGACATGCTCCTCTGTTTTTTGCAATGTAGATCGTAAATAGTCATAAGCATCATGTAGCGCCACCTCAGGAAGTAAGGGATATTTGGCCACCAGATCAAATAATGTCACTATGATCAGATCATTTTGCAGACTCCTTTTTTGTGCCAGAAGATCAATCTGTATTCCCCTGCAAATGGTCAGCAGACGTTCAAAATGTACTAGTTTTTTATTCCTCACTGGAATGCTATATTTAAGTTTAAACTAAAATTTTATTCGTACAATAATACGAAAAAGTAATAAATTATACGAACTTGTGAGTGAAAAGGAAAAGCTCAAAGAATATTTGCGAATCAAGGGAATTACCAAGCATGCATTTTGCACGGCGCTTGGTTTTTCGGATCGTTTTCTGGACTCAGGAAATTCGCTTGGTGTAGACAAGCTAAGAAAAATCAAGCAGCGCTATCCTGACCTGAGCTTAGACTGGATTGTCATGGATGAAGGTTCGATGATTGATTACAAAAACCGTCTTATCGGTAAGATGTTGGAGCAGAATAGTCCAATTACCAATACTACAACCAGCTTTGTTTACGATCACATGAAACAGCTAGACCTGTTAAAGGATTCTCTTCAAAGTAGCAGTGAGTCTGAGTCATTTGAACAATACAAGGGTTTGGTAGATTCTCTGATCAATAAGATCGTAGAGTTATCAGATAAAAATGCCGAGTTAATTGAATTTATACGCAAAGAATATCGTATCAAATAGCTCCCTGCTTTTTTAGGATAAGCGTTGCTCTTTGACGTTTTCTTTGTCGTTGAATAAAAAATAGTATAAGTAAGGCAACAATCGCCACATAAGCAATTTGATGATAAAATTGCTGCCTGAGCTGAGCCTCATATCGTTCCAAGCTTTCCTGCTTGAACTTAGCAGCTTCCACCTGATACTGAATGAAGGATTGTCGTAACTGCTGTTGAAGAATCGCCAATTCTTCCGCGAAACTATATATCTTGTCCTGATATTCATCAGCCTTAGCGGGATCTGTTTTGAGATAATAATCAGCCACCAATTTGGTAGTGTGTAAATATTCAATGCTATAGTCTTTCGGTTTCAGGTAGTTGAGCGATTCCTCAAATAAGGTGATCGCTGAATCTGCGCGTTGTTCTATCTGGTAAACTTTCGCCAGATTGCCGAATATTTTTGCCTTTAAGTAGTCCAATCCGTCTTTGTCTTTTGCCAGTTCCAGGGCATCAAATAATAGACGTTGGACAGAGTCCGGATCGGACTTAAGGCTCAGCATGCAATAGGCTACACTATTCATTTGCCTCACTTTGGCATATGGATCAATGTGCCCCTTCTTATCAGGTCGTATGGATGACGCGTAGTATTGTAATGCCTTCTCCATGTTATCCTTCTGTTCATAGAGCAATCCCAGCTCCGCGAACGTTTCATTGATCATATAGTTGTTCTTTAACAACTCAAATTGCTTCATGGCCTTCTGATACAAAGATTCCGCCACGGAATAGTTCTTGGATAAGCGGTTGATTCTTGCGCGATAATAATCGATTCTGGCGGTGGTTAACGAATCATTTTCTTTTAAAGCCAGCTCCCTTGCATTATCATATAAATTCAAGGATTCAGTCAGAAAATGTCCTTTTTCGAATATCATGGCAATATTCATCACGGTAAGATACCTACGTGTAATATTACCTGTTTCAGTATAGTATTTTAATGCCTTAAAATATGAATTAAGCGCATTATAGTACATACGTTTTTGATTTTCATAATAGCCAATAAGAAAATGAATTTTGGCCATCGCTTGTATATTGTTGCTATCTGTTGCATGGGATAAGGCTTTCCGGGCAATCTCAATCGATCGCTGTTTCTTGGCCTCTTCATACAGATTGTCAATACTAGAGATTTCTTGAGCATGACAAACGATGTTTAGTAGGGAGAAGAAGAGGCCAACTCTTAGGCGCATATATACCAGTTTTATATAGACCGTAAAGAGAAGGTCAAAAGGTAGCTTTTTCAAACCACCTTTCGTTAAAATCTTACATGGGTATTCCTTTTTTATTCAGGCTCATTCGGGTCAACCCTCCCACCTGCCCCACCACCGGTATCATCCACGTCCTCGGTCTGCAAAGTGGCAAATTCTTCATCGAATGAGTCGGTACAAGATACTGTTAACATCATAACAAATACAATAGCAAAGGAGGCAACTAGCTTTTTCATAAGTAGTAAAATTTAATGTGAGAATTTAATTTTCACTACAAAGAAGCATGATAGTCAAAGGCTTACATGACGATTAAGTTGAACGAACTGTCACGGGTAAGGTATGATTTTGATTTATTGAGGTATCTCGTAAACAAATAGTATATTCATTATCCACTAAAAGTGTGGAGTATTGCACGTACCTATTTCAAAAAACATTCTCGTGTATCGAAAATCAGAATGATAAAATACTTGATCTTCTTTTACCCCTTAGAAAATATCTCCTCCAACTTATTTTCAAGCTGTTTGCCTCTTAAATTCTTACCTATTATCCTTCCTTCCGGGTCAAGAAGAAGTGCAAAAGGAATCGCACTTATATTATATAGTTTGGCTGCATCGCTTTGCCAATACTTAAGGTCTGAGACTTGCGTCCAGTTAAGCCCATCTTGTTCAATAGCCTGAAGCCAATCCTGTCTATTTCGATCGAGTGAAACACCAAAAACTTCAAAACCGCGATCATTGAACTTATTGTACATACGCACCACGTTAGGGTTTTCCATTCTACAAGGTCGACACCACTTCGCCCAGAAATCTACAAGTACATAATTCCCTCTAAGCGATGATAGGCTCACCATTTCACCATCAGGATTCGGTAGCCGTATGTCAGGCGCTATCTCTCCAATCGCCAACTTCTTCATCCGTTCAACCTCTGCCACAAATTCGTTCACAACGGGTGAATTAGGTATTTCATTTTTAATTACGACGGCAAACTTGGAAAAGGTTTCAAAATTTTGGTCTTTATCCAGTATTCTACCATTTTTTAATATCTCTAACGCGCCAAGCGACGCTCCAACAGATTCAATTTTAGCTGCCATCTGTTTTTTAAAGTTAGCGTCAAGTTCCAGGTATTTGGCCCTAAGTTCATCCATAACATTCTGATCTCCCGTCTGATTAGCCGCCATAAAATCAGTATTGATTTGAGCTATCTCAGGTGATGATTGGAAAGCTTGATTTAGCTGTTGCATCTCCTGGATAAAATCATGGTCGGAAGAACCTATTACTTCGGCATGACCATTTTGTGCATTACCATCTACATTTACGGTAATATTATCCTTATTTAAAATGAGGTTAACGGCCTGCTTATTATAAAAATTTAACTTGTAATAACCTGGGCTTTCAATATTTACTGCTTTCGAAAATTTGTATGTAGATTGATCAAAAGGCAATGTATCAATTACGGTAGTCACTCTTTGGCTTCCCTGATACTGTTCCAACAAGATGAGTCCATTTTGAGGATAGCCAACTGTTCCAGAAATTGTAATGAAATTACCTTCTTCTAAATGAGCCACTTCATTGGCTCCGCCAGTACAACTTATTAGAAATAAAACTGCTAAGACTAGGGTTATTTTTCTCATACCTTAAATAATCGTTTTTATGTCAATAAGGTTTCAGGAAGTAAAACTAAGACTCATTTAGCTTAGCCACCAAAATCTGATTGACCTCTTTCGGATTTAATTTACCAGCGCCTTTTTTCATTAGTTCACCCATAAACATTCCTAATAAAGCCTTACCTTTTTTTGATGATTTATACTCAATGACTTTATCAGGAAAGGCTCTGAGAACTTCATCAACTAATTTTTCAACATCAATACCATTCTCGCTTAACAGTAGTCCTAATTCTGTTGAAATAGTGCGGACATCTAATGAAGGCTTGTCAGCTACAGCATTAAACAGTTTGTCTGAAGCCGAAGAAAAACTCAGTTGTTCCTCATCAATTAGGTTTATTAAATCTGCCAGTTGTTTTGCCGTAAGTGGCTGTAATTCAGTATTGATATTCTGATGGGATCTAATCGGTCCCATCATCCAATTTGCAATACCCTTGTAACTCCTGGTTTTTTCTGCTACTTCTTCAAAGAAAGTAACTCTTTCTTTTGATTCCGAAATGAAAGCAGCATCATATTCAGATAGTTGATATTGGTTTATCAACTTCTGCTTTATTTCCCATGGAAGCGCCGGCATTTCTGCCTTAATTGCATCAAGCCAATCTTCCGATATACGAAGTGGGCTTAGGTCAGGGTCCGGAAAGTACCTGTAGTCATTCAGCTCTTCCTTGGTACGCATGGCATAAGTCCGAACTTTTTCAGAATCAAATAATCGGGTTTCGCTGATCACCTCACCGCCATTATTTACAACTCCAATCTGTCTTAATACCTCAAATTCAATAGCTTTTTGCACAAATTTGATAGAATTCAGGTTTTTGATTTCCACTTTCCTACCCAAAGTTTTATCACCTTTCGGTTTGATAGACACATTGGCATCACAACGAAGCGATCCTTGTTCCATATTACCATCGCATACATCTAAATGCCGTACCAAACGTCTGATTTCTATTAAGAAAGCGCCCGCTTCTTGTGCAGACCAAAGATTGGGTTCCGTCACTATTTCTATGAGCGGTACACCTGCCCTATTTAAATCAATTAATGTATCGGAATCATGGTCATTATGTATGGACTTTCCTGCATCCTCCTCAATGTGAATGCGATTTAATCTGACCTGCCGCTCAGTATCCGTACCCCTGAAAATCACCACGTTTCCACCTACACATATTGGAGTTCTGTCTTGCGTAAGTTGATAGCCCTTTGGCAAATCCGGATAAAAGTAGTTTTTTCTATCGAAGATTTGCTCTCTTGATATCTCGCAGGAGCAGGCCAGGCCCATTTTGATGGCGAGTTCCACCACTTTTTTGTTAAGCTTTGGAAGCGTACCCGGATGTGCCAGGGAAATTACACTCACATTGGCATTGGGAGGCGCTCCATAAGTGGTAGCATCCGCCGCATAGATTTTTGATGCTGTCAGTAATTGAGCATGGACCTCAAGCCCTATAACAATATCATACTCAGGAGTGTCCATTAAAGAATTGATGAAGCTTTATTCACCACTGCATCAAGACCATCGATATTTTTACCCCCCGCAGTAGCAAAGAATGGCTGGCCTCCACCACCACCTTGTATTTCTTTGGCTAAATCTCTGACGATGGTTCCAGCATTTAGCTCTTTCTCACTTACCAGATTATCTGAGATAGTCACTGCTATCTGCGGCTTGCCATGAATATCTGCCGCCAACACCATGAACAAATCACTCACCTCTTTTCTTAGCTCAAATGAGAGCTGTTTAAGCACATCGGCTGAAGGCAACTTCACCTTTTTTACTATTCTCTTAACCCCTTCAGTATTCACCACTTCAGCAAGCAATTCTCTTTTTATATTCTTTGCCTGACTGTTATGTAAACCTTCAACCTCTTTCTCAAGCTTACTTTTTTGATCTATCAGACTCTCAACCGCAGCTTTCAGATCTTTGGGATTTTTCAAAAGTTCTTTAAGCTCATTGGCTAAGTCTAGTTGTTTGTCAATGAAATCAATAGCTCGCTGACCCGTTAATGCCTCTATTCTACGAATGCCAGCAGCAATAGAGCCCTCAGATATGATTTTGAAAAGTCCTATATTACCAGTAGACGAAACATGGGTACCACCACAAAGTTCAACAGAAAAGTCTTTGTTAAAGGTAATCACTCGAACCTCATCTCCATATTTCTCACCGAACAAGGCCATCGCACCCATTTGCTTCGCTTCCTCAATGGGAACACTTCGTTTTTCGTCAAGCTGAATATTCTCTCTAATGCGTTCATTCACAAGCCGATCAACCCTTGAAATTTCTTCATAGCTCATTTTCTGAAAATGAGAAAAATCAAAGCGTAAGACGTTTTCATTAACGAGTGAGCCACGCTGTTTTACATGGCTCCCTAACACCTCCCTGAGTGCAGCGTGTAACAAATGAGTAGCGGAATGATTGCCCATGGTAGCCACTCGTTTATCAACATCTACACTAGCTCCAAAGGTTTTTCGTAGCTCTTCAGGTAGCTTGTCCACAAAATGAACAATGAGATCATTCTCCTTTTTTGTATCTAAGACCCTGATTTTTTCAGTATCACTAATCAACAATCCGGTATCTCCTACCTGGCCTCCGCTTTCAGCATAAAATGGGGTAATATCCAATACTAACTGAAATACTTCTTTCCCCTTTTGCTTTAGCCTACGGTACTTTACAATTTTCGATTTGGCTTCAAGATTGTCATATCCTATGAATTCGATATCATCTTTTTCCTGAACTATCATCCAATCACCTGTTTCTTTGGCTGCATCAGCTTTCGAACGACTCTTTTGCTGGGCCATTTCTTCCCCGAAACCTGCTTCATCAACGTTCAAATTGTTTTCCCTGGCTATCAAAGCGGTAAGATCATAGGGAAATCCGTAAGTATCATACAGTTCAAAAGCAACGCCTCCCGGAATAGTTATCTCTCCCGTAGTGTTAAGCTGTGACCTAAGAGCGTCTAACTTTTTTAGTCCATTTTCCAATGTTCTCAAAAAAGCTATTTCCTCTTGTTGAATAACTTTTTTTACAAAATCATGTTGACCCTTGAGTTCAGTAAAAATGTCACCAAACTGGTCTACAAGCAGATCAACCAGGCTAAACAAAAATGGCTCCTTTATATTAAGAAAGGTGAATCCGTATCTAACCCCTCTTCTAAGAATTCTGCGGATTACATATCCTGCACCTGTATTAGAAGGCAGTTGACCATCGGAAATGGCAAAGCTAATGGCACGAACATGGTCGGCCATAACGCGCATAGCTATATCTGTTTTTTCATTTTCATTGTATCTAATACCAGCGCGGTCACTGATATGTTCGATTAAAGGCGTGAATACATCCGTCTCATAATTTGACGATTTGTTTTGAATAGCCATACAAAGACGTTCAAAGCCCATGCCAGTATCTACATGCTTCTCAGGCAGGTTTTGCAATTCTCCAGAGGAAAGTCGATTGAACTCCATAAATACAAGATTCCACACCTCAACTACTAATGGATGATCCATATTTACCAGCTCTTTACCCAGTATCTTATCCACTTCAGACTGAGGTCTGAGATCAATATGGATCTCTGAACAGGGGCCACATGGGCCTGTATCGCCCATTTCCCAAAAGTTATCCTTCTTTGAGCCAAAAAGGATTCTATCCTCATTTATGAGCTTCTTCCATAAGTCAAAAGCTTCCTGATCTACAGGTAGTCCATCGCCTTTATCTCCACCAAAAACGGAAACGTACAGCCTGTCTTTCGGTAGCTTGAATATGTCAACCAGAAGTTCCCATGCCCATGCAATAGCTTCCTTTTTGAAATAATCGCCAAACGACCAATTACCAAGCATTTCGAACATGGTGTGGTGATAGGTGTCAAGTCCTACTTCTTCAAGATCGTTGTGTTTTCCTGAGACTCGTAAACACTTTTGGGTATCTGCTACTCGCCTATTTTGCGGCGTCTGATTTCCTAGAAAATAATCCTTGAACTGGTTCATCCCAGCATTCGTAAACATCAATGTTGGATCATCTTTATTTACGAGTGGCGCTGATTGTACAATTTGATGTTGCTTGCTTTCAAAAAAACCGAGAAATGCTTTCCTTATCGACCTGGAATCCATCTAGTTATGAAAAAATTTAATAATTTCGCGCTAAGGCGGTAAATTTGTAGAAATTTAATATCTTACACCTTGTCTGTTCTTAGTAAAACGGCTTTTAAAGCTCATTTTTTTAACTTAACCTTGACGTAAGAGCGCAAAAATAGCAGTTTTTAATAGAGATCATCCATGGCCAGAATAAAATATTACTATGACACGGAGACATGTCGTTATGAGCGCGCGAAAGTCACCAAATCGGATGTTCTGATAAATTTGATGGGTTTTTTGACAGTTGCTCTGATCATGGCCTTGGCACTGGTATTAGTTTACAACACTTACTTTGAAACAGCTGTAGAAAAGGCCTTACAAAAAGAAAACGAAGAACTTCTTGAACATTATAGTGTACTTGAAAATGAAATGACCGAAGTGCAAGAAGTTATTACTGCGCTAGAAGAGCGCGACAATAATATTTACCGAAAAATATACGAGGCTGAGCCGCTCCCATTAGAAGTGAGGCAAGCGGGAATGGGTGGTAAAGAACGGTATAAGGCCATTTTAGAGAAAGGTCTTGCTGATAAAGCCTTGGTAATTTCTACTGCGCAAAAGATTGATTTAATAAAAAGAAAAGCTTCCATTCAAAACCAGCCGTTCGATGAGCTTATACAATTGGCAAGAGACAAAGGTACATTGAACACAATTCCAGCGATTCAACCGGTCAAAAATCCGGAATTAACTAAATTAGTGTCCGGCTTCGGAATGAGGATCAACCCATTTCACAAGGCCAGGGTTATGCATGAAGGTCTTGATTTTGCCGCTCCAAGAAATACTCCTGTGCATGCAACGGCTGATGGAAAAGTAATAATAGCTAAAGAGAATAAAGTAATTGAAGCCGGATACGGAAGTTACGTTCAAGTTGATCATGGCAACGGCTATGAAACGAAATATGCTCACTTAGGCAGTTTATCCGTAGAAAAGGGAGATGCTGTAAAACGAGGAGATATCATTGGTTATGTGGGAAGTACAGGTGGTTCTATAGCTCCTCATGTACACTATGAAGTAATCAAAGAGGGTAATAAAATAGATCCTGTGAATTTTTTTATGTACGGATTAAGTGACGGTGATTACAAAAAGTTGTTGAAACTTGCAAGACGTGAAAATCAGTCATTTGATTAATTTTTTAAACTGAGTCCGTCCGTCTACAATGGCAAAAGTTAGATACTACTACAATACAGCGACATGCAAGTACGAGCCTATTCGGGCCACTAAGACAGGTATGTTCTGGAATTTTATAGGTTTTACAGCCATCTCCTTTGTGCTAGCTATAGGTATAATATATTTCTATCGCACTAATTTCACCCCGATAAAGGAGTCCGTTTTGCGCGCTGAAAATGAGCAACTTAAACTCGATTGGACGATTTTAAATGAGGAACTGCAAACGGCCTATAGCCATATTGAAGAATTGGAGTTTAAAGATGACCATATTTACCGCGTGATCTTGGATACAGAGCCTATTCCTTCAACCATTAGAGCGGCTGGTACAGGAGGACATGATAGATATGAGTCACTTTCAAATGGTAAGCTATCTGACCCTAGGAGGATAATCAGCGCTTATCGTGAGGTGGATGACTTGAAGAAGAAGCTGTATATTCAAAGTAAGTCTTACGATGAAATTTCAACCATTCTTGAAGAAAAAGAACGCATTTGGTCATCAAGGCCGGCTATACAGCCTATTAACAATAAAGAGCTAAAACGTATAGCAGGTGGCTTTAACCCCAAGAGATTCCATCCTATTTTGAAGAAAATTCATCCTCACGAAGGTATTGATTTCTCCGCAGATATTGGGACACCTATTTATGCGACAGGTGATGGAGTTGTGACTAAAGCCTACAGATCAACTACTTACGGTAACGCGATCTTCATTGATCATGGTTATGGATACCAAACTAGGTATGCACATCTGAATGAGTTCAATATAAGAAATGGTGAGCCCGTTAAAAGGGGTCAGGTAATAGGTTATGTAGGCAATACAGGACGATCTCAAGGCCCACACTTACACTATGAGGTACTGTTCAAGTACAAGGCCATTGACCCAATTAACTTTTTCCAGCGTGATCTGGATAATGAGGAGTATGAAAAGGTGATCGAGCTTTCTAAGAAAGAAACTACGCCACTCGATTATTAAGGGCACACTACAACAAGGGTAATATGTTTTCAGGAGGGCGGCCGATTATTGCTTTATCACCCTTCACTACAATAGGCCTTTCTATGAGCTTTGGATGCTTAACCATAATTTTTATCCATTCAGCGCCAGTAAAGGTATTTCCTTTAAATTTTTCTTTAAATATGCCTTCACTCTTTCTCAGCAACTCTGGAGGAGAAATACCTAGTTTTCCTATTATTTCAGTCAACTCTTCTTGAGATGGAGGGGTTATTAAATACTCCACTATCTCCGGCTCAACTCCTGAATCAGTAATAAGCTTAAGTGTTTCACGACTCTTTCTACATCTCGGATTGTGATAGATTCGCATCATAATTCCTCAATGATGAGATTATGATTAGTATAAATGCAGATATCAGCGGCTATATCTAGGCTCTCTTTGACTATTTCCTTAGCAGATAGTCCTGTGGCATGTTTTTTTAGCGCATATGCAGCCGATTGTGCATACATCGCTCCTGAGCCGATAGCGGCAATTTGATTATCAGGCTCCAATACATCTCCGGTTCCGGAGACCACAAGCACCTCATCTTTGTCTGCAGTAATAAGCATGGCCTCAAGTTTTCTTAGGTAACGATCAGTTCTCCAGTCTTTGGCCAACTCAATTGCAGCGCGTTTCATATTTCCGCCGTAACTATTTAACTTTTCATCGAACCGCTCTAATAGGGTGAACGCATCTGCCGTAGAACCTGCAAAACCGGTAACAATTTTACCATCTTGTAATTTTCTAATTTTCCTCACATTACTTTTAGCCACGTAGTTTCCCATTGTAGCCTGCCCGTCAGCGCCTATGGCTACTTTGCCGTCGTGAATAACTGCAAGCACTGTTGTAGATCTTATTTTGGTCATAAATGTATGGATATAACTAGCCCTGACAATATATTGCCAGGGCTAACAGTTTCTTATACTTATATTAGGATTCTTACCGGATCTTCAAGGAGACCTTTCAAAGTCTTAAGGAATGCAGCAGCCAACGCACCATCTACCACCCTATGATCTGAACTCAAAGTAACTTTCATTACGCTACCCGGAACGAGTGTTCCATCTTTCACCACTGCGGTCTGTTTAATACCACCAACCGCTAGAATACAGGCATCCGGAGGATTAATAATAGCAGTGAACTCTTCCACGCCAAACATTCCAAGGTTTGAAATCGTGAATGTATTCCCTTCCCAGTCGCTAGGCTGAAGTTGCTTATTATGTGCCTTTTCTGCTAGCTGCTTAACCTCCGTTGATATATGAGAAAGTGGCTTGTTATCGGCAAACCTAACAACAGGCACTAAGAGGCCTTCATCTACCGCTACAGCCACACCTATATGTACATGCTGATTGTACCTGATCTTATCACCTAACCATGATGAGTTTACTTTTGGATGCTGCCTCAAGGCCGCTGCAACAGCTTTAATTACCATGTCATTAAAGCTAATTTTTACAGGCGCCACCTCATTCATGGATTTGCGAGCTTCAATAGCTTTATCCATATTGATTTCCATAGTAACATAGAAATGAGGAGCTTCAAACTTACTTTCAGAAAGGCGCTTGGCAATTACCTTTCTCATCTGCGAGACGCTCTCTTCTGAGTATTGCTCCTCACCAACTATTTGCGGAAGTGCAACCGGGGCAGCAGAACTTGCCACAGGAGCAGACGATAGCTGAGGCTGTGCGGAAGGCGTGAAGTTCTCCACATCACGCTTTACAATACGACCGTTATCTCCTGAACCATTAATTTGTTTAATATCATAACCCTTCTCCTCGGCCATTTTACGTGCTAATGGAGAAATCTTGATTCTTCCATTAGCAGTAGTAGAAGTACTTGCTACAGCGGCGCCATTAGAGCTAGGTACAATTTCTTTTTTCTGTTCAGTTTTAGCTACGTCTTTAATCGTAGCTTCTTCACTTTGTGGATCTGGCTTACCGCCGGAAGATGACTGTACTCTCAAAAGCGCTTCGTAATCGGCTCCATTTTCGCCTATAATGGCAATCACTCCATCAACCGGCACTGCACTACCCTCTTCAACACCGATATACAATAAGTTACCGTCTTCATAAGCTTCCAATTCCATGGTAGCTTTATCTGTTTCCACTTCAGCGAGTATATCACCTGATTTCACTTCATCTCCCACTTTCTTAATCCAGGAGGCAATAGTGCCTTCTTCCATAGTATCGCTCATTTTAGGCATGGTGATAACCGAAGCATTTATTGATGATGTATCAACAGGTTCAATTTCAGTAGAAGCAGCAGCAGATGAACTGTCGCTGGCCTCGCTGGAAGCAGACGTATTATTTGAAGCTTCAGTAAGTAAGTTGCTTATATCTTCTCCCTTGTTTCCAATTATCGCTATAACACCATCAACAGGAACCGCATCCTTTTCATTTACACCTATATGCAGAAGTACACCGTCTTCATAAGACTCCAACTCCATAGTTGCCTTATCCGTTTCAACCTCTGCTAAGATGTCTCCCGATTTAACTTCATCCCCTTCTTTCACTAACCATGATGCAATTACACCCTCTTCCATGGTATCACTCATTTTGGGCATGCGAATTACTTCTGCCATATTCTGGATTTTCTAGTTTAAGCTTTCAAAAATAGATGTTATATCAACTTTATTCAACAGATGATTACATTAAAAGTTGATGCCTCCAAAAATAATTTCTACCGAGGTACCCCCGGAAGTATTAAAGTCGTTGGCTCGAATATTAACTATTCGTGCGCCTATTTCAATATTTGGCACAAACCTCATCACATTAATGTCAAAGGTGAGTTCAACTCCGTAAGAAAAGTAATTATTGGTAAGTGTTGTGCTACCAAAAAATGTACCTACCGGACTACTTCCGATAGCCTCTGCCAAAAAGAAGTTGCGAACAAAGTTTTCACGACCAATATCAGCAAACAAGTTGGCCTTTACTCGTTTAATATTTAGAACCGGTCCAAGGCTCAAATCCGGGTAAAGGAGCGGTAAAGCATAGTTTGCTTGAAGAGAAGCAAATGTTTCTTCATCAGGATAAGAGTATCCTCTGGGTTTGAAAATAACATTTCTGAAACTGTAATTATTAACCACCGGATCAGTATTCTTACTTTGGTAGCCTCCACGAAGAAAAAATGAATGGTTATTAACTAAACCCGGAAAAAAAAGACCTCCTCGAATACCGGTGGTAGCGCCTTCAAAATCTCCGGAAATCGTACTTAATCTATTAAAAACCAAGAATTGACCCCACTTACTATTTATATCTCTGGGGCTCTGTTTCATTACGTTGGTAAAGGATATTTCAAAATCATTGAATATCAAATCACCATTATCTACCTCATCTACCTCCACGTCGAAGAGGTCGACAAAGGTTGAATCACTACCGTTTACTTCAACCAGTACGTCTTCAAAAAATCGATCTCGTCCTGTTGCTCGTGAATTACTTTCAAAATCTGTGACCTTTCTAATTCCAATGTTATTGCTGATTTCCAATTGAGTGAAGTACTTACTATTCGTTAGGACAAAGGGCAGCCGGAGCCCGGTAAGAAAGGTAGATTCGTCCCACTTATACGAATTAGTACTTCTTGTTCCTATTTGATATTCAAAATCTATAATTGGATACCACGCCTGATAACTTAAGGCAGCAGAGGCAAAGCCACTCTCTTCTTCAACATCATAAACATACCCCAGTGATAGGTTTGTATTACTTAGTAGATCCCTTGAAAAAATACCGACCTCAGCTCGTACTAAATCTGTTGAAGCAAATGGACCCCAGCTATGAATGTTTATCATATGCTTCAATTTACTAAAATTCTTAACCTCATACTTTTTATTAGGTACACTTTGGAGTAAATCCTCATTTTGTTCCTGTTCAATCAGTGGTTCATAATAAGCCTCACTTTTAGCTTCTAATTCGTCCAGAGGTTTCCATGAACTCTCATCCATAGTAATTTTTACTACATCTAATCCATTTACCGTATGGTCGTTATAGTACATGGTTTTTCCATCCTTACTTAACACGGGATTGTAAGCCCCATACTTACTAGTTGTAATTTGATATACCACTCCATCGGTCAAGTCTTTAACATAGATATTGTCAATTCCGCTCTTTGGCGAATTATAAAATAGCAAATTACCTCTTAGAACCGGGTGGCCTACATTCTCATCACCATATTCGGTGAGCTGGGTTTCACCTGAAGATTCAATATCATATTTAACTATAGCTTTGCCTGCATCGGTAGTTTTTAATATCACCACAGATCGGCCGTCTTCAGAAAATCTTGGCATTCCAAGTTGAGCGTTATCACGATTTTCAAAAACCTTCTTTTCCCGACCCGTATATGCATCTAAGATGACAAGGTTGTATTGGTTTTGCTCTAAATTACGGACGGTGGCAATGTTATATCCGTCCGGAGAAATGGCCGCCCCTGCATATCTTGATTTATTTGTAATGGTCCTTCTTTCACCACTGGCGAAATCGTACCATTTTATAACAGAATATGTTTTAGCTCTCCACCTCGGATCAAAATGAAATTCGTTCCATACAACCTTATATTGGGTAGATGAAAGCATGCCAGCATCATTAATTATACCGGGTATAAATTCCTTTGAATGACTACCATCGGGATTGAATTTGACGAGCTGCTCAATGTCTGCAATGCCAGACTTCATGGCTACAACAGACCCATCTTCCAGAATCTGTGGGAAGCTATAATCGGTAAAAATATTATTACCTCGTGAGTTAACTCGTTCAAAAGTAGTGGGCTCAATACTATTAAGTTGATTGTTCCAAATTCCTTCGAGTTCGTCCATCATATTATTGTAAGTAGGCACTAGGTATTGACCTGTGTGCCTTTTAACTGAATTAGAGAAAGTAAAAGGCACAAAAGGCCAGCGCCATGCATCATTAGTGATTTCATCCATAATCTCGGCCTTATTGGTTCTGCGCCTGATGTGGGTCACCATATGGTAACCTAGTACATAATGATCGGGCACAAAGTCTTTAAATGATCTTAGATGCTGCTTATTATAGTCGTATCTTTTGCCTTCAAGCAAATTAGCTCTAAACACGCGGTCAAAATCAGGAATACGGCCTCTTCCACTTGAGGTTAATAAGGTTTCCGTAAGCGTGGCATCACCTTCCCAAAACCAAGGTGGAGCGGCAGTAAACGCCATACCGGCCTGGGTATTTTGGCCAAATAGATAATAAAATAGTTTGTTCCATCCAGTTCTACTTTGACTAAATTGTACTACATGCCGATATTCATGAATGGCTAATAAATCCATCCATTCATTCGTACCTATGAAATTATAATTCTGCGGAGCAGTTGTAAAAAACTCACTTCTTCGTGGGCCAAGTGTTACAAATCCGTTAGAAATAGAATTCTGATTTTGAAGTACAATTGAGAGCTTTTTGGGTTGTTTATTCCCCAGTGTCTTGCTCACAGGTAAACTAATGTGTTCCAGCGTATTGGCCACGCGTTGAGCTTCTTCATCGAACCCTCTAGGAAAAATAATTCTAAAGCCTGGTGTATTAATTTGACTCCATTTTAATGAAGATGGGTTATTATCTAGCACTCTGGTCTGAGCGAGGGCAAATTGTATGGTTACCGTAGGTATCGCTAAGGTTAGAAAAATAGAAGCAATGAATTTCAATTTCATAACTCCAAAATAAAACAATTCCGATTACATTTAATTAGGTATTAAGTAATGATGGGGACAATTAACCGCATTGTTGGTAATATGCCATTACAGTATCATCATACCCAGCTTAGGAATCAGTTTCTGGATTTTACTTTTCAACAGGTCGCCATATTCATCAATGTTTAGATAGCCTTTGGCGCCTTTATCAAACATTTTCCCAATTATGATTTGATCGTTAAAATCATCTATTATAAGTATTGGGATTTTAAGTCCAGCCGTCATTTCGCTAACCTTATCTAAAAAATCTACTCCAAGGCTATACGTATCAATAATAACTAAGTCCTTATTGGAAATCCGTTCATTTATTGAATTCTTTGGTGTAATCTTCAATAAATGAAAATTGTACATAGTAAAACACTCTTCGGGAATAGTGTCAAATACAGCGCTCGATGCGCTTAAAAATAATATAGAAGGTTTCTGCTCGGTCAAGGAAATTAAGTTTTGTGCAAATCTAGCCATACCAGGCTATTGACTTTTAAGCAGACTTACTTAAATCAAATAAGTGGCAGCACTTATTTCTGATTAAAGGCTTTCAAATAATGCATTTTTAACAGCATAAAGTACAAGTCCTGTTGTGTTTTTAGCTCCAGTTTTTTCTAGTAAATTTCTTTTATGCACTTCTACGGTTCTAACGCTTATAAATAACTTATCGGCTATTTCTTGATTTGAACATTCATCTAATATAAGTTCATAAACCTCCTTTTCTCTAGGAGTCAGTGGCGTGGCTAGTTCGTCCGATCGTGACTTTGCTTTTTTCCTTGCCAGATTATTCATTACCGTTTGTGCTACCTCCTTACTGTAATATACATCATCTTCCATCACAGAGGAAATAGCGCTTTTCAGTTCTTTTTCATCACAGTTCTTTAGCAGATAGCCACTAGCTCCGGCATCCATCATAGCTTTTATATGCTGGTAATCGTTATGCATGGTCAAAGCGATAATTTTAAGATCAGGATGATCTTTAATCAAATGCCTGGTTGTTTCTATGCCATCCATTCCATCCATATTTATATCCATAAATACGAGATCGACGTGTTCCTTATTAAGTAGATTAACAGCATCGGGTCCATTATGGGCCTCGCCTACTATATTATACTCATTATCATTTTCCAGATACAGTTTAATACCATCTCTCACAATTTTATGATCATCTACAATGGCTATTTTCTTACTCATGATACTAATAGTTTTAATGGTATTTCTACAGTTATAATTGTCCCTCTGTTTGGAGCTGTATCCATATTGAAGTCTCCCGACAAAGAGCTTGTTCTCGTTTTCATGCTTCTCAGCCCAAAATTGTCACCCCTGGCAAAGACAGCTTCTTTGTTAAATCCAATTCCGTCATCTTCAATAGTCAATATAAGTTCATTATCATATTTCATTAGTTGGATCACCACCTTAGTTGCTTGACTGTATTTGAGTATATTGTTTACAGCCTCTTGTGTAATCCGATATAGATGAACTTCTAATTTTTTATCGAAACGTTGTCTGTTCAGGTTTTGGTAAAACGAAAAATCGATCTCACTAACAGAGTTAATATCTGCTAACATACTCTCTACCGAGGGTACATATCCAAAATTGTCAATACTTCTTGGCATCAGGTTGTGTGCGATATCCCGACTTTCCCGAATAGCAGCATTCAGGCTGTTGAGACTATTGATAAGTTTATTGAAACCTTTATGTTCCTTTGATATATCTCTTTTAAGAGCATTTAAGTTTAAAGCAGCTGTTGTTAGCTTTTGCCCGAGCCCATCATGGAGTTCTTTGGAGATACGTTTGCGCTCATTATCTTCGGTATCTATTATAGTGCCAACGATTCGCTCCTCAGACTCGACCCTATCCGTAATATCCGTTATGAAACCTTCTAGTAAATTCGTGCCGGGAATACTACTTCCCTGCTCCCATACCCACTTAATTTCCCCATGTTTAGTTTTTATTCTGTAAACAAGGGTATAAGATCTGTTTTCTCTTATAGCTTGTTGTATTCGTCTGTAACTCTCTTCTTTGTTAGTATCAAGCGAAAGATCGGCAAACTTCACTTCTCCTGATTCAAGTTCTCTAGCTGAATAGCCTGCCAGCTCTAATATCCCTTCACTGGCAAATACTATAGGCCATTCAGGATCATTCTCACACTTATATACCATACCTGGTAGATTTGACATCAAACCACTAAGCATACGCTCATTCTCCATCAATGCCAATTCCGCTCTCTTACGATCATCAATATCTATATGAACACCGATGGCCCTTGTAGCCCTGCGCTTAGAGTTCCGTGTCACCACCTGTCCCCTGGTCATTATCCACTTATACTTGCCGGATTTGGTTTTTATTCGATATTCCTCTTCAAAAAGCTCAGATTCACCTCTTAGGTATTGTTTCAATTTTCTGACAGAGATTTTTTTATCATCAGGGTGAAGTAGGTCGTAAAAGAATTTGGACTTAGTTTGCATTTCATTGGGTTCGTAACCAAGCATTCTGGCCATGTAATCATTGTAAGACAAGTCATCGGTTTCAACATTCCAATCCCATGTACCTTGCCGCGCTCCTTCAATGGCAAGCTGTAGCCTTTTCTCACTTTCCAACTTATCCGTCACATCAATTAGTATTCCATCAAGCACTATTTTACCATCTATTTCTACTACCCTAAATCTATCAAGTACCCATTTGACACCTCCTGATACTGTTTTAACAGCTATCGTATGTTCACCGCCAGAACTATAAGATACTTTACTTGTATAATTACTTCTTACAAGATCATGATAATTTGGGAGTGTACAATCCCAAAGTGTTATACCTTGAAGCATAAAGTCCTCTTTTGAAATTTCAAAAAGGCTCTGCGAACCTTCGCTTACAAATATCACTTCAAAGTCTTGATCCGGGTCAAGTCTGTAAGCCATACCAGGTAGGTTTGACATCATGCTACTTAGCAGTTGTTCCTGATCTCTCAAGGCGAATTCAGCTACTTTACGATCATTGATGTCAATATGTGTTCCTATTGCCCTGAGTGGGGTGCCGTCAGACCGTCTTTGAACCACTCGACCTCTTGTTTGTATCCATTTCCAACCTCCATCCTTGGTACCAAGCCTGTACTCCTTCTCATAGTAAGTGGTAAAGCCACTCAAATGGTTATCAAGGGCTTTTTTTGTTTCTTCTACATCATCCGGGTGTAAGGTTTCAAAAAACCTATCGAAGGCATTATCAATTGACTTATTGTTAAAACCTAACATTTCTATAGCATACTCGTTCAACTTAAGCTCGTTCGTTTCAATGTCCCAATCCCACATACCTTCCCTGGCTCCTTCAATGGCCATTTGCAGTCTTTGTTCACTTTCCAGCTTATCGCTGATATCCATTAAGAGTCCATCTATTACAATTTGGCCGTTACTAAGCTTTACCGGCTTAAACCTATCTAATACCCATTTTATCTGTCCATCTACTTCCAATGGAATTACAAGCTCACTAGGCGTCATACTTTCCACGCTTTTGAACGTTTCAGCACGTACGAGCTCATGGTACTCTTTCATAATGAAATCACTGGGTTTATACCCCTTGCTCAAAAACTCCTCAGGACTCATATTAAGTAATTCCTGAACACCATCACTAACAAAGATCATTGTGAAGTCCTTATCAACATTCAACCTCCAGGCCATACCAGGAAGATTGGCCATCATACTTTTTAATTGCTGTTGGGACCTCACTAACGCAGACTCCGCCACTCGGCGATCAGTGATATCAATTCCTATACCCCAGTCGTGCCAGCCTGGAATTGGATTTGTACTCGCCTTATGAAGCCAAGAAATTGTGCGCTTGCTACCATCCTTACATGTAATTACCGTTTCGTCCTCATAATTCTTTGATTCCTTCCAGCTAGATCTTAGTGAATTACGATAGTCTTCATCAGGATATAGCCATTCAAACGCTTTTGGATTACCAATAATTTCTTCAGAGCTATAACCGGTAACTTCCTCACACTTGTTATTCCAAACTACAATTCGCCCATGTTCATCGAAAGCATCCAGCATAACAGGTACGGTTTGTACCGCAAGCCTCATTTTTTCTTCGTTTTTCCTTAGCTCTTCAATCATCTCACGCTCTTTGGTCACATCCCGAGATACAAACATTATATGAGTGACTTCATCCTTACTGCAGATAGGGATCATTGCAGATTCGGCGATACCCTCAACTCCTATGGGTAATGAGAGTTTCTCCTCGAAATAAACGGGTTTTTTGGAGTTAATGGCCATTTTTATGTAGGTATCCCTTAGCGCAGCTTCCTCTTCCGAAAATTTTATAATGTCTCTATGAAATTTAGAAATTTCCATATTCATGATCTGATAGGCATGGAGCTGAGGATAGTTTTCAAGAATCCTGCCCATCACACGATCAGGTAATTTTTTAACCACATAAGTATCTTGATCCACAACTTGCATCAAACCAATAATATCTGTTGTATTGTTGTAGATGAGATCTAGCATCTTCTTTTGCTCTTGAATCTCAGTTAAGGCATCTTTTAGGCCGGTAGTACGCTTTAATACCTGCTTTCTGAGTAAGAAAACGTAGAGTATTAGTTGAACGAAACCCAGGAGTAGTAAGCCAAGAACAACCCATACCTCCGGAGGAATCAGATACGCTTCTTTTGGCGCCATATACTTACCAAGCGCATCATAGTAGAAAGAATCTTGTGAAGCTTTCTGTCTGCGGAGTTCATTGTCAAAAAGCTGTTTGTATTTATCTGCCTCACTCCATTTAGGAGAATACCCAAAACCTAACTTAAAAGGAGAAAAAACTACTGCAGTTCGGACTACATCAAAGCGCTGAGCATTCAAATCTCCATATATTCTATTGATAACCCCGGCATCTACTTCCCCATCTTCTATCAACCTGAATATTTCGTCATAGCTCTCTACAGTAACTAATTCACAACTAACGTCAATATCCGACATAATCTTTTTAAGGCCTTGCCTGGGACCATTGATGAAATAGCTACCATCAATGACAGCAATTTTTTTTCTATTAAAATCTAACAACGTATTGAAATCAACATCTCTATTAGAGTAAACTGCCGCCCATGTTGCTACGATACCTTCGTCGGCAAGAATATATTTCGATTTGTTTTCCCATGAGTCACCAGTTTCAGCTATAATGTCTATGACACCCTCATCAAGCCATTCATGACATTGTTTTGCAGAGCATTTTTTAAACTCCAATGTTAAATCGTGCTTAAGCGCTATATTTCTAAGTACTTCCACGCATAGACCGTCGAAGGTCCCGTCAGCTCGAACCATCATCAACGGTTCATTTTCGAATACTCCAACTGTAATCTGTTGAGCCTTGCTATTATGTATGACAAAAAAGAGTAAACAAAACAGTGCAGTTCTCATATCATAGGCCGTAAAATGACTAATACCATAAAAGTTAGCAAATAATAGGTCAAATAAGGGATACACTTATTTTATAATTTACGTGCTACACCTTAAAGGCCTTTGCTACGCTGTGCCCAACTTTGTATCATCAAAAAGAGAGAGAAAGTGGGGAAGATACAACTAAGGACGGAAAGTGTAGAGAGCAGTTGTTTAGCAAAATTTTTGAGTTAGTGTTGTTGGATGTTTGGGGTTAGATTAGTTAAAGGCTTCCTTAGGGAAGCCTTTTCTTTTTGTATCGCTTAACAAATCCCCAGAATCTTACTCAATTCTATCCGGCAACATTAAATCCCTAACTAAAAAAGGGCTCCTCTCAGAGCCCTCAATTTAACCACTTCAACTTAACCAAACTTTATTTTTTATCTTAGTTTTTAACTAAACTGCTCTTTCTGATTTTTCTTTAGATACATCCTTCGTATACGTAGCACATGTATATGGGTAGCAAGATGATAAAAGAATAGCCAGCACCACCATTAAAACTATAGACTTCATTAACTCCTTATTTAGATATTACATTAACAAAAATCGTTTGATAAAATATAAAAAGAAATACCGGAAGACACGTAATTTGTACTACGCGTAAATACTTAGTGGATAAGAAACAGGGAAGCGGCACACCAATTTTCAGATAAGAAACTTATGGCGATTCAAGACCAACGGTCGTAATTTGATGTTATCCAAAATATAGATACGCCCCTAAATTTTCGGCGAAAAGATTTTTTTGTTTTTCCTGGGTTTTACTCAGTAAGCTTTCTACCGCTGCCGGATACAGCTGCTACGTTAAAGTAACCTATAATATCTTCCCCGTTTTCATCTGCATTGATGATGTTAGAAGGTACGTTTTCAAATGGTTCTGCAAATATCTCATCAAACCCGCCATCTCGTTGTGTTTGAATCTGCAATTCCTGTAAAAAGAAAAATGCATCATTGGTTATTGAATGGATCTCAACATAGAGTGAATCACCTATTTCATAAGGCACTATCTCATCTAAATCTTCGTTAAGTGGATTTACAGAATCCTGTAGGGGCTGAATAAATACTACCCCGTCAATAAGTCCTCCCTGGCTAAAACCTGCATCATAAGCTATGGTAAGATCAAACGGACGGTTTTGATAGATTCCGTTCTTAAAAGTTTTTATCCAGTATGTATCTCCTTCTCCACGTGGATCGGCGCTCACAAATTCTCCATAGTAACCCTCGGGCTGAAACTGGTTCAGCTCCTCTTTAAAAGTGAATTTTATTGAGTCAATTGTAGGAACTCGATTAATTTGTGAGATTGAAACATAAATTTCATCATTTACTTCTATCTGAAGCTGATATTCAGTTTCTATTTCACCTATACCATTTGCCGAAGTAGATGGATCCCAAACGTAATCGCCTGGGGTATTTCTCTCCTCAAAAATGAATGTCTCATTCGCGGAACTACTTACAACCACCGTGGCGCCACTTACAGGTGGTGGTAGGCTAGAATCAAAATAGGGCTGCGCCATTGATAGCTTGATTATTTGTAACTCCGGTTTATTGTTTATCCAGGCATCTACCACCAATACCGGCTCAGCTTCCTCTAATGTAACATCAATCGGGTCTTCACAACCTAATAAACCGGATGCCAGAACTATAATTGCTATTCTCTTCACAGTATCTAAAATTTGAAGTTATATGAAATGGATGGTACAGGCGCTCCTACTATTGAAAAGCGGGTAGCTTCTGTCTCTACGGGACTACCCAGATTCACCGCTCCCTGGTCTTGAGAGAAAAAAACAGAGAACGGATTCCTTCTTCCATAAACGTTATACAAGGACAGCACCAGTTCGTCTTTATTTTTTCTTTCTTTCCCTTTTTTAATGCGCTTCATTTGGATGATCATAGATAAATCCAGTCTATGGGTAGCAGGAATTCTTAAGTTATTTCTGGACTCCAAAGGATCATAACCGGCAACCAAGCCCTGTTGAACGAAACGTAATGTAGGTGCCGTAACCGGTGCACCGCTTACATAGGTAAAATTAGCGGAGAATGATGTTCTATCATTAAGTTGATAATTTCCAAAAACTTTGAGATTATGTGTTTGATCAAAACGTGTGGGGTACCATTCATTTCGATTGATGCCATCTACTTTAAGTTCTGATCTGCCTAAAGTATAACTTATCCATCCTGTTAAATCACCTTTATTTTTCTTTACGCTAAACTCCAACCCATATGCCCTGCCATCCCCGGCTATCAGTTCTCCTTCTAAAAATTCATTTAAGAAAATATCAGCGCCACGCACATATTCAACCTGGTTTCTATTATCTCTGTAATACCCCTCAATAGAAGCTTCAATATCATTACCGCGACCGAAATTTCTGAAATAACCGAGGGCCCATTGATCACCTATTTGGGGTTCAATGTTATTAGTGCTGGGTGTCCATACATCAATAGGTGTAGAAGCCGCCGTGTTTGAAACCAAATGTATATACTGAGCTGTTCGCATATAGCTGGCTTTAACTGAACCTTTACCTATTTGATATTTGACAGAAGCCCGCGGCTCCCAAGTGTAATAGCTTTTTATAATTTCATTATTATCAAAGCTTCTAAAAAATGTTTGTTGTTGTCTAAAACCGGGCTCTATGGTTTCATAGTTGTACACAGAATCGACACCGAAGTAGTGGAAAGATGAGAAACGAAGGCCATACTTCAGTGTTAGCTTGTTATTTACCTTTTGGGTGTTATCAATATACAAAGCATTCTCAATTGACCACTTTTCATCTAAGCTAATATCAGTTACCAAGCCATCGGAAACAGCCACGGCTTCTGCAGGTTTAAAATCGTAAAGTGTAGATTCTCCTCCTATAAGTAACTCATTATTCGTATTTATGAAGTAATTGAAATAGGGCTTAAACGTGTAGGTTAGAATTCGCGATTCCCAATCGAACTTGTCTAAATCGTTTTCCCCAAAAGCAAAACCGTAGTCATAGGTAGAAACAAAGAAAGAAAAATTGGAAAACAGCCGATCATTAAATAAGTGGTTCCATCTCAGCGTTCCGGTTAAGTTACCCCAATCAAAACCCTGCCTTTCATCAAAACGAAAGACATCCCTTCCAAAATAGCCCGATAAGAATAAACGATTCTTCTCATCCAGATTATAATTTACCTTTGTGGTAAGATCATAAAAGTACAGTGTAGCGTCACCGGTGAAAGGCGCAGCTAGGATATCAACATAAGATCGACGGCCGGCAACCAAAAAGCTGGCTTTATCTTTTTTAAGAGGCCCCTGAACCGCAAGCCTGCTAAATACTGTACCTACACCCCCGGAAACTTCCCGCTTTTTAGAATTCCCCTCTTTCATTCTCACGTCTAAAATAGAGGATAAACGACCTCCATAATTGGCGGGGACTCCTCCCTTAATAAGCTTGACATCTTTGACAGCATCCGGATTAAACACCGAAAAAAAGCCAAAAAGATGAGAAGAATTATAAACGGGCGCATCATCCAATAATACAAGGTTTTGCCCTACGTTACCACCACGTACGTTAAAGCCTGATGACCCCTCTCCAACAGAACTGACGCCAGGAAGAAGTTGAATACTCCTTAACACATCTACTTCACCAAGAAATGCCGGGATCTTTTGAATAGTTTTTGCGTCGAGTTTGCTAACGCTCATTTCTACGCTGGTTACATTAGCTTCTTCATCCTCACCCAATACTACAATCTCATCAAGTTCGGTAGCTTCTGTCTTGAGTTCCACATCTAAGCGCCGGTTAGTAGTAAGGTCAATAGTTTGTACTACACTGTTATAACCGATATAGCTAAACTCAACCGTGTAAGTACCGGGCGGGAGTGTAACCGAATAATAACCATAAACATTAGCTGTAGTACCACCTGCTATTTCCTTAACTAGAACCGTGGCGCCGATCAATGCCTCTCCATTGGACACGTCTTTAACGTAGCCATTCAACGATACTTTTTGACCGAATAGAGCTTGAATACTAAAGAGACTCAACAAAAGACTTAAAAAGGTGATCTTCACAATTATGATCGATTAGTCATAGGACATATACGCAGATAAATACAGTTACTATTTGAAATTGTTCTGCACAAAATAATAATTTGGATTTTATAAGTTAGCCTATCAAGCTTAAACGGTTAGAGAAAGCCTTAAATCGCCAATTAAGACATGCGTAAAACCAACCATTGTTTATATGGGCAGAGGGCTTAATCACCGGTAATTAAAATTTCATCTGTAACAACCGAGCTGGTTTGAAAAAAGCCCAGGCCACCGTTTGTGATATTTGTTCTGGGATTTACCGGGGGTGAACCAAAAAAACCACCGTCTCCGAGCAGCAGGTTAGTGAGGTCGTTATAATACAAAAAACCGTTTCTTGAAATACTGTACATTTCAACTTTTGCCATATCTCCTATCGTATAATAACCGGCTGTAGGAACACCGTTTATCTCTTCTGCCAGCAGATCATCGTCGCTGAAATATATATCCGTTGATTCATCTCGTAACAAACTGTCGTTACGATAAAATTTAAATAGATAAAAGTCTTTTCTGTCCTGAGGTTCTTTGGCATAAAACAAAACTTCGTAGAAGTACCCTTCGTCTTCAGGGTCTTCAAATTCATCTTCATCAATATCAACGGAAAGTGAATCAATTGCTGTAACAGGATTCAGTAAGTCTTTTCCCGTGTATACCTCATCTCCAACCGTTACCGATACGGTGTACTCCACACCAACATGGCCGGCAAACTGTTCATTGGAAATATAGTATCCATTAAGATCCGGACTACCGGATGGGTTATGAGAATAACCTCTGAAATTACTTCTGCTATCTTGAACGAATACAAGGGCATCGGTAATAGGTTCGGTAGCCACGGTATCATAAAAGTCTACCGTTCGGGTTACTCTTACATAGTGAAATTCATTCTGGTCAGTAATTAACCCTTCAACAATTACTACAGGATCAGCTTGCCCGGAATCAATTACAATGGTCTCCTCACAGGAGGAAACTACAAGAAAAACTAAAAGTACTTTCAATATATTTTTCATGTGCTAAAGATCAAAATTTGATATTGTAGGTGACTGATGGAAGTATCGGAAACAGGTAAATAAGCCTGGCTTCTTTTCGATTAGGATCCTCTACGCCCTCATCATTTTCTAATGTTCTTGTGTAAATGGTAAAAGCATTTTTACGACTGTAGGCATTATAAATAGAAAATACCCAGCTGCTTTTCCACTTTCTACCTTCATTCTTTCTTGGTGTTAATGTGGCGGATAAATCCAAGCGGTGATAGTCCGGCAGTTTAAAGCCGTTTCGCTCCGTGATAAAGTCTACCTGGTAGTTTTCAAATTCATATTTGCCATTTGGCAAGGTGATTGGCCGGCCTGTGGTATAGGTAAAATTGCCGCCAAGCGTCCACTTATCGCTCAGCTCATAAGTAGCAACTATGTTAAAATTATGCCGCCTGTCGTAGTTGGCAAGAAATGGTTGACCTAGATTTACTTCGGGGATTTTTCTTTCGGTTTTAGACCATGTATAGCTCGTAAAACCTGTGAATCTGCCCTCGTTCTTCTGGAGCATTAATTCCAAGCCATACGACCATGAGTCACCTTGCCTATATTCTGTTACCAGGTCTTCATTGAAGAATATTTCAGCATTATCAGCAAAATCAGTAACATTATCAATGTCTTTATAATAGGCTTCCATTGAAAACTCGTATTGGTTGTTGTCAAAGTTTCTGAAATAACCAATAGCGGTTTGGTCAGCGATTTGAGGCTCCAGGTAAAGTGAGGAAGGCGCCCAGGTATTGAACGGGATAGGTACCGTACCGCTGGAAATTAAATGGGTATTCTGCACCATTCTATTGAAAGAAAGCTTCAATGAACTTCTCGGGTTTAGCATATAACGTGCAGAAAATCGGGGTTCAAGATTCAGGTAAGACTCTACCTCCTCAAACCGATTGAATGATAGCGTATCGGTGCGTTCAATATTTATATTATCGGTAACATCTTCATACAAATAAACAGCTGCGGGACCTACACTTTGGAAGAACGATAGTCGGGCTCCATAGAGTACGGTTAACTTATTGTTTAGCTTGCGCTGATGCTCTACATAAATGTTATGATCAAGAGCGTATTCTTTCTGAAGCTCAACTGTTGTAAATAAAGACTTGTCAGAATTTGGCTCAATGGTACCTGGAGAAAAATTCTGATAAGAAAGGTGATAGCCAAAATTAATCTCATTGGTAGGACTCACAAAATAGTTCAAATCTTCTTTAAATGTAAGCTGTTGAATGTTTGACGCCCATTTGAACCCCTGGGTGTCGTCATCAAGCTCAAGCTTGTAATCGAAATTACTTGCTATTAGTGAAGTATTGGAAAACAGACGGTCGTTAAATAAATGATTCCAACGAAACGTAGCTGTTGCATTTCCCCAATCAAAACCAAAGGTATTATCAAAATCGAATACATCCCTACCCAAATACAGCGCAGCAAAGAAGCGATTGTTATTATTATGTTTCCAATTCACCTTAGCATTCACATCATAGAAATAGACGGTGTTTTCTTCGCCGGCGGCTTTTAAAAACAAATCGACATACGATCTGCGGCCAGATACGATAAATGAGCTCTTATCTTTTCTTATAGGTCCCTGAAGCGTGAATCGGCTGGCTAAAGTGCCTATGCCTCCGCCTCCTTCCCTATCTTTATTGTTGCCATCTTTAGTTCGCACTTCGAGTATCGAAGATAACCTGCCGCCAAATCGGGCAGGGATCCCACCCTTGTACAATTCCGTTTCTTTAATAACATCTGCATTAAAAACAGAAAACAGACCAAACAAATGAGAAGGGTCGTAGATGGGCGCCTCATCAATCAAAATCAGGTTTTGGTCGGCACTCCCACCACGTACAAAGAAGGCGGATGTACCTTCACCCGCTGACGAAACGCCCGGAAGCATTTGAATGGTTTTTATAATATCCGGTTCGCCAAATAAAGCTGGGAGTCGTTTTACCTGCTTTACATTAATTTCATTTCGGCTCATTTTGATATCTGTAATATTCGCGTCAATAGCTTCCTCCTTTATTATAATCTCCTCCATTTGGGTAATCTGTATAGGAAGTTCAATATTAAATTCCTGATCTTTATCCAGAGTAATGGCTTTGACTACGGTTAGGTAGCCAACTGAACGGTAGGTTAACGTATAATCACCAGGTGCCAGGTTCAATGCATAAAAACCATAAACGTTACTAGCTGTGCCGGTTTTAAGTTCATTAACATAAACGGTAACGCCTATAAGCTCTTCTCCATTTTCAGCATCCCGGACATACCCGTTAATAGTATGTTTCATTTGGCTATATGCGAACGAAGTAAGGAAAAATAGTAGCCCTGAAAATATCAGAACAAGTTTGATTGTTGTCAATTTTTAAGTTTTTGATGGTATTCTGGTAAATTTTGAGTTAAAGACGCTCCAAAAATCGAAATAGTTGACGTTTGATGAAAAAAAATGTTTGACGGTTGAAAAAGATGATTATTCTTAACTTTCTAGGATAGTTAACGCTGTCGATAGCCGAATGAAATACAAACGTCCTTCCCTTTACTTTCATCCCCATATAGAAACCATAGCTCCCGCCCTACTACGAAAGATCAAAAACTTCTCGTATTCAAAGAGGCAGAGGATAAGCACCCCAGACAATGACTTTCTCGATCTTGACCTGCTAAAAAATGGTAACCAGTCGGTGGCAATCCTTTCTCACGGGTTGGAAGGTAACTCTACCCGGCCTTATATACTTGGTATGGCCAGAGCCGTTGCCAACTCCGGTTATGACGTGCTTGCCTGGAACTACCGCGGCTGCGGTGAAGAAATGAATCGGAAGCTTCGTTTTTACCACAGCGGGGCCACTGATGATTTGCAGGTAATCATAGATCATGCGTTAAAAACTGGATATACATCCCTTCACTTGATCGGGTTCAGCTTGGGTGGCAATATCACGCTGAAATACCTTGGAGAGAAAGGTAAGGGTGTAAATTCTTCAATAAAATCTGCCGTAACCTTTTCCGTACCGCTGGACTTGCATACAAGTTGTATCCAGATTTCGAAACCTGGTAATTTTTTGTATGCCAAACGTTTTTTAAGAAACCTTAAGAAAAAGATCAGAATTAAAGCCAGGTCAATGCCGGATAAAATTGACACCGGCCCTCTCAAAGGATTGAAAACACTTATCGACTTTGATGATCACTACACAGCGCCCATTCATGGGTTCAAGAATGCAGTTACTTATTATCACGATTGTAGTTCTATTCGCTTCGTAGATGACATCAAAATACCTACACTCATTGTAAACGCTATGAACGATCCTTTTCTTTCTAAAGAATGTTACCCTTTTGATCAGCTTCACGAACATCAGTTTGTGACATTTGAGGCGCCTGACCAGGGCGGACATGTAGGTTTTACAGAGCTGAAAAGTGATGGCATCTATTGGTCTGAGAAAAGAGCGGTAAATTTCATTAAAGCCAATACCTGATAAATGGGTGACGAAGCTTCAATTGTGGTGGATTACTAAGAATTAATGCCAGATGATAAAAAAAATTTTAACCAGAAAGACCATAGATGAAAACAAGGTAGGACGAAATGACATTCTGGCAATAGAAAGGACCAAGTTGGCTAATGAACGTACTTTTCTTGCTTACTTCCGAACTTGCATTGTTTTTACGAGTTCTGCCTTTGTCATACTTAAAGTCGAATTTCTGCAAAACCTAAGGTTTTTGAGTTATACCCTTTTGGCTATAGCTACCGTTTTATTACTTATTGGAGTCATTAGATTTATGTAAGAAGGAAGATCAGAAAGTACTATCGCTAAATTTTATTTCATTCCATATTAAAAGCCCGGGCAGATGAACTGTCCGGGCTTAAAACTAAACTAACACTAAAAATAACCTAAACTCGCTCCGGAGCCAACCCCCATTTCTCTGGTGAGCGCCATAAACTTGAAAGTAGCAGTTCGCGCATGAATGTGAATTCTTTTGGAAGTTTGTCGTACATTCTTTCAAAGAGCTCTTCATGCAATAGCACCTCTTTCTTCCAGACCTCCCGATCTATGGTCATGATTTCATCAAACTGTTCTCTGGTGAAATCAAGCCCTTCAAAATCCAGGTCTTCGAAACGTGGCATCCATCCGATAGGGCTTTCAACTGCTCCTGTTTCTCCATTCACTCTACCCAATATCCATTTCAATACACGGGTATTTTCTCCGAACCCAGGCCATTGGAAGTTACCTTCAGCATCTTTTCTGAACCAGTTCACAACGAACATTCTTGGAGGATTAGGTAGCTTACGACCAAATTGCAGCCAATGATTAAAGTAATCGGCCATGTTATAGCCGCAGAACGGAAGCATAGCGAAAGGATCTCTCCTCACCTTTCCAACTTCTCCAAAGGCGGCAGCAGTCATTTCAGAACCTATTGTAGAGGCTGCATAGACTCCAAAGTTCCAGTTAGTAGCCTGGTATACCAGAGGAACTGCAGTACTTCTTCTACCACCTACTATAAAAGCGCTGATGGGCACACCTTTAGGGCTTTCCCACTCGCTATCGATGCTTGGGCATTGGCCTGCAGGTGTAGTAAATCTGGCATTTGGATGGGCCGCAGGTTTATCTGAGCCAGGGTCATACTGGTTTCCATGCCAATCGATGAGACCTTCCGGCGCTTCTTTAGTCATACCTTCCCACCACACATCTCCGTCAGGAGTTAAAGCTACGTTTGTGAAAATTGAGTTAGACTCAATGGTCTTCATGGCGTTGGGGTTGGTTTTATAGTTCGTTCCGGGAGCTACACCAAAATATCCGGCTTCCGGGTTAATGGCTCTAAGTTGACCATCTTTATCAGGCTTGATCCATGCTATGTCATCCCCTACTGTAGTTATTTCCCACTCACCCATACTTTCCGGTGGGATCATCATAGCAAAGTTAGTCTTACCACAAGCGCTTGGGAAGGCTGCCCCAACATAGGTTTTTCTTCCATTTGGTTCTTTGGCGCCTAATATCAGCATGTGTTCGGCTAACCAGCCTTCTTCTTTTGCCATTACCGAGGCTATCCTTAAAGCAAAGCATTTTTTTCCTAACAGTGCATTTCCACCGTACCCGGAACCGTAAGACATTATTGATCTTTCTTCAGGGAAGTGAACAATATATTTAGTTTCAGGATTACAAGGCCATTTCGCATCTTCCTGACCAGGTTCCAACGGTGCGCCAACGGTGTGCAGACACTTCACGTATTCACCATCCTTACCCAACTGGTCGAGGGCAGCCCTACCCATTCGGGTCATAATTTTCATATTAACTGCTACATACTCAGAATCAGTTACTTCTATGCCAATCTGGGAAATAGGAGAACCCAAAGGACCCATACAAAAGGGTATAACATACATGGTTCGTCCCTTCATCGATCCCTTAAATAAAGGATCAAGAGTTTTCTTCATCGCTCTGGGGTCCATCCAGTTATTAGTAGGCCCTGCATCAGACTCTAAGCGACTACAGATGTATGTTCTGTCTTCTACCCTTGCTACGTCACTCGGATCAGAAAAGCAGGCGAAACTATTTGATCTTTTCTCCTCATTAAGCTTGATAAAAGTTCCTTTGCTAACAAGCAGGTCACATAATGCCTGGTATTCTTCCTGGGAGCCGTCACACCAGTATACATTTTCAGGCTCACAGCTCTCAACAAGCCCCTGTACCCAATTCTTGAGCTCCTTATGCTCAATTTGATCGGAATAGTCTTTTTTTAAACTCATGATTGCCTCTTCCATTTTTGTTGTGGTTTTGGGTTTTGTAATTTCTATTTGAATCTCTTTCGAGGTTTGGCTTACCTTTTCAATAAACCATAACAAATCTACAGTTCAACTCTTGAGTTAATGGTGACGTTCGTCAGAACGTGATATGACATAACTCGATGAAAACGGTTGCGGACGTAACTTTTTGAGGGTAATGATGCCAGGTAAAAAAAGCATTTATCCATTAACTAGTAAGTATTTTGACGTTATCCTCTTAGATTAGTAATGTGACTGATAGATATACCATTACCACTAATAAAAACACCCTTCTGGTACAATTTAATTTAGAAAGTATAGACGGTTATGTACCCAGTTACAATGCTGCACCCGCACATATCTTACCTGTAATAACCATGGGATCAGCCGGTCTTTCCTTCTTCTATTGGGGGCAAATCCCGGAGCGGGCTAAAAACAAGTCTATAAGTCAAAAGCTTCTGTATATCGATGGTGAATCGCTCATTACAAAACAGCTACTTCATAAAGACCTGTTAGAGCAGAGATGCCTCATTGTTGCTGATGGATTTTATGGCTGGAAACGAATAAGTAAGAAAGGCAAGGTAGCCCATCGCATAACTTTCAAAGAAAATGAAGTTCTTGGATTTGGCGGTACTTGGGAAGAATTTGAAAATGACGATGGTGAAGTAGTTCATACTTTTAAGATCATTACCACTCCATCAAATGCATTAGTAGATGCCATGTCACCTCGAATGCCATTAATGCTAGGTCGTGAGCAGGAAAAGTTATGGTTAGATAAGGAAACCGACATTAGTTCGCTATTAGATCTGATTAAGCCTTACTCAGTCAGCAAGATGCATCTCTACACCGTATCCCCGAAAGTAAAAGATCCTAATTTTAACCATCCCTCCCTTATCGAGCCCTTTGCTCCTACAGATCAGTTCGGGAATTACTCGCTTTTCGATTGAGTAAAATATGAGGATCTTATTATTTCTTACAGCTTACCTACTGAATTTTTCCTCCTTCAGCCAAGACAGATTAAGTTTGATTATAAAGGCTGAAGACCAACTTATCTCAGGTGATACAACAGAAGCCTTGAACACATTCAAAAATGTATTAGAGGATTTCCCCCGAAGCTTCAGCGCTACCAAAAGACTATCTGAAGTTTATTACTACCTAAAAGACTATCATAACGCTATCCTTTATGTAAATATAGCAATAGAGATAGCTGAGGATTATTTTTTTGAGAGCGGTGAACATAAAAATACAGCTCAATACCGTCTGGATCTGGCCGATGCACATCACCTTAAAGGTTTGATCCGCATGAAACAGTTTCGTTTCAAAGACGCCCTTAACCAAGTCAATCAGGCTTTGCAGTTTGACTCATTAAACACTGCCATTCAGTTGGACAGAGCTATGATATATTTCACGGCTAATGATTTAGATAGCGCCAGATATTATCTTCAGTCATTAAAGTCTCAACCCGAGATCAGAAGTAAGGTATTATTTAGCATAGCTAATGCTTACTACAAGGAAAAGAGACTTGATAGCGCCCTTTATTATTATGACGAAGTAATCCATTATTATCCAATATTTAAAGCAGCCCATCATTATAGGGGGATGGTATTGACTGAAATGCAGCGCTACAGGAAGGCGGTTGAAGCTTATTCGACATATATTCAGCTGGACAGCTCATCTGAAGAGGTTTTTTTCAGAAGGGCAGTTTTACTGAATGAATTAGCCGATATGACCGAGGCTCTTAAAGATTGGTCGAAAGTCATTGAATTGAATAATGAAAACCAGGAGGCTTACAGAAATAGAGGGCTAACCTATTTCCAACTAGGTAATTATGATAAAGCGATTCAGGATTTTGACAAAGCCCTTGAACTGGAGCCTGACCAGGCTTATACAGAAATTAACCGCGGGTATTCACACTATTTAGTTAACGATCTAAAACAGGCGCTTATGGATTTGGATAATGGCATAAAGAAAATGCCAAGGTATTATTTTGGCTATTATTTTAGAGCCTTAGTTCATCTACAACTGAAAAATAGGAAACAGGCTTGTAATGATGCCAAGCGCGCCGCAGCGTTGGGAATGGCGGAATCAGCGATGGATGATTTGGTATTGAAGAAGTGTTTTTAACCTGGCTGGAACAAAGAGCTAGAAGTTAGCTAAAAATCATCTTCGCCATCACCATCCTCTTCTTCTGTTGGTTCCTCAGTGGGCGGCTCATCTTTTTTCTTTTTCTTCTTTTCTTTTTTGACTTTCGGCTTTTTCTCTTTTGGAGGTTTATTGCCATTCTTTAAAAATGAAAAGAGTCCTTTCTTTTCTTCTTGCACTTCACCTCCAGCAACGTCAGTAGCCGAGGTTTCTACGTCGCCATCCTCACCTTCTCTGTCAACCTCTTCTTCTTTGTTCTTTTTCTTAAATAGGTTTTGGAAGAATCCAAAGAACCCTTTCTTCTCTTTTTTAGCAGTCGTTTTAGCTTCTTCAGCATTGTCTTCCTGTTGTAGACGAACATCAGGATATAACAAATACTTTCGCAGATACCACAGATACAATTCCTGATCGATATTGAACTTCTCTTTTTTCAGCGAAATAACATAAGTTGAATCCGCAACCGAGGTATTTGCAGAGTCGGTTTCAATAGAATGATCTTTAACTAAGTCAGCCGAATCGTAGAGATCACGTGATCCAATATCTCGTTCTGCCAATGCAAATTCATCATCAAAAGCCAATGAATCGTCCTCTACAGGGTAAACGTCCTTCATAGGTATCGTCCGCAGGCTCCTGAGTTTTCTACGGTAAGAAACCGGCTCCAAAAGTAAATAGCGATTTTTACTTGCCTCCAGCACCTTGGGTGTCGAATCTTCATTGAAATAGCTGAAACGCTTTCTTAGTTCTTCTTCATCATGGATAAATGCACTTTGATAAGCAGGGCAGATCATACGCTCGGTACAGGCCTGTATCACGAGTATGCAAAGCATACCGAGTATAATTGAATAAGAATACTTCATTAAGTGGCGCATTTCTGACTAAAGCCAGAACGAAAAATAAGCCAAATTCGCGTATTTTCGATAAAAGGTTAAAGGTAGCTTGAAAAAGTAATACGATACAAGTATAAAATGAAAAGAGTTAAGTGTGTTTTTATTCAAGAAGTACTTGCGCATTGACCTGCCTAATTTCCTCCACAAGTCGATCTACATCCTCTTTCTTACGCTCTGGATTACCAAAATAGACTCTTAAATGAATTCTACCTTTTAATCGGGTGCCGGTAATGAATACATTTCCTCTCGATTCAATCAACCGGATCATTTTGATATTTATATTGTCATTTTCAGCCGAATTGAGATCCGGATCTTCATATCGAAAGCAAAGTATTGAAAGAGGATGATGAGGATCAACTGTCATATTTTTCAAGACGCCAATTTGGTCTGCTAAATAGCTGGTCATCAAAATATCGTGTTCCACAAAATGGGTCAGCTTATCAGCGCCATAGTATTTCATAGTAAACCATATCTTGAGGGCCCTGAACTCTTTTGAAAGCTCAATAGTATGCTCTGACGACTCCCATCTTTCATCAGCATTTTCAGTGAACAAATAGTCCGGAGAGTAGTGAATAGCTTTCGGAATGTTTTTAAGCAACACACAACTGGCTTCAAACGGAACATACATCCACTTGTGTGGATTGATTATAACAGAGTCGGCACGCTCAACCCCTCGGAAAAAATGCTCATAATTTGGAACACGAATGGCAGGAAGACCATAGGCTCCATCAACGTGGTACCATAAATTGTATTCTGCGGCCAGGTCTGCCATGTCGTTAAGCGGATCGATACTTCCCGTATTTGTGGTTCCGGCATTACCCACTATGGCCAGCGGCTGAAAACCACTGGCCAGGTCTTTCTCGATAGTTTCACGCAGTTTCGAAACATCGATCCGGTAATCTCCAACCACATCGATTTTTCTGAGATGATCACGGCCAAGGCCCAAAAACACCATGGCACGATCAATACTGGAATGTGTTTGATTTGAACAATATACCGTTAATGGTTTATTGCCATAAAAGCCGGTCATTTCACGTTTTGGAAACTTGGTTGCAAGAGCAAAATGTAACGCCATTAAGTTAGACATTGATCCACCCGAGGTAAGTACGCCTTTCCCATGGTCAGGTAGGAGAACAAACTCTGAAATCCACTGAATAACCAATTGTTCTAATTCTGAAGAAATAGGTGAGTTATTCCATTTAAGGCCATTTTGATTATAAAAAGCTTTGATGAACTCAGCAATAGCTGCTACTCTGTTTCCGCTACCTGTAATATAGGCTCCAAACCTGGGATCAGTATTTCGATTAATGTAGGGAAGGATCTGCTTATTAAAGGAATGCAGCACATTTGAGAACTGATCTTCTTTTAGTGGCAGTGTTTTATCTAATGACTCTTTTATCTCATTAGGATCATTGGTCAGTAAAATCGGTCTATTCGAAGCGTAAAGCTCGTTTTTTTCAAGAGGTTTCCAGGTTTGGTCCAGGTAATGCTTTATTTGGCTTAAATCCATTTCCATGTGTGCTTTCACCGAAACTTAATTAGAACTGAATCAATCAAAACTTACCCAAAGAAAAAATTGCTCACGCTTTTAATCTCTGAGTCTAGCTGGATCTTGATTGATAATTCAAGTAAAAAATCCTCATTACACTATATTGGAAATATATTCATTTCTTCTAGAAAGAAATGAACAGGCGTTCAAAATAAATGAGAAAAGATTTTGCTCTCCTATGGCCATTGGAATCAAAGACCTCCTTCCCCGCCAGCCTGTTGGGTGCTAAGTAAGTCCCCTTTAGGGGATAAGGGGTGGGTTTTGATCTTGAACTATTACACAGAGCCCATGTTTCTATCAATTCACTACCTCAAATTTCCTATTCAGCACTTCCCCCTTCTCTGTCACTAGCGTGAGCGTGTGCTTGCCAGCATCAGGCTGTAGCTGGACTTGATGATTGTTTTTGGTGATGGTTAAGAACTGGTCGTCTAAGTGCCAATAAAGCTGAGACTTTGGAGTACTGTAAGCCGCTTCAAATACCAAAGACTCTTTTTGGCCATTGAACCCTCTGGGAATGAAGAGTTTTGCATTAGGTTGGGGGTAAATAATGTCCAGATTAATCGAACTCGCTAAACAATCGTCTTTGAAGCGTGGTAATTTTTGGTAGTACGGGTTCTTCGAAGCGTAATACCATTCCATAATGGGTGGAAGCACAAACCATGATCTTGAAACCATTTCATTTACGGAGTAACAATCACTATTCACTCTGTACGCCTCTTTCTCATCCAGAAAGACCTTTTTATGATAAGGACAAAGTGGGGTCTCTAAACCTTTGGAGACCGTACTGATCAACACCTTGTCGCTACAAAGTTGCGTGGCCTTATAACCTGATTGCACACACGTTTCCACTGAAACGAGATCCAATTCAGGAGCCTTGAACCAATCATTCCCCTCTAATTTTCGAAAAATATCGAACATCAATGGCGCTGCTGTAGACGCACCAGTTAGCCCGGGCCTGCCCTCTCCATCGGCATTACCTACCCATACACCTACCACGTAATCAGGAGTAACCCCAATGGTCCAGGCATCCTTATGTCCAAAACTTGTTCCTGTTTTCCACGCTATGCTCTTGGAGGAGGAAAACGATCGCCAGTCGGCCCCTTCAAGGGGTCTATCCATTACCTTAAGCGCCTCAAGCGTGAGCCAACTTGCACCCGCCCTATTGGGGTGGGGTGATATCGGCTCAGTCTGGTCATTGTGGAGATGGATACTCACCCGGTCAACCGCATCTTCATTAAAGGCTAACACATCAAGGGCCATCTTTCTGTAGTTTTCAACTAAATCCCATAGCGTGACTTCGGCCCCGCCGAGAATAAGGGTGAGCCCATAGTCGTCAGCACTTCTGTTGATAGTGGTGAAATTCATTGCTTTCAGCTCCTCCAGAAATATTTCTATGCCATATTTCCGCAGCATACGTACAGCAGGCACATTAAGTGAACGCGCCAGAGCAGCATTCGCATAAACAGCCCCATCAAACTGTTCATTGAAGTTTTTAGGCGCATATCCTGAAACATAAGTGGGAACATCGGGCAGTAGTGTACCTGGCAGGAGTTGGCCCGAGTGAATCATACTGCGATATAAAAAAGGCTTGAGCGTACTCCCTGAGCTTCTTGCCGAGCGAATAATATCAACAGCATTTTCATTACTACTCCCAGGGTCAATCGTGTTCCCTACATAAGCTCGTACGGTGCCCGTTTTGGTTTCTACCACCAGCGCAGCTGCATTAAAGATTTGATTTTGCCTGAGTAGGTGGTGATAACCTTGTACTACAGAAGAAGTTACTTGCTGTAGGCGGCCATTGATCGTGCTTTTTACCAGCGCTCCACTTCCATTTCTTGATTGAAAGTAAGCTAACACATGTGGAGCTACCTGGGGCAAGGCCTGAGGCTTCCCAGGTAGTGGTTCAGCCTTGGCCAGATCACCATCTATACCCTCCAGGTATTCCTCAACCACTAGCTTATTAAGTAAGCGATCTCTTTTTTCCTTTAAACGTTCCTGGTTTTTTCCAGGAAAAATCAATGAAGGGGCATTGGGTAGTACCGCCAAAGCAGCTGTTTCGCCCCATGAAAGCAAGTGTGCAGGCCGTTTAAAATACCTCCAGGAAGCTGCTTCCAGGCCTACTACATTACCGCCAAAAGGAGCGTGAGCTGCATAGAGGGCCAGTATTTCTTGTTTCGAATAGCGCAATTCTAATCTCAATGCCAGCACACATTCATACAGCTTTTCAAGATAGGTACGGGGTTGACCCTGCCTGGAAAGACGGATCACTTGCATAGAAAGCGTACTCCCACCACGCACCACCTTTCCCGCTTTCAGGTTTTGTGTAAAGGCCTTTATGAGCGACACCGGATTTACCCCCGGATGATAGTAAAAATGAGCATCTTCAAATTCAAGGATGCATTGTTCAAACTTCTTCGGGATTGAATCCGCCACAGGAAATCGCCATTGCTGATCAGATGCCGTGGTAGCTCCTAATAGTTTACCGTCGTTATCATTTAGTACTACGCTGTAAGGCTTGGTAAACAAAGGATCAGGCAGGCAGAAGTAAAACCATACCAGGGTTGGGAGGGTGAAGATGAGGAGGTATTTGAGTTTTCGGTGTTTCATTCTAACAGGGAGATTCCTGCCTGCGCAGGAATGACGAACGTTATAAGGAAAGACGACATAAACAAGGGACATCATCCCTGCGCAGGCAGGGATCCCATAATAAGCATCTGAATCTAATTAAACCCCTCAATTTCATCGGACAGATCCTTCATTTCTGGATTAATCGACTTGATTAAGTTGTCTTTCCATTCTCTTTTCCATTTCTTCATTTGCTTTTCCTTTTCTATAGCAGGTAAGATATCATCATATAGTTCATAAAAAATCAAATGGTGGCAATTGTATTTCTTGGTAAAGGAACTTCCTTCGTTATTCCTATGCTGATACACCCTGGATTCTAAATCAGAAGTAACACCTATATACAACACGCTCCGACTTTTATTCGATATTATGTATACGTAGCCACCTTTTGTCACTTCTACTTTTTCGTTATCCTATTTTTCTTTCGTCATTCCTGCGCAGGCAGGAATCTCGTTGTTATCTAGGACACAATTAATATTTAAAGAGTGCCCTCTTCACCATGGGATTCCTGACTTCCGCTACGCTTCATCAGGAATGACGGTCTAAATATGGATGACGGTTCTAAAATTATTTACTCCCCACCAGCCACAACTTCCACCCACTGACCTGCTTTATACGCACTGATGTCATCATCATACATAGCTCCGCAATGCACCGAAGGCAAGTAATACCTTCCGAGGTAAGCTGCGTTTAGGACCACCCTAAACGTCTTACTCTTGCCGGAACCCAGATCAAAATACGTTAAGACGCGATCATCACGAATATCTTGATACTCGGGTTCGTCACCTACACTAATGGCGGTGTTTAAGTCCATGCGTAAGTTGCGGATCTCCCAGCCTGACGGAAAGATCTGTATTAGTGCCATTTCCTCATACCTGTATCTTGTACCCGGATGACGTACTGTAACTTCTGCCATAAAGTCCATACCTTGCTCAAGCCTTGATACATTCAAAGGGTTACCATTCATGGCCAGGTACTTCAAGGTCATGCGCAGGTCATTCTCCTGGTCTACCTGATCGCTCGTTAATGGCACTCCTGTGTTCGTGATCCTGGCGAACACGGTTTGACCACTATTATTGGTGATCTCCACCTTATTATCTCCCGCAAACGTAAGTTCATGCTGTACTATCGGCTTATCAGGATCTATGTTTTTGGCGCCTTCCCCATTAATGGCATAGCGATACGAAAATGGCTCATCATCCGAATCTCCCATAAATTTGGCTACAGCCAGAAGTGAATACGCTACGGTTTGAGTGCTATACCATCGGTAAGAACCCATATCCTTCACTAGCTCGTCTAAAATGGTTTTCGCTCTTAGCTTGTCACCCATGAGCACAAGCGTTTCCAGGACCATGGCGTGATCGCGGGTGGAACTGCCGTAAGTGTAACCTAACTCCCGATACACTTCCGCCCTCCAGCGCGTATCGGCAATAAGTTGCTTCGCAATATTTGTTCTGCCCGCCAGATGGTAGGCAGCGGCTAATCTCCATTTAGCTGGAGTGGTAAGATTAGAGATCGCCTTCATTCGGTTCATAGCGCCCAGGGCCGGGCTTCCTGCCAACGCGAGTGTGTATAATCGATAGGCCTGCGTCAATTGATTACTGCTGTACCAATATCTGTAGTTATTCCGGTCATTTGACCAACTGTTTGCCGCCGATGTCTGGAACCTGATCCAGTTCTTTTTGAAGCCTATAGGTAATGTATACCCCTCCGCCTCGGCTTCAAGCATAAAATGACCGGCATAATTTGTACCCCAGGCGTTATAGTTGCTGTAATAGTCCGGCCAATAGCTTAGTCCGCCATCTGCAAGCTGAAAATCCCGGATCTTCTCGATGGCTTTTCTGATGTTATCCTCAATTTCCAATTTTCGATCCTGGCTTAGGTCCAGTACCTTGTCCAAATGTAATTGTGGAAAAGCGGCAGATGTAGTCTGCTCTATACAGCCATGAGGGTAGCGGATTAAATAATCAATTCTATCTTCAAGGTTCAACGGAGGTAAACTGGAGACTTCCAGGGTCGCTTTGTTGGTTCCAATTACACCTAAACGTGCATAACTTCCTGACCACGTCTGTCCCGGTTCAATGGCTGCTTCCTCAAATTTAGTTAACGGAGGGTTAGCCAAACGGACATCCATTTCTACCTCACTACTTGCACGTTCACCATGTCCGGACACTACCACTTCCACCTGCCCTACACCTATTTGCTCTTTAGCTTTTAGCTCAAAATAAACGACCTGATCTCCTTCTTCAGTAAATCGCATATTTTGAGTATCATCCCCCTGAACATCAAAAAGCTCATTCGCCTGGATCTCCGCCCTCACGTTTCTGATCTTCTTATCCATAGCAAAAACTGTGACGGGAACTCTCACCGTCTCTCCCGGGCCTATCACCCGAGGCAAGGTGGTCAAGACCATTAGTGGTTTCTTAACAGGAACTGCCTTTTCTGTTTTTCCATAAGCTTCTCCCCCACCGGCCACAACCATGGCCCTGACGGAACCTACGTAATTCGGCATGGTGAACGTATGCTTAGCTTTGTCCCCGGGTTCCAGGTAAAACGGACCTGCATATTGCACCACAGGTTTAAACCGATTAGTTTTTTTTGCGCCATCACCAGCAGCGGCTTCTTCATCACCTCCCAGGGCCAGCAATCCGGACATTTCTCCAGACATGGCGCCAAGCACATATTTATACATATCCCAGGTCTTAACTCCTAGGGCTTCTCTTGAGAAGAAGTAATTCCATGGATTAGGAGTTTTGAAACGGGTCAGGTCCAATAACCCTTCATCCACGATGGCCACAGTATACGCCATTCCCTTACCATCTTGCTCCGAAACCTGAACGGTAAAGTTTTTCTCTGGCTCCAGCACATCTGGCATCTTTATTACTGGTTTAAGGTGAGTACCCGGATCCTCTACGCCAATAGATTGCACTCCGTACATACGGATAGGCAAATCATTGGAAGTAATCTGATGCGGCTGAACGTAGCTAATGTGCACATAGACATTTGGACTCATCTCAGTAGTCGTCTCAAATGTGAAAATCCCTTGATTCTGCTCATTCGACTCTACCCAGAAAGCATCTACGATACCTGACCCCGATTCAATACTTACCAAGGCTCTGCCCTCCTCTTTAGAAGGTAAAGTGATTTGCACATTTTCGCCAATACCATATTTTTCCTTGTCTGTTTGAAAAGTAAGCATTTCCGCGCCTCCTGGACCATCCTGTCCTGAGCTCCACCATCCACGATACGTGGTGTAGAAAATCTCACCTGTGCTGTGGCCAGATACGGGATCTGTAATTAAAATCAGCTTTCTTCCCCAGGTATTCCTATTGAAGTTGAGCTCATACGTAGCCTTTCCATTACCGCCCGTATTGATGTAATCCGTTTTCATCAGTGTGCTGCTTCTGCTCCTGATGTAATTCGCAAGATCTTCACGGCCGTTACGTTGCCACCACCATCGCCAGCCAATTTCGTAAACTTCTATTTTCAAGCGATCTCTACTTACGGGTTTACCGTCCTGATCCACCGTGACGATAGGTAATAAATTAGGTTCGTTGGAATAAAGCGCTTTCCCCCAACCTTTGCCTTTTGGCATTTTAAGACCTACATACGATGGGTAGGGAGAATAGGGCATACTGAATCGATCAACGCTAAAATCACCTCCCTGCTCAAAAGCCCGGATCTTAAAATTAGCTTCTAGCATACCCGGGGCATTGTCCTTAACATTAAACCTGGCCGTGACGGTAGCCTTTCCCTGATCATTAACCGAGCCGTCAAATATGAAATCCGTCTGGGACTGAAAGTTCTGCGTAGGATCATTAAAAATGTAGTCCTTATATTCTTCAAATGGCGCACTACCCTCTTTAAGCGTTACTTCTACATCGGCTTTGAGGTTCTTAGCAATAGCGCCATGCAACCACTTTACTTCCAGCTCTCCGTTGGAAGGTTGACCCGTTTTGAGCACCTCGTCATCAAAATCAATGTTAATCTTAAGTCGGTTTGGCTTGACCGTTTCTATTTTTATCGTTTTGGTGAACGAGGCTCCACCTACCTTTACTTTGGCCAGCCAGTTACCTGTGGGTGATTCCTGTTTGGTGGCTGTACGAAAATCATATAGTCCTTTGACAGAACTTGTCTTCACCTTGCGCTCAAAGAGTTGGTTTTGAGGAGTAAACAATTCAAAAACTATGGGATGATCATCAGGTACGAGATTCATCTTGTCCTCCATCATGAACGATACATAAAGCGAATCACCAGGCCGCCAAACCCCACGTTCTCCGTATAAAAAGCCCTTGAGTCCCTGCTTCACCTCACTACCGTTGACGTCAAACATACTTAGTGATAACGATGAGCCATCATCAAGACGCAGATACCCCGTTTGGGTGCCCTGGCGAGCCACTAAAAGAAAAGGTTTATTCTCAGTGGTAATCGTAGCCATACCGTTTTCGTCCGTTATGCTTGTTCCAATAACCTGACTTTGATAGTTCAATACTTCGAGAGATACACCTTTCAAACTTTCAGTGGTTTTCAGGTCAGTAACTGCTATAAAAAGTTCTTTGTTTTTCCCAGACTTAGCTACGATCCCCAAGTCGGACGCAAGTACATTTCTGGTAACCACATGCTGATTTCGCATATAGTAAGAAGGCTTGCAGGGGTTCTCACGCTCATTCCAGTTATACCCATCGTTATAGTAGTAGTAATCATAGTCATCATAATAATAGTAATCTCCATCAGGCCGGTCATAAGCTGACATTTCGGGGTCTTCCAGTTGAAAACCGATCTCATCTTCGGACGAAACACTTTCTTCGCACGGATAAAGCGAATGTTTTTGTTCAAAACTTAGGCTAACACGGTAAATAGATCCGGGGCTAACGCTGATAAGGTTGGAAAGGTCAAGGGCAAAAGTGTTCCAGGTACCGAAGTCCACAGTTCCCAGCGTCTCAAGCTGTACCTCATTCTTATACACTAACCTTCCCACACGTTTCAGTTGGTATTTACCATCCAGTTGATTGGCTTGTAAGAATTGAGCCACATTATCCTCAAATATTTTGACCACCTTTACATTTACAGCGTTAAGGTTTACAGCCTTAAAAGGAAAGGTCAGACCATCTGTGCTCGGCAAAATAACTCCATCTCCGATCAACTCTACGTCTGGTTTTTGGCTTGAGAACTTAACGGCTCGAGTAAAATTTTCATTAAGTTGATAGCCTGCTGAATTTCGAACACCTGTGGTAACATTAATTTCAGTTTGTGAAGTCAGTCGCGTGGCTGGGTATGCTTTAATGCTATAGTCTTCAGTTACCAATCTTAAAGAGGTACCGGACTTTAAATAAACGAGACCTTCCAAATTCTGTTGATCGTCCAATGGATCAGAAAAAAACAAAGTAATGAACTGGTCCGGCTGCTGAGTAACGCGCATGTCCATGACTCTAAAGTCACCAAGAGGTGGTATATCTATGATCTCTGCACTTTCAATGTCAGCGCCAATTGGTTCGCCATTCCACTCCAAAATCACCTGGCTTGCACTTTTTCCACGTGAGATACTATCGATCGTGAATGTATGATTGCGTCCATTTCCGGCATGCTCCCATTTAAGATTTACTTTCTTACCTGCCTGATTTGCTTGGATAGACTTCTCAACCGCTTCATCAAAGGCAAAATCTGCCGTGGTGACTTGTCCCTTTAATCTTTGCCAGCTCAGGTCGGACTTATCATAGGCCTCAAGGCCTTCGAAGCTGACATTGAGATACTGCTGCCTGGTCTGGAATTGAAAGGTTAGTAGTTCAAGCTTTTCAGGAACCTCAATTAACTCGCCAACTTTAAATTGCACTTCAAATAGCTTTCCTGAGGGTAAAACATTGTCCGGAGTAAATTCAACCGCACGATCAGATACCCAATGCGCCTTACCTTTTACTTCAGGGATGACCTCAAAAACTTCTTTATTCAATTCCTCACCAGTAACGGCCCCTGAAACTACCTCACGAAAGCTGACCCTGATGGTCCCTTCATTAGAAATAATACCTGAGGTAAAAGCCGAAATGTAGCCAGTAAAAGCGGGATCTACTTCAATAGGTTCAGTGGAAGGTTCCTTTTTGCCGCAAGTTATAAGTATGAGCGCGAGACAGGCAATGAGCAGTCGATTCATGTTGTATTTCTGTTAATAAATAAGAGGAATACAAGTTACAATGAATCTTCTTTGGCGCAACACATAATGTGGGTAAATAGTTGCCCTTGGTGCTGGTTGAACCTGTAGCTTTAAACGTAAACCTTTTAGCCTAGGGCATATAGCTTAGGAAGTAGAACTTGGTACTAAAGACTGGTAAATTGCTAATTATCACCAATTACTAATGGCTATTGGCCAATTCATCTTTTAGCTTTTTCGAAAGACTGGCCGCAACTAATTTGTAAGAATGGTCGGTTAGTTCTAAAGTGAGGTTATCAGGAACGGTACCATCCATATAGACCGAATTCCAAAGCGCTTTATTCATATGGTAGCCGGGCTTAATGCCTTCGTATTGCTCTCTGAGTTCAATCGCGCGTTCAGGATCGCATTTCAGGTTGATGAAGGTGAAAAGATCGACATCGCACAAGGCAAACATTTTACCCATCACTTTGAAAACCAGGGTCTGATTATCAAAAGGAAAGCCTTCAGTAACACCCGGCTTAGCCATGCAATATTCTCGGAAGGATTCTATATCCACTTTTAGATGATTGGTTTATCGGTCACTGGTTGATCAGTGATAATAAAGGTAAATCAAAATAGATTCTTTGCTATCAAGTAAATGACACCTATCAAAAACATAAGCATTGAGATCTTATTGATCACATGCATTGATCGAATATTGAAATTACTTGGGCGATTTGGATCTTTCTTTCTGAAGAAGTAACCAAATACTTCACCCAACGAAAAATAGTCTTTTAATGTATTCTTTTCCCTACTCCGTGCTTCTTCTCTTTCCATTCTTTTCTGTTTGCGTTGTTAAGTTAATAATTATATAGGTTATTAAATATTGAGCTAATACAAGATCTATTTTTATAACTCAGGACTAATCACTCAAGGCTCAATACTAATTCTGGCTCTATCCATTTGCCATCCTCACGAATGATCTCAATAAGTTCATCAACCGCATGTTCAGACGGTACTCCTCTTTTTACAACATCTTGTCCTTTGTATAACGTGATTTTTCCTTTACCGCTGCCTACATAACCGTAGTCGGCATCCGCCATTTCTCCTGGACCATTTACTATACAACCCATGATACCAATTTTCACTCCCTTCAAATGATCGGTCCTTTTCCTGATCATGGCTGTGGTCTCTTGAAGATCAAATAAGGTGCGTCCGCATGATGGACATGAAATGTATTCCGTCTTGGTCATGCGAGTGCGAGCCGCCTGAAGAATGCCAAAGCCTGTGGAATTGTACCTTTTGATAACATCCAAAAGTTCATCTTTCGATTTGCCTTTGGCTATATGTTCTGTAGACAGCATAGCCCCATCTCCAAAACCATCAATGAGCAGACCACCGATATCGGTAGCGGAATAGATCTGGAGCTCGTCATCGGTAATATTCTGATATGCCCTTTGAATAATAACAGGGAGCTCTATTCCCCTTTCGAAAAGCTTAAAAAAGGCTCTTCTAAGCTCAGGCATAGCATGTTCATTATCCGTTGAAAGTAGCAGCACAAACCGGCGCTCTCCTTTGAGTTTTTCAATTAACTCATCACTTAGATCGCTCAATTGAATACTCAAAAAGTTAACTTCCTGATGGCGTTCTGAAGCATTGAAGAAATCACCCACACTAAGCAAAGGCAACTTGTTAGTATCCGTCTTACTGTCTTTCCAGACATCAAAATCAAGGATCTCTTTCAAACCATTCGGCAGCATAAAATCAACAGGTTTTTGCCCCCTGTAGATGTAATCCGCGCCTAGATCGTTCATTTTCCACTTGTCTAGCTCGGGTAAGTAGAAGTGACCAATGGCCTTAAGGTCTTTATAGTCGTTGATCTCCGCTCTGCTTAGGTCAGCAATCACGCGAGGCACATTTGAACTACCAAAATTGGCCTCCTCAATTGTCTTTCTTCTTTGGTACCCAAAAGGGTTTACCGGAGAATACTCAATAGATTCAATCGCCTTATGCCCGTCACGGTTGATGTATCGGTCCACTAAAGTTCTGGCCACTGGGGCTTCAAATTCCGGCTCCTCGGTAAGTGAAACCCTAACAGTATCTCCCAGGCCATCTTCCAACAACGTTCCAATTCCAACAGCGCTTTTTATTCGGCCATCTTCTCCATCCCCAGCCTCTGTCACGCCAAGATGAAGTGGATAAGGCTTCAAACCTTCCTCATCCAGTTTATTGACCAGCATCCGATACGCCTGCACCATCACTTGCGTATTGGACGCCTTCATGGAAAGCACGATGTCGTAATAATTAAGATCCTCACAAATACGCAGGAATTCCAAGGCCGACTCTACCATACCCAGAGGGGTATCGCCATAGCGACTTAAAATTCGATCAGATAAAGAACCGTGATTTGTACCGATACGCATAGCGGTACCATACTCCTTGCAAATCTTGACCAAGGGAGTGAATTTCTCGCGGATCCGCTCTAACTCTGCATTATACGATTCGTCAGTATATTCTATTTCCTCAAATTTCTTTTTATCTGCATAGTTACCCGGGTTGACCCGAACCTTCTCTACGATCCTGGCTGCCAGCTCAGCGGCATTGGGTGTAAAGTGAATATCCGCTATCAACGGTACTTGGCAGCCTCGTTTTAAAAGCTCCTTCTTGATCTCTCCCAGGTTTTCAGCCTCTTTTTTACTTGGAGCTGTAATTCTAACGTACTCACAGCCTGATTCCATCATGCGCAACACCTGCTCTACCGAGCCTAAGGTATCCATCGTATCCACCGTGGTCATGGATTGCACGCGTATGGGATTATCTCCGCCCAAAGGAATATCACCAATGTAGACTTCTCGGGTTGTGCGTCTGGAATAGCTGGTAAGGCTATTGCAGTAGCGGTGAGTTTGGAGTGTTTGGGTATCCACAGAATTCAGCTTTTATAACCACAAAGATAACTGAATTTGGATCGGGATTGTTATTCAATAATTCATAAGTAACTGTAAATATTCTTCTATTCCCGTGGTAATTGATACAAGACAAACTCAACCCGTCTATTAGTTCTCCTACTTTTTTCATCTTTGTTTTCAACAAGAGGTTTGGTTTCGCCATAACCGTAATGATTCACTCTGTTTCTTTCTACACCATTCTTAGAAAGGTAATCAGCCACGGCTTTTGCTCTTTTCAACGATAAATTCTGATTGTATTTTAAAGGTCCGATATCATCCGTATGTCCTTCAATAACCACGACTATGGATTTATCATTTTTTAGTAGTGCAACCAAATCATCAAGTACTTGCGTATCTTCTTCTTTGAGAACAGACTTATCAAGATCGAAATTAAAATTGAAATACATGGGTTCATTGAAGCCTGCGTGCTGAAAGTCTCCTATATGAGCCTTTGTAGAAACCGAATCTGTTTTATCTTCTACAGTCTGATCGTTGGTTGATTTAATCTGGTCATTTCTATTCCCTAGCGCCAGTTTGGTACTATCAACAGGGGATAAAATATCCTTTTTTTTGCTCTCAGTATTCTGTGAATCTTCTTTTTGAGTTATCTCATTATTTGTTGTTGCTTTCTCATTTTTTGTTTTGGACCTATTTTTCTTTTTCCGATTATTTTTAATCCGTTTGTTCTTACTCTTTTTCGACCTTCTCCTTTTCACTTTGTATTTGGTCTCCATCAGCTTACCCAAGGAAAGCCCTATTTCAAACGCACCTTGATTGGCAACTCTGTTGTTTACAGGTATATCATAACTTACTCCAACAGAAAAAGCCTCTTTATGCCACTGAAGACCTACTAAAATGCCCTGATTAGAAAGGTACTTAGTAAGCGCTTGTATTGATTGACCAGCCAGCCGTGAATCGTATTTATCAAGCCCGTAGTTAGTGACAAATCCAGCATTAATTAAACTGGCAGATCTTGTAAACGTGTATAGCGCCTCAGAATAAATCGAAATATTACTATTACGATAAACCCGATATCCAGCGTCTAGGGCAAAAGTGACAGGCAGGTTTTCTCCTTGGTTCACCACACTCTCATCCGGGCTATTAAAATCATAGGCCGAAAACCCAAAATGCATTTTCCTTTCCTCATTCTGATCTACGGCTTGCCAGATTACCCCTAAGTTTGAGGACAAATAATTAGTGTTAAGGCTCTCCAGTGATTCACCCGAATCTATGCCCGGATCAAAACCAATCCCCAAAACAAACTGATTACCTGTAGTTAAGTTTGAAGAATTAACCCTTCTTGAAAAGTAATTCAATGAAATACCTAAACTGAACATATTCCTTTTTGCAGTAGGAAAGTTTAGTGCATAAGACAACCCAAGGTTATTGGTCTCTAATAAGCCATTTAGCCCTGACTGATCACCTTCCAATATCAGCGCCAGGGCCGACCATCTATCACCTCCATTGGATTTAATAAAGGGGTATTTGGCTGAAAGTAAATAGTTGTTGAGTTGAACATCGGGTAAGCTTTGCTGAGTGCGATAGACAAAACTAGCCTGAGCATAATCATCCAGTGATATAGAAGCAGGATTCACCCGTTGCTCGGCATAGTTTAACTGAGAATACTGGTAATATTGTCCGGCCAATGAATGACTCAAGAATATGAATAAAAGAGAAATAAAATATATTGGACGCATTATCTAACAAGATGGATAACTCCTGATTCTTCCCCGTTCAGTAAAACGGGGAGTCCGTTGCTATATCGACCGGAAACTTTCCAGAAGTATGTACCTGAAGGTTGTTCCTGGCCGCGCCAAGTTCCATCCCAGCCTTCCGCAGAGAGATCTGCTGGTGTGTCATTCATATAAACTGTACTCCCTACCCTATTGTAAATTGTAAACCCCATATCCTCCACATCTTCCAGTCCATAGATAAAAAGGACATCATTTCGGTTATCACCATTGGGAGTGAATAAATCAGGTATAAATGCGTGTGTAATTAGTTCTATTCTTACGGTATCTGTATCAGTACAGCCTATACTGTCGGCTACCTGGACAATATATGTAATGGCGAATTCTGGTGTGGCCACAGGGGTGGGAATCTGCGAATTATTAAGCCCTAACGTAGGTATCCAATCATATACCTCTCCGCCGGACGCAAAAAGTTGAACACTACTTCCCTTGTTAATTAAGTGATAATTCGTATCTATTTTTGCCATAGGCTCACTGATAATAATTTCAAATTCATCATTAAAGTCGCAGCCAAACTCAGTAAGCCATGTTACACTTATGGTATCATTTCTTTCTAGTACATATGAAATAGGGTTAGCATCTCCTAATAGTCCTTTATGAGCTGATGTCCATTCCACTTCAATCCCATTTTCAACCTGCAGACTGAGAAATTCTTGTTCACATGCATATATATCATCAAGAGATAGGTCAAAAGCTTTCGATTCGATCCAGTCTGTGTTATTCTGATAGTTGAGTTCTGCATATCCACTTGGAGGATATTCCGTATCTGTGCTTAAAACATTGAAATCGGCTCGCGGAAAGCTCAATGGCAATGGCGTTGTATTATCGTCATTAAAAGCTGCATACAGGTTTGAACTATCAGGTACTGACCCTACAATGAAACTAAATTTAGCGCTATCAAATCCATAGACTACGTCATCAAGCTCATGTCGACCAATTATTCGGGCGGAATTTTCTGTCAAAGGGTTTCTATCGTAGAATGTAATGGGGGCGCCAATATTGATAGTATCGTACCCTGCATTGAACATCATCAGTTCTACCAACAGGCTATCTTGATTATAGCATTTTACTTCTCGCAGTTCAGGTATACCATCTATTGTGGGGTCATCAACACCTAACATAAAAGTGTTAGCCACGTCTTTACATGCTCCACTAGAAGCTTCCAAGGTAATAGAATATATACCTGGCTCCTCGAAAACGTGAGTTAATACTTCGTCAGTAGAATTAAAAACCGGTAAGTCAGGCCGATTTGGAATGTTATCCGTATGAGTGACTGTCCATAGGTAAGAATCTGCCCCAGTTGATCTATTGAAGAAGTTAACAGGTTCTATAAACCTTTCTTCCGGAAGCTTAGAGGCTATAAACCTTTTATCTGGCCAATACCTGACATCCACCCCGCACCTAACTCGAACTATCGTTTGGTCAGACGTGAAACATGCTGCATTGGTAGAAGACCATGCTTTAAGATAAACTCTGTATTTACCCTCTTTTTCAAATGTATAATGTAAGCTGGAAGAATTACTAATTGTAGATGTTCGTGGAGTGTAACCTGCACCTAGCACAATGGAGTAATCGGGTGATGTATCACCCAGAAGCTCAACATACCACTCATAATTATCTACACCGCTTGCATCAGCTGTAAAAACCACTGTATCAGAAGGTATGGGTTTCAATATGCTCTGTTGAATGTTAACCTCCATATTCGATTCACAAGGCTTCTGACAGGGGGTGATGGTAGAAGTACTTTGGGTAAAAAGAAGGTTCCTGAATTTTTCCAGATGAAAGTGCATTCGCTCTGCCTGGCCTTGACTAAAATCACTTGAACAGGAGCCATTCCCATAGTCCATGAAATTAGATCCCATATCAGGTACGTCATCAAAAAAAATGTTGTTGCTAAAATTTGAAAGTGTATCCGTGGTGCATGAGTTATCCCCACATGACTCAAATATGCTGTTATCCGGAGGTGTATCGCATACCATGTCGCCATCTAGCTGGCAATCATCATTTTTACAGCCCCCGTCAAACGTGTGCAGGAGGCCCAAATAATGTCCACATTCATGAGCCAGAAGCCCGGCATCTAGCGCTGATACTACAATCCCATCTAAAAAATTACCTTCCTGAGTCACTCCTGCAGGTAAAGTAGCATATCCTCCGGCCGGTATTCTTGTCCACCAGTTACGACCGGAATACTCACTTATTATCTCCGAATTAATTGTATTTACCACCCATACATTCATATAGAACCTTGGGTCCCATTGTGTTATAGTTTTGAGCTTCTCATCTTCTAAATCCATATCAAACTGGCCATAGTCTGAAGGAACCCGATTGATACCGGTAGTTAATCCACCATCGGGAGAGGTTTCGGCCAGGCAAAATTCTATACCCGTATCTACACCTGCTGGCCCTGAACTAAACCTCCCACCATGCGCAAACGCATCGTTCAGTTCTACGATTAAGCCATTAATACTTTGATCAGAACTGGCTGATGCGGAGCCTATTAAATGAAATACTACAGGAATAGTATATTGTACCGTCTGTCTTCTTCCAGATCTGTTTTTCCACTTTTTAAAAGCATCAGAAACCTTGAGTCTTTCGCTCTCTGTTAGTTTCTCAGTACAATTCATTCTAACCTTTTGCGCACTTGCAATGAGAAAAGCTCCTGAAAAAATAAGTGTCAACGTTATTCGCAGCATCATTTTTCAATCCTGAAATGAAGTGGAACGCTGACTCTACTATTCACCGGTGATCCATTAACACTTGCAGGTTCCCAAGGTGGCATATTGCGAATAAGCCTTACGGCTTCTTCGTCAAACAGGTCTCCAAGTGACTTTTCAATGAAAATAGTATTGATTTCCCCGGATTTCATTATCGTAAACCGAACAATTACATCGCCTTGTATGGAGTCCAACAGCCCGGATTCAGGGTATTTAAGATTAGTTTCGAAATACTCGTAAAGGTTGGGAATGCCTTCTTTAGGAACTGCATCTTTGTATATATATTCCTTTTTCGATGGACTTACCAGGTGTTCTTTTTTTTGGGATAGTTCAGCTTCAGGTTCATTGTCAAGTGCTTTAGTTTCCACGTCAACGACAACAGGAGAGGTAGCTATATCTTCGTCTTGATCATTATCCCTAAATTCATTGCTACTCTTTTCTTCTTCTGTCAAGGTCAATTCAGAAAGGGTGACCGTATCTTTAGGATCCTGGTCCCGGACAGGAGGTGTCTCGTCTTGAGATTGATTAACATTTTTATCACCTTCCTGCTGTGGTATATGCTCTCCTTGAGGTAAAAAATAATAGATCGTTCTTCCTACCACAAATACAGTCAAAATTGTAAACCCAATCCCTTTCCACAGCCTTCTGAAAACATCAGCCTTTATGGAATGAGCCTGATGTCTATCCAAAATAGTTGTATACTCTTTGTAGGAATCAATTTCAGCCTCTGAAATTCTTATTGGGTGTTCCAGTATTTCTATTTTCTTCATGTTACTTTCATTATCCTTTTCAACCTCTCAAGGGCTCTATAAAGCCTGACTTTACCATTCCCCTCACTAATGCCCATTATCTCCGCTGCTTCCTTGAACGATAGGGACTCGAAAAATCTTAACCTGATTATCTCCAGGTCCTTGTATTTTATTAAAGTAAGCGCCTTTTTTAAGCGTTCGTGAACGTCGTGATCGAATGGAGCAATCTCTTCACTTAAGTTTGTTAAATGCTGCACCTCAAGGATCACGTACTTGGTGGTACCCGTCTTTCTGAAGTATTCATTGCACTCGTTGACAGCTATCTTATATAACCAGGTATAAATTGAAAACCCTTTATGTTTATAGCTTTTAATCTTATTGAGTGCTTTAAAAAAGACATTAGATGTGAGTTCAGCAGCTACGTCTTTAACACCTACTCTGTTTAAGATCACCCTAAATATCTTAGAGTGATACCTGTTATATAATGGTTCAAATTTTCTCGGATCTCTTTTAGAATCGTCTATAATCAATTCTTCCGATTGCTCCAGGATCAGTTTTTTTGAATATGTAATAAGCTTCGACAAGAAATAAGTTATTTACTTTCACATTTTTAAATGCATCAGTAAACAAAAAGAAACAAAATATTTGGTTTTTATTTTTTGATGTTCTCAAATTCCGACATCAAGGGCAAATACGGCTTGAACGGAAATACAAAGCAGGTACTTTAGTTATTAGCTTTGCTTAACTACTTCATATACAAAGAGCTGGTAGGAACAAAAAATCTAATACTTAAGTAAGTCTGCCAACATGTACTTTACTTTTTCAGGATTTGGCAGCATCTGTTTTTCAAGATCAACATTCAAAGGTATAGCAGGAAGATTAGCGGCACCCAGTGTTTGGATGGGAGCATCCAAGTGCTCGAAACATTCCCTAGCGATTCTGCCTGCCAACGATTCGGCAAACGAGTTAAGCATGGGTTCTTCAGTTAAAATAAATACCCGGTTATGTTTTTCAACTGTCGCAGAAACGGCTTCCCAATCATAAGGGTTTAAGGTTCTTAAGTCAAGAATTTCGACTTGTCCGTCAAACTCCTTAGCGGCTGCCTTAGCCCAGTATACACCCATACCGTACGTGATGATAACCGCAGATTCACCATTATCAACTTTTTCATGATCTGCTTCAAGGGCAATTCTGGCTTTCCCTAACGGGATAATGTAATCTTCGTCAGGTTCGAAAGTCTTGGCTTCAGTAGTTCCCGGAACTTTAGACCAATACAAACCTTTATGCTCCAACATGACAACAGGGTTTGGATCATAAAAGGCCGCTTTCATCAGCCCTTTCATATCCGCTGCATTAGACGGATACACCACTTTTATGCCCCTGATATTCAATAACGTGGACTCCACGCTACCCGAGTGGTAAGGACCACCTCCACCATATGCACCGATCGGTATTCGAATTAGTGATTGGATAGGAAACTTACCGTTAGATAGGTAGCAGCTTTTTGACAGCTCCTCAACCAATTGGTTGATGCCAGGCCAGACATAATCAGCAAACTGTATTTCTACAATCGCCTTGGCTCCAACAGCAGACATACCGGCAGTTGAACCTACGATATAAGCTTCTTGAATAGGAGTATTGAATACACGATTATCTCCATATTTTTTGGCCAATGTAGCTGCTTCTCTAAACACCCCTCCTAAGGTGCCTCCCACGTCCTGTCCATAAAAAAGTGCTTCCGGATGCTTTTTCAAAATATCATC
>ERZ1740070.69-NODE-69-length-80154-cov-14.087454_pt1 | contig 80154 bp, 76 predicted proteins | sample MGYA00581734_ERZ1740070 | MGnify/ENA primary metagenome ERZ1740070 (study PRJEB43018, sample SAMN04849744) | marine metagenome | isolation source: floating plastic debris | place: Pacific Ocean | collected 2008-09-01 | study: EMG produced TPA metagenomics assembly... | reverse complement strand
GGCAAAAAGATGAAGAGATTGCCGAGCAGGAACAGAACCGAGATGACGGCACGGATGTGCTTATTATCATACTTGCGCTGGAGCAGTTCTGTCGTCGTCGTGCAATTATTGCGATAGTAAATCGGGATGAAGACATAGGCCAGGATGAGTAGGCCGACGACCGCCGCAAGCTCCCACCAGGCCAAGAGCAGCATCTGATTGCCGTTCATGCCGACCAGCTGATCCGTCGATAGGTTGGTCAGCGTGATTGATCCGGCGACGAAATACCAACTCAGGCCGCCATTTGCGAGGAAGTAATCGTGGTCTGAGCCGCGATCCCCCGATGGCGCATTGCGGCAGCTGAGATAGGTCAAGAACCCGATCAGCGCGCTAATGAAAATAAAAATCCCAATCTGCAGACTATTCATACTGCACCGCTCCCCGAACCGCGTTGATCTGGTTTAAGCGCCCCTGGCCCTAAGCAACAAGCGCCATTTGCAATTGCGACTGCAGATCCGCCGCCACAGCAGGGTCAACATGGAGGCCGAGCTTGGTGCGGCGTTGCAGAATGTCCTCGGGCGTACGCGCGAATTCGTGCGCGACGAGATAATCAACCTCGCGCTGATAAAGTCCGCCGCCATAATGCTTACCGAGATCTGCTTCAGAGGTCGCCGCTCCCAGCAGAGTCTCAATGCGGGTTCCATAGGCGCGGGCCAATCGATTTAGGAGCGCTGGATCCATCCAGGCGTACGTCTTGGCGCATTGCGCAGCGAACGCGTCAAAATCAGCCTCCGGAATATCGCCGCCGGGCAGGGCGGCCTCCGCGGTCCATTTGGTTTGTGCGTCTGGAAACGCTTCACTGAGATGCGCCAGGACGTCTTCGGCCAGTTTGCGATAGGTCGTGATCTTGCCGCCAATGGCGGACAGGATCGGTGCGCCTTCGCGATGCTGGAGCTTCAGCACATAGTCACGCGTCACGGAGGACGCGTCTTCGGCTTGATCATCAAACAGCGGCCGGACGCCAGAATAAGTCGCAACCACCTGGTCTGTTGTTACCGGACGCTCGAAATACTCGCTCGCAACGCTACACAAATAGTCGATTTCGTCGGTTGAGGCTTCGACCTGATCCAAATCATCTTCATAAGGCAGGTCCGTTGTGCCTATGAGTGTGAATTGCCCGTTCTCATACGGGATCGCAAACACGACGCGGCCATCGCCGGTCTGGAAGATGAAGCTTCGTGGGTCGTCGAACAGTTTCGGGACAATGATATGGCTGCCCTTTACCAGCCGAACTTGTGGCGCGTTTGAGTTTAAACCCGCTTGGCCGGCAATCGCATCGACCCAGGGGCCAGCGGCATTGATGACGGTTTTTGCATCGACGGTCTGCAGCGCGCCGGAGTCTGTTTTCAGCTGCGCCTGCCAAACACCGTCCTTGGGGGTGAGGCCGACACAGGCGGTTCGCGTCATCACCTCAGCGCCGCGCTCTGCAGCATCCATGGCGTTGAGCACAACCAAGCGCGCATCCTCGACCCAGCAATCTGAATATTCAAAGCCTTTGCGAAAATGAGCCTTCAGCGGTTCAAACACGGCGCTGTTTTTTCGCGTCCGGGTTTTTGTTGCGGGCAGTAACTTGCGGCCACCGAGGTGGTCATACAGAAACAAGCCAAGGCGAATAAGCCAGGACGGGCGTAGCTCTTTATGATGCGGCAAAACAAACCGTAGCGGCCAAATGATGTGCGGGGCCGCGCGCAGCAGCACTTCGCGCTCCATCAAAGCCTTGCGAACCAGCGCGAAGTCATACTGTTCGAGATAGCGCAATCCGCCATGGATCAGCTTGGTGCTCGCCGACGACGTGTGCGAGGCCAGATCATCTTTTTCACAGAGCAGCACTTTCAAGCCGCGCCCAGCAGCATCGCGCGCAATTCCCGCGCCGTTAATCCCGCCACCAATGATCAAAATATCGTACACGCGAACGCCTCATTATCGTGAATTGCAAGTCTACCTTGAATGCATACGTTCGTAAACGCATAAAGTAAGTTCAAAAACGAACATCAGGTGCGCCTTCCAGCGCGGCATTGAATTTGTCGCGCTAACCGGGTTACAGCGGATGAAACGTTCATGCGGGGCAGGAGGAAACATGTCAGAGCCAGATCTCATTCTCGTTATTGATGAAGGGACAACTTCGACCCGTGCGATTGTTTTCGACCGCGCCTTCGTTCCTGTTGCCCAAGCGCAAGAAGAGGTTGGTCTGACTTATCCGGCGGATGGCTGGGTTGAGCAGGACGGTACCGAGATTTGGGACAAGACGCTGCGGGTCTGCCGCGAAGCGATTGCCGAGGCTGGCGGTGCCGAGCGCATCGCAGGGATTGGCATCACCAATCAGCGCGAGACGACCTTGGTCTGGAACCGCGAGACCGACGTTCCCATCGCACCTGCCATTGTGTGGCAAGACCGCCGCACCGCTGGCATTTGCGAGGTTCTGAAAGACCGCGGTTTGGAGCCCCAGGTTCAAGCCGAAACGGGGCTTCTGATCGACCCTTATTTTTCCGGCACGAAAATCTCCTGGTTGCTGAACCAAGTTGACGGCGCGCGGGCCGCGGCCTCGGCTGGCCAACTCGCATTTGGGACAGTGGATACATTCCTGATTTGGCAGCTCACCGGGGGGCACGTCCACGCGACCGACGTGACGAATGCATCGCGCACGCTGCTATATCCGCTCAACTTGGACCCTGAAGCAACCTGGTCGCAGGCGATGACGGACCTGTTGGACGTCCCTACAAGCCTTCTGCCGGAGGTTAAACCGAGCGGCGCGACCTTTGGTGAAACCGATCCTGATCTGTTCGGACGAGCGATCCCGATTCTCTCCGCGATTGGCGATCAACAAGCCGCCCTGGTTGGGCAGGCCTGCCTGGCGCCCGGAACCGCGAAGATCACCTATGGCACCGGCGCGTTTCTGGTTGCGAATACCGGTCATGAGGCACCGAAATCAGACCATCGCCTGTTGGGCACACTCGGCTACGCGATTGAGGGCGGGGGCGAGGCCTATGCGATTGAAGGCGCGATCTTTAATGCGGGCACGGTGGTACAGTGGCTGCGAGATGATCTCGGACTGATTTCCGATGCCGCTGAAAGCGAAGCGAAAGCCGCCAAGTTGAGCGACAATGCTGGGGTCTATCTGGTGCCAGCCTTTACCGGTCTGGGTGCGCCGCACTGGGACGCAAACGCGCGTGGCACGATTACCGGCCTGACGCGCGCTGCCAGCGCGGATCATTTCGTTCGAGCGGGTCTCGAAGCGGCGGCCTATCAAACCCATGACTTGCTTGAGGCGTTTGCGGCCGACGGCGCAGAGGTTGATCTGTTGCGCGTGGATGGCGGCATGGCCGCGAATGATTGGCTGATGCAGTTCATCGCCGATATTTGTGATCGCCGCGTGGAGCGCCCTGACTTTATGGAGATGACCGCTCTTGGCGCCGCCGCCTTAGCCGGAATGCAGCTCGGCTGGACGGACGCCGAAACCTGGGCCCGCCGTACCGCTCCCGGCACCCGATTCGACCCAAAGATGGACCGCGCAACACGGGACACCTTGCTCGACGGCTGGCGCGAGGCCTTGCGCAAAACGCTCAGCAGCTAGGGGCGCTAATCGATCACGTCAATCGGAAGTCCTGCGCGAATTCGTCTTTACGAGCGAAAGCAGGCATAAGATCGTTTGCATTAGCATCGAGAACGGAGTTGTTCACGGCGAACCGGTCGTCAGATTCCGAGTTGCGTTAGCGCGTCCTCGATTTGCGTTTTCCGAGCCTGATCCCGGAAATTATAGTGAAAGAGGAAATCGCTGCTTCCGAACGGAACGCCTCGCTCTCGGACGCGTGCCACGCAAGCCCGGGCTTTTGCGTCATGCCCAGTGCAATTGAAAACGATCGCGCTGATCATAAAAATATAGAGGTGTGGTATCGGGGCATGCAGCGCCTGTTCAACGCTTTCGACCGCCGAAGCGTGTTCTCCTTTCAGCAATGCTGCAAGGCCTTTGGTCGCGAGCATCCAATGCCTATGCGGGTCGAGCGGACTGAGTGCGAGGGCATCAGAGACTTCGAGCTCTGCAGTTTTCGCGTTGCAGAGAATATTGTGAAAGATCGCATTATTGTATCGCCCAAACGCGTAGTTGGGGTTCAAATTCAGTGCTCTTTCGGCCCAAACCATGGCCTCTTCAACTTCGCCATAAAGCCATTTCGCCCGTCCATAATTTAGCGCGCAATAGGGATCCAGTTGATCCTGAGTTATGGCACGCTCAGCATGCTGCAGGGCTGAGGTGCGATGCTGACTGGTATCAGTATCGAACATCTGAAAATGGTTCTGAAACTCTGTATAAGATAAGGCAGCTTCAGCTCGCGCAAATGACGGATCGAGCGCAAGCGCTTTCTTTAAATGCCCCTCGGCAATCAGGTTGTTCTTTCGGCTATAGCTCTGCATATGCCGAACGCCCAAGTGGTAGTGTCCCCAAGCATCGAGGTTTTCCGATGGCACATGTATCAGCCTGTCGGCTTCATTCAGCGGAACTTGAATTTCAAGCACACTGACAACCTCTCGCGCGATCCGTTCGCGGGTTTGGAACACATCATCGCGCTTCACCACAAAAGACTGAGCCCAAACGATCGTGTGCGAACGGGAATCGGTCAGTTCGACGATGATCGTGTTTTCGAGGCCCTGGACGTGGACTGTCCCGCTCAGGACATAAGTGGCGTTCAATTCGCTCAAAATGTTGCCGAAACCGGATGGCGTTTTGCTGAACCGAAAACTGGATCCGCGTGCTATGATCTTGATCCATCGTAGGCGGGATAAAGTGGCGATGAGTTCCGCTGGGATCGCTTCTGCGATTGCTTCAGACTGAAATTCAGACCCGATCAGCTCAAAAGGCAATACGGCGAGTGTGGGGCGGTTCGTGTGGTAGGGGTCTGACTGGGTCACTTCTTTTATGGTTGGCGCGGCAGTCGAGTTGAGTCGCGCTTCAGAGATTGAAACCTCTCCAACAAAACGAAAGCCGAATCCGTGAATCGTGCGGATGAATTTTTGCGCGCGTCCATCGTCTCCGAGTGCTTTTCTGATTTGGCCGATCGCCGTCGACAAGGACGCATCTGTGACCGTAACCGATGGCCAAACGGCGGCCAGGATATCGTCTTTGGATACGGCTGTGCTTCTGTTTTCGAGTAGAAATCTCAGGAGTTCGAAGTTCTTTTTCTCGAGCGCAATCAATAGACGGCCGCGCTTCAACTCGAAGCTATCGGTATCAAGCGTAAACTCTGAAAACGAAAACCGCATCATCACCCTGATAATTCAGGCTCTACCCATATGAAATACTGTTTGGGAACACCAGAACGAGAATGCGACTTCCGGCATTCTTGAAGAAATCTTCAGATCCTCCTCAAGTATGTCATCAGAGCCCCCCTTAGAAGGCAAGTCTCGGTGGTTGGATGCTCCAATCATCAGTCTCAACTCGCGTTTTTGGAGGTTCAGATGAAACGCCCCACTTTACTACTGTATGGCTTCGCCTGCTATGTGCTGTTCAATATCTCTTTCTTATACATGGCAGGGTTTCTGTCCGAGAAGCTGGTCCCGAAGGCGATCAATGATGGTGAGATTATCTCGCTCCCCACGGCGATCGCGATCAATTCTTTTTTGATTTTTCTGTTCGGGTTTTTCCATAGCTTGATGGCTCGTAAGCGGTTTAAGGACTGGTGGGTCGGGATTGTGTCCAAAGACGCTGAGCGCAGCACATATGTGCTTCAAGCGTCATTGTTCCTCAGTCTGGTAATGTGGCAGTGGCAGCCGATGCCGCAAACGCTTTGGCAAGTCCAAGGCGCTTTCGCCCTGGCCGTCTACGGGATCATGGCGATCGGGATCCTCGTCGTTCTGATCTCAACTTTTTTGATCGACCACTTTGAGCTCTTTGGGCTTAGTTATGTCTGGTCGGCAAGTCGTTCGAAGCCCGCTCCGGATCCAACCTTTCAAACGCCGCTATTCTACAAGTTGGTCCGCCACCCGATGCAACTGGGTGTCGTCATCACCGTCTTTGCGACGCCTCATATGACACTCGGACACCTATTATTTGCGTCTGCCATGACGCTGTACATCGTCATCGGGCTGCACTTTGAAGAGCGCTCTTTGGTGAGAGAATTCGGCGACGAGTATCGCGCCTATCAACGGCGTGTGCCGATGCTGTTCCCCATCCCAAAAATCAGAAGAGTGAAGTCGGGAGCTGCGCTGTGATCTGTCCTCAACACTCAAGGTTCCAAACTGGAATGTTCAAGATGTCCAAGTCGTCCGTCTCAATATGCGAACAACGCCCGATCCTGGCGCTTCATGGCTCAGCAAGTTCCGGCGCAATCTGGCAACCGCTGATCAAGTCCCTTCAAGGCGACCGCATTGTTTTGGCACCGGATCTACCGGGCTATGGTGCGAACGCCGATATGTCAGAGCTCGATGCGTCCGAGCGTTTCGGGTGGCTGGGCGAAGCCATCTGCACGCTCGGCGGTGAGTTTGATCTGGTCGGGCACTCCTTTGGCGGAGCGGTGGCAATGGTGCTGGCAAACCAGTATCCCGACCGCGTTCGTTCGGTCGTTCTATATGAGCCCATCGTGCCGCCTAATCGTCAGATGAAAGACGCGCCTGAGGTTCAGGATCTATGGTCCCTATGGACCAGCATGCTGAGACTCGAAATTGACGAGGCGATGGCACTGTTTTGCGACTTTTGGTCAGGTGAGGGTTGCTGGGATCGCATCAATGATCGAGCAAAGTCTCGGCTCATCAATGACTATGCCAGTGTCATGCTGGACTTTCGGCAGGTGTTCACGGGGCAGATGGATGTCGCTGAACAGATCTATACTGGCCCAATAAGCCTTCTATGCGGGGATGCCTCTCACCCCATCGCGGTCGCGATGAGCAAACGCTTGTCCCAACAATACGGGCAAGCCTCGCTCGAACTTATCGACGCCCTCGGACACCTTGGGCCCGTCACCCATCCAGAAATCGTTGCCCAGCATTTCAAGACGGCGCTCGAAAGCACTTCGCAAACCCTGTTGGGAGATGCATCATGATTAAACGTATTTGGAGAGGATGGACGACGCCGGAGAATGCTGAGGCCTATCAGGATCTGCTTTTGAACGAGGTTATCCCGTCGATTGGCGCTCAGAGGATCCCCGGGTATTCATCAACGGAAGTCCTCCGCGAAGACCTCGGAGGAGAGATCGAGTTTTCCACCGTCATGAACTTCGATAGCTTAGAAAGTGTTATTGCGTTTCAAGGTGTCGACTATGCACGGTGCTATGTGCCTGATGCGGCTAGAGAACTACTATCTCGTTGGGACGCCGTATGCCGACACTATGATGTGATTGCGCTCAAAGTGTTCGCGACATCCGCGGACCGGTAACAGGTTGCATCCTACTGGTCTGCTTCCCAAAAGGTTGTCCATTACTCGAGTTAGAACCGGCTTCAGATATGGAGTTGAACGATGGGCAAGAGACTGAAGCCTGAAGAGATCATCTCTAAGTTGCTGGGGGTAGAGGTTCGCCTCGCTCGCGGTGAGACGGCGGCGCAGGCAGTGCGTTCAATCGGCGTGACCGAGCAGAGTTGTCGCAAGGCGTATGGCGGGCTGTCGGCCACCTCAGTGGGGCAGACCAGATAACTATCGCGGTGTCAGAATGCTAAGGTGACGCGTCGTAAGGAACTTTCTTTTGGCGGGCGGGATGTCGCTCAAGAGGTGAAAGTATCGATAAAGCCAGTATTTATCAGGGTGGCTGGCTCCGCGAGTAGGGCGGTAGGCTTATTGCAAACGAATCGTCGTGGCCTCATTCCAACAAAGGTTTTCAACCGAGGATTGCTGATGCTGCTGACACGGTGCTTATCGATTAAGTTCTCATCAATAACCGTAGTGGCCAATTGCCCGCCTCATATCCGGCCCGCAAACTAAGTCTCGTGACAGCGTCTTGGATATTATCCTCAATGTTCACCATAAAAAGCTGTGCGCCCACATTCAGGGCCATGTCGCCTACAAATCAGAGTTGCCTGGGCAGGACGGTTTGCACTGAATGCCGGAGCGAATGTGGAAACCTGCAGCTGAGATTGAGAATAGGTTGCAATCTCAGCTGTAACAGTATAGCCGTACCGCGAAATTGGGAACTCAATGAGGATCGGGATGATCAAATTTGCAACGACAGCGTCTTTCGCCGCACTTCTAGCGGCCGGGGCGATAGCACAGGAAACCGCGATCGCGGACGCGGATAGTGAAGCGCGTCAAGACACGGTTATTGTGACCGGCCAAAAAATTGACCGCTCGCTTCAAGACACGCCCGAAAGTGTCGCGGTCGTAACGCAGGTCGATATTCAAACGCAGAATATCAATGACTTGGCGGATGCGATTGCGCGAACAGCCAACATCGCTACTCGTTTTGATGATCGCGGGTTTTCGATCCGTGGCATCAGCAATGAGAATGTCAGCGGCGCGGGCTTTTCAGATCTCGCTACCATCTATGTCGACGGCGCGCCGATTTCGCGCGATGCCGTTCGCGGCGGACCGCTTAGCGTTTGGGATATCGAACAAATCGAATTCTTGCGCGGGCCACAATCGACGCTTCAAGGGCGCAATGCCTTGGCAGGCGCGATCATTATCAACACTGCGCAACCAACCTATGATTGGCAAGGCCGGGCGCGGGCCGTCGTCGCAAGTGGTGACGAAGAGAAAAGATTTGGCGCGTCAATTGGTGGGCCCATCATTGACGATCAAGTCGCGTTCCGTCTGGGGGCAGAGGTAACCGAAACCGAGGGGCTTGTTGAACGCACGACCCTTGGCGGATTTGATGATGAAAGCGAAACGCTGAATTTTCGAGGCAAGCTTCTCATCGAGCCAAACGCAATCCCAGACCTGAAAATCAATTTGTCGTATACGCATGACGATCGACAGTTTGGCGAAACTATTTCCTTGTTCACAATCGATGATGCCAATGACAATCGGCAGATTCCGTCAAATCGACCGTATCGAGATGATACGATCTATGATCTCGGCGTCGCCAAAATCGACTATGATATCAATGACCAGTTCTCGATCTCGTCGATTACGACTTTCAGCGAACTTGACCGAGATCGCGGCGGCGACACGGATCGCACCGCGCAGGATCTTGAATTCTTTGACTCTACGGTCGCGACCGAATCCTTCACTCAAGAGTTTTTGCTAAATTACTCTGGTGATAGACTGGAGGCTGTGGTCGGCGCCTATATCTCTGACATTGAAAGTCAGCAATTCTTCGAGTCGACCTTCACGTTTGATGTTGTGAGCCAGGCGAACTTGGGTCCAACAGTAGCAGGTCTGGTCACATTGCAGCTTGTCGAGGCGGGCATTCCATTGGCCGTGGCACAGGCGCAGGGGCAACAAACCGCAGCTGCGGTCGTGCCACTCTACACGGGCGGCTTCTTGATTAACGCTGTTCAGCAAAACCCGGTCGATATTGAGACGCAGGCTGTGTTTGCAGATTTTACCTATGATCTGACGGACAATGTGCGCGTGTTTGGCGGGTTTAGATATGACACAGAAGAGCAGAACATCACGACTGGGAATGAAGTTAGCGTTCTGACCCCACTTCCCGACCCTGCCGCGTTTCCTCCGATTGCCGCGGTGCTGACACAGGTCAATGCGCTCTTGTTGGCGAATGCTGCGGACGCGACAGAGGAAGCGACAACTCTGCAATCCCCAAGCTTCGACGCCTTTCTTCCGAAATTCGGGATTGGCTGGGATATCGATGACAAACGTAGCCTGAATTTTATCGCGCAACGCGGCTATCGTTCTGGTGGCGTCGGGATCAATGTCGCAACTGCGCAATCCTACACATTTGATGCTGAATATACGTGGAACTATGAGGCATCCTTCCGCAGTAAATGGATGGACGACCGACTCACGCTCAATGCCAATGCATTCTTTATCGATTGGACGGATCAGCAAGTGAATGTTCAGTTGAGCTCAAACACGTTCGACACTGAAACTCAAAATGCCGGCTCCTCCGAAGTGCTAGGTTTTGAATTGGAAACGCAGTATCGAGCATCAGACAACTTGGATTTATACGGCTCGATCGGTGTCGCAGAGTCAGAGTTCACCGATCTCTGCGCGACGGTGTCGATCGACAACACGGATGGCCTTGAAACATGTGAAGTAGACGGTGCAACCGGGTTTGATTTTTCTGGGAACACTTTCACTGGCGCGCCTGATTTAACTGTCGCGGGTGGTTTCACCTGGCAAAACGATAACTGGATCGTCAATGGAAACGCCAACTACGCGTCAGCGTCATTCAGTCAACTTGCGCGTCCGCAAGAGCAAAAGACGATTGATGAACGTACGCTCGTTAATTTCAGAGCTGGCTGGCGAAATGACAGTTTTGGGATCTATCTGACAGGGGATAACATCTTCGACGAAGAGTATTTGACGTCTCTGTTCACATTCGACCCGGCGAACGGCTTTAACGATCCACAATTCGCACGCTTTGGGCGGCCGCAAACGTTTGCGTTGCAGCTCGAAGCTACGTTCTAGAAAGGGGGACGGCGCGTAGAGGGGGCGAATAGGGGCGCCCCCTCCAGGGACTGATCATGTTAGCCATTATATCTTCTCTTTGCCTTTTATATTTTGCCTGTGCGTTGATGTATCAGGCGGATGATCGTCGGGCGGTGTTTGCTCAAGTCAAAGAGTCTCGACCGCTTCGATTTGGGTTGCGCTCTGGCGCGGCTGTTCTGTTGATCATGTCTTTGCTGATTATGGCGCCGCTGCAGGGCTGGCTTCGCGGCGTTCCGATCTGGCTCGGACTGTTCAGCTTAGCATTTGTTTTGGGCCTGTTTGTAGCTGCTCAGAAGACGAGTTGGCATGCGCCCAGTGCCATCGTCGCCGGTAGCATAGGTGTCGTCGCGGGGATTGGAGCTGTATTATGAGCCCCGTAACAATCGGCATCTTGCTTTTCATCGTCGCTTTTATAGGGGTCTCAACCTGGAAGGCGCCGCGCCTCACCAGCATTATTTTTTGGTCTCTGATCGCTGCGATTCTTTTTGGGGCCGTTTTGCTGCTGACCCTGCCATTTGAGTTCCGCCCCTTGGCTTTATGGTTGTCGCTTGCGGTGCCTCTCATCTGGCTCAGCTTTCAATTCTGGTGCTACTGGGACAAAAAAGGATGGCGCGTGGCAAGCGTCCTGATAACAGTTTCTATCGTGAGTGGCGTTATCGTCGCTTTGGTTCCACCACCAGTTTAGGCTCAAGCATATGGATCGTGCGCGTCACCTCAGGAATTATGACCTTCATTCGTGGACGGGGATCACGCTCGGCCTGATCGTTTACATCGTCGCTCTGACAGGAACGTTCGCGCTGTTCGATAACGAGATCAAAACTTGGGAAGATCCGACACTACGCGTTGCGGTTGCTGATGAAACACCGCCAATCGCGGATGTGTTTTCGACCTGGGTGGAAGAGACGTCAGCGGGCGGTACGGAATTGGAGTTTGTTCGCCTGAACTACCCAACGACGTATACGCCGTATTTTTGGGGCTTCATTCAATATCACGATGAGAATGATGAGCACGTGAATGCAAATCAAAAATGGCATGCCGAGACCGGTGAGACGATAGCAGAGCGTGGCAATGGCCTGTCCTATTGGACGTTGAATATCCACCGTGATTTCATGTGGCCAAGCTTTCTCGGTGGGCGACAAATCGGGCGATGGCTAGTTGGGATTGTTGGCGTTGTGTTGCTGCTTGCGATCCTAACCGGCGTGATTGCGCATACGAAAATTCGCGAAGAAGCCTATTCCATGCGCCTCAAACGCTCACAGCGACTAAAGTGGCAGGACAGCCATAAAGTGGTCGGTCTTTGGGGCTTGCCATTCTTTTCCATGATCGCCTTCACCGGGGCATTTCTAGGCGTCATTGGACTCGTTTCCCAGCTGACAGCGGCGATTGCTTTCAAAGGCGACCTCGACACTCTGATTGGCGCGGTGCTCGGGCCTGAGGCTGAGAGAACGGGTGTTGAGGTTCAAATGCTAAGCGCGGATGAAATCGCGCAAATGCGGCACCCGGAATCGAATGCATCACCACAGAGTTTCGTGGTCAGAAATTATGGCGACGAAGCCTCCGAAATCGATATTTTCTACGCGCCTGACACACAGCTATCGACCGTTGAGATCATTTCCGTTGATGGGGCCACCGGGGAACGAATTACGGATGACCCGTTCAAGGAGCAACCACTGGCAGGTCATTTTGTGAACGCCATGTCGCCGCTCCATTACGGAACCTATGGCGGTATTTGGCTGAAGTTTTTGTACTTTATTCTTGGGCTTTCTCTATCGGTCATCACGGCGCTTGGCTGCATGATGTGGATCGAGCGACGCAAGCACGGCAATGAAGGTACCAAGTCAGAGGCATTCTATAATCGCCTCGGGTACTTCAATACCGGAGTGATCATGGGCTTGCCGGTCGCGGCGATCTCCATTTTCTACTTGGACAAACTTTACGTCGGCGCTGAGTCATCTCGGCTCGCGGCAACCGGATCGGTTTATTTGGGTGTTTGGGTGATCGGGCTCGCCTATGCATTTGTACGCAGGAATGACTATTCAACAACGCGAGAGCTTTTGATGCTTACTGGTGCGCTGGCGATGGGTATCCCTGTTTTGAACGGCATCACGACCGGCGACTGGTTCTTTGCGCACTTGACCGCCGACCATAGTACGGCTGCTTGGGTCGATGTGTCGATGCTGATATGCGGAGGGGCGACTATCGTTGCAGGATATCTGTCACCCGCTGAGCGAAAAACCAAGCGACGCGCAGTTTCGCGTGCAGCGTCCGAACCCGAGGCGGCCGCGGTGCCAGCCGAATAATCGGCGGGTCGAAAAGAGCCCAACAATCAAACTCAAATACGCGTTGCACCATTCGCCCCGATAGGACTTCGTAGGTTTGGATAGAGCGCAGTGTGCGTGGTCGGGCGCATCCTAAGCGCACTATTATGTTGTGACTTCTAGGGCTTCGTCAGATCGAACTGTGTCTTGATTAATATCCTCATTTATGCGAATGATTATCATATGCAATAGAGCGGCGATGGTTGAGACGTGAGTGACTTAATCCAAAAATGCATTGATGCAGGGCTGAGTATGACCACGGCGCGCCGGGCCATTCTGAAGGCGCTCGAGAATTCTGAGGACCATCCGGATGCGCTAATGCTGCATGAACGTGCTCGGGTTTTCGATCCCACCATTGCACAGGCAACCGTCTACCGCACCATGCGCCTGCTGGAGCATGAGGGCTTGGTCGAGAAGCGTGATTTTGGTAACGGTCGGGCGCGTTATGAAGAGGCGGAAAAGGACCATCATGACCATATCATCAATCTTACAACGGGTGAGATTATCGAGTTCCAAGACGCAGACCTTGAAGCACTGAAAACGAAGATTGCGAAACGGTTCGGATTTGAACTCAGGGACCACCGCGTCGAGCTTTACGGTGTTCCGATAAAGTGAGCGCCAAGCCTCTTCTGCGCGCCTCGATTGTACTCAGCGATTTGGATGATCTTGGCCGCAACGCCTTTTCTGATTCATAATTGGATTGCTGGCTTCGGTGGCCTTGTCTCGTTTGGCATCATGTATGTCATTCGTGTACCTCTTGAGGAGGCCATCATGCGCAAAGAGTTTGGCGAAGCATACGAAGCCTACACCGCGCACGGGCCAGCTGTAGCCGCGTTACAGCGTTTAATTCCAACATTGCCATTTTTGCACTTGATAATCATTCGCAACTATGTAGATCTACTCCTATCGAAATATGGAGAACCGAATGCTTGGGACGCACGCAGATACGATCGTCTGGCTGGAGCGACAGCTTAGGGAGCTGGATACCTGGCGAAAGGACCTGCTGAGCGAGGGCGCTTGCGAGCCGTGTCGTCTAGAGCAGATCGATCTCCACAGGACGTGGCTAGAGGGTCAAATCGCGCGTTTAGCGACGCCGACCCTCAGTCCATCCACTTAACCCTTTTGGGCTGCAACATGTCTGACGTCGTTTGTCTTCCGACGTCAGCCTCTCGGCAGCAGTACTCCTCCCAGACCTTGAGCAACATGTTGCAGCCCAATCCCGAGAAAAGGATAACCAGAATGAATTCCAGCCTTGTTTCAAACAAAACACTTATCGACTTGGGCCCGGCTGCACAGATCGCAACATTCGGTTTTCGAGCCTGCGCGTTCGGGCAAACGAAGTGCTGCTGCTTACTCAATGTGTTTAAGGACTTTTTTGGAGATGAAACAGGCGGGCGGGTCCTGGGGCGGTTTATGCGATTGGCCGAGTGTCTAGGGAACAACGGGCTTCGCCAACTTGACGTTACGGTTCCGAATGCGATCAGCTTTACACATGATGAAGCCTCCATGTTGAGCGCTCTGTCGTCGATGCAGCATGGATCTTATGCACAGGCGCGAGCGCATCTGACATGGCTACTGGCGCGGCCTCCACGAACAGATGAAATCAATATTATTTCAGACTTAGCGCAGTTCTTCTCAGATCGTGACATCGTCGTGCACAGCCCTGAGTATCAATCCATGCCTATCCGCTCCGATAGCGGCGAGCCGCCGGCTCTGTTCGTGGTGCAGAATGTCTAGTCTGCCTGCCTCCGCCGAGCTAATTTCAAGCAAGAGCTCTATTTTGCCGGATGCCGCTTATCTTTTGATGACGTTTTCAGTCATCAAAAAGCAGCGTCTCTCGCCATCCTTCTTACGGGTGACGTTCGTAAATGATGACGGCCTGGATTTCGCGACTTGGGGGCCTGATCAACGTGTGAAACTATATTTGCCGAAGCCGGGTCATACCACGCCGCGCCTCCCGCTCACAGACTGGAACAGCTTTTGGCAAAAACTGGATGTCGATCAGCGCCCGTCGCGGCGTTCATACACAGTCCGGTATATTCGGCCGGAGGTGGGCGAGCTGGACATCGATTTTGTTGATCACGGCGTTGAAGGTCCAGCCTCTGCATGGGCGTATCACGCGGCTGTTGGTGACAAACTTCAAATCGCCATCCCGAATGCCGCCTATGCGGGAAAGCCGATCGGGTTTGAGTGGCGGCCACCTCGCGATGTCTCTCGATTGCTAATCATGGGGGATGAAACGTCATTACCGGCGATTTGCAACATCATGAGCGACCTGCCAGCGAGTGCAAAAACTGTCGATTGTTTTGTTGAAGTTCCAAAAGCTGGAGATGATGCTGCGGCAGGTGACATGGCGAGCCGTATCACGTGGCTCACGCGCGACGGTGACCCGCCCGGTACAAAGCTCAAGAAAGCCTTGGGATATTCTCAGATTCCAGAACTCTCGCGTCTCAAGCATCTGCACGGTCTGGAAAAAACGGTCGCGCCTGACGAGCGTATGTGGGCTCCCGCTGCCAAAACCGATGGGCCATTCTATGCTTGGGTCGCCGCAGAAGGCAGCGCCGTGAAGTACATTCGCCACGCGCTTATGAAAGACTGTGAGCTACCGAAAAGCGCGGTCTCGATGATGGGGTACTGGTACTTTGGGCGCACTTTTCACTAGGAGCTAGGCGCGTAGGTCATTGGAGGAAAACATGGCTGCTGATTCAAACGTGCTCGAACCAATTGAGCAAAGACTGAAGGGTTTTGACGGCTTTCTCGAGCGGCTCTCTAAAGAGTACGAAATGTCGACGCTTGATCTTGTTCGACATTTCCCAGCGGATAGTGTCAAAATCGTTGCCGGCGATAAGATGTTGGAGATTTTGACCGATGTCGGCGCGTGGGGCTCCATTCTGTTCATCACAGAAGGCAATGCAGTGATTACGGGAATGTCAGTGGAGATGCCCCAAGTCTTTTTCAAAGACGGCTATTTCCACTTCTTCGGACAAGGCGGTTTTGGTGGTCACATTGAAGAGAATTCTTGTCAGCACATCGCTTTTATCGAACGGCAGTTCCAGAACCGAAACTCGCGTTCGATCCATTTTTATGACGTCACTGGCGAACCAATGTTCAAGGTCTTTGTTTCGCGAGAGTTGAGCGGCGAAATGAAGGCGCAGCAAGTCGAGAAATGGATGGCTTTGAGAGATAAGCTCTAGCCCTACGTCCGGGTTCCCGTGACGATGTGAACATGAGCGTCCATGCAGACCTGCCCATCGAAAAGATGCTTTGCGAACAGAGAAGCAAGGTCGGCCTGGGCGGCCTGTGCCGTGATCTGATCGCTCTCCTTTAAAAGCTGTCCGATTGAGAATGCGGAAAGCGCAAAGCGCGCTGCAGCCTCTGCGTCTAGACCACCGCCAATCGCTAGTTTCTGTTGCCAGGAAACGCTTTCCGCGCTTGCGAAACCTGACGCTTCCAGCAGATCGATAAAGGAATCGACGTCTTGATACCGGAATGGGCCAGGGGCGCCAGGTTCCGGCGTTGGAAGAACGATATGGTCGCTAAGCACTGTCCGGATGCTGGTCATCCACGGATTCTCGTCTGGCGGTCCCCAGACGGCAAATGCAAACCGGCCATTTGGTTTCAGCCATTTCGCCAGACTAGCGAAAGCGCGTTCCGCTTCGGGAAAGAACATGATCCCGAAACGAGAGGTTAGTCGATCGAACTGTGCGTGGTCGCTCAGCGGTTGACCGGCGTCGTGAACATGGAAGTGGATCGGAACATCCCCATATGCCTCTTTTAAGCGTGCCGCCTCAATCAGGGCTGGCGAGATGTCGAAGCCTTCTATGGCGCTGCCAGTATAAGCGTTCCGCGCAAGGGCAATGCTCGTCTCTCCGCCGCCGCACCCAATGTCAGCAATGCGGTAGGGCGCATCCAAATCTAGGGCGTCTATCAAGGGCGCGTTGACCGGTGCCAGCATCGCCTCAAGCGGCTCCATACTGTCGCGCCAGGCGTCTCCGCGCTCTGTCGACCAATCCGATGCTGATACATTCGCGACCATGTTAGCCTCCTCGCTGGATTTGGTAGACGAGCTTACCTTGAACTTGGTTGGGCTCAATAGGCCCCATCGTTTCCCGGGATAGCGAGTTTGTGTTAGCGCCTTCTAGCCAGAGCGTCTTGGCGCCAACATCCAGTGCACGTTTCACGATTTTTCCAAATCGCGGATGGTTTACGAGAAGAACATCACCGTCTTCATACTTTGCTTGCCGCCTGAACACGGCAAACGAACCTGGCTTGAGCACGGGATACATGCTTTCGCCAGTCACACGGATGAGCGACCATCCCAGCATTAGTCCGCCAGAACAGGATAGACGAGTTTGAGCTTCGGCGGATATGGGCATGTCTTGCGAACGGTTTCGACCGACTTTGTTTGCCAGAAGATCTCTGCAAATTCGTTGACGAGCTCCACTAAAGCCAAGCCATCTTCGCGGTGAACGTCTTGTTTGCAGGCACTTGCCTTTTGCATGATTGCATGGACGAGGCCGTGAACATTTGGATGCGCTTCTAGCAATGGGGCCTTGAAATAATCGCCCCAAATGACGCGGACCTCTTGCTTTACTTTCTCGGCTTCTTCCTCTTTGCGCAGGGTGCAGCGTGCGCGCAGATTGGCGAGCGCAACGGGATCTTCACTGGCACCGTCATGGGCGATGTCCATCAAGCGGACAACCGAAACCGCCGCAATCAAGGCAGGGCCCGGATCATAGATGCCGCAAGGAATATCGCAGTGTGCCGAAGCGCGGCCAATCAGGCCTTTGCGATCGAGATAGTTGAGGATTGTGTATATCATGGTGTGGTCCCTTTCTGTGGGCAGGGTCAATGTGCGGATTTTTTCCAATAGGCGAGCGCTGCGGATTTCGCTTCGTCGACCATCGATTCAGTGTCGCCGTCTTGGCTGGTTAAACTCGCAAGCAGACGGGGAAGGTGTTCAGAGCATCCTCGTTTTAAGCTTTCTGGCGATCGCGCGCTGGTTATGGCCTCGGTAAAGATGCGCACGGCTGACATGAGCTGTTCGTTCGCGGCTTTGTCATCGCCTCTTGCCCGTCTTTGATTTGCGGCATTGGTTGCCGATACAATCAGCATGGGCGGCGCGTGCGGCTGAACAAGGGTATGACCGTTCCAAGCCTCTGCGAAAACCATCCGCGCCTCATGATAGGCCTGATCATACGCGATCCCAGCGGCATCGAGATGACCTGCATTTAGGGCGGCATTCGCTTGCAGCGTTAGACGTTTCCACCGCGTGTCAAACTCCGGATGAGATTGAGAATCTTGCGCGCTCGATTCGAGATTATCCATCTCGATTCTCTTTCACATAGGCCAAGCACTTCATCGTCGCCCATGTGCCAATTGCTCCAGCCGCAAGGCCGATCAAAGCAAAACCCCAAACCGGGAGATCATGCGTATGTGGTACAGGATCATTGTGCGCATAGGCGGGAAGGGCAATGCTTCCGATGGCGGTAGCCGCTAAAATGATCGATTTCATGGGAGCTCCTATTGGCAGTTTGCGCAAAGGATTAAGGTCTTATTCAATAAATGCAACTGATAATCATTCGCATTCATATGAAATTGTGCTAAGCCACGTGGGGAAGGGCGCGGGTGCTGAGAGTGGTCGACGGCCGCACGGTGATGAAAACAAGGACTGGGAGGGCAGTGATGGACCGTATTGAGACTGACTACTTAATCATCGGCGCGGGGGCGTCAGGTATGGCGTTTGCCGATACGCTTCTATCGGAAACGGATCATGAAATGCTGCTCGTCGATCGTCGCGCACAGCCAGGCGGACATTGGGTCGACGCATACTCCTTTGTGGAGTTGCACCAGCCATCGGCGTATTATGGCGTAAACTCGCTGCCTCTTGGAGAAGACCGGATTGATAAAACTGGGATCAATGCTGGCTTCTACGAACGCGCAGGCGCGGCAGAAATTCAATATTACTATCGAAAAGTCCTAGATGATGTGTTTAAGCCGAGCGGTCGTATCACATTCCACGCGACCAGCGACTATCTTGGTCAACAGGATGGTGACCATCTCATTCGGTCTAACCTAACGGGTCGAACCACGCGTGTCAGCGTGCGGCGGGCTCTTGTTGATGCCACGGTGACGCAATCAACGATCCCGGCGCGTCATAAGCCGAAATTTGAAATTGAAGATGGCATCTCGGTCGTCACGCCGAATGCGCTTGTCGATATTGCAGACCCAAAAGGCATCACTGTGCTCGGCGCCGGAAAAACAGGCATGGACGTTTGCTTCTGGTTGCTTCAGCAGGGCGTCGATCCGGATGAGATCACTTGGGTGCGCCCCCGGGATGTCTGGATGACTGACCGAACTTATGCTCAGCCGCTGACAATGGCGGGCAATATGATCAAGTTTGCTGCGGCGGCTGTTCAATCCGCTGCTGTCGCCTCCGATGCCAATGACTACGCGGTTCGAATGGAAGAGCAGGGCATGATGTTCCGAGTCGATCCGAATATAGGTGCCGTCGTGAATCGCGGCGCGACCGTATCGCGTCCGGAGCTCGCGGCCTTGCGACAGATCGAGCAGATCGTGCGCAAAGGCTATGTGCGGTCGATCTCATCTTCACGCGCCATTATGGATGAAGGCGAACTGCCCTCAAACCCTGGGCGCGTTTTCGTCGATTGCACAGCGCCGGGACTCAGTACGACTCCAGCCTCAACCATTTTCGAAGACGGTAAGATCAGTCTGCACTTTACGACACGCGGCGTAGCGCCATGGAGCGCTGCTCTGATTGGCTGTGTTGAGTCGCTCGACCTGACATTGGCAGAAAAGAATCGCCTATGCCCGGCGCTACCACGGACTGGGGATATGCGCGGGTTTCTAGATATCATGCGTATCGGGCTCCCGACCGATAATGAACGCCGGACGGTGAGTGAGCTTGCGGCGTGGAGCGCCAAGGCCAGGCTCAATCCTGGGCGCGCGATACCCGATCATATGGAAGACCCAGACGTAAAGGCCGCTTTTGCGGCTATGTTTCAGAACTATCAGCCAGCAATGGAAAACCTGGAGCGCATTTGCGTGCAACCTTAATTGAAGACGGACACGACCCATGACCAATATCATCAGGCGCGACCATGGTTTTCAGCTCGATCATATCGGTCTTGGTGTGCCCAACACAGAAGACGGGGTCAAATGGGTCGAAGAGCAAACTGGCGCAAAAGTCGACTTGCACGATCCAGAACCAGGACAGTTTTATTGGAGCGGGAGCCTCGCGATAGGCGATAATTCGTTTCTAGAAATCATCGGTCCGAATCCCGAGTACAAAAAATTTCAGCCCTTCGCGGCCTATATGAAAACCCTCACCGAACCACAGCTACTGTTCTGGTATATCGCAGTCGAGGACTTCGACGCGTTTAAGGCGCTTGCGCAGCAGCAAAAAGCAAAGCTGGAGCGGGTCGAGGGTGTGAACACTGAGGGCGTGGAGGCGACTCAAGCGAGCTATTGGCGAGGTTTGGTTGGCCCTGGTTTTGTCTCTGAGCGGCCAAATGTCATTCAATGGATCAAGCGCCCGAAGCGAGAGTCTAAAGAGGCTGCACAGTGCAAGTTGACAGACTTTCGGCTCTCGAACCCACGAGCTGAGGTGATCAATGAGCTGTTTGGAAAACTGGATATTGATGTCCCTGTTTCAAAAGGGGAGTCATCCATAGGCGTGACGATCGAGACTCCGAACGGGCCCTGGTCGATCGAGAACAAAGGTATGCGTTGGGTTATGCCCGGGATGCTTCTAGAGGTAGTGAGGCTTTGGTTTTACACTCGTAATAGGAGCGTAAGCCCCTAAATGCGGGGCAAAATTACAACACCTGTGTAATTGAGTCTTTTTGCGAACGAATCTCAATTGCAAATAAAATTTTTTCCAGGTAAGCGGTCTTCATCTCCAATTGCGAATGAATATCATTCGCGTTTAATCGAGTCAGAGGGACCCAAAATGAAATCGACCCCGATCAAAAAAAGACTGCTGATCGCGACCGCGATTAGCTTTGCTGTCATGATGCCGAGTGTGGCCATCGCTCAAGAACAGCCTGAGACGCCTCAAGAAACTGAAACCAGCGAAGACGGCGAGTTCCTTGGCGAACTGACCCTCGGCCAGAGTAAGCGGGAAGTGCAAACCGGCACCGCCACGCCTCTAACCACAATCAAGCAAGAAGAGATTGATGACCGACAGGCCAGCACAATTGCCGAACTGATTGACTCAGTTCCAGGTGTGACGCTTGTGAATGGACAGACACCGCAAGGCTCTGGCATCAACATTCGCGGCTTTGGTGCCAATAGCATTTACGGGACTGACCAGAAAGTTGCGGTTCTCGTTGATGGCGCGACCACCGGTGCCGAAGAGATTTATCGCGTTAGTAATCAACTCTTCACCGACCCCTATTTGTACAAGAGTGTCGACGTTATCCGCGGCACTGTTGGAAGCTTCGAATATGGTTCCGGCATTGTGGGCGGTGTGGTTTTGCTCGAAACCAAGGATGCATCTGACTTTACTGGCGGTGAGCCAGGGTTTGGCGGCGCTTTGACGCTTGGCGGGCAGACCAATGGAAACGGCATTAACGGGTCAGGTATCCTGGCTTGGCAGCCGAATGAAAAGGCTGAGTTCCTTTTCAATTACAGCTATCGCGATCAAGACAACCAAGATGACGGCAATGGCGATGAGATTGGCAACTCTGCATTTGAGTTGCCGTCTTTCTTGGTCAAAGGCCGCTATGCGTTCAACGACACGCACTCCATGATGGCGAGTTATACGCAGTCTGATTCAGCCGATAGAGACGTGCCGTATGACACGTTCGTCACCGGCACCGATTTCTTTGGGAACGTTGACCGAGACGTGACCACGCAAACGGCGTCGCTGTTTTATTACTTCCAGCCTGCCGGGAACGATCTGATCGATGTGGAAGCCGCGCTGACCTATTCGAACCAGGAAATTGATCAAACCTATATTCCTGGAACGAACGGCTTTGGTAGCCCCGTTGGATTCGGCGTGACCAATGCGGACCTTCAATATGAGCGCACGAAGCTCACGGTGAAGAACACATCTTTTGTACAGACCGGTTCGGTGGAGCATGAAATTCGCACCGGCGTCGAGTTCATCAAGAATGATCGCCTCGAGGCCAGCGCCGCACCAGGTGGGACAGATAACCGCCAAGCGGTGTTCATCATCAACAATATCGATTTCGGCAATGGTCTGACCTTCACGCCGGCGCTTCGCTACGAAAACCAGACGCTGGACACTGACTTCTTCGACCTTAATGCCGGTGAACGTGTTGAGGGTGAATTTGATGATAGTGCGCTGATGGGCGGCGCGTCGCTGCGCTATCAGTTCGAGAATGGGTTCGCGGTGTTCGGCAGCTATGCGTACACAGAAAGTCTACCAATTCTCGACGATACACCGACGTCGGCAACCAGCAATCGTTCAAACATCTTCACCGCCGAGCAGGCTTCCACTTACGAGGCAGGGTTTAGCTATGACACGGTTGGCGTTTTCAGCGACAGCGACATCCTCGCCTTTAAGCTCAACTATTACGACACCACCCTGGAAGATATCACCTTTATCGGCGGGCTCGATGAGATCTCACTGCAGGGCGTTGAGATCGAGGGTTCTTTTGCGACGGAAGCTGGCTTCTATGTCGACTTGAACGGCAACTTCTCTGATGGAGATGAGGTTGATACGGCCGGCGTGTCTGTCACCTATCGTAGCCTGACTGCAGACAGCGTTCGTGTCACCGCTGGTAAGCGTTTCGGACGTTTCCTTGACCTCAGCTTGGAAGCGCTCGCGGTTGCCGATGCTGATGTTTCGTTCCGATCCGGAAATCCAGAGCAGGGCGACTCTTACAATATCTTTAATGCTCGCGCGACGATCAGCCCTCAGTCGGGCATTCTGAAAGGTACTTCGTTCCGCCTTGGTGTCGAAAACCTCTCTGATGAAGACTACACGCCAAACCTCTCCACTCGGAAGGCGACGGGGCAGAACTTCAAGCTAACGGTTTCCCGCCAATTCTAGCGGCTCCTCCGAGAAGCCGTTTTCTAAAGCGTAGGCTGAATTTCCAATCCGGTTTTTCAGCCTCCGCACCTCCTCTTCGAGTTGATCGAAATCAGACGTTCAGGATCAATCATGGACACTTTCTTTTCTCCGTTTCGGGCCTTCTATGAACTGGGTGGCCCCGTGCTCATTCTTTTATTGCTCGTTTCAGTCTTCACGCTGACCGTGATTATACTGAAGGCGTGGCAGTTCCGGGCGGCTCGGGTGAGCAAAGGCCAGCAAATCCGGCAAGCGATTGCAAGCTGGGATCGCGGCGAGACTCCTAGAGCTCTTTCTGAAATTCAAACCTCGAAACATTTTTTAGCCCCCGTTGTCGCAATGGGTATGCAGCAAAGTGCACGTGCCGGACTGACGAAACGCCTCGAGTCAGAGGCAGAACAAAAACTGCTTCCCATGGAGCGCGGCTTTCGGATCCTAGATATGGTTGCACAACTTGCGCCGCTACTCGGATTGCTCGGCACGGTGATCGGGATGATCGAAGCCTTTCAGGCCCTGCAGGATGCAGGCTCGCAGGTCGACCCCGCAGCTTTGGCAGGCGGGATCTGGGTAGCCTTGCTGACCACCGCGGCAGGGCTTTCGGTTGCTATGCCGACTTCGGTCGCGTTGTCTTGGTTTGAGGCGCAAATGGATGATGCGAGATCGCTCGCGGACTATGCGTTCTCCGTCATTGGCCGGCCCGTGAGTACGACAGTTGAAGCGGAGGAGCTTGCGCGGCATGTCGCTTAGGCGCGTGAGGCAAAGGCGCAGAGCATCGATCACTTCATTGATCGATGTGATCTTTCTGTTGCTGCTCTTCTTTATGCTGGCATCCACATTTTCGAAGTTTTCAGAGATCGATATCGCAGTCGCGAACGGCTCTAGTCCTGGGGTGGGGGACACCGATACGGCGACCCTCAGCATCCAGGCCGATCGCACTTACTGTAACGAGACTGAGACGATTGATGCAGACTTGGTGAGCCGGTTACAGGACCTCACCGTCGCTGGCACGAACGGTGTCTTGATCAGCGTTTCCGACGATGTCTCGACCCAGCGTCTCGTGGATGTTCTTTCCCTTGTAAAGCAAGTCCCGACACTGACGATCCAGATCGAGGAGCCGTCATGAAGCGCAAGTTCAAAGCGTCAAAGCGCGAGCCGATCATTTCCTTGATCAATATCGTATTTCTGATCCTGATCTTTTTCATGGTTGCCGGATCGCTGTCGGCAAATCGCCCGTCAGGCATCGAGTTTATCCAAGCCGAAGGACTGGACTGTTGCACCGAAGATGACGCGCTCGACATTCTCGCTGACGGCACTCTGGTGATGCAGGGCAACACGCTCGCATCGCTTGAGCAATTCATCGATAAAACTGAGACGCTCGACACCACCATTCGCTTGCGCCCAGACCGGAACTATCCCGCACACGAGTTATTAAAGCGCGTGAAGGCGCTAAAAGCTGCGGGCGCTACACACATTGTCGTTCTCACGGAGCAGGCGTCATGATGGTCCGAGTTGGCACGGCGCTGATCATCGCGCTCCTCGCGCATGCGGGCGCTTACGCGATCATAATTGTGAGCAGCCCCAAGAAAGCGGATATCCAAATCCAAGGCGGCAGCATCAGCATTTCGCTGATGCCGACTGATGAGATTGTTTCTGACGAATCAGATGCTGCCGGTGAAGATGCAAACCAGCAGGAAGAAGAAGCTGTTTCGCCTGAACCACCTGCCGAGGCGCCGTTAGAATCGGCCCCTGAGCCTGAACCCGAGCCTTTACCAGAGCCGGAACCCGAACCGGCTCCGGAGCCCTTGACGAAGCCGACAGTTGAGCCTGATCCTATCATTCCCTTGGAGAAGACCCCTGAGCCTGAGCCCGAGTCACAACCCGAGCCTGAAGCCGAACCAGATCTGCCGAATGATGCCTCGCCTGCTGACGAGTCGCCCTCAGAGGCTCCAAAACCATCCCCAGGGTCCAAGAGCTCACCCGCCGCAGAACCGATAGCGGAGGCGAAGACCTCCACGCCTGCTGATGCAGCGCCTAATTCGGGACACACTCCGAATAGCGATTCCTCATCGGAACCGGTTGTTTCAAACTCTGCACCCATAAACTCCGAAATCGGAAACGCCGCACAAGACAACTATAATGGCGCCTTGATGCGGCACATGCGCAAAGCCCGAAAGTTCGACACGAATGCGCGGCGCAGTTCAAAAATATCGATCACAATCGATGCGCATGGAAACGTCTTGGACGTCAACGTCATAAGAGCCTCAGGCGATAAGACTTGGGACAGGCGGGTGGTGAAAGAATTGAAGCGTATTGCGCCATACCCGGTGCCGCCTTCAGGCTCAGATCATTCCTGGACGTTCGATGCCGTACCAAAATAGGGGTTCTTTTTTCTAAGGTACGAAGAGCACGAATAGGCCCACGAAAACGATCAGAGTCGCGCCCATGATGCGCATCGCATTTGCCAGTCTGAAGCGCAGCGAAAAGAACAAAATCAAGCCAATCAGAGACATACTCAAGATCAGTATGGCGGTTACATCGATCATAAACTTCCAGACCTTGCCCGCATCTTTACCGCGGTGCAGGTCATGAATGATTGAGGTGATGTTGGCTTTTGAAACTTCGACCTCCGCTTCTGCAAGTTCGAAATCGATAAACACGTCTGTGCTACCTTTAACGCCAGCAAACCTCAGCATTGCGTCGCTTTCAGAAATGCTGGCATCTTTGAGTTTGCCTTTGATTGAGGTCGCATCTCGGAGCAGGCGCTCAATTGCCATCTCTGGCGTTTCGTTCAATTGAGCCGCCTGCAAAGCCTCCGCATCCAAGGTCAGAATGACCGGTTCGGCATCCTCACGACCTGCGCCGAGCCAGTCCGGGTGATTGAGTAGCAAACCGGACGCGGCGAAAAACATCAGCATAAGGAATGCTGCAGCGGACAAATAGCCATGCAGCATTCGGCTGGTGCGGTAGAACGCACCCTTATTAAACCTCTTCTTCGCCGGCTTTTTAGCGGCGGTTGGAGGCGGCGAGGTCAATCCGTCAGCGATGCTTTAGCTCCAAATGATACGGTGATGTCGCCAAGTTCATCGCCCGCGAAACGCTGAAGTTCAAATGGCGATGTGCCAATATTGATGTCAAACTGCTCATGCTGATGTCCACCGTGCTCGCGTGCCGCTTCGACATGCAAGACATACTCACCGGCAGGAGCGGGGTTGCCGTCATGGTCGAGACCATCCCATTCGACCAGGTATTGTCCAGGTTTCCGAGTGGGTTCCGACAAAGCTTCGGTCAAGCTGCCCGCTTTGCGGCCAAAGCGTCGATGCCAATAGTAGTTCTCTTCCATCCATCGTTCTTCCGGACCAGCCAACAGGAGGATGCGAACAAGTTTGCGGTCTGCATCGGCGATCCAAGTTGCAACGTAAGGGCGCTCATAGTTAGAGACGTCCAAATCGGGGATGATGAAGTCTACGGAAAATCCGTAGTCGCTCGGCCAGTTTTCGTTCGTGATTTTTTGTTCGTCGCCAATCTGCAATGCCCCCCAACCGGATGTGGTATAGGCGCGGCCATCATCCGCTACGATGCGGGCTTCGATTGCGCTCTTCGATTCGACGAACGCGATCCCGTCGCTCAGTGGCATAACGAGCAGGGCAGTGGCCAACGCGTCCGCGGTCATTGAATCGCTTGCAAAGACACTTGCTTGAGAGATGCCTTCGACATGCCATCCATTCTTTGGTGAGATGATGTGTGAGAACGATTTCCCATCGATCTCGCGATCTCGTGGCCCACGGCCGCTCGTTGCTAAGGCGCCGTCACTGAGCGCCAACTGAACACCGGCGCCTGTCTCAGACCTTGCAGCTCTGATGGTCGCGGTCCATGTGCCGTCAGCAGGGCTCTCGCCCCAGGTCCTTATATCGCCGCCAATGTTGATGAGAATGCCGTCTAGGTCTGCGGACGTTGCGCGCGCAGCGTCGAGGGCACGATCAATGATGTAGCCTTTTGCGAGCGCATTCATCTGGAATAACACAGCATCTGGGCGCTCAAGGGTTAGCGTGTCTTTATCTAGGTTAAGATTGGCGCGCCGAATCTCTCCAGCAGCGATTCTTAGCTTCGCACGTGATGGCACTTTGCCGGCATCTTCGCCAGATTGCCAAGTGTTCAACAAGTCGCCGATCCGACAGCTCAATGCGTTTTCGGTCTGCGTTCTAAAGGCTTCGCAGGCGGCCAGCACTGCAAACAGGTCACTCGAAACAGTCGCGATGGTCTTTGTGTTCAAGAGCGAAACTTCGCTGTTGGCATCATATGTACTGAGGATCGTATTGAGGCGCTCAATCTCTGACAGGATTGCGGCCTCGACCTGGTCGGCGGTGGATTCAGTATCTGTGACAATCACAAGATCCATATTGGTGCCGAGTACAAAGTCATGGCTTCGCATGAAGCTTTCAGCAAATGCGCCGGAATAAGTGAGGGCGGCCAGGCCCATATAGGTGATCGCCAAACGAATGAATGTACGCAGCATCGCGAAAAGTCCTATCAGCAATTTCTTTTTGCAAATGATTTGCATTCTCGTATAATCAATGGCAGAGTTTGGCTACATATTTTTTAGGAGAAATGCAGAGATGAAGCTCATCCGCTCAGTGCTGCTCGCAAGTGGCGTGGCCTTGATTTCGAGCGCAAGCGCCGCGGCTCATACGTCTTATATGCTGCCCAGCGTATTCAATACATCGGAAGGCGAGCTGGTAACGGTTCAATGCTCGTTCACCGAGGATTTTCCAACACCTGAAATCGCCGTGAGATCCGATGACTATCATGTTGTCCTACCAGATGGATCGCGCGATTCATTCGATACAAAGACCGATTTGCGCCAGCTCGTTGTCTTAGAAAATGGTCTCGATTCGGAAGGCACGTATCGTCTGACCACAGGGGTACGGTTAGGACGAAAAAGCAAAAGGGCGCTTGTCGGTGACGAATGGGTCCCGGTGTTTGGACAGGGTGCGGAAGTGCCTGCAGAGGCGACTGAGGTGAGAACCGCCCAAACAGAGACCGTCGCGGATGTTTATGTTTCCAAAGGCGCGCCGAGTTGGGAGTCTATCGCACCGATCGGCCGGCTCGCTTTTGTCCCCAAAACGCATCCAAATGAGATTTTCTCCGGCGAAGAATTCAGTCTTGCTGTGATGTTTGATGGTGCGCCATTGTCGGATCAGAAGATGTCCGTTTACCGGTCTGGCGGTCATTATGAAGAGCCGCAGTTTGGTATCGAAGAAATGACGGATGCCGACGGCGAGGTCAGCCTCACCATCGACCAGCCAGGCGTCTACATGATCATGACTCGCCATCGCGCAGACGCTCCGGACGGCGCTGAGACCGATGAGCGCGGCTACACAACATCACTCACATTCGAAGTGATGAAATAAGCATTCAAACTGAAAAACGAGGGAATTTCGACATGAAAATCGGATTAACAGCAAGCGCTGCGATTGCGCTATTTGTAGCAACGGGCGTGACAGCAATGGCTGAGGCTCCTGAAGCTGAAGCAACCAGCGAGACCGCGACAGCAGATGCGGAAACGACGACGCTCGACCATATCGACATGACCGCCTTCAACGAGGCGACGAATGCGGCGATAGACAATGCTGATGCACCGCAAAATCAGCAGCGCGCACAACGTCGCAATACAGGTGGCCATAGCAAAGGCGGCTTTATGGATCGCTATGACACCAATGGCGACGGCGAAGTTGAGATGGCTGAATTTGTGGCTGAGCGAAACGAAGGGTATGCGCGCCGAGACTTCAATGGCGATGGCATGGTGCATCAGGAAGAGTACGTCTCTGAATATGAGGTTCGCCTGGAGCAACAGCTCGAAGAGCGCCGCGAACGTTCTATCGAAGCAGCAAATTTCCGCTTCACCGTAATGGACACAGACGATGACGAGGCCATGTCTCTCGACGAGTTTCATGCGTCCAGCAAAATGATGTTCACACGTCTCGATACGAACGAAGACGGTATCGTGAATGAAGAAGACACAGCGGAACGTTTCTAAACGTGATGCGTGTTTGCCTTTGAACGCAAATTGAAACGCACCGGCCTCTCCTCTTGAGGCCGGTGTTTTTCTGTTGGTTGGATTGCAGGTCAACCACATCCATCCAACGCTCAAACACGTAAGAGCAATCAGAGCAGGAGAGACCATGCGTATCGCATTCACCGCGCTAGTTTCAGCATGTATTCTAGGAGGGCCAGCCATGGCGGAAACGCAGTCATGCAAGACGCTTTTGGAACATTCCGAAAGTGATGCCAAAAACCCCTGGCAGACCGTCAATGACGGCGTCATGGGCGGCTTGTCTGATGGTGGATCGGTTCTGCAGGATGGCGCACTGACGTTTGCCGGTGTGACCAATACGAATGGTGGAGGCTTCAGCTCTATTCGCCTTCGTATGCCCAAAGGCGCTATGGCCGGGGCGACGCATCTGAAGGTCCATATGAAGCGCGATGCACGGACCTATTCCATGACTTTGCGGACGAATGTCAGGTCAATGGGGCGCCGGATTGCTTTTCGCGCGCCGATCACAGGCGCGCCTGAAGCAGAGTGGGCAGACGGCGTGCTATCCTTCGACAAGCTGAAGGCTTCGATTTGGGGACGGTCCGTCCGAGACGCGGTTTTCGACCCAGGTGAAGTCGTCGAAATGGGGCTGATTATCTATGATGGCCTTGATGGCCCATTTGAGATGCAGCTCAAGCGCATCGAAGCATGCAGTTGAGCCGCGTTTATCACACATGATCAGCTAAGCTGGCGGGTTCGCTTGGGCGATGATTGCTTTAAACAAAGATATTGTCTCTGGTTCCCGGTAGGCTCGGGGACTGTCCTCGCTGGCATAGTATCGATTGCAGGACAGTTTCACGATTACCATACCACTGTCTGGGCTGACATAGACAAATTGGTTGTAAATGCCGATCGCCGTGAAATCATGAGAGCCGGCTTCTGGTAGCCACCATTGATAGCCATAACCAAAGCCATGAGCTGACCGTTCATTCTCGCCTGGAAACAGGTGCGGCGCGGTGGGCGTGACGGATGCCTCGACCCAGTCTTCAGGAAGAATTTGTGTTCCGTTCCAATTGCCATTCAACCTGTAAAGCTCTCCCAGCTTGGCAAGGTCGCGCGCCGTGGCATTGAACCCGCCAAGGCCAAGTTCTCGGCCGGATTTGTCCGTTGTCCAAAAGGCATCATTCTCAGCCCCTAGAGGGTGCCATAGTGTTTCTGTGAGAAAGTCAGCGACCGATTGTCCAGTGGTTTCAGCGACCAGAGCGGTGAGGGCCTGAGTGTCCATACCGGTGTAGCGATTGTAGGTCCCTGGCGGACGCTCATTGACCATGGTGGCGACGAAGTCGTCATAGGATGACCCGAAGAACATCACCTTGCCAAGTCGATTGATGTCAGAGTTTGGGTCGCTATAGGTCTCATCCCATTTGATGCCAGATGACATTTGTAGGACGTCCCGAATGGCAACGCCGTTATAACCCGAGCCTTTAAAGCTGGGGACATAGTCGGATATCGGGTCATCTACAGATTCTATATGACCATCTCGAATCGCGAGGCCGACGGCGGCAGAGATGAAGCTCTTCGAAACGGAGTGCGTGAGCCAAGGGCGATCCATCTGACCCGTGAGCCAGTAGTCTTCGAAAAGGATCTCTCCATCTTTCAAAATTAGTAAGGCAGCCGTATCTGTGCTGCTCAGAAATTCCGCCGTGTCGAAGCTTTCGGTAACATGTGAGAAGGCGGTTGGTAGCGCTAGTTTCGCGCCCTCAGGAAACACAAATGGTTTAATGGAACGCGGCATCTTATTGACCGGAAAATAGTGTTCCTGCCGAACGAAATGGTGTTGCTGGTCAGCGCCAGTGAAAAGCGACGTCTGATATCCGTAGCGGGCGATTTCTTGTTTGAAGACGACGGACATTATGATGGCCGCGATACCGATGATGCCAATGATTCCTCCGACGATGTAGAGCGCTGTTTTCATGTCTGATCTTTTCCTTCCTCGAAAGGTCGGTGTTGTGTGGTGTCTCCATATGTATGGAAAAGCAGCATGCCGGGGTGTTGTACAATTTGTCGGTGCCACACTCCTTTTGGCACCACACAACTCTCGCCAGCACGGAGATGGATGACATCCTCCGCATCGTCACGCCTCAGGACGACGTCAATTTCACCGGAGAGCAACGTTAGCGCTTCATCCCCATCAGGGTGCATTTCCCAATCGGTGTTCTTGAACATGTGGATGCCGCCGACATAAACGCCACTGATGATTTTGAACATGTCGAACAGAGGCTGTTTTGCCATCTCTCCCTTCGCCAGTCCAACTCGGCGCGATAGCGCAGATATCCCTGACAGCGACCTGGCAACGAACTGACGAAAACTCATTCCAAGGCTCCATCACGATCCAAGTCTCGAGGTGAAATGTGACGGGCAACGGCCTGCAGTGCGACCAGGGTTTCATGGTTCATCATGCCACCATCGACAGTGTAGTTTGTATAAGCGGACGTTTTCGCAATGACGATTTTGCGCGCGGGATTGATGTAGATAAACTGCCCATAGATCCCGATCGCAGAATAATCGTCGCCGTCTGGATAGAGGGGGATCCACCACTGGTATTTGTATCCGAACGCTGAATCTGATTCCGGATTGTCGACCATGGGCATTAGCCGAGAGGCATCTGGTGTCGTGCTGGTTCTGACCCAGTCTTCCGACACCAATTGTTCACCCAAAAAATTCCGGCCGCCATTGCGATAGAGTTCGCCAAACCGAACCATGTCCCGCAACCGAATGTTCACGCCGCCAAACACCAGAGGTTCATCTTTCGTGTCCACCAGGAGATAGGCGTCATCTTCCGCGCCTAACCGAGACCATAGCTTTTCGTCAAAATAGTCTTTGTACGGTTTTCCAGTGGCGCCGCGTAAAACCATACCGAGCACATGCGTGTCGATGCTGGCATAGCGATTATAGGTCCCTGGTTCATTCTCGCGGGGAACGCTGGCGGTGAACTCATCGAGAGATCCAAGCCGCATTGCAATGACAGATTGGACGAGGTCTGAATCCAGACGGCCATAATCTTCAGACCACCTGACACCGGACGACATTTCGAGAACTTGTTTGAGGGTCACGCCGTCATAAGCAGTCCCGACAAGTATGGGGACGTACTTTGTCACGAGATCATCAACGCTCTCAATCGCGCCGTCTTCGAGCGCGACACCGATCAGGAATGAGGCCATGCCTTTAGAGACTGACATTTGAATGGCCAGGCTCTCACGCGTATTGCCACGATCGTAATCCTCATGAATCAAGATCCCATCATGCATAATGGCGAGTCCTGTCGTCTGGGAGCGTTCCAAAAGTTCTCTGATGTTTCGGATCTCGCCTTCAAAATCGTACGTTTCGGGTAGAACGTTCGACCCGAGCTTTTCGCTTAGTGCATAGACCGGCCCCGATCTGGGGATCCGGATCGAACGCTCTTTCTCATAAAGGCTGCGGAAATTTTCATCGATTTTATCTGGCGCGAAGATCTGAACATACTCACGAAGAGACATCAGTACGCGGATATCATTCCAGAAATAGGTGACGGCGCCCGCACCTATGATTAGCAATCCGAGAAACCCATATTTTATGTATCGCCCCATTGGCTTCGTCCTTGTGCTAAGAATGTACTTTTATGCTGTCGAGAATGGTGTTCGCCGCGCGCCTCGGCGCGCTTACTTTCTTTGATGACAGATCGATTTCGCGGAATGAGGCATGGCCGTACGCCATCGAAACGATACAGAACGCGGTGTCGCGACGCTCTTGGCGAGACTTTCCATAGCCTTCGGCTTTCATGCCGTCGATTAAAAGGTCAAAGATGCGCTCATAGAGCGACCGCAGCCGGGCCTGAATGTCATTGCTATTGCGCGCCAGCGACCAAAGCTCGCTGACGACGACATTCGAGGCCGTATTGGAGAAAAGTCCACCGAATAATAAATCCAGCATATGGTCTAGATTTGGCGGATTGTCTTCTGAAGCGAGCGCTTCCAATTGCGCCTCACCGCGATCAATCAAGCTTTGAAATAGAAGCTCAACCATACTGTCGCGATTGCCCACGAAATGACGCACAAGAGGACGGGCAAGTCCAGCGCGTGCGGCGACGTCGTTCAGAGATGTCTTCGCCAGTCCTTGCTCAACAATGCACAGTTCGAGGGAAGCTAAAATCTGCGCCCGCCTTTGTTCATCCATTTTCGTCCGAGGCATAGGCTCACCTTAGATTGTCAAAGTGACAATTACGGCTCTCGTTATAAATTGTCAAAAAGAAAAAATTTGCGTGAGAAATCTGTGAACGATGCCATTTGATGATCGGGCCGCTCTTAAAAGTTTACTCGGTTAGTGCGATCACCTACCTGTTGTTTTGATTCAACCCTTCGGCGTGAAGGCGTTATTTCACTCAAAATAGGACACAGGGGACAATTATGATTCGCGTTGCGATTTTGGCGGCTTTGGCGGGCACGGCTATGAGCCTACCTGCGCAGGCTTGGGGAAAGACGGGCCATCGCGTGACCGGCGAGATTGCACAATCATACCTCTCTGATGCGGCGCAGAGCGGCGTCCAAAATATCTTGGGTGTCGAAGACTTAGCTGAAGCATCAACATGGCCTGATTTTATGAGGTCTAGTCGCAGCGATTACTGGCAACGGATCGCGAGCCCATGGCACTATGTCACGGTTCCGAAAGGCGAGGACTACCCAGATGTCGATATTCCTGATTGGGGAGACGCGGCAACGGCTCTGGCAGCGTTTCGAGAGACGCTCAAAAGTGATACGGCCTCCGACGAGGAAAAAGCCTTAGCGCTGCGGTTCGTGGTTCATATCGTTGGCGACTTGCATCAGCCTCTGCACGCTGGAAACGGAACGGATCGGGGTGGCAACACGTACACGGTTACCTTCTTCGATAAGCTCACAAATCTGCACTCTGTTTGGGATAGCGAGCTGATCGATCATGAGCAGCTTTCATACACTGAGATGGCAACTTGGCTGCGGCGCACAATCACAGCAGACGATTTGGCAGAGTGGTCTGTGACGGACCCAGCCATTTGGATCAATGAAAGCACGGCCATTCGAGATACGATCTATCCAGAAGAGCGTGATTTGCGCTGGGGCTATGTCTATGATCACCGAGACGTCTATAGACAACGACTCAAGCAAGCTGGCGTCCGCATCGCCGCCTATCTAAACGAGACGTTCGAGCCGACTGTCGATCCGTTGTCGGGTGATCGACCTTAACTGATCTGCTCGATAATCTGCGCGGCCAAGGCTTCGATATCATGGTTGCGGTCAGGCGTGAATCCAAACCGTGTGATCACAAGTTGATGCGACGGGATGATCAGGACAAATTGCCCCTGATATCCGCCCATATAGTAGGCATCTTCGGGCAATGACGGAAACAATCGTTCCTCGTCTGGATCGTCTGGATCTAAGTTCAGCCAAAACTGCCCGCCATATCGGTTCTCGTCTGAGGCTGAGGTCGGGGTGACGAGATAGTTCATCCAGTTTTCCGGCAAGATGGCTTCGCCTTGCCAGACGCCGTTTTGAAGAGAAAACTGCCCGAGGCGTGCCCAGTCTCGTGCGGACGCGTACATGAATGAGGAGCCCACAAATGTCCCACTTGCATCCGGCTCGAGCGTCGCAGTTTTGATGCCCAGCTTTCTAAACAAGGCATTTTGCGAAAATTCGTAGGCGTCTTGGGTTGTGCCGCCGACATGATCCTTGATGATCGCAGATATGATGTTTGTAGTCCCGGAGGAGTAAGACCAGATCGTGTCAGGCGGTCCCTCGAGTGGCATGCTCGCAGCAAAAGCGGCTGCATCAGCTTCGCCTGACAGCATTTGGGTGACGTCAGTTGCGGCAGAGTAGGTTTCGTTGAATGCGAGGCCGCTGCTCATTCGGATGAGTTGATCGAGTGTAATCTCCGCCCGGGGGTCGCCATCTACCTGCTGCCACGCCGAAACCGGCGCGCGTTCGGCAATATCAAGTATGTCATCTTTGACCAAAATGCCGACCAGTAGAGCCGTCACGCTTTTCGCCATAGACCATCCGATCAGCGGTGTGTCCGCGTCAACGCCCTCAGCGTATTTTTCAGCTATGAGCTCTCCATTATGGACGACAACGATGGCTTTGGTGTTGCGCGGCGAGTCGGGATCGATTTCGGCAAATGCCTGGTCCAGGAGCGCGTCGAGGCTTTGCGTGCGCGCCGGCGCAGCGCTGCCTTGCGGCCATGGCAACTGATCGGAAACATCCAGAACTGACATGGGTTCGACTGTAAAGTCGACTTTCTTGACGCTTGCGGGAAGCAAGGTGCAGCCAATTCCAGGCGTATAAACAGCGCGGCGCTTGAACAGGCCAGAAAGTGTTGTCGTGACGGTTCGGGCCTCTTCATCAATTGTATAGGAGATGTTTTCGAGCGCGCTCGACGCGCCGGCCAAGGCTTCTCGCTTCATGGTCTCTGGCGAAAAACCGCTTAGGAAATAGCCTGAGCAAATGTTCTTGGCGGCATACCCGCTTCCATTTCGCGCAATCGAGCCATAACTCGCATAGATGTAAACGATACCGGCAAAGACGATGGCGACGACGCCGAGCGCTATTTTTTTGAGCATGATGTTTCGTTTCGATCTAGGGCTGACACAGCTTTGTCTGATCCCACGCGACGGTAAGAACATCAATAGCGTCCATTGTTGATACGTTTTAGGGCGCCTGCGCCGGACACGTGATGAAGATACTTACCTCGCTCAACGCCGATAACGAACGTTCGTGACGCTGTTGCGAGACATCATGTCTCTGGTCGGCGCTTTGTCGATCGCGTCTCAAAGCCAAGTGCAACTAAAGCGCAGGCCATGAGGCAGGCGAGTACCCATTGGTCGCTCGCAGGCCAACCCAAGTCGAAGAAGGCGAAACCAATCAGACTCGCCGCCAATCCAGAGATTAAGCTAGCTGATCTATTGATTGTGATGGAGTAGGCATTCTCTCGCCAATCAAGATAGATCAATGTGCCGTTTACCAGCGCATATCCGTAGGCGACGCCGGCCACTAATGGCGGTAAATCAGACAGACTGATGTCAAGCTGAACCGCCTGCGTGGATGCTAAGATGGCCCCAACCGCCACGATGGAGAGCGCAACGGCTGTGATGACCATCTCGACTAAAAACCAGTCGCCGCGGGCGGCGCGATCTCGGTCTTTGGTTTGGCGGGTCATCAAAGAAAGTCGTACGGCATACGCAATTAGATAAGCAGCTAGAATACCGATTGAAACCGGCTTCAACGGTGCGAATGTTTGCCCGAGCAAACCATACATTGCCGCGATTAGGCAAAACGAAAAGGCGAACCAAGCTGTAGGTCGAACATGTCGCCTGAAAGCGAGATCTAAGACGGGCGCCATCATAATGACGCCCATGCGCATTAAGAGTAGCGCCAGCAAAATCGTCACGCCGTCAACTAAGTAAGCGCCGGCGGTTGTGGCCACGATCACGATTGTGGCTAGGCCTGAAACAAAGTTTGCGACACTCCACCTGATCTCGGGACCGTTCCGCTGTCTACGGCGCCGCATACCACTATGGATCGCCATCAAAATAGGAGGCAGCGCGCCGACGCAGAAAAGCGTTGTGAAAACTGCTGGTGCTGCCTTTGCGCCATCGCTTGAGAGCTTCACCGCGAGCGCGAACACTGTGTAGGAGAGCGCATAGAATAAGGCTGGGCGCCAGACATAACCGATACGTGTCTGACGCCCATGGTAGGTTGAGTGCATGAACTGGTCCGCTCTAGCGTCTAATAGAAAGTCCTATCCCGAACACTTGCGGCTCGCCAACAACTACGGAACCACCTGCCGCGGCTGCGTTTGCCAGATAGGTTTCGTCCAAGATGTTTGATCCAAACACAAACAGGTTGGCATTAGCATTGAAGTCATAGCCGAACCGCGCGTTCAGCAAGGCCCGAGATTCGTTCGAGCCAAATCCCTGTCCGTTCGGGAGAAGAGGTTCACTTTCTCCGACAAAGTTTACGTCAACGGTACCAGACCAGCCTGACGGATATCGGAAACTCGTACCAACGGCAGCAGTATATTCTGGCGCGAATGGAAACTCATTTCCAACTAAAGACTGGGTTGGATCGGTCTGCACGATGGCGCGATTGTCGGCAGAGATCTCTGTAGAGAGGAGGCCAATCGACGCGAAAATATCCCAATTTTCATTGACCTCGTAGTCTAACGTCGCTTCGAGCCCCGACAGCTCGCTCTCACCCGCATTGACCACTTCAGTGTCTTGCGGCGTCGGAGAGAGCGTGACTTCTAGCTGCTGATCTTCCCAGTCGATCAAGAAGGCGTTGACGTTAAATGTCAGGCGTCCATCGGCAGACTGAGTCCGCAAGGCGATCTCATAGTTCCAGGATTTTTCTTCATCAAAGATGTAAGCCGATCCGCGCACAGGATTAATTCCAATGCCACCAGGTCGATAAGCTTGCTGAGCGCTGAGCGATACCGACACAGTGTCTGTGAAGTCGTAAGTGGCGACTGCCTTCGGGAGGAAGACCTCGAACGACTGGCTTTCATCCAACTCTATCGGCGACAGGAAGTTCGGGCCAGCTAAGGCCGCGATCGCACCCTGAGCAAACTGCGGATAGAAGCTCGCGATAATGGGAGCAGTGCCCTGCGCTAAGGCAGCAGCGTTTCCTGGGCCAACGATTGGCGTATACTCGGTTTCAACGGCCGTCGCGATCGCGGCAACCAAGCCGGGATTGCCGGTGGTGACTGCAAGCTGATCATCCGCTTCGAGCAGGATGTTTGTTTGCGCAGCGCCATAATCGGCGTCTTCTTGTTCGTATCGGAAGCCGCCTGTGAGTGTCAGTTTGTCAGTGACGTCAAACTCTAGCTCGCCAAACAGCGCGGTCGTCGCGAAGTCTGGTTGGAACGTGAAATCCGACTGGATCGGAAGGAAAGTACCGAAGATTAGTGGATCGGCCAAAGACCGCGGCGCGGTCGCCGGGGCAGCGATTGGGAATCCTGCTGGCGGATTAAATGCTGCTGTCGCCTGCTGCGTGACACCCAAATAGACATCGTTGAGCCCGAGCGCGGTCAAATCGAGTGGCGGGATCGGGAAGGTTTGAGTCGCACTTGTTTGATCATCTGCAGAGCGTTCTGCATACAGCGCCCCGACCAAGCCGCGGATCCGCTCGGTTTCAAATAAAAGGCGGAATTCTTGCTGAAAGTCTTCGGAGTCTCTCTCATCCACGCGGATGGCTGTGAACGGGACGGGCAGGGCAGGTGCTCCATCGAAGTCTGCCACCTCATCCGTAGTGAGCTGCGAAAAGGTCGTCAGCGAAACAAAATCAAATGTATCATTGATGTTGTAAGCGATATTCGCGGAAAACAGATTGAGCTCTCGTTCGGTTCGCGTCACGACGTCAGCGGATTGAATGCGCGCACTTGGGTCTGCGGCATCGACAAGCGCGCTGCCGTCGGTTTCATCGGAGTAAATCCCTGTCAGCATGATCTCTAAGTCGGGGATCGCTGATGGTGTAATCGCGAGCTTGCCTCGCAGGACTGTCGTTTCCTCGGCGTCGGCGTCTGAGCCATCGAGGCGGGTAATGAATCCATCGGTTTCGGTGATCTGACCAGACAACCTGAAGCCGATTTGATCCTCGACGATCGGGCCGCCAATCGCGCCAGAAAGTTCATAGGAGTTCTCGGTGCCGTAAGTCGCCCGCGCCGCCCAATCAAACTCGTCTGTTGGGTCCACGGTATTAACAACGATTGCGCCAATCAGCGAGTTGCGGCCTTGAACGGTGGACTGAGCACCCCGCAACACTTCGACTTGCTGAACATCCCATGCGTTTGAGATCGCGGCACCAGCAGCTTGGTTCGGAACCACCGCACCATCGATATACAACGTTGAAACTGGCGTATTCGAGCCGCCGGTAACCCCTTGAGATTGAACGCCGCGCAATGTGAACTGTTCGTTGCGCCCGCTGCCTGTCGTGACGAAGCCCGCATTCCCAACGCGCCTCAAGACGTCTTCCAGATCGACGATATTGAGCGCTTCGATATCTGCGGCGGTTGTGACATCAACTGAGGCGACCGTGTCTTGCAAGGACCGGTCTTGTTTCTCGCCCGTCACAACAATTGTTTCCTGTCGCGCCTCGCGCTCAGGTTCGTCTGTTGTCTCTTGCGCGATGGCGTATGGCGCAGCCGCTAGAACTGTCGCCAGAGCCGTTGACTTCAATATTTTGGAGTTGGACGAAATACGCATGATTGCCTCCCGCGGCGCTTGTTTTTTCCAACAAGGCACAGCTCTGGAACTTTTGCAATACGACCGTACTGTTTTCGAAAAAGTGTGATTTGTATACACTAGTATGGCTATCGGCCGAACAGGAAACGAGCGATCAATTCGCGCATAATTTCTGAAGACCCGCCTGCGATTCGAGAGAAGCGATTGTCCACCCAGGCACGCGCGACTGCGTATTCCCGCATGTATCCGTAACCGCCATGAAGCTGCAGACAGTCGTCCATAAGCGTCGTGCAAAGCTCGGTGACATAGAGTTTTCCAACCGCGGCCTGCGTCGCATCCAGTCCGCCTTGCTGATGCAGTTCTATGAGTTTGTCGGTGAGAACTCGCGCTGTGATCGCGTGGGTTTTGGCATCGGCCATCGCGAACCGCGTGTTCTGTTTGGCTGAGAGCGGTTTGCCGAAGACTTGTCGGTCTTTCACATATTGTGCTGTCAGATCGACCACCGCTTCGATCGCCGCCGTTCCACGAATACAGGCGAGTAGGCGTTCTTGTGGCAACTGATCCATCAGACAGGCGAAGCCACCATCAAGCGGCCCCAACAGGCGGTCATCTGGCAAGAAAACGTCATCAAAGAAAAGCTCTGACGTGTCCTGAGCGTGCCAGCCGATCTTCTCCAGGTTTCTGCCGCGTGTGAACCCCTCATCGTCTCGTTCAACTATGACCAGCGAGATCCCTTTGGCGCCAGCATCCTTGTTCGTCTTGCACGCAACGATCACGATGTCGGCGTTCTGGCCGTTGGTGATGAAGATCTTTTGACCGCTAAGACGATACCCATTCTCCGTTTTCACCGCTCGGGTGCCAATTGCGCTGACATCAGACCCAGCATTCGGTTCGCTCATGGCGAGCGCGCCTATGATCTCGCCGCGCGCCATCCGGGGAAGGTATTTCTGCTTTTGTGCTTCGGTGCCGTAGTGAAGCAGATATGGCGCGACGATATCGGAGTGGAGGTGAAACCCCGGCCCGGTGGTCCCTGCGAAGGCAAGCTCTTCCTGTACAATGGCGCCGAACAGAAAGTCTCCTCCGGCACCACCATAGTCTTCGGGCATGCCGCAGCACAGAAGACCTGCCGCCCCAGCCTTTTCCCAGCACGAACGATCGACAATGCCGGCGTCTTCCCAAGCGCTGTGAAAAGGAACGATTTCTTTCTCTACAAAGTTGCGGACGGTATGGCGGAAGATATCGTGTTCTTCGCTAAAGACGGTGCGAGGGATCATGGATAGGTCTTTCTGAACTGGCTCAACGGACGGCGGCGCAGATTTCGCCAAATGCCTCATTGAGCGTGGCTTCTAGTCCGGCGGCTTGGCCATTGATGTGACCAAGCCTAACAATGACGAGGTCGAGCGATGGGATGACGACGACCCGTTGTCGGCCGCCGCCCGACATGATCAAGGCGTCTTTCGGCGCTGTTGGAATAACGCTCGCGGCGTTCAAATAAGCGAAGCCGCCATAGGGGTCTTTTGTCGTTGCGCTCCACGCCTCAACCGCCGGTGTCATCATGAAATCGACAAACGCTTCCGGGATAAGTTGGTCTCCGTCCCACGCCCCGCGTTGCAGCAATAACTGACCCAAGCGCCCCCAATCACGGGCCCGCCCATAATCGTGACCTGAGATCAAGAAATGACCGAACGGGTCAGTTTCGAGGATCATTCCAGTGGAGCCAATCCGGTTTAGGAGATGTTCGTAGGGCCAAGACAAAAAGTCCTGTACCGATCCGCTACAAGCCGTTTCTCGGATCATTGCTAAGGTCAGCAGCGGATCGCAATTTCGATAACGCCCAGCTTTGCCTGGCGGATCAGCGAGTGGTTTGCTCATGCAGAACTCCGCCGAGTCGACGCCGCCTGCGTAAACATAAATATGATCTAAGAAGACGCCATCTTCCTGTTTGCGGCTAGTGTCCTCTGAGCGTCCATAACTTCCTGTAAAGTGCAGGCCACTCGCCATGTTCAGCATGTTCGCCAGCGTGATCTTTTTGCGCAGATCAGCTTGCCACGGCTCGAACCCGGTTGGGCTGGACAGTTCGAAATGCCCTTGCTGCACAGCGACGCCGGCCAGCATGGCCGCAATTGATTTCCCCATGGACCAAGACTCAAACTGAGTGTCCTGATCAAAAGGCTCGCGATAATGTTCTAGCAGCACCTGCCGCTTATGGAGGACCAAAACCGCATTGGTCATCTGCTTCGGATTTGCAAACAGCAGGTCTTGCGCTTTTGCCAGCGCGTCCGCATCCGCGCCAGTTTGATTAGCCTCTGGAACAGTGCCGCGAATGTCTAATGGCGTCTTGATGCCTCGATAAGACTCCCGTGGAATTGGCTGCGGCTTAAAGTTTGGCTTCGCATCAGCGGCATCTAGCACGCAGACGCCTTGCCCGGGAAAGTGACCGGCATAGGCTGTTCGACCTTCCATTTCAGTCGTCAGGACCTGCGTGTTCGGATCAAATGAGAATTGCGGCGCGAGGGCGATTAATCCCGACGGATCTCGGTCCCGCATAGCGGCGCGAACAGTCTCGTCTGAGGCTGCCATCCAATTGCAGCTCTCTCTGAAAGTTCGCTCGGGCGCTCGATCGGTATGGACGATGCCGGAGGCACAAACTTTAGTTGCCCAAGCAAGGCCGCAAAGGCGAGGGTCGTTTTGGGGGATAGCCATTGTCTAATGATCCGCCACGATACGCTGTGGATAGTTACCGGGCACTTCGACGACGTGCTTAATGGAAAAGTCTTTTAGGCTAATGACGTAGAGCTGGTTTGATCGCCGGCAGCTCACATAGGCTTTGGAGCTGTCTTTCGAGATGATCAAATAGCTTGGCTGTTTGCCGACGGGGACATGCGCTACATACTCCAAGTCGGGATAAGAATAGATTGCCACATAGTGTCCGGTCGTCGCGAGTAGGACGATGTATTTCTCATCCGGAGTGATCTCGACCCCATGATCTATGGTGAAGGGGTAACGGTCTTCGGATGGAGTCGGGTGATCAGGCAGGTCGATCAACGGCACAGTCTTCGTGATCTCCCAAGCCTCAAGATCGATAACATGCAGACCATGAAAGCGATTTTTTTGAAGGTAACACGTCTTGCCATCTGGAGAGATGGCAAAGGGGCGGACATTATCGTCAAATGTCATACGCCGGGTGAGTTTCGCGGTTTCGGTGTCGATCTCATCAAGGGTCGCCCAAACGATGGAGCCGACATAGACTTTCGATCCGTCTTTCGTGACCCGTACTTTGTGTCCGCCCAAGGCTGATGTGCGGATTCGCTTCACCTCTTGTGTGTGCGTGTCGACACGGCTCACAAACATACGGTCATAGTGCGCATTATAGACGAAGCGCTTGTCCGGTGAGATGGCGAAGTGTTCGCATTGCCCGGCAAGCGGGATCGACCACTTCTCTTCGAGGGTTGTTGAGTCAACGCAATAAAATGCGCTGCGTTGGTCGGCATCAACATCTTGCCAGTATTCAAGTCGATTATGCGCGTTGAAGAACAGTTCAGTTCCGTCGGCGGATAGCGCTACTGAGTCAGGGGCCATGCCATTATTGAGCGTGTGCCTCGCTGTTTCTTTGAAGCCTTGTGTCTCGTCTAACGCGATCACCTCGTTGCTTAATGTGCACTGCTGATAAATCATGCCCCTCAGGCCTCCCATTGCGGTGACTGGAAAATCCCAGCGATTCCGCACTTGCATTCATAACAGTATGACCATACTGTTTTTTAACGCGCTGTGAAGGACTTTTACAAAATGGCGGACACGCAGACCCTATTGAGCTTGGCCGAGCATCGCGAGCGAGCTTTTTCGATGCCATTGGCTGAGATCCATCCTGCACAGCCGTCTTTGTTCCAGCAAGATGTAATGTGGCCGTATTTTGAACGCTTGCGCCGCGATGCACCCGTGCATCTCACTCAGGACTCGCAGTTTGGTCCTTATTGGTCTGTCACCAGCCATGAAGCAATCATGGCGGTTGATACCAACCATCAGGACTTCTCTTCGAGTTTCGAGCATGGGGGGATCGTCATTGCGAACACGCCTGCTGATTTTCCGCTGCCAATGTTTATCGCGATGGATCCACCCGTTCATGATGTCCAGCGCAAAACCGTGCAGCCAGCGGTTAGCCCAGTGGCGCTTAAGGATTATGAGCCCCTGATCCGCGAGCGCACCAATCAGGTTTTGGATGAACTTCCAATCGGCGAGCCGTTTGATTGGGTTGAGCGCGTCTCGGTTGAGCTGACGACGATGATGCTTGCGACTTTGTTCGGGTTTCCATTTGAGGAGCGCAAGAAGCTAACACGCTGGTCTGATGTTGCGACTGGGAAAAACAACCCGGCGATTTGTGAAAGCGAAGACCAGTGGCGCATGGAGCTGATGCAGTGCCTGCAATACTTCAACGAACTCCGCGAGAAAGCGGCGGCCTCACCGCCGGCGCCAAACCTAATTTCGATGCTTGCTCATGGTGAGGAAACGAGGAATCTAAGTGGTCCTGAATTCCTCGGAAACATCGTCCTTCTGATTGTTGGCGGGAATGACACGACACGCAACTCGATGACTGCGTCGGCGCTGGCGCTCGACACATGGCAAGATCAAGATGCCAAGCTGCGGGCCTCACCAGATTTGATTGGGAATTTCACTTCAGAGGTCATCCGGTGGCAGACACCGCTCGCGCACATGCGTCGGACTGCTGTTCGAGATGTCGAGCTTGGGGGGCAGCAGATTCGCAAAGGCGATAAGGTTGTGATGTGGTATCTGTCCGGAAACCGTGACGCGGCGATCTTTGATCAGGCGGATAAAGTGTTGGTCGATCGCGAAAATGCGCGACGCCATATTGCTTTTGGTTTTGGAATACATCGGTGCGTCGGCAACCGGCTTGCGGAACAACAAATACGGATCCTTTGGGAAGAAGTTTTGAAGCGCTTTCCTCAAATTAAGGTGCTTGCGCCGCCGGACCGCACGCCGTCTGTTTTCGTCAAAGGCTACACTAAAATGATGGTCGAAATCCCGCAGCGTTGCTGAGGGGGCAGGGAGGTTTTTATGAGACAGTTCACAAAGGGGATAATTGTTTGGACGCTGTGTCTTGTATCAGCCTTCCTGCCAGCTGCGGCAGACGTTAAAGATGATGTTCGCGCCAAAATTGTGAGTATCCTTGAAGAAAGTTCAGTGCAGGGTGCGGGCATCGTTATCGTCGAAGACGGAGCACCTACCGTCGAAATTTATTGGGGTATGGCGGATGTCGCCGACGCCCGGACCGTTGAACGCGATACAATCTTTCGCGCTGGATCAATTTCTAAGAACGTGACTTCGCTCTTGGCATTGAGATTGATTGAGGCAGGCGCGTTGGATGCGAACGCTCTTGTGTCGGACCTCGCGCCCGAAATTGAAATCAACAATCGCTGGCAAGAAAGTGCGCCCGTGCGCGTCATTCACCTGCTAGAACATACAGCCGGTTTGCCTGGCTCGACCTATCGCGAGTATTCGGAAAACAAATCTGATGCCTCGCCGCAAGAGTATCTTGAAGCGACAGGAAAACTGCGGACACGCTGGCCTCCCGGAACCCTCTATTCCTATTCGAATGCGGGTCACACAGTGCTCGCCCGCGTTCTGGAACTCGTGACGGGACGGAGCTTTGACGACCTCGTTGAAGAGGAGGTGTTTGCGCCCTTGGGTATGGAAAGCGCTAGTTTTTTGACCTACGGAAAGCATGCCGAAGGGCTATCAAAAAGCTACACGATGAGCGGGCAAGAAGAACCGGTATGGGAAATGCTAATTCGCCCCTCCGGTGCTTTGACGACAAAGCCGGCGGATCTCGCAAAGCTTGTTTCCGTCTATGCGCAATCGGAGCCAGAGGGGGATAGTCCGTATTTAAGTGCCGAGGCTCTAACGCGCATGCGGGGCAGCGAAGCTTCGGCAGCCGCGCTAGGCGGTGTAGGAGACGGTGCCTATGGCTTTGGGACATTTGCCTTCATCGTCGATGGACGCACCTTCTATGGCCATTGGGGCAAGACGGAAGGCTTTCGTGCCAATCTCGGCTATTTGCCTGGGACCGGAAGCGGATTTGTCATCATGTTGAATGTCGTCGACGAGCGCGCAGCGGGCGCGCTTCGGGCCGCGATTGCTAGCTATCTTGGGCGTGATCTGCCGCCTGTTCCGGAGTTGGAACGACGAAGTTTTGATCGTGACGAATATTCAGACAAAGCAGGTGCCTATATGATCGCAACACATGATCAGCCGCTACGCGCTTGGCTTTTCAAAGCACTTGATCAGCGCCAAATCCGCGTCGCAGATGATGGGTTAGTCGTTAGCGGCGCTGGCATGCTCGCACCACCGAAAGTCAACTTCCACGCCGTCGAGGGCGGTGGTTTCGCAGCTGAAGGGCTACCGCTCGCGACCGCCACATTCTTTGAACAAGACCAGAAGACCTATTGGGTAGACGGCGACGCTTACGTCAAAGTTTCAGGTTTTGAGGCTTGGTTCCGGCGCGCCATAATTCCCGCGGCGCTGTTCGTGTCGATTGCTGCGCTCCTGCACAGTGTTGTGTGGGGAATAATGGGCTTGGTTGGCCGCGGGCCAACAGGACAGGGCCTATGGGTGCGCAGTGCGCTTCTGATATCAGGGTTGGGGTTCCTGGCGACAATCGGTTTGTTCTTGAACTTTGCTTTGCTTGGAGATTGGGCAACGCTCAGTCTGGTGGGGCAACCAAGCCTCGTGTCAGGCTTAATCGCAATCTCTAGCGTGGTCGCCGTAATTGGTGGTCTTGCGGCTATTGCTCTGACAGCGCGCAAAATGCTGACCGAACCATCGCTCTTTTTGGTCTATGCGGTCCCGGCAAGTTTGATCTTGGGGGTATTCTCAGTGCTTTGGATAAGCGTGGGTTGGTTCCCGCTGGTAACGTGGGGGTGGTAGAGTCGTGAAAGTCTTTATCTCAGCAGATATTGAAGGCGTGGCTGGCGTCGTCTCATGGGATCAAACCCGCCGCCAAGGCTATGAGTATGATCGTGCCTGCGGATGGATGACCGGAGAGGTTGCGGCTGCGTGTAACGCGGCATTCGATAGCGGCGCGACAAGGGTCGTGGTCGCCGATTCGCATGGAACAGCCCAGAACCTGATTCTGGATGAATTGCCTGACGCTGTTGAAACCGTCAGAGCATGGCCGCGCCCGCTCGGGATGATGCAGGGCGTAGAGACGGATGAGTATGATCACGTCTTTTGCCTCGGCTACCATACGGGCGCGAGTGAAATCGGGATGCTCAATCACACATGCAATGGCGCTGGGTTCTTCGATGTTCGTATAGATGGTCGATCCGTCGATGAGCTCGACATTTATAGCGGTGTTGCCGCGCATTTTGGCGCACCGGTCACGCTCACGACCGGAGATGACGCTTATTGTGCGTCCGTGGCGCGGCGATATCCGGAGTGTCATACGGTTTCGGTGAAGACCGCGACGGGACGCGTAACGGGTCAAAGCCTGTCGCCGGCCTCCGCACGCAAATTGATTGCTGAGGCAGTCCGCGAAGTGCTGGCCAAATCGCCGCCAGACAAGGTCACGCCGCATGCGGAAAAGCTGCGGCTTGAGATCGATTTTAAATGGCACCACGCGGCAGAAACACTTTGTTATCTGGATGGTTTTGAACGCGTCGGCGCGCATACCGTCGGCATTTCGGTCGCAGATCATCTTGCCGTCGCGCGGATCCTCGAATTTCTCAGCAACTACAAACTGACGCCGGACCTCTAATGCTGCCATCGCCTTATCTCCTCTTTCTCGGCGATGTTGCCGAGGCCAACCGCGCCAAAACTGGTCTCGGGATCGCGCACTGGGCACCTGATCGATGTGTCGGTCAGAATCGGATGCCGGGTTGCGCAGCGGATACGGGTCTAAAAAATATGACTCCACATGAGGCTGTATCGGCAGGGGCAAAATCGCTTGTGATCGGCGTTGCGCCGCAAGGTGGTGCGATCCCGGTGCAATGGCACCCGGCTTTACTAGACGCCTTGGATGCAGGCCTAGATTTGATTAGCGGCATGCATACGCGGCTTGGCGATATCGAAGCGATTGCCGAGAAAGCGCGTGCTTGCGGCCGACAGCTGTTCGATGTTCGACAGACCAACCTGGATATCCCGTCTGCAAATGGTCTCAAACGACCGGGCAAGCGGTGTCTTATGGTCGGTCTAGACAGTGCACTCGGTAAAAAATGGGCGGCACTCGCTTTGACGAAGGAAATGCAGGCCCGAGGCGCAAAAGTCACCTTTCGGGCGACCGGGCAAACCGGCATCATTATCGCCGGCGAAGGAATCGCGATTGATGCGGTTGTCGCGGACTTCATCGCTGGAGCAGCGGAAATCCTATCTCCTGCGAATGAGCCGGATCACTGGGATATTATTGAAGGGCAAGGATCGATCTTTCACGCCGCTTATGCTGGCGTGTCACTCGGACTTCTGCATGGCAGTCAACCCGATGCGATGATCCTCTGTGCGCATGCGGGACGAACTCACCTTGAACTTATTCCGCACATCAAACACCGGCCGATACAACAAGCCATTGATCTGCACGAGCAGCTCGCCCGCGTCACAAATCCGAGCGCTGTCGTCGCAGGTGTGTCTGTGAATACGTCTACCTTGGAGAACGATGATGCTGCGCGTGACTATCTCGCGAGGATTGCTGATGCCACCGGGCTGCCGGTGACCGATCCAATCCGGTTTGGATGCGGCGTGCTTGCTGATGCGCTTCAGGCGATCAAATAAGGAGATCCAAGATGCGTTTATCCGTCAAAGCTGAACATTTCGAGCTGCATGAACCGTTCACCATCGCCAATTATTCTTGGCAAACCGCCGACGTTTGCACCGTCGAGTTGGAGCGCGGCGGTGTGATCGGTCGCGGCGAAGGGGCGCCAGTATTCTATCATGGCGAAACGGCTCAGAGCCTCGCTGACCAAATCGAGGCGGTACGTCCAGATATCGAAAAAGGTCTCACGCGTGATGAGGCGGCCAAACTTCTCGGGCCAGGTGGCGCGCTCTGTGCCCTGGATTGTGCTTTATGGGACTTAGAGGCACGCGAAGCCGGACGTCCCGTGCACCAGATGGCAGGCTTGCTGGCGCCAACCGAACTCGACAGTGCCATTACTGTGACGCTGAAGTCGACAGATCATATGGCGGCCCAGGCGGAACGCTATCGGGAGTATCCGCTCCTCAAAGTGAAGCTCGGCGGTAGCGACGACGAGAATGCGATCCGAGCGATCCGCGCCGCGGCGCCTAACCCTCGTATAACGGTCGATGCAAACACCGCTTGGTCACTCGAAAAACTGAAAGCCATGGAACCTGTCTTGGTCGAGCTGGGAGTTGAATTGATCGAACAACCCATGGCGCCTGGCGAGGACGAAGCTCTGTCTGGGTATAAGGCACGAATTCCGATTGCCGCGGATGAGTCTTGCCAAACAGTTGATGATGTCCCGGGCTTAATTGGCAAGTATCAAACAGCTGTGATCAAACTCGACAAGGCGGGCGGCCTAACCGGAGCAATCGAGCTTTTGCACGCGGCAAAGGAAGCCGGACTTGATCTCATGGTCTCGTGCATGATCGCCACCAGCCTTGGGATGGCACCAGGGCGATTGATCGGAACCTATTGCAAAACCGTTGATCTGGATGCGCCCATGAATTTGAAAATCGATCGGCAGCCTGTCATTCCCTATACCAAAGGTAGAATGCACATGACGCCATCTGAGCTTTGGGGAGGATAACTTGACCGATAGCGAAAAAACAAAAGACAGCCCAAGACCAAGATCACAAGCTGAGCGCTCGCGGCAAATGCGAGAACGCATCATTTCGGCTTTCATCTCTTGTATCGAGAAATACGGCCTTGCCGAGACATCGGTGAGTCAGATTACCAAAGAGGCGGGAATTACGCGTGGCGCCTACTTGCATCATTTCAAAGCCAAGCACCTGATCTACAAAGATGCAGCTTTGCGTCTCGTCTCCGATAGTTTTCGGAAAGTGAGCGATGTGAAAGTGCATCCAGATGGTCCCGCCGCTGACCTCAAACACGTACTGCACATCATTTGGGATGAGATTATCACCGCGCCAGAGGGGCGTGCCTTTGCGGAACTGATGCAAGCAGCCCGAACCGACGAATTGGTCGCACAGTATTTGAGACGGCCAGCTTTTCGGGCGCTGCGTATCTTTGGCTATGTCGCGAAGCGACGTTTTCCGTTTCGCGAGGACTCACATATCAAAACCAATGATTTCGTTCGGATGACGCAATGGACCTTGCGCGGCATGGCCGCCGATACGGCCCTGGTCTATCAAGCCGATTTCTTCCATCGCCAGATCGATCTTCTGGTGGATGATATCGCGGACGAGTTGCAAACAGGCGAGCGATCGTGAGCGTCGCCGATACGCCCACGACGGATCAAAAGAACCCGGCAGATCGGAAAAAGTTTGGCGTCATCGCGGCCTTCTCAGTCGCGCATGAAGTGCCCGCAGCTCTGGGAACGATCATGGTGCCAACCATTTTCGTCAAAGAGTTTGGGATGCCGGTTGAATATTTGGGTTTGTTTGCGCTGCCGCTCTTGGTCTCCGCGTTCAAGTGGGCTTGGGCGCCCTATGTCGATCGGTTCGGATCTGACAGGTTCGGGCGCCGGTTATCCTGGATTATTCCATCCGCCACGATCGTCGCTCTTTTATACGTGGCGATGGCGATGATCGCGCCGTCGATGGACACGCTGTTCGCAATTGTTGCGCTCTTTGCATTGATCAAGATCTTCTTCTCTACTTATGAAATCGCTGCTGATGCCTATGTCGTTGAAAACCTACACGATGATGAGAAAGGCAGTGGGTCGGGCGCGGTCTGGTTCGGCAAGGAAGTCGGACAGGTCATGGGCTTGGCTGGCCTTCTATTTGTCGCCGATGTGTATGGCTGGAAAGCCGCCTTTTTATGCGCGGCTGGGTTATTTGCGCTCCTCAACCTCATCGCACTGAGCAGGAAGGAACAGCCGGTCAGAGGTCGCGCTGAAGACCATCGCGCGACCGTTTGGGGATATGTCAAACAGCGGGTCAATCGCCGTATTCTGTTGCTGACATTTGCCTTCTCTTTCGCGGTTCAAATTCCATCAGCGATTATCGGCCCGTTCCTGGGCTCGAAAGGGCTTACGCTCTCAGAAGTCGGCGCGACGATCGGGATCGCAGCGAGTGTCGGCGCAGGGATTTCATTGGCAATCGCGTCATTCGCAATTCGCCGAATTGGCATCAAGAAGATGGCGATCATTACGGCGGTGCTTGGGCTTCTAGCGTTACCACCTTTCCTGTGGTTGGCGCAAAGCGGTGCGCCGACTTTGGTGATGGTGCTGGGCATCATTTTTTGGGGCGCCCTGATGACTGCGCCCATCCGTATGACTTTTTACGCGGCGCGCCTTCAGTGGACGGGGCCATTTCAAGCCGGCACAGATTTCACACTGCAGCAATGCGCGTGGTTCTTAGGCTTCGCAGCCACGCTCGCCGTCAGCGGATTCGTGGCCGGTCAGATTGGGTGGACCGGCGTCTTTATCATGAACGGCGTGCTGGTAACGCTGGTCATCACGACATTCGTTCTATTGCATGATCGTTTTAGCGAAGAGACGGCGCTCCTTTATCGGGCGCCGCTTGAGAGCGAGTCTACGTGACGAGCAGAAGCGGGATAAGATTTCTGCGAAAGGCTCATCTGTGGGCAGGCGTCACACTCTTGCTGCCGCTATTTTTGATTGTTCTGAGCGGTGTGCTCCTAATTTTTGATAATCAGATGGTTCAGCTTCGGGCACCAGACTTGTTTGCGGCGTCCGAAGAAATTGAGGTTGTCGACCAAGCTCGCGATCTGGTCGCAATTGATGCGCTTGCCGGCGAGATCGGATGGAACCTGGTGCGCCTGCCACAGCCAGACCGCCCCTTCTATGATGTCTGGTTGATGACCGACGAGCGTGCGTATTTTGCTCCGGGCGCCGAAAGCTTCAGCGATCGCTTCTATTGGTATCAGAGACCAGAAACCATTGCGTTCGAAGTCCACGCGCATCTGGTTGCAGGTGAGATTGGGGAGATCATTGTTGGGTATGTCGGCCTCGCCGCGGTGCTGATGCTCATCTCGGGCATCGTGATTTGGTGGCCGGGTCGTCACGGTTTCGCCCTTGGTCGATTGAAACCTAATGCCACGACGCGGCGCACGCTCTTACGCAATCATTCCGCGTTCGGAATTGTCCTGGCAGCGCCATTGATCTTTCTGTTTGGGACTGGCGTGATGACGGCATTTCCCGACCAGACTAAGTCTGTCTTGTCATTGATTGCGGGCGGTGATGCCCCTGAGATTGATAATCCTGGCCTGCGTGAATTTCCAGATGAGCGACCAGATTGGGCGTCGGTTCTGACCACCATTCATGACGCATTCGAAGCTGATCAGCCAGTCTTCGTCTTTACGCCAGCACCAGGACAAGATGGCGCTATTTATGTGCGGACACGACAAGAGGGTGAGTGGCATCCGAATGGCCGGTCTGAACTCTATGTCGACGCCGTGACGGCTGACCTGTTGGCAGTTCGAGATCTCAATGATGCAGATCCCGGCCTTCGCGCGGCAAACGCAATGTTTCCTCTACACGCGACCCGTGGAGGAGCTTGGTGGCTCGCGCCGTTGGCCCTGCTTGCTGGCGCCGCGACGCTTATTTTGCTCTGGTCAGCCTTGCTAGCCTATGTTCGACGCTTTGCATGACTTGCGGAGCAAGGCTTCGCTTATCGGAGTCTGTGACGGGCATCTTGTTTTCGAGGGTCCATTGTCCTCTCGATCAGAAAGTGTATACACAAAGTAAGGGCGATTTTGGGAGGCGAGGTGACAGACATATTGGATCATTCCGTAACCTCTCCCGCGATCGGCCCGGCGCGCGCGAACGCGAAAAATAGGCTACCGGACCAGAGTCATCTCGACCTCCTAGATCTTGGCCTGATTGCCAAGGGTATCTGTTCCGGCCTGTACGTCTCCGGTCGCCGTCTTGATGATATTCTAAAACAATCAGTGCGGGCAGAGCTTTCCGGAGCGCGCCCGGTGGGCGTCGATCTGTCGGTCACTGGTCAAGTCACGACGACATGCGGCGCGCATTCTAGAACAGCAATGTTGGTTGAAGGGCAGGGCGCAATCTTGTTGCCGATTGGGATGTCCTCTCCTTTTTTTACACCGAGTTCGCCGCGTGAAACCTCACAGATCTTAGAGCCGCTAGAACCGAAGGTATCAGAAAGCTTTCAGGCCGCTGCCGATCGCGCTTTCGCCACTGAACCTGACACGATGACAGCGGCTGTCGCGATCCTGCACAGAGGAAAGTTGGTTGCTGAGCGATACAGCGCCGGTGCAAACGATGCCATGCCCTTGGAGGCCTGGTCTATGGGGAAGTCCCTCATGGCCTTGTTGCTGGCTTGCGCCATCGAAGACGGGCTGATCACGCTCAACGAACCGCTCGCTTTGCGGGAATGGTCCGAGCCATCGGACCCGCGCCGGAATATCCGGGTTGAAGATGCGCTGCGTATGAGCAGTGGTATAGCTTTCTCTGCGAGTTGGGCCGCAGACTATGACGCCGAGCGCGATGGATACCCGGATCATGGACTAGTCTATTCAGGAGCAATAGATTCGCGAGCGCTCGTTGCGAGCAGAGGTCTGCGCCACAAGCCCGGCCATTTCGGAGCCTACAAAAACAGCGACACGCTATTACTATGGGCCGCGTTGGAAGATCGCCTGCACGCTGTAGGCCTTGATCCGCTGACATGGCCTTATGAACGTTTGCTCGGGCCCCTCGGCGCGCCCTCAGCGCTGCTTGAAACCGATCCATACGGTCATGCTCTCATCACCGGATATGTCTATGGCAACGCACGCGATTGGGCGCGGCTCGCGCAAATCTTTATCGACCAAGAATTAGCAGAAACAATTGGCGCTGACTGGGCGTGTCTTCAAGCATGCTTGCAACCAACATCAGCCTGGAAGGGGCAATATTGGATGAGCGAAGCTCCCGCTGATTTTGCCGATAGTATTTATGGCGGCCAAGTCTGGCTGAACCGGCACGCACCCGCTGACCGTTGGCCTGCGCCGGACGACACTGCGTTCTTTTTGGGTGTCGGCGGCCAGTATGCTTTCATGGTTCCGAGCCTCGATCTCGTGGTCGTTAGGATGGGACACATTCGAGGGTCTCTTGATACAGGAGCGGGGCGCGGGCATGTCCCGGCTTTGTTGGAGGCGGCGTGTGACGCAGCCCTGGTTGTGCAATGATCAAGACGCCTGCCTGGATCATTTTCTTAGCCGTCTGCGCAGCCATCTGCGCGGGGCAGTGGATTGGCATCCAACGATTCAAGATCGGTATCGCAAACATCGTTTTGCTACCACTCGTTTTTGCTTTCATCGCTGGGCTATTGCTCAACCCGGCAGTGGTCTCGCCTCTTGCGAAATGGATGGGGCCCGGAGCCGGAGATCGCGCCGCACGTTTAGTGGCACCTGCCGTTATGCCTTTGATCGTTGTACTGACCGCGAACATTGGCACCGAGCTCGACGCGCTGATCGAAGCCGGCCCGGCCTTGTTGGCGCAGGAGTTCGGAAATCTCGGCACGATGCTGCTCGCGATGCCGGCTGCCGTTCTCGGTTTCAAGATGGGACGAGAAGCGATTGGCGCAACGTTTTCTATCGCTCGCGAGGGCGGCCTGGCTTTCATTTTTGACAAATACGGCGCCAATACGCCTGAGGCCACCGGGGTCACCGCCGTGTATATCTGCGGCACGTTTTTCGGCACTGCGACCTTTGCAATCATCCCACCCTTGATTGCCTCATTAGAGGTGTTCGACACCCGCGCGCTTGCGATGGCGTGCGGGACAGGTAGCGCAAGTATGACCGGCGCCTGCGCAACCGCCTTGACGGCAGAAGTGCCAGAGCAGGCCGATCTGATCGCCGCGCTCGCTGCGGGGTCAAACCTGATGACCGGGCTGACCGGGCTATTCATCACCATCTTTATTACGATCCCGATCGCAGAGGCCTATTTCAAGGTCCTGACGCAGATACGGACTGGAAAGTCGGAGCGCCGCGATGTCTGAGACTGCGCAAACGCCCACCAAGCCAACCTCGACGCCTTGGCAACAGCTCAAGAGCGATTTTTGGTTGAGCATTATTGCGGTCGCAGCGGTCGCGTTTTCGCACGTGGTCACGGGGTTTTATGGGCCAGGTGTTTGGATCGGGCTTGCCGTTGTCTATGTCATTGTTGTGTTTGGCTATGCGCTTGCGCGCTTCATTCCGATCAAAAGTCTGCCGGACCTGTTCTGGATTTCACTTGTCGCGATGGTGGTCACGTGGCCCGGCGTGCCGGGGTCACCGGCAGTACGTTCAGCGATTGATGGTCTGTCTTTCCTGCCGACGATCACGCCGCTTATGGCATTTGCGGCGCTGGGACTTGGGGCGAAGGAAGTCGATTTGTTCAAACGCGCGGGCGTTCATTTTGCGATTATCTCGCTGCTTGTCTTTTGCGGCACATTTCTCGGCAGCGCCATCATCGCGAATTTCGTATTAGCACTGATGGCGCCATGAGCTTGTGTTTGCTCGAGACTAAAGCGTGCCGCCAATTTGTTGGATCGCTTTTGTGATCAACGCGACGCGATCAATCTTGTTTGTCGCGGCCAATGGTAGCGCGTCCACAAAGAAGATCTTTCGAGGGTGCGCGTAGGCCGGTCCGTATTGAATCGTATAGGCTCTCAATTCCGTTTCGGTTAGGTCAGCATTCCGGCTAATCACAAATGCCACGGGTGCTTCGTTTTTGACTCGGTGCGGGATCGCAACCACAGCGGCTTCAACGATATCCTCGTGGCGTTCCAACAAGCGCTCGACTGTGGCCGGGAAGACGTTTTCGGCGCCGACTTGCATCATGTCATCCGCGCGCCCCACGAAGTAATAGAAGCCGTCCTGATCGCGGCGTATACGATCGCCTGTGATGTACCAACCATCCGGATCGATCCGTTTGCGTGTATCTTCTGGGCGTTTCCAATAGCCTTTCAGCGTCATCGGATTGCGGATGTGCAAAATCCCTTCATCTGCGTTCGTGCCATCAACGAGCTTGGCCTCCACGCCGTCCATTAATGTGCCGAGAGAGGTCGGAGGTGTTGGTCGCCCGTCTGGGTGCGCACTGAAAGAGACAGGACCGGTTTCAGTGGTGCCAAAGCCGTTGGTAATCGCCGCGTTTGGGAAGGCCGTCTGAATTCGGTCTAGTAACTGCGTCGAGAGCGGCGATGAGCCGAGGCCAACCTGTTCGACTTTACTCGTATCAGTCTGTTTTCCATTCTCAATCGCTTCCGCCATCAGAGCCGCCATTGTGGGGACGCCCGTGACCCGAACGACATCATGTTGCTCTATCGCATCCAGCATGTGGTTTGCTGAAAATTGCTTCATCAGAACCACGTGCGCGCCACATGAGAGCATATTGAACAGGTGAAACTGCCCATTCATATGGAATAGCGGCGCAGCGATGATCCCGGTTCGGCCAGCCATCGTCTCCGAGAGCCCAGTAAACCGTCGCAATGCCCAAGAATAGCCAGCATGCGTGATCGGGACGCCTTTCGGCAGGCCGGATGAGCCAGACGTATACATGATCATGGCGAGACTGTCTGGACTAGGTGTCCAATCGGGCAGGGAGTTATCTGCGATAACATCAGCACCGATCCTGTTCAGCGCAATCCTCGGTATCGAAGACGAACCTGGGCGATCGGAAATCAGCAGTGTGCACTCCGCCTCATCTATCAATGCGCTCTGATCATCCGCTGCGAGCTTGGTATTGATCAGGCATACAACAGCCCCAATACGGAGCGCGCCCAACAGGCAAAACACATGCTCAAGACAATTGTCACCGGCCAGTGCAATATGCTGTCCCGGACGGACGCCTTCCGCGATCAAGGTCGCCGCAGCCGAATGAATTCGGGATTCGAGCTCCGTAAAGTCGACGCGACGCGTTTCGCCATTTGGGGCATATTCAGTGATCGCGGTGGTGGCCGTTCGGCTCGGCCAGAACGGCGCGCTCGCCAACTGTTCGACCATGGCTACCCAATCCTTGAGGCATAGACGGCACGGCCGATCGCGCACAATCGGTCCTCGGCATCCAGGATTTCGACGTCCGCAACGCCAACGGTTCGGCCAACCCTGCGGGCCTGCGCGCGCGCGATGACGTAATCGCCCATCACCGGGCGCAGATAATCCACCTTCATATCGATGGTAGGCACCGCGCCGCCGACGCTCTGGGCGACGGCGAGATCGCCGGCCGTATCGATCAAGGCCGCGAGCGGACCGCCATGTATCTGCGGCGATCCATCCATGCGCTGTATCTCAAGTCGCGATTGCATTTGCAGCACGACAAGGCCTTCATCTGCATCGGCTTCGGTTACTTGAACGCCCAGAAACTTGGTGAAAGGCGATCCATCAAGAAGCTCTTGTAGTGCGTCTTTGCTCATCGGCTTGCTCATAGCGTAACCACCTGCTTTCCGATCACCTGACGGTTGGTCAATTCCTCAAAAGAGGCAGCGATTTCTGCTGCGGGGCGAACCGAGTGCATGACCGGCTTGAAATCTCCGCGCGCAACGCGGGCGAGCAGCTCTGCTTGGTCTTCCATGCTCCAGCCGTTCGACCCAACAATCGATTGCTCAAATGACCAGATGTAACGCAAGTCTTCCTTTGGATCGTGTCCTGCACTCGCGCCACAGACTAAGATCCGGCCCTCATTCTTCAGGCATTTCAAACTGTCGACCCAAGTCGGTCCGCCAACATAATTGACAATGACGTCCATACCGCCAGGCGAACCATAAAAGGCGGGTTTGCCATGTCTTGAAATGAGCGTCTTGCGCCATTCCCGATCCGAGGTGTCGAGCGGTTCGTCTGCTCCGATGTCGAGCAATCGCTGCAGTTTGTGGGCGCCAGAAGCTGCCGCAATTACGTAAGCACCTCGAGCTTTCGCAAACTGAATCGACGCAACGCCGACGCCGCCGCCTGCGCCAAGGACAAGAACTTTCTCGCCGGCTTTGACATCCCCCCGGGTCTCAATCATGCGGAGCGCCGTGCCATAAGCTACCGGCATCGCGGCGGCGTCTTCGAAACTCACATCGTCGGGCATTTTGATTAGAACTGAGGCTGGGACGCAGACATATTCGGCGGCCGCCCCAGGTGTTGTCTCTCCCATCATGCCTTTCACGGGCAGGATGGGATAGGGATTGACCCGATCACCGATCGTCCAACCCGTAACATCATCTCCGAGCGCTGCGATTTCGCCGGCAAAGTCACCGCATGGCGTCATAGGGAAGGGGGTCTTCAGCCCGGTTTCGCCCGAAAGCATCATCGGATCGAACCCATTCAGTGCAGCGGCACGAACTCGGATCAGAACTTCATCCTTTTCCGGTCTTGGTGTATCTGTTTCCCGCCAGGTCAGGTCGGTTGGCGCGCCATGTTGGTCGAATTGAACGGCCATCATCGTTTTCGAAATCGTTTCTGTCATGATAAAGTGTATACAATTTCATGCGAGGAAATAGCAATGGAAAATTCTCTTCCCGTTCTCGATCACATTGGGCTTTGGTGCAGTGATCTCGAAACCAGTGCCGCTCGGTTTGAGACCTTATTAGATATTGCGGTTGAACCTGGCGGACGTCATGACGGGCAGGGGACATGGAACAAGCTTGTTGGGGCAACTAACGGGACGTATTTGGAGCTGATTGGGCGCGATCCGGAGCAAACGAGTGTCGGCTCGATTATCGAAGCGGTCGGTGATCAAGCAGACCTGACATCATGCCTAATAGCGTTTCGAACCGCTGACCTCGATGGTGTGCATGCGCGGGCACTCGAAGTGGGGGCAACCAGTCTCGGCGTTCAATCAATGAGTCGAGCCGGCGCAGATGGCGCAACGATATCGTGGCGGCTGCTGTTTATTCGGCACGTCGATCATCCGATACTGCCATTCTTTATCGACTGGCAATCGACCCCGCATCCCTCTTCGCGGTTAAAGCCAAGCCTGTCCTTGGCGCCGCCAATCTTCCAATCGCCACATCCTGAGCCCATGCAGGGATTGCTCAAACACCTTGGAGTTACAGCACAAACTGTTTATGGAGAGGAGCACGAAATGTTCTTTTCACTCGTAAATGGAACAGTTTCTGCATCCGCTTCTCGTACGAGAAGCTTATCGATTGATGGGAATGAACCGCGTGACAACCAAATCCGCCCGTAGACCTCGGACAATTGAAAACGAAGACCTGCAAGGCTTCGAACCGACCCGGTCCGGACGCGTTCGGCGTGTGCTCGAGGAGGAAATTCTCTCAGGAAAGCTGCGCCCCGGCGATCATTTGAACGAACTTGGCTTGGTCGAGCGTTTTGATGCGTCGAGAACCCCCATTCGCGAGGCTATTCGACAATTAGAGGCCCAAGGGTTGGTCGAAATTGTGCCGCGCAAAGGCGCCTTCGTTGCTAGGATTTCTTTAAAGCATCTGCTTGAAATGTTTGAACTTATGGCGGAGCTGGAATCCGTGTGCGCCAGACTTGCAGCGGAACGAATTACGCCCGAGCAAAAGGCCAGACTGATCGATTTGCACGCGAGCTACGAACCGCTCAGCCAGTCGCCTGATGACGCAGAACAATATTTTGAAGTGTCGTCGGAATTTCACCGACAAATCTTTGCGGCCACCCAAAATGCGGCATTAGAAGCGCTTGCCAATTCGACTTACAATCGACTCTTGGCCTACCGGCGAAAGCAGCTAGCGCAGGGGCACCGCTCACCGCAGTCGTTCGATGAGCATAGCGCGGTCTTAGATGCTATTCTGAGAGGCGATGGCGCCGCCGCGGCGGAGACCATGCGCGCGCATAGTGGTGAGGTGCGGGGCAATGCCCTCGACGTGTTACGGTCTCTAACTAATTAAATCAGCTGAGTTCGACGCGGCTCAACGCGCCTTCCTCGAACGCTTGTTCGATATCGCTCTCCGCCCAACCGGCATTTCGTAAAACCTCGCGCGCATGTTCGCCAAGCAAGGGCGAGGTAACGCCCTCTACTTTGCCGGGGGTGCGCGAGAACTTGATCGGAAGTCCAATCGTTTTGGTATGACCTAATTCAGGGTGCGTAACGTCGACGACCATGTCCCGCGCAAGCGCTTGTGGATGGCTCAAAACTTTGTCCATTGATAAGATTGGCGCGGCCGGGACGTTTCCATCAGCCAATCGGTGCAGCCAGCTTTGTGCGCTGTCCTGTTCAAAAATAGGCGTGAGCGTTTCAACAAGTTCCGCAAGATTTCGCATCCGGTCGGGGTTTTCAAGAAATCTCGGATCATCCGCCAACACTTCAGCATTCATAACCCGTAATAGGCGCAACCAATTGGCTTGATTGGCGGCGCCGATGACGATCCAATCATCCTGTGTTTTGAATGCTTGATAGGGGCCGTCGAGGGGGTGAGCGGAGCCCATGGCTTGGGCCACGTCGCCGCTCGCGAGGTAAATGGCAGACTGCCAAAGCGTTTGAAACAAGGCAGCTTCGAACAATGAGGTGTCGACCCGTTGTCCAAGTCCTGAGCGATGTCGCTCCTCGACCGCCGCGAGAACACCAATAGTTGCGAGCAGTCCGGCACCAATGTCGCCAACGGGAGCGCCGACTTTTACAGGCGGTCGACCGGGGCCTTCTCCGGTAAAACTCATCAAGCCAGACATGGCCTGCGCCATCAAATCAAACCCGCCTTCATCGGCCATCGGACCTGTGCGGCCATAGCCCGAAATCTCACAAAAAATAAGCCGGGGATTTAGCGCGTGGAGCTCTTCAAAGCCCAAGCCAAGACGATCCATAGTGCCTTTGCGAAAGTTCTCGATCAGGATGTCGGCATCTTTGATTAAGTCTAAGAGCGCGCGCTTCCCCATTGGCGTTTTTAGGTCGACGCAGATATCGCGCTTGCCGCGGTTCATCATCACATAAGCGGCAGAGTCGGATCCGAGATAGGGGGGTGCCATATGGCGAGAATCTTCACCGCCTGGACGCTCAAGCTTGATCACATCTGCGCCTAAGTCAGACAGCATGCGGCCACATGCAGGACCCGCCATAACATGCGCGAGTTCGATGACTTTTAGGCCGCTCAGCGGACCTTGTTTGGCAACGCGCTTATCACTCATCGGCCTACGAACTCCGGCTTCGTTTTATTCAAGAACGCTTTGTAGCCGCGCTCATAATCTTCTGTTTCGAAGGCGAGATAGTGATCGTCATGGTCGGCTGCAGTGAGCGGTTCCGGCCGTTCTAACCGATCGAGGAATTGCTTATGCCATCGGTGAACGAGCGGCGGGCCAGCTATGATCGCGTCTATCGTTTCTTGGGTCTCTTCAATCAATCGATCTGCATCAACAACTCGGTTGACCAAGCCTCGAATAAAGGCCGTTTGCGCATCGATGAGGCGACCCTCGACTAGAAATTCGTACATTTGAGCGCGACCACAGAGCTTCCAAATTGGTAACATCTCTTCATAGGCCATACTCAGCCCAATCTTGTTCAATGGTGCACCAAATGTGGCATCAGAAGACGCAATCCGAATGTCCGCCATGGCCGCAATCTCCAGGCCGCCGCCAACACAGGGGCCTTGGATGCGCGCGACCACAGGATGCGGGCAAGCGAGCATCGCTTCGCGCCCGCGATTCATGATGGCAGACAGTGCGCGAGCCTTTGGCGCGTTGGAACGTTCGGTTTCAAACTCGCCAATATCATTACCCGGGCAAAACCCGCGTCCGGCGCCATGCAACAAAACACAGCGGATCGTATCGTCGGCCTGCAGCTTTTCCCAGGCATCGGCGAATTCAATCCACATTGCCTTTGTCATCGCGTTTAGTTTGTTAGGCTGATTGAGTGTCAGCGTCGCCAAACCGTCTTCTACCGTGAGATCTACTCGTCCGATCATCATAACCCCTGAAGTGTATACACTTTCACTAGGCCATTCCAGACTTGGTAGCAATGGATCAAGTGAGATGTCTCCGAAGAAAGTCACACTGCTTGTCCCAAGATGCCCGAGCAGCAAGCGCGGCGCCTTCGCGTGTGCCGCCATAAGCGCAAAACCCATTATCGATCCCCATGTAACCCCCGGACCAGTGCATGAGCCAGGGGAAGGGGCGTGGCTCGTTCGGTGTGCCGATCAAGTGACCCGCATTATCATAGGTTTCTAATTCTCTGAGACCGGTCTTCTTGCTCCGAGCGGCAGCGATCCTTTCGGCGCCTAAAGCTGATGGCCACAAGGCATCTTCTTTACCACCGATCGCGAGGATTGGACCAGCGTAATCCTCAATTTTGATCCTGAAGGCTTCACCGTCTTCGGCCCAAGCGCGCTGAAACTCGTCTGCATAGCGCCGCCCAGAGAGTGTTGGAAAGTCGAGATCGCGTGCGGCTGTGGCCGCAATATCGGCTGGCCGAAAACCGACCCCAGGGATAGGCTGTCCGCCGAAGGACCACATCGCTGTTTGCTCTTTGCGAAAATCAGCACCGCCGGCGAGGTCGAGGCCGCGATTGACAACATGGCTTGGGACCCAAAGCACCAGCGCGTCAACGAGATCGGGCCATTGCAATGCCGTCAACTGCGCTGCCTCGGATCCGCGGGAAACGCCGATGACTCCGATTGGGCCGTCACTGGACGATTTGAGCCATTTCAGTGCATCGCGGAAGTATTCAAGCGGCAGGTCTCGCCCCACGTCCGGACATCCAGGGTGCTGAAAATAGGCGAGGGCGAATGTTCTGAAACCAGCCGCCGCGAGTAATGCGGCGCGTGCTGGAAAGACCCCACCTTCAGAGCCGCCGATCACAAGCACCGATGCACCATTCGGCTTGCTAGGTTCAAACACCAGCCCTTGCAGCGGAGCGGGGGGATTGGACTGTTTGACGTTCGGCATAAGTCGCCGACGCGTGATTTGGGCCCGCGCGCATTTTTGTCGGGCTGACCGGACACAAACTTGCCATTCATACGCCGCTAAAGGTTGGAGAGATGGCATGAGCGTAAGGTCTTCTCCGCTCAATATACGCTGGGGTAGATCGAGACACCCATCTGGCCGCGCACTCCAGAACAGGCCGTGAGGATCAACGCCTGTATAATCTCCGGAAATTGCTGGGTGCCGATCTGTCGAGACACGGCCATCTGCATCGGCGGAAAAGGCGCCGCGCGAAACCCAGTCAATTCTGGCCTCATCACGAAACGTCAATTCGATGGTGACGGCTTCGTTCGGGTTCAGCCCCGAGAGTTCGATCCCGACGGGTTCATACAGCGCACCGTCTTCGCAATTCAGAGCGAGTTTCATGCTGGCCTCACCGCGCGATTGTATCGGCGCATGCCGAGATAAGCTGCGTCTCCCGATACGTGGACACGAAACGGGGTAGCAGATGCAGATTTGTAGAAACCCGCGCCCCCGTTCGGAAGCGCGACGAGCGCGAACGGGCCTTCGCGATCACCGTACAGATCTGCGGCCCATGGTTCATGATTTATGATCGTTAGATGCGGACCGCTTGCGCTGACCGAAATCTCTATCGACGCATTGGCGCGCGCGAAGAGGCCCGGTTCAATCTGACCCGAGTTGCCATCGGGAATATCTGGCGGAGGTACATCTGATCCAGTCTCCAGCGTGAGCTCTGACAAAAGATCCGCTATCGCCGACCGCATATCGCCGCCATTCCCAAGAAATGCGAGCGTTGCGCCGCTCTCTTCGAAGACCCGCAAATAGGCTTGCTGCCCGGTTGTTAGTCCGTCATGGCCGAATACGAGTGGTGCTTTTTGGAAGACCATCAATCCTTGGCCAAATCCCAGTCCGCGCTCATTCGGAGCAAGACTGCGCGTGAGCGTTATCATTTTTCTTGCGCTACTTCGGGATATTGGGCCAGTTCCTCGCAGACTGTCGAGAACGAGATGTCCAAACCGTCCTAAGTCCCGGGCCGTGCCGACTAGAGTTGTTCCCGCTGCCGCGTTAGAGGCTGGAAGAGCGACGCGTTGCACGGGAGTTCCATTCGCATGGCCTATCGCACGATCGTCCGCAGACGCCGTTGGCCATGGCTCTAATGTTGTCGTTTCAAATTGTGCAGCGACATGTTCTTTGAAAAGCGTTGTCCAGTGTTTCCCGATGGCTTGTTCGAGGATTTGACCCAGCAAGACATAGCCAAAATTGCAATAGGATACGTCTTCTCCCGGGGCGTGAACGATTGGTAGCTCAGAGGCCTCTGTGATCAAACGCCGCTCTGCGTCGAAGTCATCGCCGAGGTCAAAAAACGCATCTCCGCTTAGGCCGCTTTGATGAGACATAAGTTGGCGTATCGTGATGTTCGATAGCTTGTCCCCGATCGCGTCGGGAGCTTCTGTCAGGTATCGCGTGACCGATGCGTCAAGATCAATCATTCCATCTTCGGCCAATCGATGGGCCATGAAGGCGACCATAGGCTTCGTGGTCGATCCGAGTTGAAATTGAGTTGTCTCGATCACCTCGATTTTGCTTGCCATATTGGCAAATCCGGTGCTCACAAAAATGGATTCACTGGCACCGCCTACATAAAGTTGCGCTCCAGGGACGCCCCACTTTTTTGCGACCTCGGTCAGCAATTCTTTGAGCGCTTTAGGCGTCATCCTTCGTCCGTAGCGTAGAGATCTGCATAAGTTGCACGAAGCGCTTTTCGATCGACTTTCCCCATCGCGTTTTTGGGAAGCTCGGTCAGCTGAACAATTCGCTTCGGGGTCTTGTAGTTTGCAAGAACCTCGCGTGCGTTTGCAATCAGCTCTGGTTCGTCTACCGGTTCGGGGCCTAGGATCGCTGCTGTGACGCCTTCGCCAAAGTCTGGGTGCGGAACGCCAAAGACAACGGCTTCATCGATACCAGGCAAATCCAAGAGCGCGTTCTCAACTTCGCGCGGATAAACATTGTATCCGCCTGAAATAATCATATCGCTCATGCGTCCTTGGAGCGTGACATATCCGTCCGCGCTCAACACGCCTATGTCGCCGGTGATGAGATAGCCATCCTCAGTAAACGCCTCGCGCGTTTTATCTGGAAGGTTGAAATATCCAGAGCAAACGTTTCTGCCGTACACTTCAACAATCCCGACCTCGCCAGCATCAGCGAGCGTGCCATCTTCTTTTCGGATGCGGAGAGATACACCCGGCAAAGGCGGGCCGACGGTTCCAGCGCGCCGGTCGCCGTCATAAGGGTTTGACGTTAACATTAAGGTCTCTGTCATTCCGTAACGTTCGAGAATGCGGCTTCCGGCACGGGCTTCGAACAAATCGGAGGCGACCGCATCCAGCGGTGCTGAGCCGCTTGTGAACAGCCGCATATGGCCAACGGTGTCGGGCGTCAGGCGATCATCTTTTAGCAAGCGGCCATACAGGGTGGGCACCGCCATGAAACATGTGGCCTCGCCGACACGCCCAAAAAAACGGTCCGGCGAGAATGCTGGCTCAAAAAGCAAGGTCGCACCTGCGCACAAGCAGGTGTTGCCAGCCACAAACAGTCCGTGCGCATGAAAGATCGGTAGCATATGGAGAAGTCGATCCGCTGACGTAAACTGCCAGGCATCGACAAGCGTTTGGGCGTTGGAGAGCAAATTCTCTTGACTGAGCATCGCGCCTTTCGGTTTGCCGGTCGTGCCAGATGTGTAAAGCAGGGCGGCCCAGTCGTTCGGTGATGCTTTGTAGGGCGTGTGATTTTGCTCAGCAGCATCCAGGAGCGAGCCGGTGCCGTCTTGGTCGAGCGTCAGAGTTGTGTGATCGGCAATGGCGCCAAGTGCTTTGGCGCGCGACGACGCGCAAACCACGACTGCAGGCAGGGCATCCTTGATAAGATACTCAAGCTCTGCGTCGGTATATCCGCTATTTGCTGGATGATAGACAAACCCCGCAAGATTGCAGGCGAGGTAGAGAACGAAGGCTTCTGGGGATTTTTCGACGATAACCGTCACGCGCGTGCCTGTTCTCGCGCCTGCGTCGTGTAGGCGATCAGCCATGGCTTGCGCCAGTTTCAAGACGTCTTTGCGGGTCCAGGCAGGGCGATCATGGGGGGCAATACAAATTGCATTGGGGTCGTATTCGACGTGAGCTGCAAACGTTTCAGCGATGGAGTTCATTGGGCGCCTTCTTCGAGTTGTAAGTGTTCGCTGAAAAACACTTTTATGCGTTCTGCCGCATAAGCATAGCGATCACCGCGCCCCTGGTGGGGATGATTGGTGCCCGGAAACAGCGCGAGCTCGTATAGTTTGCCATTTTCTGCGAGAGCGTCGAGGAGTTTCATCGTATTCGAAATCGGAACATTCGCGTCGGAAGTGCCCGCAACGATGAGCAATTCGGAGCCCAAGCCGCCGATGCGGTTTTGCAAAGCGCCAGTTGCGTAGGCATCTGGATTGGCGGCGGGCGTTCCGAGTTGCCACTCGATCCAATGAGCGTGATCGAGGAGATCAATTTCAGGAACGGATATGGCAGAGGCTCGATAAAGCTCCGGGTGCTCTAGCGCCGTATGAAGCGAAATGTAGCCGCCCCAACTGTTTCCATCGACGCCGACACGATCGAGATCCATCCAAGGTCGAGTTTTGGCCAGCTCGCGCAGACCGGTGACATAGTGATCGGCGGTTTGCCCAGGCCAAGTGCCCCAGGGTGCCAGATTGTACTTCCGTCCACGGCCAGGTGTGCCGGGTGGGTCCATCAGCACGATAACGAAGCCTTGCTGTGCGAGATAGTTGAGCATCGCATTGTATTCAGAACCGGGCCAACCGAGACTCTCAGGCCAGAAACCGGTTCGCCGGACTTTGCTCTGCATGGCCCCATAAACGCGATGAATGACAGGGTACGATTTCGTAGGATCGAATTCAGCAGGTTTCAGGATCGTGGCGTGTACAGTGGATCCGTCAAAGCTTTCGAACACTGTATTCTCAGGTAGAGGCGCGCCTAGGATGGTTTCTGGCGTCGCGACGACCTCAATGGGCGTGACCGACGTGCCGTCCACACTCGCGAGTTCAGCTGAGCTAGCGCTTTGTGTGTCTGCGTGAACCCAAACCAATTCTGATTTTGACGGGCTAAGATAGACCGAAAACACACCCGTCTTGTCCGATAGAGCCTCTGGTTCACCGCCTGAAAGTCCAACGCGGTGCGGTATCTGATCATATGGTCGCGCCTGATCCGAGGGCGCCAAATAGTAGAGCCATCCGCCTGTCTCATCGATCCCGATCACATCACCGACGTCCATATCGCTCTTTGTCAGAGTGCGTTTGTGCTGGCCGTTTGCGTCTAAGACCACATAGTCGAAGACGCCGGCTTCGTCCGTGCGAAGTAGATAATCACCGCTAGCCAAATGACGGATCGTACGGGGACCGCTGGGCCATTTCACCCATCCTCGATCTACTGATCGTTCGTATAGAGCGCGCGCGTCACCCGTCTGGATGTCGATCGAGAGTATGGTTTGCTCGGACAAGTCCCGGGAATATCTGATCGCAAGGATGGACCGGCCGTCGGGGGACCACTCAACAAAGAAAAGGTGTGCGTCCGTTCCGCTCGGCGCGCCGAGTTGCGTCAATGTTCCGGTGGACGCGTCGATTGCAAAAAGCGTTGTACTAGGAAGGGGGTCGCCCGCGCGCGCCCAATAGCGAAAATCAGTCACGGATTCTGATTTGCTGAGATAGTCCAATGACAAGAGGCCCGGCGTCTCGCGCGCATCATGGCGGCGGGCGATGAAATGGGTGCCATCAGGGTTCCAGATCGTGTCTGAATCTTCCCAAATATCATTGCCGTGAAACCACTGAACGAAAGGGTCCCGCTCTGCCGTGATCGCGCGCGCCTCGGCCTCTCCAACGCCTCTAATAGCCAGGTCCGGGCCAACCAGGCTCGCGAACACAGTTCCATCGGGAGACAAGTTCTCACGGCGGTCATAGCCGTTCATTGGAAACATCTTGCGGACCGTGCGTGCTTCTGGAGGCGCGAGGGATGTTTCGGGTTCGGCCTCTTGAACAAGTGCTCGCGTCCAGTGCCGTTTGCCATCAGAGAGCTTCAGTTGATCCGCTTGCGCGTTTATCTCGATTGCTAGGTCATCAACGGGCACTGAAAGTTCGACGGCTAATTGGCTTGCGGTCAGCTCAAGTTCGAGCGCTCCTGTTGATGTGTTCCTCAGCCTGACATCTGGTCCATATAGATAAGCGAAGTGATCTCCAGTTTCTGTCCAGACCGGTTCGATCCTGGCTGGATTATCAAACGCGACAGCATCCATGGCGGCACGCGCCTGTTTGATGTCGAAGACCGACGCGGCTGCGGCAGCATTCTCTACTTTTGGGGCGAGCTCGGGTGACGTATTTCTGTCTTTGGGGAGCTCAGTGGCACAAGCAGCGAGCGCCGCTGCGCCAATTAAACCCAATCCCAATCGAATAAAGCGCTTTGTCATATGGAATCTCCTGGTAAAGTGTATACACTTCAATACCGGGATTGGAAGAGGCATTTGGCAAACACTTAAGTCGAGTGTTCTAGCTGCGCGACTGGACCGAGATAATCCTCATACGCGCGCCATCTTTCGATTGAAGACGTGTACAAGGGTTGGCGGACTTGCCATCGGCTAGGCGTCCGGATGGTTCGACGCGTTTCGAAGAATTTGCGACAGTCCTCGTGCCAGTCCAATTTGCAAGCTTCGAGAAGTTTGGGGGCAAGTGTGTCGAACTCTGCCACCAACTGTTCGTACTTCACGGTATGGATCCGACCTGGCAGCAAATCCTCCCAATGGGCCATCACTTGCCGATAGGTGCTAGCGAAGGTCGCGAAGTTTTCAGCGCTCGTTCGAAACCCTTGCAGGTGATCTGTAAACTCTGTGAAGAAACAAGAGACAAAGACATCGCGAAGGTCGCGCTGGCAATGCACGATGCTGGCATTTGGAAACAGGCCCGCGATTAGACCGAGATGGCTAAAGTTGAATGGTAGCTTGTCGACCACTTTTTGCGCGTCGGGCGCGAGCGCACGCATATTGGCTTCGTGAGCGATTGCCGCGCATTCCAGAGTCTCCAAAGGAAGATGATTTAAGGCTTCGGGGTAGGGGTGTTGCCCGGTTTTGAGGCGCGCGGCCATGGCGGGGATCTCTGGCCGTTCATCAGCGCCGAACACATTGGGGTGAGACGATAAAACTTGCTCGACCAACGTTGTGCCGGTTCGCGGCAGCCCAACAATAAAAACCAACCCAGTTCCGTCGCCTCGGGCCTCGGACAAACGCGACATCAACGAGGGAATGAAGGTCTTTTTGAGAGTTTCAAGTTCACTTGCCAGCGCTGTTGCATCAAAAGCAGATGTCTTGGCAACGCTCTCATTAGCCTTGCTGGCAAAGTGCCAGGCTTTCACATGATCGCCTTGTCGCTGCAGGGCCCGTGCGAGCCCAAAGGCCAAGCGCGTTTTCTCATCGGTATCACCCGGCTTCGACAAGACCCGTTCGGCGGCGCTGAGTATTGCGGGTGTCGGCGAATGGGATCGCAGCGTGAGAAGTGCAGCAAGCGAACGGGAATTCTCCGGATCAAGTTCATGCGCGCGCAAGAGAAGTTCCTCCGCGCGGTCAAAGTCACCGTCTTCGGTATCCATAGCTGCCAATTGAACCAGAGCTTTAACTGGTTTGCTTGAGCTTGTAATCACTCTGTCGAACGCGTTTCTCGCCAAATCGCGCTGTCCAGCATCTTTCGCGACCAAGCCAAGGTTCATGGTGATCGCTGGGTGGGGACGAATTGAAAGCGCCTTTTCATAGGCTTCAATCGACTTGGCGAGGTTGCCTGACTGGCGCTCCAGACCGGCGAGATTGTTCCAGCTTTCTGCGTCCTGATCGTTCAACTGAACCGCTTCATTGAATGCAGACCGTGCTTCGCTGCGGTGTTCGCTTTGTAAAAGTGCTTTGCCGAGATTGGCCCAGAACATTGCGTTGTCAGGCTCAGCATCTGCGGCTTTTCTTAAGTGCTCCAACCCCTTCATGAGTTGCCGGTTCTGGATGAGCGCGAGGCCAAGATAGTGCTCAGCCGCCGGATCCTCTCCAAGTTCAAGATGCTCGCGGTATAGGCTTATCGCCTCTGTCAGCCGCCGTGATTTGTGCAGCTGCATAGCGCGTTGGAAAATAGAAGGGGCGCTCATGACGAGCGCCCCTTAGGGAGTGGAAACCTAGTCATCGGAGGTAGACTAGAAATCCAAGCTCAACCGGGCAAGGACACTTCTTGGTTGCCCCCAAGCCCAACCCGCAAACCCTGATCCGAGGAAGCTCTGGAAATATTCTTCATCGCCGAGGTTTCGGCCAATCAGCTGGAACGTCAGATTGTCTTTGATCTGCACATTTATGTTGGCATCAATCAGCGTGTAATCGGGGAGCTCAAACTCATTGTCCTCGCTGTCCCACGTTTCGCTGACATATTGTACGCCACCACCAATGCTGACGCCTTCTATGCTCTCGAACTCGAAGGGTAACTGGTACTGAACGAAGAGACTGAATTGATCGTTCGGGGCATTAGGTATTTCATTCCCAACCGTACCGGGGTCATCCAGGTTTTTCGTTATTTCCGTTTCGAGATTGGCGTAAGTGGCAATCACATCGAGCCCTTCAGCGACCTCGCCGATAACCTCAATTTCAAAGCCGCTATGTTCTTGAGATCGCGACGACGGTTCTGCAAAAACCCCATCTCCAGTCGTTGAGGCAACATCGTCTCGTTCTATCAGAAACGCACTGATCCCGGCGCCTAATCTGCCATTGAAGAATTCGCCTTTGACGCCGCCTTCGTACTGGGTCCCGGTTTCGGCGGTGGCTTGGTTGCCGTTAAGATCATTGACTGCGACTGGAATGAACCCCTCTGAGTAGCTGCCATAGGCGAACACGTTGTCAACGACTTCGTAAACCACACCGGCGCGGAAGACGGTGTCATCGATCGAGTATTCCAGAGGCGGATCGATGGTTCGGCTTGATCCGAATGGGCCAGCATCTCCGCCATTATTGATGCCCGTCAGGAAAGTCTCCTCTTCCTCATACCGCACTCCGAGAAGCACCTGAAGCCGGTCGATTGGCCGTAAGACCAGTTGCGCGGTCAAAGCCAAGCTATCCTCTTTTCGGATCGTCCTATCCCATGCAAAGGTTTCTTGAGCGGAAATAGGAACATCACCGGCCCCAAAACTCTGTGTTGGATTGAGATAATTCGCGTATTGCGCGAAGAACGTGTCCGGGTCTTGCAGCTGATAGTCTTCGGTGATCTTTCGATCGCGATGCTCGGCCAAAACTAGAAAATCATGTTCCTGGCCGAACGCTTCAAACTCACCACCGAATGCAAACTCAGCGAAGTAGGTTTCATAGGTGTCGGTATCATCGTAGGTGTACCAGAAGCCGTAGGGACCATCTGTTTCGACATTATCTGTCCCAGTGAAGAATAGGCTCGGAAAGCCACCCCCAAGAAAGCTGACAAACTTGTGCTGGCGATCCGTACTGGCATAGCCGTAGGTTCCGCGAACATAAGTGTTGTTCTCGAAATCGTGGCGCAAATTGGCCGTCGCCTCACGATTAGAGTAGTCGGTGAAACAGCCACTGATTTGCCCGCATGGGTTCCAATCGATCGGCACATATGTCGGCAATGGATCGGTGCGAGCATAATCGCGAGAGAAGGTACCGGTCGGATTGCCATCTCCATTTTCAGCGCTCAGGTCGACTGTGAAAAGTGTGTTTGGGCCGAGATCGACATCTAAGGCCGCGCGAATGGGTAGCTTTTCAAGCTCCGCGCCTTCGCGGAAATCGCCGCGTTCTTCATATGCGGCCGCTGCGTAGCCTCTAATCGTGCCCGACTCATTTAAGGGGCCGCCAAACTCGCCTTGAACGCGATACAGGTCCCAAGACCCGATTTCCGCGGATACCGAACCGACGAAGGAGTCGGTTGGTCGTTTTGTGATGATATTGACCGCACCGCCGTAATTCACTGTCCCGAGGACGATGCTGGTTGGGCCGCGCAGATACTCGATCCGTTCGACACCTATGAAGTCGCGGTCGACATTACTCGCGACTTGAACACCATTGATCAGAATGCCCTCAGCGACAGATAGGTCAAACCCGCGCGCGCTAAATCGATTGTCGAAGCCGCCATAAGTTCCTTTAGCGACAAAGCCGGGGACCAAGCCGGATGCGTCCTCCAAATCCCGAACCCCCGTGAGTGAGATGATATCTTCAGTCAAAACCGTGATCGCTTGAGGCGTTTCAACGATGGGCAGTGGGATCTTGGTTGCGCTGCTTGCTTCTGTCGGACGAAAGAACTCTGCATTGCCGGAAACCGTAACGGTTTCCATCATGCGTTCGTCATCTTCGTCAACGTCCTGTGCCAGGGCTGGCGTGGCGTACATGGTGGTTGTAGCCAGCAGTGTTGCCATAAACGTTTTAGTTGATACCGCCTTCATTTCTTCTTCTCCCCAGGGATGTTGAACCGCTTCGGTTTCTATCAATTTCACAAAGTGTATACACTATAAATCATTTTGCATACAGATTTGTTAGGGATTTCGTGACTGCGGTGTTTTGGGGCAACACTGGTCGAAATCCGATCAGGCCGGGCCTTCAACAAAGACCGATCCTTTCGCACACTGCCTTTGTCTAAAGCATTGTGAGCCAGCACGCAGTTACCGCTTGACCGACCCGGTTAATATCAGCATATCAAAAACAGTACGCTCATACGGTAAGGGATTGAATGGCTCGAGGAATAACCCATTTCGGCGGCTACGTACCGCGCCTTCGGATGGCGCGGGACACCATCTTTCAAGCCCATGCCTGGCTAAACCCTGGCCTGAGAGGTGCGAATTCAGGAATTCGAGCATTTGGCGATTGGGACGAAGATCCGCTGACCTATGCCATTGAAGCGGTGCGTGACGCGCTACCTGAGCCTAACCGTAAGGCTGTCGAACGGTTCAACCTCTGCTCAACCAGTTTCCCTTTCGCCTATCGACAAAATGCTTCGCTGGCGGCCACGGCTTTAGGTTTGCCGCGATCCGTTCAGTGTTCAGATCTCAGCGGTAGCGATAATGCTGCGCTCTTGGCATTGTCGCAGGCGTGTCGGAGCCCCGGCAGTACGAGTCTAATAGCGGCAAGTGAACGGGTGCGAACACCCGCCGCAAGCATGATGGAGATGCGGCTAGGTGAAGGCGGCGCCGCAATTCAAGTCGGTGACGAAAACGCTGTTGCCGTTCTGATGGGAGAGGGGCATGTCACAGACGATTTTGTCGATCGCTTTCGATCCAGCGCTGACGCTTTCGACTATGTTTGGGAAGAACGATGGATCCGCGATGAAGGCTATTCAAGGCTCGCGCTCGAGGCTTCTCAGAAAGCGCTAAGCGACGCTGGCTTGGAAAGTCGCCAAATCAATCATTTCATCGCGCCAACATATCTGCCCAAGGCGCAGCAGCAGATCGCTCGAAAACTCGGAATTGATTCCGGTTCCATCTCTGACCATCTGATGGACACTTGCGGATACGTAGGCGCGGCGCACGGGCTTTTGGTGCTCGCTACAGTTTTGGAAACCGCTGAGCCCGGCGACCGGATTTTAGTCGTCCAAATGGGGCAGGGCGCGACGGCCTTGGTTTTTCAGGTTACTGAAGTCATCAATGATGTTCGGCCTGCAAGGGGCGTGGCTGAATGGCTGCGAAGGGGTGACCTACAAAAGGATTATTTGAAGCTCGCAGTGTTTAACCGAGTTTTAGACTGGGACCGCGGAATGCGCGGAGAGCGCGATACTAAAACCGCGCTCAGCGCGTTACATAGAGAGTCCGATGTCGTTACAGGGCTCATCGCTGGAAAATGTCGGAAAACGGGCCTGGTCCAGTTTCCGCCGACGCGTCTGTCAGTTTCCTCCAACGAAACGGCGCTCGATCAGTTTGAACCATATCCACTTTCTGAGCGTCCCGCCCGCGTTGTGTCTTATTCCGCAGATCGGCTGAGTTTCAGTCTCCACCCGCCTTCCTATGTAGGTTTGGTCGACTTTGAAGGCGGTGGCAGGATGCCGGTTCAGTTCACCGATATTCGAGCGGACGGGATCGAAACAGGCGACCGCATGCGCATGGTATTTCGTGTCAAAGACTATGACGAACAGCGGGGTTTTCGCCGCTACTTTTGGAAGGCCCAGCCCGACACTCGATCTCAATCCAGCGAAGAGGAAACGACATGCCGAGAGGGATAAAGGACCGAGTCGCGATTATCGGTATGGGATGCTCGCGTTTCGGCGAACGATGGGACAGCAGCGCAGATGACCTAATGGTGGAAGCCTATTTGGAAGCCATCGCCGATGCTGGAATTGAGACATCGCAATTGGATGCAGCTTGGTACTCTACTCACATTGACGAGATAGGCCTTGGCAAAGGCGGATTGCCCGCTTCAATCGCCCTGCGGCTTCCCAACATTGCCGTTACGCGCGTCGAGAATTTCTGTGCCTCAGGATCAGAAGCGCTGCGCGGTGCGGCCTATGCGGTCGCAGCAGGCGCAGCCGATATTGCGCTGGCGATCGGGTGCGAGAAACTTAAAGATACAGGCTATGGTGGTTTGCCGATGCGCCGACCTGGGCCGATGGCTGACTTAATCCATCCCGATGCATCTGCACCTGCTAACTTCGCCCAACTCGCGAGCGGATATCGCGCTAAGCATGGCGTCGATGCCAACGACTTAAAACGCGCCATGGCGCACGTATCAATTAAGTCACATGCAAACGGCGCTCAAAATGACAAGGCTCACCTACGCCGCGAGATTACTGAAGAGCAGGTGTTAAATGCGCCGATGATTGCGGAACCGCTAGGCCTGTTTGACTGTTGCGGGGTTTCAGATGGTGCAGCTGCTGCGATTGTGACGACACCTGAAATTGCGAAATCGCTTGGGCATACAAATCCGATCACGATCAAGGCGCTGCAACTCTCAGTTTCGAACGGCTATGAGAGTCAGTTCAGTACCTGGGATGGATCCTATTTCCACACGACGCGTATCGCGGCACGCAAGGCCTATCAGGAAGCCGGTATTGACGATCCTAAATCTCAGATTTCGCTGAGCGAGGTCCATGATTGCTTCTCGATCACTGAGTTGGTTACGATGGAGGATCTGTTCCTGAGCGATGAAGGAAACGCTTGGCGCGACATTCGAGACGGACGCTACGATATTGATAGCGCGAGCCCGTGTCAGGTCGACGGTGGACTGAAATGCTTCGGTCATCCGGTTGGCGCATCTGGTCTGCGGATGGCTTATGAAGTCTATCTGCAGCTGCTAGGACGCGCCGGGAACCGGCAGATATCTGACCCCTCATTGGGGCTGATACACAATCTAGGTGGATCACCGCAGTCCAATGTCTGTTCGATCGCCATCTTGGGCCAGGAGGGCGCATGAAATTCTCTCTCGATAACCGCACCGCACTTGTGACCGGAGGCGGCAGCGGAATTGGCCGCGCGATCTCACGCGCGTTCGCTGCAAGCGGCGCTGCTGTAATCGTTCTCGATTTGGATTCTGACGCCGGCACTTCTGTCGCTCAAGATATTACTGGGAATGGCGGCGTTGCGTGCGCTGTTCAGGCAGATGTTGGGCAGATGGCGCAAGTGCGGGCAGCGGTCGAGCTTGGCGCCAAAAAAATGAATGCGCCAGATATCCTGGTCAACAATGCAGGGTTCACTCGCGATCGAAGCCTAACAAAAATGACCGACCAGGAATGGTCTGGCGTGCTTTCGGTTGTTTTGGACGGCGCATTCAATTGCACCAAAGCCGTCCTCCCAGCGATGCGGTCGAAGGGATGGGGGCGCCTGATCAACATTTCTTCGCGCGCTTATCTGGGCAATCCAGGCCAGGCCAACTATTCCGCTGCTAAAGCTGGATTGATCGGGTTGACCCGCTCAAATGCCCTCGAGTTTGGAAAGTTTGGGATTACCGCAAACTGCATCGCGCCAGGACTGATCGATACGCCGCTCGTGCGGAAAATGGAAAACTTCGACCAAATGGCTGAGCGATTTGCGGCGAACACACCAATTCGGCGTATTGGCCAGCCAGCCGACATTGCGGCCGCAGCGATATTCTTAGCGTCCGAACACGCGGGTTACATTACCGGTGACACTTTGCACGTCACGGGAGGGCGTTATGGATAATCGTGATCCTACAGATTTGGAAAAGGCACTAACCGTTCCCCAACTTTACTTCGAAGACTGCGATCTCGGGAGTACGTTTGTAACGCCTGGACGAACGATGCTCGAGAGCGATATCGCTCAATTCGCGGGTCTTTCCGGGGACTATAATCGCCTCCATACAGACGCAGAGTTCTGTTCAAATACAGCTTTTGGAAAGCCGGTTGCGCATGGCCTTTTAGTGCTCGCGGTAACATCCGGCCTAACGGCTCGGCTCCCCTTGCTGATGGGATTGGAGGGCTCAATTCTAGGCTTGGCCAACCTCCAATGCCGCTGGCGCGCGCCCACCTTCGCAGGGGACACAATCAAAGTGCGCGTTACCGTCGCTGCGAGGAATGAAACGTCGAAGCCAGACAGAGGGATCGTCCAGCTCGATCGCACGGCTTTCAATCAGCGCGGTGAAGATGTGATGCTGAGCGAGTGGAAGCTCTTGTTGAAGCGCAGGCCGAACTAGCGGGTCGACATGACCAGTCCAATCTGAAGTTAACTCAACCGCCGATCACGGGAGAGGTCCCGACGAAGACAGAATTCAGCGCGATTTAGAAAGGGCCACGTCTCTGACTGGATATGATCAGGATTCCCATGCTTGAGCAGGAGTGGATAATTCGCCTCCAGGACGTCGGCTGACCCCATTCGGGCGCGGACATGCACACACAGTGCTTCGCGGGTGTACTCGTCGAGCACGGTCAGCATCTTGTATGGTCGGCCAGAGCTCAGCTTGTCATGCACGACGTCCACGCTCCCGATATGGTTGCGGTATTGCGGGCGGCAGCAGATTTCTAATGTCCGGTTTTAGGAAAATGCCGTCATTTCGGCAGCAACGATCGTCGCTACAAAATCGAATCCGCCAATATTTTCAGAAAGATGTTTCGAAGACATCGCTATCATAGTGTTAGAATGCTAAGGTGACGCATCGTAAGGAACTTTCTTTTGGCGGGTGGGTTGTCGCTCAAAAGGTGAAAGTATCGATAAAACCAATATTTATGAGGGTGGCTGGCTCCGCGAGTAGGAGACGAAATTCCGCATAAAGTGCTATCAATACAACAGGTTATTGGTTTCGAAAATTGATTTGTAGCCCATTTTGTGGCCCATTTTGTGGCCCATCTTTGCATTACTAATCCTACACCGAGACACGAGCAATCAACTGTGGATAAAGCATCTGAAGCCACGGGGTATTGCATGTCTTAAGTAGAGTTTCGCTGAACAGTGGTTTCGCCCCGAAACTGGACATTGGACTTCAGCAAACAACCCCACCCGTAGAATGTTGGGGGCTATATCGGCAGGGCTTAAAACGCCCTGAAAAAGTCGCTCGATATGGTCAGCCAAATGCCGAACGACGGAGGCTGTCGACATTGATGCAGATGCTGTTCAAACTAAGCGCTGAAGCTATGAGCGCTCGTTTCGCTTAGACGCTCGCGCAACAAACACGGTTCCGAAGGGCGGCAAAATGGTTGATGAATTTTCCGACTATACGCAAAAAGTGGAGGCCACGAACGAGGAAGTCTCGTTCAATGGCGGCGTCGTTTGGCATTCTATGCGGGAGTCAGGTCCGAGTGGCGAGTATGATGCGCCGTTGCCTCCGGGCTTACACATTAGCTGCGGAATCGCGAATACATGGGCGTATTCCGAGGATTGTGGTGGGTTTGAAGTAAACGGCGCCTGCGTGAATATATTGCATGTGCCAAAATCAGGAACTGTGTTCAAAACGCGCGTGGATGCCGGTCCCGCGCGTGCCTTCGGATACTACCTACCAGATACAGCGATGGAAAACCAAGATCCGGTTCTGGATGCCATCGTTAAAGCGGCGTCGAACAAACCGATGATTAATTTCGAAGGGCATCTCGTTCGAAAAGTACCGCGACTGACCGCGAGGATCGACTCGATTTACCAGGGAAGTGTGCGCGAGACGCTGCTTCAAGCCAGGGTTATGGAACTTACAGCATTGCTCGCTACCGAAGTTGCAAGCACACCGTCTCCGGTGCCAAAACAAGCTGTTTATCGAAGCGCGGTCCGCACCAGAGATTTTGTCGAAGCAAATTTACACCGCGTCATCAAACTGGATGATATCGCGCGCGCAACTGGCGTGAGTATCCGCACGATGACTTCGGCGTTTCGCGAAGCGTTTGGGGAGAGTATAGCTGAATTCATGCGCCGGCGTCGCATGGAGGAGGCGGCACACATACTTGAGCAAGGGGGCAGCGTATCGGAAGCGGCTTACCATGTCGGCTATACGCCAAATGCTCTGTCTAAGGCCTTTAAAGCACACTTTCACAAACCGCCGGGTCAGTAACCGAAAACTTGCCGGTAAAGATTGAAAATTTGCCGGATTGGATAGGTCAATCAACTTGCTGCGGTTTCACATCTCGGTCATTTGAGAATAATTCTCAGCGACAGGAAATGTTATGTCATCACTTTTGCTATTTAGGTCATTGCCGATCATTGCGCTATTTGTTGGCTTCTCCGCTCTAGCTGTGGGGCAAGAGGTCGACCCCCAATCCGATGAGGCAAAAGTCGAAGATACGATCATCGTCAAAGGGCAGAAGCGTGAAGAAACGCTGTTAGGCAGTGATTTGTCGGTGACCGTTCTTGACCGCGACACGATCCGGGAAACGCGACTTCGTGATGTCCGCCGGATCGATGACCTGGTTCCAAATGTGCAATTCAATGAGAGCGGCCAGTTAAGTTCCGTTTTCGTATCCATCCGCGGTGTGGAATCCAATCCTTTTATCGTCAATCGTGCAGCCATTTACATTGACGGAATTCCGTTTCGGGAATTAAGCAATGCCGTTTTGAATCAAGTCGAGTCAATCGAGGTCTTACGCGGTCCGCAGTCCACACTTTATGGCGCTAACAGTGAGGCAGGTCTGATCTTGATTACAACGCGCCAGCCGACCGATGCTTTTGAAGGAGAAGTCCGCGTGACTGCCTCGACTTACAATGGCGATGCCGGATATGGTCTGGACGGCTTCATCAGTGGGCAGATGATCGAGGATCAATTGCTTGGATCTCTCGCCTTTAAAGTGTCCGAAGAGGACGCCTATATCTCAAACCCCGCATCATCAGTCGGTGAGCCGGGTGAAATCCAGGATATGTTCCTGCAGGGACGCTTAACCTGGTTCCCGACCAGTCGATTAACGATGAATGCGACCGCTTACATTCTCGATACAGATGCACCCGGTTTATTCGAACAGGAATATGCTCCGCTCAATCGCTCGCTTTACGATTCCCTGTACAGAGATACGCTCAACAATGGCCGCAGTATCGGGCGCTTCGAGTTCTTGAACGATGCACCGAAGCTGACGACGGAGCAAAACATCGTGGCCGGTTTCAGCGCTGTCTACGAATTGGACTATGGCAAACTGGACGCTGCACTATCCTATTCGGATACGGATGAGGATAGTCGAGGCCTGGACCTTGATCTGACGGCGTTTCCAGTCTCAACGGGCGGAGAGATTGAAGGCGAAACGATCTATAGCGGAGAGGTTCGGTTCACCTCGCCTGATAGCAACGTATTCGAGTACATCGTCGGGGCATCATGGTACGATCAAGAAGATACGTTGCAATTGGGAACAGCGTTTGGCGCTGCGCCACTAGATAGTTACCTCTTTGCACCAGAACAGCGCACAACTGCGCAAGATTTTGCAGTCTTCGCATCGGCTACAGCAGGTCTCGGGATTGAAGGCTTAAGCGGAACCATTGGCTTGCGTTGGGATCAAGCCAAGCGTGAGCTCGATCAACAAGAAGGCGTTCTGGATGCAGGGTTCATACAGCTACCATTCTCAGAGATTTCACTGGAGGAAACATTCGAAGACGTTTTACCGCGCTTTGTGGTCAGCTATGAAGTGAGTGATCGGTTCAACGTATATGCCAGTGCGTCTAAGGGTTACATTCCGGGCGGATTCAATCTCGCGGCTGCCGAGGCCGAGTTTTCAGATGATATCATACGCTTTGATGAGGAGACTATTTGGAGCTATGAGATCGGCGCCAAAACTGTGTTTGCGAATGGGCGGGGCTATTTGAATGCGGCGGCATTCTACATCGAATCCGACAACTGGCAGGAAGTTCAAGTCATCTTGAATGACCAGGGTGCCGTGGCTTCGACCGGCTTCGTTTCCTCAACCGCCTCGATCAAAAGCTCAGGCTTCGAGATCGAGACGGCCTATGATTTCAACGACCGTTTGAAGGTGACGGCAAGCTTGGGATATGTCGACGCGACTTATCAGGACTTCCAGGTCAGCGAGACCGAAAACCTGCGCGGCTTACCCGTAAAGCTCGTGCCCGAATATGATGGCAACATTGCCGCACGCTATGAAACCGAAGCTGGCTTTTTTGTCCGCGGAGAACTTAGCCTTACAGGTGAGACGCCGCTCGAAGAGCGCAATTTGGCAGTGCGTGAAGCGCAGACTCTGCTAAACTTGCAGGCGGGTTATGAGGGCGAAAAGTACTCGGTTCGTCTTTTTGCGGAAAATGCGACGGATGAGCGGATACCGAATGGCCTGGCTACGCCAAACTTCGCGGGACCAGATGGAACATTTTATGCACCGCTCGATGCGCCGCGCATCATTGGATTGGAAGGCGAGTATCGGTTCTAACCTCGACTCAGAATCTGAGCACACGATTTCTGGGTCAACGCGACATGTGTCGGTACATTGCACCATTGGTGACGGTCAGCGGTTAAACAGCGGGCCTCTTACGTTCGCTCTGGAACTGACTCTGGTGAATTCTGAAATGCGAGCAAAACCAGACATTACGTGGCGATACCGATTGGCAGTCATGCAATCATCA
>ERZ1740070.68-NODE-68-length-80451-cov-10.348575_pt1 | contig 80451 bp, 88 predicted proteins | sample MGYA00581734_ERZ1740070 | MGnify/ENA primary metagenome ERZ1740070 (study PRJEB43018, sample SAMN04849744) | marine metagenome | isolation source: floating plastic debris | place: Pacific Ocean | collected 2008-09-01 | study: EMG produced TPA metagenomics assembly... | reverse complement strand
CACTGATCCTTGGGATTGGTATGATCCCCGGTATGCCTGCCAGCTTTATGCAGCATTTTATCGTCTTCGTTCTGTCAGTCTTTATCGGCTTCCAGGTCATTTGGAACGTCGCGCACAGTTTGCACACGCCGCTGATGGCGGTCACCAACGCGATCTCCTCGATCATCATCCTGGGCGCCCTGATGCAGATCGGATCGTCCTCAGGGCTGATCACGGTGTTGGCCGCGCTTGGCATTTTCATGGCCGCCGTGAACATCTTCGGCGGCTTCCTCGTGACACGGCGCATGCTCGCCATGTTCCAGAAATCCTAAAGGGGCAGGGCAATGGATAACGCATTCACGATCGCGGCTTATGTTGTCGCAGGGGTTCTTTTCATTCTGTCACTTGGCGGGTTGTCGGGTCAGGAAAGCGCGAAGCGCGCGGTTTGGTACGGCATCGTCGGTATGGCGATTGCGGTTTTTGCAACGCTGATCGGACCGGGCGCAGGGCTCGCCGCTTTGTCGATGGTTCTGATCATTCTGGGCGCAGTGGTCGGCTATCAACTGGCAACAAAGGTCGAGATGACACAGATGCCAGAGCTTGTCGCCATCATGCACTCACTTGTTGGTCTGGCAGCGGTCTTTGTCGGGTTCAACGCCGACATCATGATCAACTATATCGGTGGCATTTATCAGGCCAATGGCCAGATGCTGGGTGCCGTCGGGCCGGATGGCATCACCGCGATTGGCCTGCCAAAAGAGGTCTACGATGAACTCAGCGCATTCGGCCAGTTGATTGCCAAGAAGTCCAGCGTTGAGATCGGCATTCTGCGGGTCGAGTTGGTGCTGGGCATCTGGATTGGCGCGGTGACCTTTACCGGTTCCGTGATCGCCTATGCCAAGCTGGCAGGTAACTCCAGCTTGCTGCCGTTTAAGGTGGACACGGGCGCCAACAAATTGCCCGGCGGGCATTTGTTGAACGCCGGTGCGGCTGCTTTGTCGGTGCTGCTCTTGTTTGTTTATCTTGGCGGTTCGGGTTCTTGGGCGCTGGTGCTACTGACGCTCGCGGGTCTGTTCATCGGCTATCACCTGATCATGGGGATTGGCGGCGCAGATATGCCGGTTGTGGTGTCCATGTTGAACAGTTACTCCGGCTGGGCAGCGGCTGCGATTGGCTTTAGCCTTGGCAATGATCTGTTGATCGTTGTGGGCGCGCTTGTCGGCTCGTCCGGTGCAATCCTGTCATACATTATGTGTAAGGCGATGAACCGGTCCTTTGTGAGCGTTATCTTGGGCGGCTTTGGCGGCCCTGCAGGTGAGCAGATGGCGGTTGAAGGCGAACAGGTGGCCATTGACGCAGATGGTGTGGCGACCGCCTTGAATGAAGCGGATAGCGTCATCATCATCCCTGGTTATGGTATGGCTGTGGCGCAGGCACAGAATGCGGTCAGCGAACTGGTCAAAAAACTGCGTGCCAAGGGCAAGAATGTGCGCTTTGCGATCCACCCGGTCGCTGGACGTTTGCCGGGGCACATGAATGTGCTGCTGGCGGAAGCGAAGGTGCCCTATGACATCGTGATGGAGATGGATGAGATCAATGACGATTTCCCCGACACGGACGTCGCTATCGTGATCGGGTCCAACGACATCGTGAACCCTGCCGCACAGGACGACCCCAACAGCCCCATTGCTGGCATGCCGGTGCTGGAATGCTGGAAGGCCAAGCAGGTCTTTGTGTCCAAGCGCGGGCAGGGAACGGGCTATTCCGGGATCGAGAACCCGCTGTTCTTCAAAGAGAACACGCGGATGTTCTACGGAGATGCAAAGGCGTCACTGGATACTTTGCTGCCCAAGATCGATTGAGGTTTGGTGGGTTTCACCCATCTTGCGAAAAGCCCCGCTGCTTGCAGCGGGGCTTTTCTTTTGCGCATCAGCGCTATTGTTGTGTGGGCACACAAACGGGAAGTTGACTATGCGCCTTTTGTTATCCATTCCGCTCGCCATCTTGGCGACATCCGCCGTTGCCGATCTTGATGTCGTCTTTCGCGATGGCGCGCCAAAGGATCAGTTCACGTTCACCGCGTCCGATAATTGTCTTTCTGGCCCGGTAGAGATCGTGCTGGATTTATCAGGCTCGGATGCGGGATTGATCTTTGATGTCAGTAGTGAAGGTTTGGGTGTCGAGGTTTTTCAACCTCTGGAACTGGTGGACGGCCGCACCTTGGTTGCCGAGACGTCAGAGGTGGCGGATGGCGATACGCAATTGATGCTGATGCTGGAATCGCTCCCTGCCGGGCAACCCGTCAGCTTCACGATTGATCTGGATGACACGATTGGCGCGCGCGAGATAATTGTCAGCGACAACGAAATAGCCGGGGCTTCCGTCAGCGTCAAATCGGCTGACATGATTGCCAAGGCTTCATTTCTTGATGGTCCGCGTCTGACCGTGCCATTGCCAGACTGCTTGTCTTAAAAGACAGTTCTGCTGGAAACTATCGCCCGGGATTACATCCCCCTGATCCGGGGATCCAATGCGTCGCGTAGGCCATCGCCAATGTAATTCACAGCCAGCACTGTCAGCGAAATCGCCATACCCGGCCAGATCACACGTTCCGGGAAGGCCGTCATCCGATCCACGCTATCAAACAGGATTTTCCCCCATGTGGGGAAGTCAGATGGAAAACCTAAGCCAAGGAAGGATAGGGCGCTTTCGGTAATAATCGCTGTAGCAAGGCCCAAGGTGGCAGAGACCATGATGGGCGACAGCACGTTCGGGATCACGTGGCGGGTGATCATCCGGCGCGGTGGTGTTCCGATGGACCGCGCGGCAAGCACAAACTCCCGCTCTTTCAGCGCCATAACATCACCGCGCACGATACGCGCTGTTTGCATCCAGGATGTGATCCCGATGCCGATCACGATCAGCAGGAAAATCCCGTTTTCCGGCCCAAAGGCTGCGCGCAGCGGGTCGCGAAACAAGAGCATCATGACCAGCAGTAGCGGCAATAGCGGCAGCGACAGAACGAGATCTGTAAAACGCATCAGTGGCCAATCCAACCGCCGGAAGTAGCCTGCCAACACGCCCACGAATGTCCCGATTAGAATTGCAAGGATCATCGCGGTCCAGCCTACCGCAAGACTGATCCTACCCCCTTGCATGATATTGGCCATGATATCGCGGCCAAGGTGATCTGTGCCCATCGGGCGCGCACATGCCACCTTGGCATCGACATCCCAGATCGCGGTGTAGATCGGGCGCACATCTTTGTTGCGGATATCCAGTTTGCCCGGGTCGACATCCCAGGCAAGTGGACCAAGGGCGCAGAAGGCTGTGATCAGGATCAGGAAGAATAGTCCCGCCATTGCACCCTTGTGACTGCGGAATTGGTCCCAGACATCCCACCATTGGTTGCGGGCTTTTTCATCCTTCTCGGTGGGTTTGGCGAGGGTTGCATCAGTCATAGCGGATCCTCGGGTCAAGCACGCCGTAAAGGATATCGGCAATCAGGTTCATGAAGACGATCAAGACCGCGAGTAGGAACGTGATTGTCATCACCATCGGAATATCGGACCCCTGCAGTGCGATGATCAGAAGCTGGCCCAGGCCATTCACCTTGAACACCTGTTCGGTGATGATGGCCCCGCCGAAGATGCTGGGGATCCCCAAAGCGATTACGGTGATGACCGGGATCATGGAGTTGCGCAGCACATGCTTCATGACCACGACGCTTTCCGACAAGCCCTTTGCGCGGGCGGTGCGTACATAGTCTTGCCCGAGGTTGTCTAGCATGGAAGCGCGCATGTAGCGGCTGACTTGTGCGGTCGTCTGAAGCGCCAACACCATGACGGGCATGATCATTTGCTGAAGTTGAAACTTAAACGTCTCCCAGTCGACGACCTCATGGGTCGTGTCGTAGATTGACGGCAACCAGCCAAGCTGGACCGAGAAGATCACAATGACCAGGACACCGGAAAAGAAGGGTGGAACCGAAAAGCCGATCATGCTGATGAAAGTGCCGGCCTGATCGAATACTGAATACTGTTTGTAGGCACTGATGATGCCGATGGGCAATGCGATGGCAACGCCGACAACATAGGACATGCCAACAACCCACAGCGTTTGTGGCAGACGTTCGGCAATGGTGTCAAAGACCGGGCTGCGCGACTGAAAGCTGATGATGCGCTGGGCGTCATTGGCAAAGTTGGTGCCGAATGCACCGTCAATCCAATATTGCGGTTCGACGATAAAGAACTGGTAGAGCCAGAGGTAGAAGCGGGTATACCATGGTTCGCCCAGCCCCAATGCCTCTCGCATGCGCTGCTTGACCTCGTCAGGGATAGTCAGCGGCATCTGACCCATCGGGTCGCCGGGAGCGAGTTCCAATAGAAGGAAGATCACCAAAGCAATGAACAAAAGCGTCGGGATTGATAGGACAAATCTACGGATCGTGTAGTTGAACATGAAACGGCGCCTTGGTTAATGGCTTTTGAATATCAGGAGGCGCAGTCCCGGACGTGAACCGGGGCCTCATGGAACATCCATAAGGCCCCGGAGCAGTGTCCGGGGCTGCGTTACACTTTAGCGGTTATCACCAGTCCGGTACCAGTCAGATGCGTTCCACAACTCGGTATCCCAGACGTTCAGCTCTACACCGCCAAGGCTGTTGGCATGGGCCGACAGACGACCACGGTGAACCAGCGGGATCATCCCGCCTTTTTCAACGATAAGGTCGTTCAATTGACGGGCAATGGCAGCGCGTTCATTTGCGTCCGCCGTCTGTGTCAGTTGGGCATGAAGAGCATCATACTCCTCGTCACAAAAACGGCTGATGTTTTCACCCTGCCATTGGCTTGCCGGGCTTGGGATCTGGTTGCAAAGCCCGTTGCCCAGATAAGTCTGCGGATCGGTGCCGTTGAACGTGTTGGCGTACATTTCAACGTCCGCGTAGAACTTCTGGAATGTGTCAGGCGAACCTGGGTCACCCCCGAAGAACACGGATGCATCGATGTTGCGCAATTCTGCCTCGATACCGATTTCAGACCACCATTCCTTGATCAGAGCCTGGAAGTCCTGACGCACGGCGTTGGTTGATGTCTGGTAGAGGATCCGCATCGGCACGCCATTCGCCTCGCGAACACCATCACCATCGGTGTCGACAAAACCGGCCTCGTCCAGCATGGCGTTGGCGCCTGCGATGTCCTGGACGTCACACTTGAACGTGTCCGAATTCACGGCTTCCGGTGCAGGGACCCAGTTGCACGTCACTTTACCGGCCTGACCATAGCCGATTTCCACAAGTAGTGGACGGTCGATGGCCATGGACATTGCCTTGTAGACGGCAGGCTCGCCCAGGAACGGGTGCGGACGGATGACGGACCGCTCGTCCGGGCCCAGGGCCGGGTCAGGGTTGGTGTTGTTTAGCATGATCCGTTCGACCAGCGGACCAAAGCCTGCAACAGGCGTGCCCAGACCACCTTCTTGCATGCTGGCGATCACATCTGGGGCAAGCTGCAGGTTCCAGGCATAGTCAAATTCACCGGTTTCCATCACTGCGCGGCCAGCGGCTGTGGCATCGCCACCCCCTTTGAACGTGACCGACGCAAAGGCCGGTTTGTTCGGATCACGGTAGTTTTCGTTAGCTACGAGTTGGATCACGTCATTGGTGCGGAATTCCGTGACGACAAATGGACCTGTGCCAATAGGGCCAAAGTTTTCGTCTGTGCATTCAGGCGCGCTGGCACCCATGCACTCGGCAAACTGCGCCGCTTGCAAGATCGGGCTTTCACCACCGACAAACGGGCCATAGGGGAAAGGCGTCGGTTCGTCGAAAGTGACGATAACTGTCAAGTCGTCCGGTGTCTCTACCGAGGCCACGCCGTTAAACTTCGTTAGCTGCGCGCAGCCGGATTCAGGATGCGTGCAGTATTCATAGGTGAATTTCACGTCCGCCGATGTAAACGGTGTGCCATCGGACCACAGGATGCCGTCAGTAATCTTCCAGGTGATCGACATCAGATCCTCGGACACGCCGCCATTGGCAACGGTCGGGACTTCGTCAACCAACCATGGGATCAGCTCGCCTTGTGGGTTGTAGCGGGCCAGGGGTTCGACGACCAGCGATGATGATTCTACATCCTTGGTGCCGCCCGACAGGAACGGGTTCAAGATCGATGGCGCCTGCCAATAGATGATCTTGACTTCGCCGTCACGCCCACGCTCGCCCTGATGCGCATCGGCAAAGGCCAATGTCGCAAGGCTTGTCGTGGCAACAGCGCCCAAAAGGGCTGTTTTGAGTTTCATGTGATTGTCTCCTTGTTGGTTTTGCTCTTGTTTGCCTCGGGATCTGCCGTTGCGTCGGCAGTGTCGTTGTAAAGATGGCATGCGGTAAATCTGCCAGGCTGGACTTCGCGATAGTCCGGCTCGACCGTTTTACAGATATCCATAACCTGCGGGCAGCGTGTGCAAAAATTGCACCCCTGCGGCGGGTTGGCAGGTGACGGCACATCACCTTTCAGAATGATCCGTTCGGTCGCGCGGGCGAGGCTTGGGTCAGGCTCTGGCACGGCCGACAGCAGTGCTTGCGTATAAGGATGCAGCGGTTCAGCATAAAGCGCCTCGCGCGGAGCCAGTTCGACGATCTTGCCCAGATACATCACCGCGACCCGGGTCGCGATATGGCGCACCATCGAGAGATCGTGGCTGATGAACAAATACGTAAGGCCGTATTCCTCTTGCAGGTCTTCAAGAAGGTTCACGACTTGTGCCTGAATGGACACATCAAGTGCGGCGATCGGTTCGTCACAAACGATGAATTTCGGGTTCAGCGCCAACGCACGCGCGATCCCGATCCGCTGTCGCTGACCGCCGGAAAACGCATGGGGGTAGCGTTTGGCGAATTTACGGTTGAGCCCCACTGCATCCATCAACTCACCTACTTTGTCGCGCTTTTCGCGGTCGGTGAGTGTCGTGTGTTCGTCCAAGGGTTCCTTGATGATGTCTTCGACGGTCATGCGCGGGTTGAGCGAGGCCTGCGGGTCCTGGAACACCATCTGCATTGTGGGGCGCATCTCGCGCAAGTCTGGCTGTGGCGTCGATCCAATTTCGCGCCCATCAATTTCGATCTGCCCAGACGTAATGTCGTAAAGACGTAAGACGGCACGGCCGCAGGTCGATTTGCCGCAGCCGGATTCGCCAACAAGCCCCAGCGTTTCGCCTTCGAACACGTCAAAGCTGACACCGTCGACGGCCTTTACTTCGCCCACGCGGCTTCGGAAAAGACCTGCGAAGATCGGAAAATGCATCTTCAGGTCGCGCACGGCAACAAGTGGTTTCTTGTCCGTGTCAAACATCGCGCGGTGCCCCCGTGCGCGCATCAAAGAAACAGGCCGTATCGTGTCCTTCTCCCAGATCATAGCGTGGCGGGTTTTCACGCGCGCAGCGCTCAAAAGCCACGTCACAGCGGTCGCGGAACGGGCAGGACGAAGGTGGGCCAACCATGATCGGTGGCTGGCCTTCGATGATCGTCAGGCGCGCGGCACGTTCGCCGTGGATTGTCGGGATCGTTTTCAAAAGGGCGCGGGTGTAAGGATGTTGCGGATTGCCAAACAACTCTTTCACCGGGGCGTGTTCCACCACTTGCCCACCATACATGACCATCACCCGGTCAGCGATACCTGCGATGACGCCCAGATCGTGGGTGATCCAAATCACTGCCATCCCCAGTTTTTCGCGCAACTCCTTCATCAATTCGAGGATTTGCGCCTGGATCGTCACGTCAAGTGCGGTCGTTGGCTCATCTGCGATCAACACCTTGGGATCGCAGGCCAGGGCGATGGCAATCATGACACGTTGTCGCATCCCGCCTGAAAACTGGTGTGGGTAATCCAAAAGGCGACGTTTTGCATCTGGGATGCCGACCAACTCCAGCAATTCCTGTGCGCGGGCGGCAGCCTGTTTCTTGTTCATACCCATATGCTTGCGCAATGGTTCCGCCAGTTGCATTCCGACGGTGAAAACGGGGTTCAAAGATGTCATCGGATCCTGAAAGACGAACCCAATCTTGCCGCCGCGCACCGAGCGAAGCGTCTCTTGGTTCACCTTCAACAGATCCTTGCCGTCGAAATTGACCGATCCGTTACGCACATCTGCGGGGGGCGAGGGCAGAAGGCCCAGCAGCGACATCATCGTGACCGATTTGCCCGAACCGCTTTCGCCGACAACGCCCAACAACTCACCCGGTTTAAGTGAGAAGCTTACATCGTTAACAGCATGGACCTCTCCGGCCCGCGTTCTGAACACAGTTTTGAGGTCCTGGACATCCAGGACAGGCAGCGCCCCATCGGGCATAGACGAACCTCCCAAGTGGTTCAGATATTTTTTATTGTTTGCCACTCACCTGAGCAGAAAAGCAGCATTTGCCCAAACGGTATCATCAAAATTCGTTCCCGCAAGCCGATTCCTGTTTGCGGGTCCGGACAAGACGCGCAAGAGTAGCGCTGCACCTGCTTTGAGCACCTGCAAAATCAGGTGGTGCGATTTGCAGCGAAATATGAAGGATATGATATGACGCTTAGCGCACGCGCATTACTGGACCGGCTTGTGGGTTTTCCGACCGTCAGCCGGGACAGCAACCTTGATCTGATTGATTTCGTTGAGGAATATCTGGATGACTACGGTGTAAAGGCAACGCGTGTGCCTAACGAGGATGGCACGAAAGCAGCACTTTATGCGCATGTCGGTCCCGAGGTTGATGGCGGCATTGTGCTGTCCGGGCATACAGATGTGGTGCCTGTTGACGGGCAGGCCTGGGATACGGATCCTTTTATTGTGACGGAACGTCAGGGCAAGCTCTTCGGGCGGGGCACTTGCGACATGAAGGGCTTTGACGCGCTAGCCTTGTCGGCTGTACCGCGCGCGCTTGAAAAAGGGATCAAGCGCCCGCTCCAGATCGCCCTGAGCTACGATGAAGAGGTGGGCTGCACCGGTGCCCCGCCCATGATAGATCATATGGTCGCGATGGGGATGCCGCGGGCGGATACAGTTCTGGTTGGTGAGCCATCCATGATGAAGGTGGTTACCGGTCACAAGGGCGGTATCGGTTATAATGTGCATTTCCGGGGGTTTGAGGTGCATTCCTCACTTGCACCGCAAGGGGTCAGCGCGATCATGATGGCCGCCAAGCTGATCAATTGGGCCAACGAGGTGAATGCAGAAAATGCCGCAGAAGAACCCGGCACTTTGGCTGCCGATTTTGTACCGCCTTACACGACATTGCATGTGGGCATGATCAATGGCGGAACCGCACACAATATTACTGCGAAAGACTGCCATTTCGGGTTCGATTTCCGCATCGTCCCGGGTGAAGATATTGCCGCGTGGCAAGACCGGTTTTACGCGAAGCTGGCAGAGATTGAATCCGAGATGAAAGCGGTCCGTCCAGAGGCAGGCGTCAGCGCCGAGCAATATTTCCACGTTCCCGGGCTGAGGCCCGAGGTGAATGGCAAAGCCGAGCAACTCATTCGCCAACTGACTGGCGAAAATGCAAGCAATGTCGTCAGCTATGGGACTGAGGCAGGGCAGTTTCAGGAACGGGGTTATTCTGCAGTGATTTGTGGACCAGGCGATATTGCACAGGCCCATCAGCCGAACGAATTTATCAGTGTCGATCAGTTTCAGCAGGGTGAAGCATTCATCGACCGATTGGTCGACAAACTGGCCGAATGAAGTCGTTCCCGCTTTCCGCAACCGATCCAATCTCATTCGCAAGTCACTTGCCGGACGCGGCAGATGTGATCGTCATTGGCGGCGGAATCATCGGCGTCATGACGGCGTGGGAACTTTCAAAGAAAGGGCATAAGGTCATTCTGCTGGAAAAGGGGCGTATCGCTGCGGAACAATCTTCGCGCAATTGGGGATGGATTCGCGCCCAGGGGCGCGATCCGGCAGAACTGCCCATTATGGTCGAGGCTGCATCGATGTGGCGGCAGATGGCGCGTGAAATCGGTGAAGACATCGGCTTGCGGCAATCGGGCGTCGCGTATCTGGCAAACAAATCGGACGATATCGGGGGCTATGAGGCTTGGCTGCCCCACGCGAAAGCGGCAGGTGTCGACAGCAGAATCCTGACAAGCAAGGAAACGCAAGACCTGCTACCTGATGCGACCGCGCAATGGACCGGTGCGCTTTGGACAACTACCGACATGCGCGCCGAACCGTGGGTCGCAGTTCCGGCGCTGGCACGCGTTGCTGCGCGCGACGGTGTTACAATCATTGAAGGGTGCGCGGTGCGGCTGCTGGACATTGCGGCAGGTCGGATCGCCGGGGTCGTGACAGAGTTGGGGCGGATCAAAACTGCTTCGGTTGTCCTTGCTGGTGGGGCTTGGTCGTCGCTCTTGCTGCGTCGGCATGGGGTCAACATCCCGCAGCTTTCTGTCCGCGCAACCGCAGCTGCGACGGGTCCGTTGCCGCAGGTTTTTGAAGGCGGGGCAGTTGATAATCGTATCGCATTCCGGCGCAGGCAGGATGGCGGCTACACGCTTGCTCCGTCCGGCTTTCACGAGCTTTTCATCGGCCCGGACGCATTCCGGGCCTTTGCGCGTTTTGCGCGACTGCTGATCGCAGACCCGCTTGGGACCCGCTTTTTACCCAAGGCACCCAAGGACTTTCCTGACGGGTGGGCGACAAAACGCCACTGGTCAGGCGAAGACATCAGTCCATTTGAATGTATGAGGGTGCTGAACCCTTCCCCCAACACCCGCAAGGTGACGGGGCTCGCAAAAACTTTTGCCGAGATTTTCCCGCAGATGGGGGAGGTGAAAATCAAAACCGCCTGGGCCGGAATGATCGATACGATGCCCGACGTTGTCCCGGTTGTTGATCATGCTGCAAAACTGCCTGGGTTAACGATCGCCACGGGCATGTGCGGGCACGGCTTTGGGATTGGTCCGGCATTTGGGCGGATTGCTGCGCAACTGGTGGTCGGGGAAGACAGCTGCCATAATCTTGACCGTTTTCGCTTGTCACGGTTCACCGATGGATCAACACTAACGCCAGGACCAAATCTTTAAACTGACATCGCGCCCGGCCCGCTCACGGTCATATTAGCGCGCACACATATTTTCGGAGAGACACATGCCCGTCAAAAACCGCTTTGCGGAGCTATTGCCTGAAATAACGGCATGGCGACGCGATTTGCACGAACATCCTGAGATCTTGTTTGATACACACAGGACGTCCGGCGTCGTCGCAGAAAAGCTCAAGGAATTCGGCTGCGATGAAATCGTAACGGGCATCGGACGCACCGGCGTTATTGGCGTGATCAAAGGCAAAAGCGACACAACCGGTAAGGTGATCGGATTGCGTGCCGATATGGACGCGTTGCCGATCTACGAACAAACGGACATCCCCTATAAGTCAAAGACTGACGGCGCCATGCACGCCTGTGGGCATGATGGGCATACCGCGATGCTATTGGGAGCGGCAAAGTATCTGGCCGAGACGCGTAACTTCGATGGCACGGTAGTCGTCATCTTTCAACCTGCCGAAGAAGGTGGCGGTGGCGGTAAAGAGATGTGCGACGATGGCATGATGGACCGCTGGAACATCCAAGAGGTGTACGGCATGCATAACTGGCCGGGTATGCCGGCGGGTCAGTTTGCCATCAGATCAGGTGCGTTTTTTGCAGCCGCCGATCAGTTTGAAATCGAACTCGAAGGCAAGGGCGGCCATGCTGCCAAACCGCAGGAAACGATTGATACAACCGTTGTGGCAAGCCACGTGGTGCTGGCATTGCAGACCATCGCATCCCGCAATGCCAATCCTGTTGATCAGGTGGTTGTATCCGTTACCAGCTTTGAGACGTCTTCAAAGGCGCATAATGTCATCCCGCAGCGGGTGCATCTGCGCGGGACGGTTCGCACGCTGAGCGCTGCGAATCGCGACCTGGCCGAACGCCGTTTGACCGAGATCGTTGAGGGCACAGCAGCCACTTTTGGCGCCACAGCCAAGGTTGAGTACATCCGCGGCTATCCGATTATGGTGAACAGCGAAAGCCAGACGGAATTTGCAGCCGAGGTTGCAAAGTCCGTCTCGGGCGACTGCGCCCCGGCATCGCTTGTCATGGGTGGCGAGGATTTCGCCTTCATGCTCGAAGAGCGACCCGGTGCCTATATTCTGGTCGGCAATGGCGACACTGCGTCGGTTCATCATCCAGAGTATAACTTTAACGATGACGCGATCCCCGCGGGCTGCAGCTGGTGGGCTGAGATTGTTGAACAAAGGATGCCAGCAAGCTGACTGGTGAGGTGCCTGCATAAAGGCTTTTGATCGCGGGGCGCTGGCGACGGCTTTAAGGCCCAATTTTGGTGCTATCTTATGTCTCTGTACGGATTGATCCGTGTAGGCAGTCGAAATCCGGCTCATCCTGAGCCCATCCAGCAACAAGACGATGCGTTTTCTGTAAAATGAGCGTAGCCATGTGATTGCTTTCAACGTAACAGAAACTGTCTGCGACGACTTGAAGACCTATGCATATGCCGATTGAAAAGAATGCGAAGCTATCCGTCGCGCCGATGATGGATTGGACAGATCGTCACTGTCGGTATCTGCATCGGCAAATGTCTCGGCATGCGTTACTCTATACCGAAATGGTGACAGCACCGGCAGTTGTGCATGGGGATCGTAACCGTCTGATCGGTTTTGATCCGGTTGAGCACCCGGTTGCGTTGCAATTGGGTGGGTCAGATCCGGCACAATTGGCGCAAGCCGCGCAAGTTGCGGCGGCCTTTGGCTATGATGAGGTAAACCTGAACTGCGGATGCCCGTCGGATCGTGTGCAGTCAGGCTATTTTGGTGCTGTGTTGATGGAAGACCCGTCGCTAGTTGCCAGATGCGTTATCGCGATGCGCGATGCGGTCGATATCCCCGTCACAGTGAAATGCAGGATTGGTGTTGATGACCAGACACCCGCTGAAATCCTGCCAGAATTCCTGGCCCAGGTTTCTGCCGCGGGGGTCAACCGCTTTACCATCCACGCCCGAAAGGCATGGCTGCAAGGTCTAAGTCCGAAAGAGAACCGGGACATTCCGCCACTTGATTACGACCTTGTGCACAGGATGAAAGGGGTGTTTCCCAACCTTCACCTGTCGATAAATGGCGGTATTGCGGACCTGGACCAAGTGCAGGCATTTCTTGATCAAGGCCTGGATGGTGTCATGATCGGCCGTGCAGCGTATCACAATCCAAGTGATGTCTTGCTGCAGGCTGACGCCCGGATTTTTGGCGGGGGTCTGTCACGAACGGCGCAAGAGGTGGTGCAAGAGATGCTGCCATACATCGAGGTGCATCTGACAAATGGTGGTCGTTTGGGACAGATTACGCGACATATGCTGGGTTTGTTTCAAGGGCGGCCCGGAGCGCGTGGATGGCGGCGGCACCTGTCTGAAAATGCCCATAAAGACGGGGCAGGGCCGCAGGTCGTGTTGGATGCGCTTGCTTATGTAACCGACCTTGCTGCCTAGCGCGGTGAGCCCATCTTCGGATAACGCTCTCAGGGCGGCTTTTGCCCAAGATGGATATCTGGTCATGCCATATTCGTCTCGTGTTGCAGAATGGGCTGCTGCCGCTGGCAATATGGCTTCTGATATCCTGCAAAGCGGGACCGAAGGCCGACGACACGGTGGTACATGGTTTGTAGGCGTGGATGCGTTGCCCAATGCCACCGATGGAAGCATCGGTGGTGTTCCCTTGGATGGGGCGTGGCGCGCTGTAATCGAAGCGCCGATGTATTGGCACCGCGCACAGCTTTCGGTGATCTTCCCAGGATATCCGCAACAAGACGTCGATGAATCCTCTGCCGCGCACCGATACCGCCGCGATCGCGATGCGGCCCATGTCGATGGTTTGGTACCCAAGGGCGCCGACAAGCGGCGCCATTTGCGCGAGCCGCATGGTTTTATCGCGGGCTTTCCTTTGGATGATGTGGCGGCAAGCCCGCTTGTTGTTTGGCCGGGCAGTCACCACATCATGCGGGCGGCATTTGCCGATGCATTTGCCGGGATCCCCACCAAGCAGTGGCCGACAGTGGATGTGACCGATGCGTATCGTGCAGCACGCAGTTCGGTTTTTGAGACATGTCAACGTACCCCCTTAAGGGCGGCGCCGGGAGAAGTCATCCTGCTGCATCGTCACTTGTTGCATGGCATCGCCCCATGGGCACATACGCAAGAAACCCGACCGCGCAGGATGGCCTACTTCAGGCCATTGGTTGATTTGGCTGATTGGCTATGACGCAGCGCGTTGTAACGCCCTAGGGTTTTTTCCGGTTCGTCAACAAACAGGCTGGGCAGGATACGCAGTGTCGTAATCTGATCAACACGTATCTCATCAAATCCCTTGCGCTTTTCACACCACACTACGCACGTCCAAAGCCGTCCCCAGTAATCAAGTTGTAGTGGGCGCACGGTCCGTTCTTCGGCATTGATCGTCAAAGACAGTTTCTGCCTCGCCCGGATCGCCTGCCGTAACGACGGCAAATGCTGAAACCCACGGGCGGCGTCGGCAAATGGATAAACTGCAAAGCCGTAACCTGTAGGCGCGCGGCTACGATCCTCGGGCATGACAGCGTCCAACTTTGCTGACAGGGCGCGCGCGGCCTCAGACAGCTCGGCATCTTCGCTGTGGCCGACTGCACTAAGCCCCAAATGTAGGGCTTCGACCTCGGTCATGGTGAGGTTCAATGGGGGCAGGGTGATCGCAGCCGTGACGCGGTAGCCGGTCCCACGCTCGCCCGTGATCGGAACGCCGGATGCCGCCAGCGTCTCCATATCGCGGTAAATCGTTCGTAGTGAGACTTTCGTCGCTATCGCCAGATCTGCGGCACGATGCAATGCGCCATCACGTAGAATCTGGACAAGTTGCATAAGGCGGTCTGCGCGGCGCATGAAGATACTTTCTGAATTCATGATGAGTTTTGCCAATTTTCTGGCAACTGACAAGTTTTTGTCGCGACAAGCCAAAAACCTTTGTGAAAAAGGCCTTCGCGACGGCAGATTCGTACGTTTGCGCCTTCCCAAAGGGCGCATGCCAGCCTATTTGTCAGACAAAGTCACAGACCCAGGGCATGGCGTTTGCCCGGTAGAGGAGAATTATCATGCTCAACAATATCGGCCTGCCCGGCCTTCTATTGATCGCGGTTGTCGTGCTTGTCCTTTTTGGACGCGGCAAAATCTCAAGCCTGATGGGCGAGGTTGGCAAGGGCATCACCGCCTTCAAGAAAGGTGTCGATGATGGCAAGAAAGAGATCGAAGACGGCATGGCAGATGCGCGCGATGTGACGCCGCAAGAAGACAAAGACAAAGTCTAAGCGGTTAGGACGTCTGCCATGTTTGGTCTGGGCTGGAGCGAAATGCTGGTGGTGGGTATTGTGGCCCTGATCGTGATCGGGCCCAAGGATCTGCCTGGTCTGTTTCGTTCGATTGGTCAGTTTACCGGCAAAGCGCGCATGATGGCGCGCGAGTTTTCTCGCGCGATGGAGCAAGCGGCAGACGAATCCGGTGTGAAAGATGTTTCAAAAACGCTAAAGGCGGCTGCAAACCCAAAGCAATTCGGCGCTGACAAGATCAAAGAAGCGACCGGCATGACCAAAGGCCCAGCCACTCAGGTGCTGTCCGCCGAAAGACAAGCTGCCAAGGAGAAGATGAGCGAAGCAATGGCGAACGCAGCGCTTGAGCGTCAAGCGCGCGAAGCCGAGGACGCCGCTATTGCCGCTGGTGCACCGCCGCCATCACCACCGCCCAAAGCACCGAAGGCCGATACATGAGCACGACAGACGAGGTCGATGACAGCTCTGCACCGTTGATGGAGCATCTGATCGAATTGCGCCAGCGCTTGATCTATTCGGTCTCTGCGTTCCTGGTCGCGATGATTTTTTGCTTCACATTCGGCGGCGCGCTTCTGGATTTCTTGCTGACACCTATCGAAAAGACGATGCGTGATCTGGGCAACCCAAATCCGGTGATGCAGTACACGGCCCCTCAAGAGTATTTCTTTACCTTGATCCGGGTTTCTGTTGTCGGTGGTCTGACGCTGGCTTTCCCCGTGATTGCCTATCAGCTTTGGCGCTTTGTGGCACCCGGCCTTTACCGAAATGAAAAGAACGCGTTTCTGCCGTTTATTATCGCGTCACCGTTTCTTTTTTTGCTGGGGGCGTCCTTCGCACATTACATCGTCGTACCGCTTGCGATGGCCTTTTTCCTGGGTTTTGCGGATCTACCGTCTTACGTTTCAGCATTGATGGCGGATTTTGCGCCTGCCGATGTTGGGGCTGAACTGCTTCCGGGGGCGGCAGGCGGGTTGGCGTTGCCGGACACGGGCATCGACATCGTCTTTAACGGCAAGGTCAATGAGACACTCGACATCACGCTGAAGATGATCGTGGCTTTTGGTCTGTGTTTCCAGTTGCCTGTGTTGCTGACACTGCTTGGCACGGCAGGTCTTGCAAGTTCGCGCGGCTTGCGTGGTACGCGCAAATACGCGGTCGTTGGAATTTTGATTGTTGCCGCTCTTGTGACCCCACCGGATGTCACCACACAGTTGATCCTTTTTGTGGTGGTTTATGGGCTTTATGAGATCTCAATCCATCTGGTGGCCGCGGTAGAGCGCAAGAAAGACCGTGTGGCCCGCGCCGAGGGAGTGATTGGTGAAGGCGAGAGTCTTTTCGACATTGACGATGATGAAGAAGCCGATGCTGATCTGGCCGAGACGGCCGACGCCGGGTCTGATCCGGACGCCAAAGCGTGAACGAAGATACAGCACGGCGCATTGCAGAGGCATTGGAGCGGATCAGCCCTGTCCCAGTGCCCGCGCCCGATTTCACCGTCGCCTCCGCTTTTGTCTGGCATCCCGATCCGGATAGATTGGTGCCCGTTGCCAAAGTGAACCGTGTAGCTGTTGACCTTTTGGTTGGGGTGGACCGGTCACGGGATACGCTGATGGCCAATACCGCGCAGTTTGCAGCTGGGTTGCCAGCCAACAATGCCTTGTTGTGGGGGGCACGGGGCATGGGCAAATCCAGCTTGGTCAAGGCAATTCATGGAGCGTTGCAGGATGCTCATCCAAACCTGAAAATCGTCGAAGTTCAGCGCGAGGATCTTCCCAGTATTGGACGGTGCTTAAATCTGCTGCGTCAAGCAACCCAACGCTTCATTCTGTTTTGCGATGACCTGTCCTTTGGCCATGATGACGCACATTACAAATCCCTCAAGGCCGTTCTGGACGGCGGGATCGAAGGCCGGCCGGACAATGTCGTGCTTTATGCCACGTCAAACAGACGTCATTTGATGCCCCGAGATATGATTGAGAATGAGCGGTCTACAGCAATCAGCCCGTCAGAGGCCGTTGAAGAGAAGGTGTCATTGTCGGATCGTTTTGGCCTGTGGCTGGGTTTTCATCCGTGTGATCAGGCCGACTATCTTGCGATGATCCGTGGCTATTGCGATGCTTACGGCGTTAAGATGGACGATGCTACATTGCGTGCAGAGGCGATCGAATGGCAGGCCACCCGGGGGAGCCGGTCGGGTCGCGTCGCATGGCAATACTTTATAGATCTCGCAGGCCGCAAAGGTGTCGCGATTTCGTAAGATGGGTTTAAACCCATCTTACAAGACCTTTGCTGGCCTTATGGCAGGTATTCAGCCGGATCGACGCTTTGCAGGCCGCGCCGCACCTCAAAATGCAGGAATGGTGTGTCAGCTGCACGCACCACACCAATCTTTTGGCCACTCGTCACGGTATCGTTTTTGGACACCGTCAAATCATCCATCTGTGTGTAGACGGTCAGCAGGCCATCGCTATGTTTGATGACGACAATCGATCCACCACTCGTGTCTGTTGTGACTGCGGCCACTGTACCGCCATCAGCCGCTTGAACCGACGTACCGGCGGCAACACCAAAATCAACACCTTCATTGCTGCCTGGGGCATAGCCACGGATGATGCTGCCCTGCACCGGTGCTGTGAACCGTGCACTGCTTGCAGGTGCGACCGTACCAATATCCGGTGCGGGCGGCGGCGTTGGTGCTGCAGCAGGGGCGGTGGCAACCGGCAACGGCGCGGACGCGCTTGGCGGCACCGGTGTTTGTGTACCTTCCCCTGGGGCGGTAACAGGTGCTGCAACGGGTGTTGGTGCAGCGCTTGCGCCATCTTGCGGGATCAAAAGGAATTGTCCTTGGCGAATTGTGAACTGGCTATCCAACCCGTTCCATTCGGCAATACGGGCGACGGACACGTTGTAGAGACGCGAAATTGAAAAAGCGGTTTCGCCCCGTTCGACCTGATGGCGGATCGGCTCTGTACCGGTTTGTGCAGGTGCTGTTGGCGCAGGGGCAGCCACAGGTGTTGCCGCAGGTGCCAATGGGGTCGCTGTGACTGCATTTGCGGCGTCAGCACGATCAAGCGCTGTTGTGGCAACTGCTGTCACGTCAAGCGGTTGAATGGGGCCGGTGCCAAGCGCGCCTGTCGCGGGTGACGGTTCAGCAACCCTGCTTGGCAGCGCGATGATCTCGTCCCGGCGCAGGATCACGTCAGGTTCGATCCCGTTATACTCAGCCAATTCATTTGCATCGAGGCCCAAACGAATGGCGATACCACGGATCGTATCATCGCGGCGTGCGACGACGACCTGATAGTTCGGGTAGGAAATCACGCCACGATCATCGGGGCGAGGCCGGTTCGGCAGTTCCTGGACTGCGCGGGTTGTATCGAACCCGTCGCCGATGTCCCCTCGTAGATCAAAATCAAAGTCATCGCAGGCCGTCAACGCGATTAGCGCAGCACCCGTCATCATCAAACACTTTACCGAGATCCGCTCTCTGGTCATCCCTACCGCTCCTTGTGCCAAGCCGCCCCTTGTTTGCCGGGGTCGTACTACATTTTGTGTTAGTTTACTCTTGTCCGAGCCCTTCTAGCAAGGGGACAAAGCGCACAGCACGTAATTCATCGTAATCATATCCTGTCTCAAGCCGGGTCACGCGGATCAGGCTCTGCACTGCATCCGACTGACCAACCGGCAAAACCATGATGCCGCCGACCCGCAGTTGGGCCAAAAGGGGGCCTGGCGGGTCTTCTGCCGCGGCTGTTACCAGAATCTTGTCAAATGGGGCCTGGTCGGTAAATCCACGACTGCCATCTGCCGTGAAGGTAGTAATGTTCGTGATATCATGCGCCTCAAACACCGCGCGAGCTGCATGGACCAACCTGCGGTAGCGGTCGACCGTGTAGACCCTTCGCGCGAGTTTGCTGAGTATTGCAGCCTGGTATCCGGACCCTGTGCCGATCTCGAGCACCTTGTCGCGCGCATCGACCTTTAGGGCTTGGGTCATCAAGCCTACCACGGACGGTTGGCTGATCGTTTGCCCGCATGCGATTGGCAAGGGCATGTCCTCGTAGGCGCGATCAGCAAAGGTCCCTTTGACATAATCGGCCCGATCAACCTGCTCCATCGCTGTAAGGACACGCGTATCGGTTACCCCCTTGCTTCGGAGTTGATACAGGAACTGCATCTTTGTGGCCGCATCAAACGTCACTTCAGCGCCTCGTCCAATCGCGCGATCATGTCGTAATCGGTCAAGTCTGCACGCATTGGGGTGATCGAGATGTAGCCATCAAGGTTCGCCGCGGCATCTGTGCCGGGGGCTGTTGGTTCGTGTTGTGGTCCGCCCTTCACCCACAGGAATTTACGCCCAGTTGGTGATGTCTGCGCTTCGGCCCTAAATCGCGTGTTCAAACGGAATCCTTGGGTCGTTGGGGCCATGCCTTTGACATCTGCGCCGGCAACCGGTGGAAAGTTGACGTTATAAAACAGCTTGTAGTCGGCGTCGTCCCAAAGGGTGTCTTGTAGCAAGGCGCGCACAGTCTGGGTGCCATGTTGGGCTGCAGCCTCAAACGGATTATCCAGATGTGCGTTATCTGGCCCATAAAACTGCGATAGCGCAATGGATCGGACACCTTGCAGCGCCCCCTCGATACAGGCACCAATTGTGCCCGAGTAAAGGGTGTTTTCGGCGGCATTATTGCCCCGGTTAACGCCCGACAGGATCACGTCAGGCGGGGTGTCTTTCATCACGTCGTAAAGCCCCGCGATGACGCAATCAGCAGGTGAGCCTTCGGCCGCAAATCTGCGGGGCGCCAGTTCGGCAATCATGGTGGGATGGGTGTAGCTGATACAGTGGCCCACGCCTGATTGCTCAAACGCCGGTGCGACCGTCCAGACTTCTCCGCCCGGGCCCGCGACTTCATGTGCGATGTCGGTCAACACTTTCAGCCCGGGTGCGTTGATACCATCATCATTCGTAATCAAAATGCGCATCGCGCCGCCCCTTTTGCTTTTCCTGTGTTCCTAAGCGAGGGTGCTGTGCGCAGCAAGCGGCGCATTGATCAGCAATTGACGTTCTGTGGAAACGTTTTGTCTGAGCAACGGTTTGTTTTGTAGCATAGAGGGGCAGCGGCCATTTAGCCGATGATTTCAGCAACCAGGCGCGCGGCCTCGGCATTGGGGTCGGTTAAACCTTCACGGCTTTCACCAGGATAAAAGCGCGCGCGCACGGCTGTTGGCATGGGGGCGGGCGTCAAAATATCTACCTTTGGTCCGGTTTTGACAGTTTCCGCTTGCCAACTGCGCGCCAGCGCCATCTGTGCGGCTTTTGTTGCGCCATAGGCCCCAAAAAACTGCGCGCCGCCGCGCGGATCGTCAAAAAAGGCGGCCCGTCCATTTGTGCCCAAAAGGGGGCTGATATAGGCAATCAGTCGCGAAGTGGCTTCAATATTGACGGAAATGGACTTTGCAAGATCCTTTGGCGCGATATGGCCGGCAGGGGCCAGCGGGGCGGCATGGATGGCCGTGTGAACCCATAGGTCAAGATGGCCCCAACGATCATAAATACCACGGCATAGCTGTTGCATAGCAGCGTCCACCGTTATGTCCATTGGCGCCAAAGTCGCGGCACCACCGCTAGCTTGGATGGTGTCGTCAAGTTCTTCCAACGCACCAACGGTTTTTGCCACTGCGATAACGTGATGTGTTGGGGCAAGCGCTTTAGCCAAGGCCGCGCCCAAGCCGCGCGACGCGCCGGTGATCAATGCCGTTTGTGTCATGGCTTGCGTGATGTGCCGAACATCCGCCAAGGTCAAGGCTTTGCGCGATATCCGCAAAGCCCTAACGCGGTTTTCCCGCTTTCATCATGCCCTTGAACGTTGCGTATGTTACGAAACACCCAAAACCGTTTAAGTTTTCCGGATGTCTCCCTAGCTGCCTGCAATGCCGACAGTTTCGTCCTGGCCCAAACGATTTCGCAGGATGACCCTGTCATCACCGATGGCCATGACCGTCACTCCAAAGGCCTGCATGCCGACCTGCACGCGCGCAATCCGCCCACGCCCTGACCGCAATAAAGCTGCAGGTCCATCATGGGCCTGCATCACCCCGATCAGGGTCAAACTCCACAGGTTCAACGCATCGGGCCGAGTGGCATTGGTCGCCACGAGGGCCGAAGTTTGTTCTGTCATTGGAAACACCGCTACAATTTGATTTTGATTGTTGCGGATATCTCTCAGATGAGTGTGGCGGGTAACAGGCCTATCCGTGGCGTTGACGCGAGGTTCTGCGTCACATTTCTGAGAGAATTGATCTGATCAGGATCGCGCAGTTATTCGGCGGCTGTTTTCGCCTCGAACCCCTGTTCGATCATGTCTGACGGAGCCACCGGATACTCGCCAGAAAAACAGGCGTCACAATAAGCAGGGGTGGCAGCGTCGCGCCCCTTTGCTTCACCCACAGCGCGGTAAAGCCCATCAAGCGAGATGAATTTCAGGCTGTCCACACCCAGATGTTTGCACATCTCATCCTCAGACATCGTCGCGGCGAGCAGTTTTTCGCGTTGCGGTGTATCGACCCCGTAAAAGCAGGGCCATGCGGTCGGGGGGCTTGCAATGCGGAAATGGACCTCTGCCGCACCGGCCTCAAGGATCATTTCGCGCAGCTTGACCGTAGTCGTGCCGCGCACCACGCTGTCATCGACCAGGACCACGCGTTTACCACGGATCAGGGCGCGGTTGACGTTCAGCTTCAGCCGCACACCCATATTGCGGATCTGTTCTGTCGGCTCGATGAAAGTCCGGCCCATATAGTTATTCCGGGTAATGCCCATCGCGTATGGAATGCCGGATTGCAGGCTATACCCGATTGCCGCAGGCGTCCCGCTGTCCGGGACGGGCGAGACGATATCGGCTTCAACCGGGGCTTCCTTGGCCAGTTCGCGCCCGATGTTTTCGCGCGTTTCATAGACCGAGCGCCCGCCAAGCTGGCTGTCAGGACGGCTGAAATAGACGTGTTCGAATATGCAGAAACGGGGCCGGTTCGGGCGGAAGGGGAAATGGCTTTCCACTCCCTTTTCCGCCGTGATCACGACCATTTCGCCGGGTTCGATTTCGCGCACAAAGTCAGCGCCAATGATGTCGAGCGCGCAGGTCTCAGAGGCCAGCGCCCATCCGTCGCCGACCTTGCCCAGCACAAGCGGGCGGACGCCCAATGGGTCACGGCAGCCGATCAGTTTGGTCCGGGTCATCGCGACGATGGAAAACGCCCCCTCGACCTTGCGCAGTGCCTCTTCCATCCGATCAGGTATGGTGCGACCCATGGAGCGCGCCATCAGGTGAATGATGCATTCGCTGTCAGAAGAACTTTGGAATATGGATCCCCGCTCGATCAGCTCGCGTCGCAGGGACAGGGCGTTGGTGATGTTGCCGTTATGGGCAATCGCCGCCCCACCCATCGCAAATTCACCAAAAAACGGTTGCACATCGCGGATCGCCGTTTGCCCTTTGGACCCAGCTGTCGAGTAGCGGACATGACCGATTCCGATGGTGCCTGGCAGGATCTGCATCGTGTCAGCACTGGTAAAGTTGTCACGGACCAAACCCATGCGGCGGGCCTGGTTAAACCCAGTCTTGGTATCATGCGTGACAATACCACCCGCCTCTTGTCCGCGATGTTGCAAGGCGTGCAAGCCAAGGGCCACAAAATTTGCGGCATCGGCAACGCCGACCACGCCGAAAACGCCGCATTCCTCCCGCAATTTGTCATCATCAAAGGGATGGGCGGGGGGCATCTGGGTGGACAAGAGGGCAGCTCCGAATCCGATTGCACTGATCTGCGTCGGTCTTAGCCGCTTGGTGGCGTTGTGTCACGAAACGATCACATACCTTTTGGCTTGTTTAGCGTTTGGCAGACTTTTCGTCACAAAAAGCCAGCGAGCCAAGTCCTCAGCCAAGGATTTGAGCACTCTTATTGCCCGGGTGCCCCACAATTCCCAACCAGTTGCTGGTACTGTTCCGTGATCCAGCCAAGTGCCTGTTCGGGGTCCTGTTCTTCGATTTGGCCAGTGATCTGGGCAAAGACCTGCGCTGACCGGCTGTCATCGATTTCTGCAAAGGCCTGGCTCGCAAATACGGTTTCGTAGACAAAAAATGCGACAGCAATCAGCAAGATGCCACGAAGGACCCCGAAAAAGAAGCCTAAGGCCTGATCAACACCACCTAATGCGGACCGTTGCACAACGCTGGAGAATAGTGGCGTAAAAATTGATACAACGACCAGCGCGACAGCAAAAACAGCTGCAAAAGCCGCGATGATCGCCAATTCGCAGCTATCGCCAATAAAATCACCCACGACAGGAATCTGCCGGACAAGCGGTTCGACCTGATCTGCAAAGATAAACGCGACAATGGTGGCACCAATCCAGCCGACAATCGCCATCGCCTCGCGTACGAAACCCCGGCTATAGGCCAGCACACCTGACAAGAGTATGATGATTGCGACGCCTGCGTCGACGAGTGTGAAACCTTCCATGGTCCGTCTCCTGCCCTTTTGACGCTTAACGTGCGCCAAACACCTCTTCTACAAAACCAGCGAGGTCAACCGCAACACGAAGCCCCAAGCCGTTCACCGCCGGCTGTTTGGCCTGTTGCGGTATGATCGCAGTTGTAAAACCAAGTTTCTGAGCCTCTTTCAATCTATTTTCTGTCTGTACGACAGGACGGAGCGCGCCGGAGAGGCTGATTTCGCCAAAGACAACGGCTTCTTTCGGTAGTGCTGCATCTTCACGGGCGGAAACCAGCGCCGCGGCCACAGCAAGGTCTGCGGCAGGTTCCGAGATGCGCAAACCCCCTGCTACGTTGAGATATACGTCCAATCCGGTAAAGGGCACGCCGCAGCGGGATTCCAGTACAGCGAGGATCATGGCGAGCCTGCCACCATCCCATCCGACGACGCTGCGGCGCGGTTGGCTGTGTGGCGAAGGTGCCACAAGTGCCTGAATCTCACAGAGCATAGGTCTTGTGCCTTCGATCCCTGCAAACACAACAGACCCTGGTGCAGGGGTGCCGCGTTCGGACAGAAACAGGGCCGAGGGATTCTTGACCTCGGCCAGTCCTTTGCCGGTCATTTCGAATACACCGATCTCGTCTGCCGGCCCAAAACGGTTCTTGACGGATCGTAGAATGCGGAACTGGTGCCCGCGCTCGCCTTCGAAATAAAGTACGGTATCGACCATGTGTTCCACGACACGCGGGCCCGCGATCGCGCCTTCCTTGGTCACGTGACCAACCATGATCACAGCCATGCCGTTGCGTTTGGCAAATGTCGTCAATTCGTGAGCGGATGATCGGACTTGACTGACGCTGCCGGGGGCGCTGTCCACGTTGTCGGCCCACATGGTCTGGATGGAATCGATGATCGCGAGGTCGGGTTTTTCGGCCTCTAGCGTGGTCAGGATATCGCGCAGATTTGTTTCGGACGCGAGTTGCACCGGGCTTTTTTCAAGGCCGAGGCGACGGGCGCGCATCTGGACTTGGGCGTTCGACTCCTCACCCGAAATATATATGACTTTCAGGCCATTACGGGCAAATCTTGCAGCGGCTTGCAGCAGCAATGTGGACTTGCCGATACCCGGGTCTCCGCCCACCAGAAGGGCCGAGGCTTTGACAAGCCCGCCGCCCAGAACACGGTCGAGTTCACCCACGCCAGCATTGGTCCTTGGCGGCTCTGCCTCTTGCGTTTCAAGGTCGGTCAGCGCGATGGATTTGCCGCGTGCCCCGCCCAGCGTTTTGCCCTTGGGACCGCTGGCGAGCGCCTTGTCTTCGGTGATCGAATTCCACGCGCCGCAGCCGTCGCAGCGCCCCGACCATTTGCCGAAACTGGCGCCGCATTCGTTGCAGGAAAAGGAAAGATCTTTGGCCATGTTCACCTTTTGGACCAAATGCGCGATGGGCGCAACAACGCGTGTCTTACGTTTTCTTGGCGGTCAGCGTTGAGATGACGATGGAGGCGAGGATACAGGCAGTGAAAAGATACAGGCCCCATGCGGTTTCGACCTTACCGAACCCGATGCCTTTTACGACGACGATATAGAGCGCGATGAGGAATACATCGGCCATCGCCAGTTTGCCGATCCATGACAGCGCCGGTAAGGCCTTGCGCCGCAACAGGTTGAAGTGGATCAGGGCGAGGCCGATCGTTTTCAGATAGGGCGCGAAAAGCGCAAATCCGGTCACCAGTAGCGCCAGCGCCACGTCACTTTCCCACAGTGCCTGCATCCCCGTAATCACACTGATTTCGTTAAGACCGAAGAGCGGCAGAAGCCCTGCGCGCATGAGCGGCGCAAACCACGCGATGGGAAAGAGGATGAGCAGGGACAGATTCGCGATACGCAGAATGTTTAACATAAGAAACCTTAACCAAGTCTGAGTGTTACGTGGCGATCCTTAACCGCCATTGCAAGGGGCTTACTTGCCAAAGGTCTTGCGACTGTACCGCCCGCCAAGTTGGGTCAGCACCTCATAACCGATAGTTTGGGCTTGTCCGGCAAGGTCATCAACCGTCTGTTGCGGCCCGATCAGGGTTAGCTTTGTGGGCGTGTCGGGCAGGTCTGTCACGTCGATGGTCAGAAGATCCATCGAGACCCGTCCGATCACCTTGCAAGGCTGTTCACCGTGATAAAGCGTGGCCCGGTCCGACAGGATGCGGAAGATCCCATCAGCATAGCCGCCAGAGACGGTGGCGATGCGGCTGGGACGCTCTGCCTGCCAGGAATTCCCGTAGCCCACGACCTCGCCTTCGCCGACGTCGCGGATCTGGATCACGGGCAGGTCTAGTTCGATGGCGGGTGTGGCTTCTGCAAAAGGCAGCCCGCCATAAAGCCCGATGCCGGGGCGGGTCAGATCGAAGTGATAGTCTGGGCCAAGCAGGATGCCACCGGTCGCCGCGAGCGAGCGTGGCGCGCTGATCCCGTCCGTCATTTTTCGAAAGTTATCAAGCTGGTGCGGGTTCATTGGATGATCGGGTTCATCCGCGCAGGCCAGGTGTGACATCACCAGCGTGGGGTTCTGCGACAGCGCGAGTTCTGCGACGGCGGCCCATTCCTGCATCTCCAGCCCCAGCCGGTTCATACCGGTATCAAGCTGGATACCAAAGGCGTGGCCGGGCAGGGTTTCAAGATGCTGGGTGAGCTGTTCGACGCTGTTTAGCATAGGCGTCAGGCGCAGCTCTTTGATCAGGTCGGTATCGCCTTTCATGTGCCCCGAAAAGACGCTGATATCGGGCTTTGGTCCCAGCTCTTCCCGGATGACCACAGCCTCTTCTGCGACGGCGACAAAAAACTGCCGGACACCTGCTTTGAACAGCGCTTTGGCCACATTTGCAGCGCCCAGACCATAGCCATCGGCCTTGACCACGGCTGCGGTCTTGCAGTTCGTCATACCGTCCAGAGCGCGCCAATTGGCGACAACGGCATCAAGGTCGATGATCAGGCGTCCGGTGCTCATGGGCGGCTTTGTGGCAGGGTGTGGCGAGGGCGGCAAGAGGTTAACACGCCGTACGCGGTTTGTGTGTCCTTGCAGCGTTGCATGGCTGCAATCGTGGTTAATAACAGGCCAAGTAGGGGTTTCGTGACTGCAAGATGCCGTACAGAACCTGTACATAAGCTGTACGTACAAATGTACAGCAGGGACGTGGTTAACGGCCCGTGCGATGCGGTGGCGTTAAGGATTGCCATTTTGTTGCCGGTTTTGTCCTGTTCTAAAGGATGACACGATTGATGAGGTTCGGTTTGGGTATTTTGAAAAAGATCATTACGCAGCTGGAAACACCGCGCGATCAGCGCCCTTTGGGTAGCGGATGGTTATCGGGATCACTCGCGTTGCTTGCGTCGATTGCAGGTTTTTTGATTGTCCTGTTGCGCTGGTTTCCTGAAACACTGTCCTACCCCGAAATCGCTTTCATTCAGGATAGCGGTGTTGTGACGGCATTTTTGCGGTTCACGCTACTTGCTGGCTATGCGTTGTCGCTGCTGAGCCTGATACTCAGCGCGCGCAAATCGCTGGGCTGGACAGCACTGGCGATTTCCGTGATCGCATCGCTGATGGCCACAACCCAGCCGCAGATCGCGGGGGATGCACCGCAAAGTTTCTACTTTGGCCTCGATTACTTCATCATCAACGTGCTGATCGTGGGCTTCCTTTTTGTCCCACTGGAACGCTTCTTTCCGGCGCGATCAGAGCAGATTGTCTTCCGCGAGGAATGGCAGGAGGACATGTTTTACTACCTTGTCAGTTCGATGCTGGTGCAGGTTCTTGGCTTTATTACACTGGCGCCATCCAACTATGTGAATGCGCAAATCCCACTGGATGATGTGCGGATTTACATCGTCACGCTGCCATTCTTTGTGCAGGTGATCATTATCATGATGGCCACAGATTTTGTGCAATATTGGGTGCATCGCGCTTTTCACACGTTCCCGGTACTGTGGCGGTTTCATTCGATCCATCACTCTACGAAAAAGATGGATTGGCTGGCAGGCGCCCGGATGCATTTTGTTGAAATCGCGGTGCTGCGCGCGCTGACGGCGGTGCCGATGTTCACGCTGGGTTTCAAGCCGGAAGCCATTCAGGCCTATCTGCTCATCGTCTATTTTTATTCCAGCTTCATCCACGCCAATATCGGCTGGAAACTAGGCTTTGTCGAACGTTTCCTGGTGACCCCGCGCTTTCACCACTGGCATCACGGTTCAGATCGCGAGGCGATTGATATCAACTATGCCAGCCATTTTCCGATCTACGATTGGCTTTTCGGCACACATCATCTGCCCGAAGACAAATGGCCAGAGGGTTATGGCGTTATCGGTGACACGGTGCCAAAAGGATATTGGCGGCAATTCGTGCATCCGTTTCTGAAAACCAAACAGAACGAACCTGCTGAGTAAATCAGATCTCCAGCGCGGCTGTCGCAGCGATCTCGTCCAGTTGCGGCTGCCCACCGGGGCCGATGACCACGTAGTCTGCGCCATTTGCCGTCCATGACACGAAATCAAACCCATTGATGGTCTGTTCTTTGAAGAACAGTGTTTCGGGGTTGGGGCGACTGCTTTGCTGTAGACACAGTGCCACAACAGTACCGTCTTCTAGCCGGTACATCAGTTGTGCAACTGGTTTCGCATTCGCGACCAAAAGCCTTCCACCTTCAAAGGTCAGCCCATAAGCGGTCAGATCCGGAATAGTGAATTGCGCCCCAACCGTGTTACCCAGCCAGGTTTGAATATGATCGGACTCATCGGCCCCAACCTCGACAAGGTGGCGACCCTGACTGGCGTAAACCTCGTGATAGTCGGCGATATCGGCAAGCCAACCGGCCGTTTGCACCGGCGCGCTTTCACCACGCAACAAAAATCCGCTTGCCCCGCCTAACACAAACACAACAAGGCTGGCGGCCAATGTCCCCCATATCGGCCGTGCTGGCGCCACTTTGGGCTCTAACGGCGTATTCTTGATCTGTTGAGCCAGCGCAAATGGCACAGGCTCATCCAGCATCTTTTCAAATTCTTCCTGCGCCAGCGCATCAGCCTGTATCAGGTCATCCAGAGCGATACGTGCCTCAGGGTCGGTTTCAAGCTGGGCCTCAATGGCCGCGGTATCCACTGCACCCAGTTCACCATCAAGATAGGCGCTTAGCTTTTCGGAAAGGTCTGTCATGATTGCACAACCTCCTCCGTTGACATCGTCGACACTAATAACTTGCGGGCACGGTGTATGCGGCTCATGACCGTACCTATGGGGATACTTAGGAGTTCTGCGACTTCTTTGTAGCTGTAACCTTCCGCACATACCAGCATCAGCGGCTGTGCAAGGTCTTCGTCAAGGTCTGCAACCTTGCGGCGAACCTGTTGGACGGTCATTTTGTCTTCAACATTTCCAGGCGCTTGCAGCTCTTGTGCGTCTTCGGCATCAACCTGGCCTTCGCCTTGCCGGACCTTGCGTTTACGTATTTCACTGATCCAAAGATTTCGGACAACGCGGAACATCCAGCGATCAAAAGGCTGCGAAGTGTCGTATTGCTCCCATTTCTGCAAAGCGGTAGTGCAGGCGTCTTGCAGAAGATCATCCGCATCAGGGCCCGAACGCGTCAACGATAGCGCAAACCTGCGCAGCCGCGGCAAAAGACCGATCATTTCTTTTTTGAATTGGTCGGGTGTCATGGCTTGGGGTGGCTGAAGGGATGAGATTATTGGTCGAACCTGACCAACATGAGCTATTTTAACATGCCTTTCAATGGGCTGATTTTGATTTCGGCACAGCTGTGCTGATGGTGATGTGTCGAAAGGCATTGTAAGCGAAGTCATGATGCAAACGCGCTTTCATCTCGCGACGTGCGTCATGCCACAGATACCTGCACGAGGAACGCTTTGTTCCACGGTCCAGTATTCTGCGTCAGCGCGGTCGCATCCAGCGACAGATATCAAGAAGCTTCGTGCGGCAATGCGTTTCATTTTGGGCTCCTGCGTCAGTGACAAAGGCCGCAAAAAGCGGCGCTCTTGCCTTTACTACGCACAGGTCCGCAGATTTATTCTCGCTATTTATTGCGGTTGTGGTTCCGGTTCCGCCGGACGGCTTAGGATCGTCTCGATTTCGTCCATCTGGGCGGAGGTAAGCGGCCCATGTTCAAGCGCGCCACATAAATCATTGACCTGATCAGGCGTGCGAAAGCCAGGTATGGGCATGGCGTTTGCCGTGCGCGCCCAGAGCCACGCGATCGCCCCTTGTGCGAGGCTGCGGCCATCCGACGTCAGAATTTCACGGGTGGCGTTCAGTTGTGCCAGATAGGCGTCGGTAATCTTGCCGTCTTTGAAGTAATCCTGCCAGCCTGGGTTGCTCCCTCTGATCTCATCGTTGCTGAATCGGGTCGTGGCATCGTATCTGCCACCCAAAACGCCCATCGCCAGCGGTGACCGGATCAATGACAACAGGTTCAGCTTTTCGACCATCGGCACCATATGCGGTGCCGGCTTAAGAACGTTCATTGCGTGCTCGACCGCAGTAAACCCCGGATAATCGACATAGGCGGCAACACTTTGCGGCACGTCGGTTGACCAGCCATATGCACCAATGATGCCGTCTTGATAAAGGGTCGCCAGCATGTCGAATGCTGGTTTGACCTTTTCGGCAGGCCATTCGTTGACGTGATGGAGCACCAGATCAATCCGGTCCCGCGCCAGCCTTTTGCGTGAGGCATCAATGCTATGCCGGATCGTTTCGGGGTCACTGATTTGGCCCTGCAGTTCCTTGGTCTTAGTGTCGATCCCCAAGCCGATTTTTGTGGCAATTGCGACGTCAGGATGGCTTTTAAGCGCTTGACCCAAGACCGCTTCTGAATGTCCGCAGCCATATGCCTGAGCCGTGTCAAAATGGCAGATGCCATGGTCCAATGCCGTGGCAATAGCGGCCATTGATGTGGCATCATCCACTTCGCCCCAGCCGACGGCGCGCCCGTCCATGAAGAACGGACCGCCAATGGCCCAACACCCAAGCCCGAGGGTAGGCCTGGTTGGGATATGTACGAAATCAGCCATCTGTGACCTCCAGTGTTTTGCTGTAGAGACTTATCTTGTGGTCAAGGAACTGCTTGCAGGCCTCAAGCGTGGCCTGCCTTTCGGCCAGCGTCTTGGCGTGTTGTTTCAATAGCGCCAATCTGTGGGCTTTTTGCTTTGGTGCATTGCAATCTGGTGCGTGGGCCGAGATTGCAAAGCGTTTCACGTCATCAAGTGGCATACCTGTGACGCGTAGCCGTTCCAGTGTGCACAACCAGTTGACATCATCAGCACTGAAGACGCGCCAGCCACGTGCGTCGCGGTGGATCGGCGATAACATACCGGATTTTTCATAGAAACGAATTGTGTCCTGGCTAAGCCCGGATCTGGCAGATGCTTCGTTGATTCGCATAGCATTTCCTCCAATGACAGCGTGGGTAGCCTATTGGAGTGACTCTAGGTCAAGGATGTTTTGTTGAGCTTTTTTTGCGGCGCTTTCCCGAAGAATCTCGCCCGCCTTACCATAAACATGGCGCTGTGATCAGGCATTCCGAGCAAGCTTTGGTGCGTTGGTGGCACACAGGCGGTCTGCTCTGCCGTTTTGCGAAGCGATGTCAGGTACAGGTTGTGAAAACATGTTTTGGGTTAGTACGATTTACACAGCAGAGCGATAAAGCTGCTTTTGTGGCCAACCGATACAGCGCATTCGGTTTGGTTCGAACATCGCTTCACATGCGATAATGCGGCCGTGTGCGGCTTTTAATGCCCTTGCCTCGTAACTCGCTTGGTCGGCGCGGGGTGACTGCGGCCTGTGGGATCACATGCTCTTCCGAAACAGGACCGACAGCATCCGTGTTCGATACCACAGACGATATAAAGGCCATTACATCAAATTCGCTTTGCCTGGCGACCCGGCTGAGCGCCTTTTTCAAGGCGCGGTTGGATAGTGTCTGTGTCAATTGCTCAACAAGACCGCGTCGCATAGCTGCATCTGTTGCAGGGACATATCCCGATGGTGCACCTGCATCAGCCGTCGCAAAGCCAAATCCGGTCTCTTCCAAAAAAAGCCGTATAATTGACGGCGAAGCCGTCACGGCGTCTGCTGTTTCTTTGTTCCGAAATAGCGCAATGATCGACTCTGACCGCTTTTGCCCGTCAACAGTAAGACCCTTTGCTGGACCGATCCCAGTCGTGTCGCAGGCGGCGTCTGCATAGAAGATATCGAAATCGTAACTCAACATACCACTAGGTCTAGCTCATAGTCGTTAATGAGAGCTTACACGAAGATGAACGGAATGTGAAAAAAACGTGACCTGATGGCGGAAAAAACGCTGATTATGCGGCGATTTCGTGTCGTGCTTGTGCGCGGTGTAAACAATCACGACATTCGCGCATGATTGTGCCCTTTAGAATGCCTGATCGTCGCCTTGCTGCCAGGGCTTTACGAGGTTGCCGAATCGTGTGAAGCGGCCCTCGAAACTGAGTTCGACGGTGCCGATAGGACCATGGCGCTGTTTGCCGATCACAACCTCTGCTTTGCCGTGCAAACGCTCCATCTCTTCCTGCCACTGCGCCATCTTTTCCATCTCGTGATCGCCTGGTTTCTCGCGTTCCTTGTAGTATTCTTCACGGAACACGAACATGACCACATCGGCGTCTTGTTCGATCGAGCCGGATTCGCGCAGATCAGACAGTTGCGGGCGCTTGTCTTCACGCGCTTCGACCTGCCGTGACAACTGGGACAGGGCAATCACCGGGATATCCAGCTCTTTGGCAATTGCTTTCAGGCCCATGGTGATTTCCGAAATCTCATTGACCCGGTTCTCTGATCGGCCAGTGCCACGGACAAGTTGCAGATAGTCAACCATCAGCACATCCAGCCCATGGGTGCGTTTCAGTCGGCGTGCGCGCGCTGCAAGCTGGGCAATGGGCAGGGCTGGCGTGTCATCAATGAAAAGCGGGCAGGCCTCAAGGCTTTTTGCGGCTTCGACGAAGCGCCGAAACTCGGCTTCGGTCATGTCACCGCGACGGATCTGCTCGGAAGGCACTTCGGACGCTTCGGACAGGATACGGGCCGCCAGTTGTTCTGCGCTCATCTCAAGCGAATAGAACCCAACAACACCACCATTGACCGCACCTTCGCTACCATCCGGCAGAACACCCTTTTGATAGGCCTTGGCGATGTTAAAGGCGATATTGGTAGCCAGCGATGTCTTGCCCATAGATGGGCGACCGGCAAGGATCAGCAGATCGGACTTGTGCAGACCACCGAGTTTCTTATCCATGTCGATCAGGCCGGTCGAAACCCCAGCCAGTCCGCCATCGCGCTGGTAAGCTGCGTTGGCCACATTTACGGCGTCTGTGACAGCGCGCAAAAATGACTGGAAACCTTGTTCTGCGGTACCTTGCTCGGCCAAGGCATAAAGTGCTTGTTCAGCCTCAACGATCTGTTCTTTCGGCTCGCTTTCGATGTCTACCTTGGCGGCCTTGTCTGCGATGCTGCGTCCAACCTGAATCAATTCCCGCCGCACGGCCATGTCATAGATCATTTGCGCATAGTCACGCGCGGCAAAGGCCGAGATCGCAGCCCCCGCAAGGCGCGCCAGATAGGCCGGACCACCCAGTTCCTGCAGCCCTTCATCCGTTTCAAGAAAGGCTTTCAGCGTCACGGGACTTGCCAGCGCATTCTTTGCAATCCGTGACGCTGCCGTTTCAAAGATACGCGCATGAACCGGATCGTAAAAATGCTGTGGCCCGATGATCGAGGCGACCCGGTCGAAGATGTCGTTATTGGTAAGAATCGCACCCAGAAGCTGCTGTTCGGCTTCGATTGAATGCGGCATGAGGTCAGAAGCGGCCTCTTCTACGCCAGTTGCGTTAAATGCCGTAATCTCGTTCATGTCCCCACCTCACTGATCCCGCGTGCCTCATAACAGGCGTTCTGTGCGCAGGACCATCTGGAAATGATGGTGGATAGGCGGCGGGATAAACCTGTGGATAATGGCGTCATGCCCATTCCGATACCACAGTTTGTGTATCAGACCAATGCCGACAAGATATCGACGACATGGCGACGATTCCGTATCTGGTTTCTGCACAGACCTGTGGACAAGTATTTTGACCGATTGGTTAAGCGGGCTCCCAGTCTTGCGGATCGTGCAAATAGGCCTCGACCGCGGCAAGTGTTGCCGCATCATACGCCCCCAGCGCCTTGGCTTCGGCCAAGACATCCCACCATGTGCAAAGTGAAATCAACTGCACGTCATGTTCGGCAAGTGTCTGTTCCACACCGTCGAAGATACCGTAGTAAAAGATGACAGCCGTCGCCCGACACTCTGCCCCTGTTTCGCGGATCGCATCTACAAAGGACAGTTTGGAGCCGCCATCGGTTGTCAGATCTTCGACCAACAGCACCCTTTGACCTTCTGTCATCACGCCTTCGATTCGCGCGTTGCGCCCATAGCCTTTGGGTTTTTTGCGGACATATGTCATCGGCAAAGCCAAACGTTCGGCGACCAGCGCCGAAAATGGGATACCGGCGGTTTCGCCGCCTGCAATATTGTCAAAAGCTTCAAACCCGGCATCACGCATGATCGTGACAGCCATGAAATCCATCACCGTTGCGCGGACCCGCGGAAAGCTGATCAGTTTGCGACAATCCACATAGGTTGGTGCTTTTTTGCCAGACGCGAGCGTAAAGGGAGTCGTGGCATTGAAATCAATTGCGCCGATTTCAATCAGCATGCCTGCGGTCAGCCGCGCGATTTCATCTTTGCTGGGAAAAGAGGAAGGGATCATGACGCGCACCTTTGTCTGTTTTGTCGAAGCGATGTGGCGGGGTAGGGCGTGACCAAATGTCCAGAAATCTGACGCAATTTACGGCTCGACACGCCAATGCAGATCGAATCCCGGATCGAAGACGGTCACAGGGCCATCCGCAGTTGTAATATGCGCAGGATAGGTCACAGGGTCTCCTTTAATCAGGGTGATTGTCTCTTCGTTGGGCGGCAACCGATAGAAGTCAGGCCCGTTGAGAGATGTAAATGCTTCCAGCTTTTTGATCTTGCCCGCGACGTCGAAAACCTCGGCGAGGCAAGACATTGTATTGGGCGCGGTGAATATGCCCGCGCAACCACAGGCCTGTAGTTTATTGGCATCCGTATGTGGTGCACTGTCGGTACCAAGGAAGAAACGTTTGTCGCCCGATATAGCAGCCTGCACCAGCGCGACACGATGGGCTTCGCGCTTGGCGACGGGCAGGCAATAGAAATGCGGCTTAACCCCACCAGCAAGGATGTGATTGCGGTTGATGATCAGGTGGTGTGTGGTGATCGTTGCTGCCATGTTCTTATGGCTGTCACGCACATAATCGACAGCGTCCGACGTGGTTACATGCTCCATCACGATGCGCAGATCAGGGACTTTCTTGCGCAACGGGCGCAACACCCTGTCAATAAACGCCGCCTCGCGATCAAAAATGTCGATATCGCTGTCTGTCACCTCGCCATGTACGCAAAGCGGCATGCCAATTTCGGCCATGACCTCCAGGACTGCGCGGACTTTCTCAAAATCGCGCACGCCCGATGCTGAATTGGTCGTGGCTCCGGCGGGGTAAAGCTTTACCGCGGTTGCGATCCCGGCCTCAAAAGCTGTGCGCACATCTTCGGGATCTGTGGCCTCGGTCAGATAAAGGGTCATCAAAGGGGTGAACGTGGCACCCTCGGGGAGTGCTGCAAGAATGCGCGCACGATACTCCATGGCCTGCGTCATCGTCACAACCGGCGGCACCAGATTGGGCATAATGATGGCCCGCGCAAAATGCCGGGTTGTTTCGGGCAAGACGGCTTGCAGCATGGCACCATCGCGCAGGTGCAGATGCCAATCATCAGGGCGGCGGATTGTCAGGTGGGTGATATTCCGATCAGGCATATGGTTCGATTACACCGTTGCGCGATCCGATGCCATAGCCCTTGTGCAGCCCCTTGCGGATCATCCCTGACTTCCTGATATTAGGTATCACAACAGTGCATATTATCGGAGAAAGCAGATGCTTGGCTTTATCATCGCGGCCGCCGCTGGGTTCTTTACGCCCTTGATTGGCGGGCCGTTGGTCGATCCTGTGGTGAAAGCGCTGGGCGATCACATTACGATCGAAGCTGATGAGCGGCCATTGGTTGCTTTCATGCTTGCAATGCTGGTTGCGGGTATCGCCTCTGCCGTGTTTGTCTCGGGGACGCCATTTTGGGTCATCCTTGGGGGTGTTCTGGGGTATTTCGGCAGCCGGATTGCGGATGCGATCAAGAAAATCATGGCAGAACGGGACGCCACCGAATAGGGCATGCAAGTTTCGCAATGCGGCAATGCAGCATTGGGTCTGTTGGCGCGCGTATCTGCCGCTATCTATCGGGCTGACACTCATCCCGAAGGAGCCGATCATGGCCTTTTTTTCTGATACACCCAGCGCGCAGGATCGCCCTGCGTTTTTTGCGTCATTCGCAAATGCAATTGTCGCTGCGGCAGAACGGGTAACCGCTGCGCAAAACCGCACAGCCACCGTCCGTGCATTGCAGCAGCGCAGCGATCGTGAACTTGCCGATATTGGCATTGCACGCGAAGATATTGTGCGGCACGTTTACCGCGATATTTACTACATCTAAGATTTGCGACTGCTCAGTAACGCGCCGCGGGTGTCGGCAAAAAAGTCGCTTTGCCCGCGATGCAGCATATAGTCACATATGACAATGGCCAGGCGCACGTGGCCATTCATGATCAGCCAGTTAACCAGTGTGCGGATATATGTCTGATCATAGCGCCGCGCCCGGAGCAATTGACCGAACCGCTTGCCGTCCAGCGCGCCTTCCATCGCGAGCTTGAGCATCACATCATGGACGCCCAAGCGATCAAAGGCCCGGTCAATTTCCTTTCCCAGAAGCGGACAGGGAAGAGCCGTCACATGCGGCTTATGAAAAAGTGCAGCATGACCAGCATCTAGTCTTTGGATCGGGTCGTAGGCGATGAAGACTTGGCTGGCGGCTTCGATCATCTCCGGGGCATATCCATAAGGTCCGGTGAAATCCTGCCAACGATCTGATTTGTAGCGCGGGTCCCATCCCGTCAATCGCGCATCAAGTGTTGCCTGTGGCCGCAGGGCAATGACGGTTGCGCCAGGTGCTGCGATGCTGAAAGCGGCTGCCGCGTATCCAGCCGCATTTGCCCCGTAAAAGATGATGGTTTCAAAATCATCAAAAAACCCGTCATCCGTGAGGCGGTCAAAAAACGCAAAGACGGCTTCATCGCGAAACCAGCTTTCCTCCTTTGACAAAAGCGCCAAGGTCGACCAGCCGTCATGACGGGCATAGGCAAAACCGCGCGGTTCGCTGTCAACGTTGTGCAGCCGTGCCTGACTGATGCTTTCGAATGTCACCAAAAGCTTGTTGCCTGCTTCAAGAAAGCCTGCAAAGTGGTCTGTGCCTAGCTGCTCAAAAAAGCCAAGATCGTCGCACAGATCATCAACTTCGCCAAGCCACGCATTGGCGTCCAAACCGACAAGGTCGGTTTTGAAATCAAGTTGGTTGTCGTCCATCAAACCATGTCCCAACGCGAAGGATCATCGCGGCGAACTGGGTTTTAGGGGATCATTACGGCATTACTGCGTGCACGGACGCAACGTATTGTCATCTTGTTTGTGTCAAAAGAAAGCCTGCAACCCCGTTTGTGCACGTCCTAGAATAAGTGCATGTACATCATGGGTGCCTTCATAGGTATTGACGGTTTCCAGATTCACCATGTGGCGCATGATCTGAAAGTCCTCGCTGATCCCGTTGCCGCCATGCATATCACGCGCAACCCGTGCGATATCAAGCGCCTTGCCACAATTGTTCCGCTTCATCAGGCTGATCATCTCGGGCGCGGCCGTGCCTTTTTCCATCAGCCGTCCCAATTGCAGTGCGGCGTGCGTGCCAATCGCGATCTCGGTCTGCATATCGGCTAGCTTCTTTTGGAATAACTGGGTCTGGGCCAGCGGCTTACCAAATTGCTTGCGATCCAGCCCGTATTGCCGTGCTGCATGCCAGCACGCCTCAGCCGATCCCATAACCCCCCAGGCGATACCGTAGCGGGCACGGTTCAGACAGCCAAAGGGGCCTTTCAATCCTTGCACCCCGGGCAACAACGCATCTTCGCTGACGGCTACATTCTCCATCACGATTTCGCCGGTGACGGAGGCACGCAGTGACAATTTACCCCCGATCTTCGGGGCGGACAGACCCGCCATGCCTTTGTCGAGGACAAAACCACGGATCTTGCCGTCATGCGCCTCGGATTTTGCCCACACAATAAACACGTCGGCGATGGGGGCATTGCTGATCCACATCTTGGACCCGTTCAGCACATAGCCCTCGTCCGTTTTCTTGGCGGTGGTTTTCATACCGGCCGGGTCGCTACCCGCATCGGGTTCCGTCAGGCCAAAACAGCCGATCAAATCGCCGCTTGCCAAACCTGGCAGGTACTTCGCACGTTGAGCATCGGATCCGTAAGCATGGATCGGATACATCACCAATGACGACTGAACTGACATCATGGACCGATAACCGCTATCAACCCGCTCCACCTCGCGCGCAATCAGCCCATATGTCACGTATCCTGCGCCAAGGCCGCCGTATTCCTCGGGTATCGTGGCTCCTAACAGACCTGCTTCACCCATCGCTTTAAAGATACCAGGGTCCACCGTTTCTTCGCGATACGCATCGGTTACCATAGGCTGCAACGTGCCTTGGGCAAACGTATGTGCCGCGTCGCGCAGCATGCGTTCATCTTCGCTCAGTTGGTCTTCCAGTCGCAGCGGATCTGACCAGTCAAACGGGCCCAGATCCGGGCCGAAACCCGTCGCGGTGATGGCTGTGGCTTTGTTCATTGGTGATCCTCCGCAATGCTGCTGGCAGGTTAAGACTTTGGTCGAGCGGAGGCAATGGATGGGTTGACGCGGGGCGGGGGGAATGCAGCTATTGCGAAACGGGAGGATCAGAATGGCATTCGCTTCAATTGATGATGTGCAGGCGGCGCTTGCAGGGCAGGATTACATCTGTGGCCGCGCGCTTGCGACAGTGATGTTCCTGTCTTTGCGGCTTGGGCGCCCGCTGTTTTTGGAAGGTGAAGCAGGCACGGGGAAGACCGAAATTGCCAAAGCCATTGCCGCGACTTTGGGGCGGCGGCTGATCCGGTTACAATGCTATGAAGGGCTTGATGCAGCCTCTGCAGTCTACGAATGGAACTTTGCCGAACAAATGATCGCAATCCGTGCGGCGGAAGCGGCAGGCGACGCAGATCGGGACGCACTGAAAACCGAGCTTTTTACCGAAGATTACCTGATCGAACGGCCTCTTTTGCAAGCAATGCGACCCCAACCGGGTGGCGCGCCTGTCCTGCTGATCGACGAGCTCGACCGCACGGATGCGCCATTTGAGGCGTTTTTGTTGGAAGCCCTCTCAGATTTTCAAGTGACAATCCCGGAACTCGGTACAGTCAAAGCACCCGAACCGCCGATCGTGATCCTCACGTCAAACAGGACACGTGAAGTACATGACGCACTCAAACGCCGCTGTCTCTACCATTGGGTCGACTATCCTGACTTTGATCGCGAGATCGAGATATTGCAGGCCCGCGCGCCTGAGGCTGCGACCGGACTCTCACGTGAGATCGTCGCCTTTGTGCAAAAACTCCGCGGTGAGGATCTGTTTAAAAAACCCGGTGTTGCTGAAACCATTGACTGGGCAAAATGCCTGCTGGCCCTTGATGTGATCAACCTTTCGCCCGCTGTGATTGCGGACACACTTGGCGCAATCCTGAAGTACCAGGACGATATCCAAAAACTCGAAGGGTCCGAGGCGAAACGCATTCTTGACGAAGCCAAAGCGGATCTCGCGACCGTCTGATGCTTCTTTTGTTGAAAAATACTGCACAGGGGTCCGGGGATGTGAAATCGTCGGTCCAACGGTTCAGACATGGTTGAGTTGGCCGATCTGGAACTGCCGGATGATCCAAAGCTTGCACAGAACATCACCCATTTTGCCAGGGCCCTGCGCAAAGCGGGGCTGACAATAGGGCCGGGTCGGGTGATCGACGCGATCCGCGCGGTCGAGGTGGCCGGTTTCACCAAGAAATCAGATTTCTATTGGACGCTGCATGCCTGCTTTGTCTCCAAACCCGAAGAACGCCAGGTCTTTGCCCAGCTTTTTCGGCTTTATTGGCGTGATCCACGATACCTCGAACATATGATGTCATTTCTGACACCTATGGTGCGGGGCGTACAGGAAGAGCGTACCGCGCAAGCAGCTGAAAAACGCGCTGCGGAAGCGCTGTTGGACGGACAAGAACCTGATCTGCCCGCGCGCGAAGATGAAGGGGAAGAGGTGGAGATCGCCATTGACGCGTCACGCACGATTTCAACCGAAGAACGGCTGCGTCAACTTGATTTCGAACAGATGAGTGGGGCAGAGATGGCAACAGCCAAGCGCATGCTTGCCAAACTCCGCCTCCCTGTCCCGCCCCTACAAAGTCGTCGCATGCAGGCGATGCCGGGGCATTTGCCTGACTGGCGCGGCACGATGCGGCAGTCCATGCGCCGCGGGGGCGAGGTCACTGATTTTGTGACGAAACGGCGCCGTATCAGATATCCCAACCTTGTCGTGCTTTGCGACATTTCAGGCTCCATGTCACAATACTCGCGGGCGGTTTTGCATTTTTTGCATGCTGTCGCGAACCGCGAAGGGCAGGGATGGGCGCAGGTTCATGCCTTCACATTCGGCACAAGGCTCACAAATATCACGCGGCACCTGCGCACACGAGATGTCGACGCGGCGCTGGCCTCTGCTGGCGCGGAGGCGCAGGATTGGGAAGGTGGCACACGGATTGGGGCATGCCTGCACGCTTTCAACCGGGACTGGTCGCGCCGGGTGATGGGGCAGGGGGCGGTGGTGCTGTTGATCACAGACGGGCTGGACCGGGACAAAGACGCCGATCTTGGGCGCGAGATGGAACGGCTGCGCCTGACTGCGCGCCAACTGATTTGGCTAAACCCGCTTTTGCGCTGGGATGGTTTTGCGCCCAAGGCCAAGGGCATCATGCAAATGCTGCCGCATTGCACGCGCTTTCAGGCCGGGCACAACATCGCCTCGCTTGAAGGGTTGGCGCAAGCCTTGTCGCAACCGGGTGATGCCGGGCAAAAGGCGCGGCTGATGGCGATGATGACGTAAGATGGGTTTCAACCCATCCTGCATTCTGCGCAGCTTTCGGGTCGCGGGCGGATATGCCTCGCTGTTAGCCCTGGGTCATCAATCAAGGAGGATATGATGACGTTGACCTATTTGCCTTACAATGCTGACGAAGTGGCCAGCCTGCGCGCTGGAGGGGCAGATGCCTATGGTAATCCCGCCGAACGCGCGATCTCTTCGGGTGTCGGTACACCCTGTCGGAATTGCCTGAAGAATGTACCAGAAGGGTCTGAGATGCTGATTTGTGCTGCGCGCCCATTTCCGGGCTTGCATCCTTATGCGGAAACGGGCCCGGTTTTCTTCTGTGCAGATGAATGCACGCCACATACGGGCACGGATGTGCCGCCAATTTTAGAAACCTCGCCGGATTATCTGGTCAAGGCTTATGACCGGACAGATCGTATCATTTACGGAACCGGGCAAATCACGCCAAAGGCGCAGGTCGCAGACTACGCCAGACAGCTTTTCGAACAGGATACGGTGGCGTATGTTGATGTGCGCTCGGCCCGCAACAACTGCTTTTTGACAAGGATCGTGCAGACGCCATGACAGATATCACCGACCTTCCGAAACTCGCGCTGGATTGGCATCGCGCTGGTCGGGCTGTGGCGATTGCGACCGTGGTGCAGACTTGGGGGTCCGCACCCCGCGCAGCTGGGTCACAACTGGTGATCGACGCGGAAGGGGCAATGGAAGGGTCGGTGTCAGGCGGTTGTGTCGAAGGGGCAGTGATCGTTGAGGCCATCGATGCGTTGGCTGACGGCAAGCCGCGGATACTCGAATTTGGCGTCAGCGATGACGAGGCCTTTGCCGTTGGTCTGGCCTGTGGGGGCGAAATCAAGGTGCTTGTCGAGCCCGTCGGTTCGGCCTTGCCTGATAAGGTTTTACAGGATTTGGTTGCAAAACGCGAAGCCTGTGAACCTGTGGCTTACGTCGTTGACCTGGTGCGCGGAAACGGATCCCTTGTCGGCCCAGATGTATATCCGGATCGGTTCCGTTTGGACCGTTCAGGGGTCGAAGAGGACGGTCGCACCTTCGTTGCCATCCACAACCCGCCCCTGCGCATGATTGTTGTCGGGGCGGTACATATTGCACAGCCCTTGGTGCAAATGGCCCGCGCCTGCGGCTATGCGCCCGTCCTGATCGACCCGCGTGGCGCCTTTGGGTCCGCGGCACGGTTCCCTGGCGAAACCATTCTGGATGATTGGCCGGACGAGGCGATAGCGGCGCTCAAACCCGATGCGCGGACAGCCGTCGTCACATTGACCCATGATCCTAAGCTGGATGATCCGGCCATTCAGGCGGTATTGCGGTCTGATGTGTTTTACTTGGGGTGTCTGGGCTCAACGCGCACGCATGCCAAGCGGGTCGCAAGGTTGCACGAGGCGGGGTTTTCAGCGCAGGAGATTGCTCGCATCCAAGCCCCTGTTGGGCTGGATCTGGGTGGTCGTCAGCCTGCCGAGATTGCTGTCAGCATCATGGCGCAAGTCATTGAAACACTGAGGAAACAGAAGTGAAGTTTGGCGAGATGCCGACCGTGAACGCAGCAGGCGCGATTCTGGCGCATTCCATAGCGCTGCCGTCCGGACGGCTGCGCAAGGGTCAGGTGCTTGGACCGGCAGATATCACCGCTCTGAATGCCTGCGGGCACGGCACGGTGATTGCGGCACGTCTAGAGCCTGGTGATTTGGGTGAAGACGAAGCCGCAGCGCGTTTGGCCAAGGCGCTGGCCCCTGATGGCTTGCGGCTGAGCAATGCAGCGACCGGGCGTGTGAACATCTTTGCCGAGGAAGCAGGGATTGCGCAGATCGATGTGGCAGCCGTCGATGCATTTAACGCGGTCAATCCGATGATCACTGTGGCGACGGTACCGCCATTTCATCGTGTGGACGCGGGGACGATGGTTGCAACGGTCAAGATCATTTCTTATGGCGTGCCGACGCGCGAAGTAGATATGGCAGCAGCAGCAGGACAGGCAGCCTTGCGCACCTTACCGCCAGTCTTTGCAAGTGCCACGCTGATCGAGACCCGCACAGACAAGGACCCAACTGTGAAGGGACGCGAGGCGATGCATGGTCGGCTGGCGCGTTTTGATGTCGCTTTGGATACGCGCGTGATCGTCGATCATCAGACCGAACCTCTGGCCCGCGCAATCGCAGAAGCGGATGGCGAGGTCGTATGCATTCTCACAGCCTCGGCCACATCGGACCCTGACGATGTGGGGCCGACGGCGGTTCGCAGGGCTGGCGGCATCGTCAGCCAGTTTGGGATGCCCGTTGATCCGGGTAACCTGCTGTTTCTAGGTCGAATTGGTGCAAAGCCTGTGATCGGCTTGCCGGGCTGTGCCCGGTCGCCTGCGCTGAATGGCGCGGACTGGGTGTTGGAGCGCGTGTTGTGCGGCATCGACGTGACGCCCGCTGATTTCGCCGCGATGGGCGTGGGTGGTTTGCTCAAGGAAATCCCAACACGACCGCAGCCGCGCGCGGATATCGAAGGATAGTCTGCGATGATAGGCCCAAGTGCATGTATGCTTTGAAAGCCGGTGTCAAACAGGACCCGCATCGCCGGTGGAGATTGCCGGATCGTATCTTTTTTGGGCATGGGGCCTGCCATACTCTGGCGGGTGTCTTTCTGAAATATCCGCCGCTCGCAGGATTCTATGCCGAGCGGATCATCCCGGCCGACGGCTTTGGTGGTAACCACGTTTACGTGACCGATGGCATGATTGCCTTTGATCATCACGGCTATACGCTGCGGCTGCGCCTGTTGCGGTATCACACAAACGGATGGGCACGCCGAAATGGCGAAGGATGGACCTGCCGGTTAGAGAGGGTCGGGTTCGACCTGCTGTCGACGCCTGTGTTGAATGCGCGCAAGATGCGCGGACCGGATCAATATCTTTGTGACCCGATCCCGCGCGCGCGGCGTTTTATCCAGCGGATTGATCATACAAGTGCTGCGATCAAAGCGCGTCGAAAAGAACGTGGCGCATGAGCTCAGGCATGCTGCGTTGCCCCTTTGGCTAGCAAATTGTCGAGAGAGATCAGAATGCCTGTCCAGCCCTGTTTGTGATCATCGCGCCGTTGTTCATTAATGAAACGGTCGTGGCGCAGGATCACATGGGTGCCGCCTTCAACGGCGTCGAATGTCAACGTTACTGTGCTGTCTTCGGCAGGTGAGGGGCCGTACCAGGTGAAGACCAGCCGTTCGTGCGGGTTGATTTCCTTGTAGGTGCCATGATGCGGAATGTCGTGGTCACCCGCGCGCATGACGATTTCAAAACCGCCACTGACGCGGGCATCGGTTTTGGCAACTGGTACGCTCATGTCCGGTCCGGGCATCATGAAACGCGCGAGCATTTTCGGATCAAGCCAGGCGTCAAAGACGGCCTTTTGCGGTGCGTTGATTGTCCGTTCGGTTGTCAGTGTCAGATCAGTCATCGTTGGCAGCTCCTTTGGTGATGATGTCGTCGAGCGCCTCAAGGCGCATATCCCAGATTGAACGCAACCCCTTGAACCACGCATCCACTTCGGCAAGTGGGGCCATCTGCAATTCGATCAGGTGTTCGCGCCATTCGGTGCGGCGTTCCACCAGTCCGGCGCCTTCCAGTACTTTGATGTGCTTGGAGATGGCGTTCAGGCTCATCGCAAACCGCGCGTGGATGTCGGTGACCCGCAGCGGGCCTTCCTGTGCAAGCAGTGTCAGTATGTCCCGCCGTGTGGGGTCGCTTGATGCCTTCAGAATGGCGTCAAGCAGGTCTGATGTTTTTCGTTCAACCATATGGGTGAATAACATCTAATTGATGACTCAGTCAACCATATGGGTGAATGATGTTGCTGACGCAGCGGAAGTTCATGGTTCTCAAGTGACCTTTGCCGTGCTTAACTTGGTGCAAATAAACAAGGTTTGGGAGGTAAGAATGACATCGGTATCGATGACGGTGAACGGGAAGGCCGTATCTGGCGAGGTGGAAGGCCGCACCTTGTTGGTTGATTATTTGCGCGAGGATTTGCGTTTGACGGGGACGCATGTTGGTTGTGACACATCGCAATGTGGCGCCTGCGTCGTTCATGTGAATGGAGAGGCTGTGAAGGCCTGTACGATGTTTGCTGTCGAGGCTGATGGTGCCGACGTGGGCACGATCGAGGGGCAGGCGAACGCCGATGGGTCGCTGAACGTCATCCAGCAGGCGTTTCAGGATCATCACGGGCTGCAGTGCGGATTCTGTACGCCGGGCATGGTGATGTCTGCGGCGGCGTTGTTGAAAGATAATCCAAAGCCGTCCGAGGCAGAGATCCGGGAGTACCTTGAAGGCAATATCTGCCGTTGCACGGGCTATCATAATATCGTCAAGGCGATCATGGCGGCCTCGGGTCAGGATGTGCCAGCGATGGCAGCGGAGTAACCGAATTTTCTGAAAAATCTGGGGCCAATTTTTCGTTGAAGAATTGATGTCCCCTCAGGGAGGAATGAAATGCCAAAGGATAGTGGAATTGGCGCCAGCACGAAACGACGTGAGGATGTGCGTTTTCTAACGGGCGACGGCAATTATACAGACGATATCAATATTCATGGTCAGGCCCATGTGCATTTTCTGCGCGCCGATGTGGCTCATGCAACGCTCAACAGTGTTGATGTGTCCACCGCAGAGGCGATGCCGGGGGTGATCCGCGTCTTCACGGGTGCAGATTTTGAAGCTGTGGGCGGCTTGCCCTGTGGCTGGCAGGTGACAGATAAGCATGGGGAGCCGATGCAGGAACCCAAGCATCCAATCCTTGCCCACGGCAAAATCCGTCATGTGGGCGAGCCGGTTTGCGCGGTGGTCGCCGAAACGCTTGCTCAGGCCCGCGATGCGGCCGAGGCGATTGGTCTTGATCTGACCGAACTGCCTGCGGTGATGGATATGAAATCCGCGGTCGCCGATGGCGCGGCCCAAGTCCACGACGATCTCAGCAGCAACCTTTGCTATGATTGGGGCTTTGTTGAAGACAATAAAGCAGCCGTCGATGAAGCGATCAATAATGCCGCCCATGTAACGACGCTGGAACTGGTCAATAACCGTCTGGTCGCCAACCCGATGGAGCCGCGTGTGGCCGTGGGCGAATACTCTCGTTCGGACGACATGCACACGCTGCACACGACGTCGCAGAACCCGCATGTGATCCGCCTGCTGATGGGGGCGTTTGTGCTGGGTATCCCCGAGCACAAACTGCGCGTTGTGGCCCCCGATGTGGGCGGTGGCTTTGGCACCAAGATCTTTCATTATGCCGAAGAAGCGTTCTGCACCTTTGCCGCCAAGGCGGTAAACCGGCCTGTGAAATGGACCTCGACCCGGTCAGAGGCGTTCATGTCTGATGCCCATGGCCGTGACCATGTGACCAAGATCGAACTGGCGATGGATGCGGACAATAACTTCACCGCGATCCGGACCGAGACTTACGCCAATATGGGCGCCTATCTGTCGACTTTCGCGCCGTCTGTGCCCACATGGCTGCATGGAACGCTGATGGCCGGGAACTATAAGACACCGCTGATCTATGTGAATGTGAAGGCCGTGTTCACGAATACCGTTCCTGTCGATGCCTATCGTGGCGCTGGGCGACCAGAGGCCACGTTCCAGTTGGAGCGTGTCATCGATATGGCTGCACGCGAACGTGGCGTCGATCCGATTGCGCTGCGTCGCCAGAACTATGTCACTGAATTCCCCTATGCCACGCCAGTGGCTGTGGAATATGACACCGGCGATTACCATGCCACGATGGATAAGCTGGAAGAGATTGCCGATATCGCCGGTTTTGCCGCACGCCGCGCCGCGAGTGAGGCCAAAGGCATGCTGCGCGGTCTGGGCATCAACTCTTACATCGAGGCGTGCGGGATCGCGCCCTCGAACCTTGTGGGGCAGTTGGGTGCACGTGCGGGGCTTTACGATGCGGCGACTGTGCGTGTGAACGCGACCGGCTCAATCAGCGTGATGGTCGGGGCGCATAGCCACGGGCAGGGGCACGAGACGTCCTTCCCGCAGGTGATTTCCGAGATGATCGGCATCCCTGAAGATCAGATCGATATCGTGCATGGTGATACGTCCAAGGTCCCGTTCGGGATGGGAACCTACGGGTCGCGCTCGCTGGCTGTTTGCGGGTCCGCCATGGTGCGCGCCGCCGAGAAGGTGATCAACAAGGCCAAAAAGATCGCAGCCCATCTGCTGGAAGCCTCGGACGCGGATATCGAGCTGAAGGATGGTCAGTTCACGGTCGCAGGCACGGATAAATCCGTCGCCTGGGGGGATGTGACACTCGCCGCTTATGTCCCGCATAACTATCCGCTTGAAGACATTGAGCCGGGGCTGGAAGAGACGGCGTTCTACGATCCCGCGAACTTTACCTATCCCGCGGGCGCCTATGCCTGCGAGGTCGAGGTTGATCCCGAGACTGGTAAAGTGACCATTGAACGGTTCAGCGCTGCGGACGACTTTGGCAATGTGATCAACCCGATGATCGTGTCGGGTCAGGTTCATGGCGGGATCGCGCAAGGGATCGGACAGGCACTGTTGGAAAACTGCGCTTATGATGACGAAGGCCAGCTGATCAGCGCATCCTATATGGATTACGCCATGCCGCGCGCCGATGATCTGCCATTCTACAGTGTGGATCATTCCTGCCAGACACCGTGCACCCATAACCCATTGGGCGTGAAAGGCTGTGGTGAGGCGGGTGCGATTGGCTCCCCCCCATCAGTGGTGAATGCGGTGATCGATGCGTTGCAATCGGGGGGAAAAAACGTGGCCCATATTGACATGCCGCTGACGCCCGCGCGTGTCTGGGACGCGATGAACGGTTGATTGGACAGGACTGGAGGGGCCAGCCCCTCCAGACTACCCCGCGGTATTTATGAACAACAGAAGGGCAGAATCCCATTCTGATGTTCGACAGGAGGAACAAAGATGTATGCTTTTGAAATAGAACGCCCCAGCACAATCGCCGACGCAGTCACCGCCCTGAAAGGGGAAGACGCGCAGGCGCTTGGCGGTGGGCAAACCCTGATCCCCACACTGAAACAGCGGTTGGCGGCACCGGAGGTCTTGGTCAGCCTTGGCGCGATTGGTGAGATGAAAGGGGTTTGTGTGGGTGATGATGGTGCAGTCTGCATTGGTGGGGCGACAACACATGCCACAGTCGCCCAGAAGGCGGCAGCGCATTATCCGGCCCTGGCCCACATGGCCAGCCATATCGGCGATCCGGCGGTGCGCAATCGCGGCACGATCGGGGGATCGCTGGCTAACAATGACCCGTCCGCCTGTTATCCTGCTGGTGTTTTGGCATCAGGGGCCACGGTTATGACAGACCGGCGTGCGATTGCGGCTGATGATTACTTTCAGGGCATGTTCACAACGGCTTTGGATGAAGGAGAGATCATCACCGAAGTGCGCTTTCCTGTGCCGCAGACGGCGAACTACCAAAAGTTTGTCCAACCGGCATCACGCTTTGCTTTGGTCGGTGTCTTTGTGGCCAAATACCCAGACGGTGTGCGCGTTGCAGTCACCGGGGCTTCTGAAAATGGCGTATTCCGCTGGTCGGAGGCCGAAGCGGCGCTAGCGGCTGATTTCTCAGTCGATGCGATTGCGGAGCTGCATGTGCCGGCCGATGATATGATCAGCGATCTGCACGGTTCTGCCGCGTATCGTGCGCATCTTGTCAATGTCATGACTGGAAGAGCCATAAGTGCCATGAGTTGAGTCGTCGTGCCGGGATACTTGAGTCGATAATGTCTGGTGAATGAGAGCAGGATCCATGCCTGAGCCCCTTACGATTGCGTCCAAAAGCGGTTATGATCCGGATTTCCTGGGGGTGTGCGTGCCGCTCCCGGAGTTTGGCCCGGAATTGGTTGATTTCATTGTGTTGCAGGATGGGCTGCGCGATGGGGCTTTTGCGGATTACGTGAATTACACGGTCGCAACGCACGCGGTGCTGCGGACGCCTGTTTTTTCGGCGATGAACATCGACCAAGCGCGGATCAAAAGCGTGAGCCGTTCGGATAACTGGCGCATTGATACGCGGATCGGCCGGGAGTTTCAGCTGAACAACGATTATTATCGCAGTAATCCATGGGATCGCGGGCATCTGGCGCGGCGTGCATCTGCCGCTTGGGGGGATACAGCGCGCGAAGCCAAGCAAGCGGCGGATGATACGTTCTTTTATGCGAATGCGTCGCTGCAGCATGCCAATTTCAATCAGGATGAATGGTTGGCATTGGAAGATTGGGTGCTGATGGACACGCCTGACGACACAGACCGGATATCGTCCATTTCGGGTCCGATCTTTGGGGAAAACCCCCGCTCTATCACGCCGCAAGGGCGTGATACGGCGCTGATCCCGTCGGCGTTTTTCAAGGTGGTCAGCTACATCCGTGATGGCGCTCTGGAGGTGCGCGCGTTTATCATGGCGCAGGATGCCGCTGCTTTACGCGACAGGCGCGGACGGCGGATGTTTGATAATCAGCGTTATCAGGTTTCCGTAACCGAGATTGAGGAGCAAACCGGGCTGATCTTTCCGCAAGTGTTACCGGACACAAATCCGTTGTTCTTCAATCATAATGAAGAGATGGCCGAGAGGCTGCAGATTACCTCGTTTCCCGAATGTATCGAAGTTGATGACCCGTCGCATATGGTGGCGATGGATCAGATGCGCGATGCGGTGCTCACGCATGCGTCGCCCGTTCTAATTATTGCCGCCATGGTAAACCCGACCGGCGCGGATCGGGATGGGGAATGGGTGACAATTATGAACTTCTCGGGTGAAACTGTGCGGTTGAACGGTTGGACACTTAGCGATACGCTGCGACAGCCGCTTGCGCTTGAGGGTACGCTTGCGTCGGGTATGGCAATGCGCATCGGCCCTGTTGCCCCACTACAACTGGGAAATAATGGCGGAACCTTGTGTCTTTTTGACACCGACAGATGCCGGGTTGAGAGGGTGCGATATCGCAAGGCGGATGTCAAAGAAGGCAAGCCCGTCAGCTTTATAGACCGGTCGGATCCGGTATCGCCGGGTATAGTGGCGCCTTGCGCGTTGCAGCCATAAAAAAAGCGGAAGGTTTGACACCTTCCGCAGCATCAATTTCTGGAAATCTGGTTTACTTGGGTAGCGGCCCAATCAGCATCACCATCTGACGACCTTCCATCTTGGGAAAGTTCTCGACCCGTCCCGCGTCTTTGGTGTCTTCGGCCACGCGTTCCAACAACTGTCGACCCAGTTCCTGGTGTGCCATTTCGCGGCCCCGGAAACGCAGAGTGATTTTTACTTTATCTCCGTTGTCCAAGAATTTGAAAACATTCCGCATTTTGACATCGTAATCATGATTGTCCGTGTTCGGGCGGAACTTCACCTCTTTGATTTCGATGGTCTTCTGCTTTTTGCGGGCCTCTGCCTCTTTCTTCTGCGTTTCGTACTTGAACTTGCCATAGTCCATGATCTTGCAGACTGGCGGTTTGGCATTGGGCGAGATTTCAACCAGATCCAACCCTGCATCGTCAGCCATGGTCATGGCACGATCAGGTGAAACAACACCGACATTTTCGCCATCCGCCCCGATCAGGCGGATTTCCGAGGCCCGGATGCGATCGTTAATCCGTGGGCCGGTTTCGCGCTGTGGTGGCGCGTTATGGGGTCTGCGTCCTATGGTCTTTATCCTCAAATTATTCCGCTTAGGTGATGGGTAAAGTAAACGCGCGGCTTGTCAGCTTCAACCCGCAATGCAGTGGTTTTCCGCCGATTTTTGCCACCTGTCTTCCCTTTCCCTTTGGGCGGTGATCTGACATACGCCGCCTTAAGGACCAGTGGGGGTCCAGTTGCCATTCATAGAAAGGTGAAAGCAATGAGAGCTGTCGCGATTTTGATCATCATCGCAGTTTTGGGGTTCTTTGGTTATCAGTACGCCGTTGAAGGCCGCAATCCAAGTGAGGCGGTGGGGGTTTTGACGGGTGCAACCGCTGCTGCAGAGGCTGAAGCTGCCGCCGTAGCTGAAGCCGCCGCCGCTGCAGCCGCTGCGGCAGAGGAAGCCGCTGAAGCTGAAGCGGCCGCTGCCGCAGAGGCCGCCGCTGCCGCAGAAGCAGCCGCTGCAGCCGAGGCCGAGGCGGCTGCACAAGCCGCGGCAGAGGCGGAAGCCGCAGCACAGGCAGCATTGGAAGCTGCGGCTGCAGAAGCCGAAGCCGCAGCACAAGCCGCGCTGGATGAAGCCGCCGCTGCGGCGGAAGACACCGTTGCCGGCGCTGGCGCCTTGGTTGAAGGAGCGGGCGGCGATATCATGGCGGCTGCCGGAGAGCTCTTGACTGTTGAGGGCTTCGATATCGGGCAGGTGACAGAAATGTTGAATTCTGCTGACATTTCGGCGCTGGAAAAAACAGCGCTTGGTAATGCTTTGGTCGCAGCACAGGACAATCCTGAATTGCTGCAGCCTGTCCTTGATCAAATCAAGGCTGTCTTGGGTCAGTAATTGGATCCGCAAAATTTAAGGGTCGCATATCATATGCGACCCTTATCATTTTGTAGCAAAGAGTTCTTTCCACGCTTTCTGATTGGTTTGAATAACCAGCACAATCGCCCGCCCAAATCCCATTGAGCTTTATTGCGTCTGGCGACCTTTGCGAGATCAGTCCAGAAACGCCTTTTCAACCACGTAATGCTGCGGTTTGGAATTCGCACCTTCCTCAAGCCCATACTCTTCTAGCATTTCTTTCAGCTCGAGATTGAACGCAAGGTTGCCGCAGATCATTGCTCTATCCGTGTCAGGATTCAGCTTTGGAACGTCAAGATCTTCAAAAGCTTCACCAGACCGCATCAAGTCAGTGATCCGCCCCATCTTGGGGCTCTCTTCGCGGGTCGTTGTTGGGTAATACTTGATTTTTTTCCAAAAACCTTCGCCGATCACCTCATTGAGCAACTCGTCTTCCTTGAGCGCTTCGATCAGGTCGCGGCCATAGGTCAGTTCACCAACTTCGCGGCAGGTATGCGTGATGATGACCTCGTCGTAGTCTTCGTAGGTCTGTGGTTCGCGCAAAAGCGATGCGAAGGGTGCAAAGCCGGTCCCTGTCGCAAAAAACCATATCCGTTTGCCCGGTAGCAGGGCGTCGTGCACCAATGTACCGACGGGTTTTGGGCGCAAGATGATTTCATCGCCGGGCCTGATGTGTTGCAGCTTTGATGTCAGCGGCCCGTCTTGCACCTTGATCGAGTAGAACTCAAGCTCTTCATCCCAGCTGGGTGATGCAATTGAGTATGCGCGCAGGAGCGGCTTTTGTTTGCCGGTCTTGGCGTCCGGATCACCCATCAGGCCGATCATGACGAATTCGCCTGACCGAAAACGCAGTGAAGCAGGCCGCGTGCACCGAAAGCTAAACAGCCGATCCGTATAGTGCTTTACATCTGTGATCGTCTGCGCATCAGGTAAGGCAGGAACGGCTTTGGCGGTGTCGAGGGTCACTGGTTTCTGCTCGGTCATTTCTGTTATGACGTATTCTATGATACGCCCTCCGTTTGGTATTTGATATGAATCAGGTAAAATGTCTAGTTGCGTAGGCGGGCCTGATAGTTGTTCCTTTGCCAATCAGCACGAAACAGCCATTGCTGTTCTGGTTGGCGCTGCGCAAGCGCGTCATCGATTTCCACCTCGTCAAAACCGGATCGGCGCGCCATCGCGTATTGGTCAGCGAGGATGTGACCTTTTGCGCGCAGCCGTCCTTCATAGCCTGCACGCCGCAGCAACGCAGCAAGCGTGAAACCGCGTCCGTCCGCAGAGGATGGAAAATCAATGCGGATTATGGGGGCATTATCCAGACCTACCAGCGCCTCGGGCGGTGTGTCGGATGGCAAGTCAACGCCATAGTCGGAATCATTGGCTGCCGCATCACCGCGGGCAACAAAACCGCAGGTAAAATCATCGGCTTGAAAGCCATCATCGGTGACAATCACACTCATGCCGCTTTTCCCTCACGCACAGGCTTGCCGTTTTCAAAATGGATCCCGCATTCCGTCTTGTCGCTGTCGCGCCAGCGACCCGCGCGGGGGTCCTCATGCGCGCTGACCCTGCTGGTGCAGGGCATACAGCCGATAGACGGATACCCTTGCGCGACCAAGGGGTGACGCGGCAGATTTTGTTCCGCCATATACGCCTGCAAATCCTCGGAAGACCATTTTGCAAGTGGGTTGATCTTGATCTTGCGCCCGTCCTTTTCGAAAAGTTGCAGCTCAGCCCGCTGCCCGCCCTGGAAACGCTTGCGGCCAGTGATCCATCCGCCAAAATCCGTCAAGGCTTTGTCAAGAGGCCGCGTTTTCCGCAGATCACAGCAGGCATCTGTGTCGGCCTGATGCAAAAGCCCGTCTACATCCCTTTCCAGCACTTCATTCCGGTCAGGGCTGATGATGCGCACATCCGTTAATCCCAGGTAATCCGCAACTTCGCGCTGATAGGTCAGGGTTTCAGGAAACAGCATCTCGGTATCTAGGAAAATGATGGGTGTCGCTGGGTCGATCTGGGCGATCATGTGCAAAAGCACGACGCTTTCCGCCCCGAAGGACGAAACCATTGCGACAGGCCCGATCTGCAAATCCTGCAGCGCGTGCCGCAATACGGTTTGCGCATCGGATTTGCGGTGCAGTATGTTGCGGCGTTCGGCGAGTTCTTTAAGCGGCATTGGCTTTGTCCTCGGCTGGATACAGAATGGTTTTGAATGGCTCCATTCCCAGACGCCGATAGGTCTGAAGGAATGTTTCGCTCTCGTCGGTCCTTAGGTCCATGTAACCTGTCACCAAACGTTCGATGGCTGGCACAATCTCATCGGCGCTGAACCCGGGGCCAGCCCGTTCGCCGATTGATGTCGTTTGCGTGCCGTCACCGCCCAGCGTGATCTGGTAGTTCTCGACACCGGCGCGGTCGAGTCCCAAGATTCCGATATGTCCCACATGGTGGTGCCCGCAGGCGTTGATGCAGCCCGAGATTTTGATCTTTAGCTCACCGATATCATGTTCGATTTTCAGCTCGTCAAACCGGGTTGCGATTTGTTGTGCAATTGGGATCGAGCGCGCCGTGGCAAGTGCGCAATAATCCATGCCTGGGCAGGCGATGATGTCGGAAACAAGCCCAATATTGGCTGTCGCCAGGTCTGCCGCACGCAGTGCCTGATAGATCGCGGGCAGGTCAGCCTTGTGGACATGCGGTAGGATTACGTTTTGCTCGTGGCTGATCCGCAATTCATTGTGGCCATACGCCTCGGCTAACTCAGCCATAACGCGCATCTGGTCAGAGCTTGCATCGCCGGGCGTATTGCCATGCTTTTTGATGCTGATCGAAACGATCGCATAGCCTTCCTGCTTGTGGCTGGTCAGGTTGGTGTCGGTCCATGACCGGAAGGCGGGGTTCGCAAGGCGCGCGGCCTCATAGCCGTCGGTTGATTTCTGGGCATAAGCAGGCGGGGCAAAAGCGGCGGAAATTTCCGAAAGCAGTGTTTGATCGTGACCAGAGAAGGTGGCACGGATGGATTTGAAGCGGTCTTCGACCAGTTCCTGAATCTTCTCCAAGCCGTTCTCATGCACGGTGATCTTGATGCGTGCCTTATACTTGTTGTCGCGGCGGCCCAGCAGATTGTAAACGCTAACGATGGCCTCGCAATAAGGCAGCAGGTCTTCTTTGGGCAGGAAGTCCCTCAGGACCTTTCCGACCATCGGCGTGCGGCCAAGGCCACCGCCGACGATGACTTGGAAACCAACTTCACCAGTATCGTTCCGGATGATCTGCAGCCCGATATCATGGGCGCGGACGACGGCGCGGTCTTCGGCGGCACCTGTGACTGCAATCTTGAACTTGCGCGGCAGGAATTGGAATTCGGGATGGTCGGTGGACCATTGGCGCAGCAATTCTGCATAGGGGCGCGGGTCTTCGATTTCATCCGCAGCAGCGCCTGCGAAATGATCAGCGGTCACGTTGCGGATGGTGTTCCCGCTGGTTTGGATCGCGTGCATTTCTACATCGGCCAATGCGTCCAGCATGTCAGGCACATCTTTCAGCTTTGGCCAGTTGTACTGGATGTTCTGGCGCGTCGTGAAGTGGCCGTAACCCTTGTCCCACTTGTCAGCGATGAACGCCAATTGGCGCATTTGCCCGCTATTCAGCGTGCCATAAGGGATCGCCACCCGCAGCATATAGGCGTGCAGTTGCAGATACAGGCCGTTCATCAGGCGAAGCGGTTTGAATTCATCTTCGGTCAGTGAACCGTCGATGCGGCGTTCCACCTGACCCCGAAACTGGGCCACGCGGGATCGAACGAAACTCTCATCAAAGTCGTTGTACTTGTACATTACGAAAGCTCCACTTGTTTGCCATAGGCATAGTTTGAAGGGCCGCGTGTGCGGAACTCTTCGCGGAAATGGGTTGGTTCCGGGCCGTTTTCTCCGGCCTTTGCATCTGCCAGATATGCACCCGCGATTTCATCGACGCGGCCTTGTGCTTCCAGCAACCGCAGGTCGGCATGGGCTTCGTCGGTCAGCAACTCTGCCTCGGCCATGTTGGGCGACCAGCGGTTGTCTTCTGTCAGCCAGACGGCATCACCCTCTAGCAGGGCGTTGGCGGTCACTACTTTGGGGGTAAAGGTCCGGGCCATTATGCAAACTCCCTGATGTTTTCAATTTGGGATGCGGCATCGCGCGGGGCGAGGCCATAGAACGTGATAGCAGGCCCGTGCAGGTCTGCCTGCGTCAGCGTCGGTTCAAGCTCTGCCAACGTGGTCGCGATAATCTGCTGATCTGCACGGCTGACATTTTCGATGATGGTCACAGGCGTGGTTGGATCGGCCCCATGCATCAACAAGCGGCCCTGGATGAACCGGGCAGATTTTTTGCCCATATAGATCGCTGCAACTTCGCCGGGTTGGGCGAGGGCAGTCCAATCGTGGTCTGCGTAGCCTTTCGTGTCATGCCCTGTGATCAGACGTATTGCAGAATTCCGACCACGCTTTGTCAGGCTTTGTCCAATGTTGGCGACGGCTGCAGAGGCGGCGGTGATTCCGGGGACGATCCGATACGAAATATCAGCAGCTTCCAGCGCTTCGATCTCTTCGTCCAAGCGGCCAAAGACCGTTGGATCGCCCGCTTTCAGGCGGACCACATGATGACCCTGTTGCGCATGGTTTACGATCATTGCATCAATGTCTTCCTGCTTCATCGACGGGCCAAAACCAGTTTTGCCAGCATCAATGATAACCGCCTCCCGGCGGGCAAGTTCGAGGATTTCACCTGTCACAAGGCGGTCGTGAATAACGACATCGGCCTTATCAAGCGCGTTGCGGGCTTTGAGTGTCAGAAGCTCTGGATCGCCTGGGCCCGCGCCAACAAGGTCGACATGCCCGGCAGTGTGAGTGGCCGTAACATGGGTATCGAGGAGTGTTTCAAGTGCGGGCAAGACACCGGCTTCGCCTTTGCTTTCCACCACTTGCGGGCCCGCTTTGAAGTAGAAGGCAGACCAGAAATCGCGGCGCTTGCGGCCCATGGGTAGAACTTCCACTGCGTGACGGAAGGTTTTCCCAATACGTGCAAGGATTCCCAGCGACGTTGGCAAGCGTTCTTCCAGGTCCGCCTTGATTGCGCGGGCAAGCACCGGCGCTGCCCCTTCAGTCCCGATGGCAACGGTCACCGGATCACGGTCGACGATTGCGGGGGTAATGAACTGGCTATCTGCAAGGTTGTCGACGATGTTCACCAAGGCGCCTTCGGCAGCGGCGATTGCAGAAACGCGGGCATCTTCGGCATCATCTTCATTTGCAGCGTAAAAGAGCGCTGCGCAAAGTGCGTCACCTGGTTCCATCTTGCGTGCGATAACCTGCAGTCGGCCTTGGGCAGCCCATTTGAGGATGTCGGCTGCAATGTCTTCGGCGATGACTGTCAGATGCGCTTCGGTTTTCATCAGAAGGCGCAGTTTGGCCATTGCCGCCTCTCCGCCGCCCGATAAGACGATACGGCGGCCTGCCACTGCGAGAAAGATGGGAAAGTGCTTCATTGCGGACCTCTGATTTCTTACGGTCAACATAGAACAATGTTCTTTGTTTTGCGCCCCTATGAGGTTAAGTAAGAACGTGTGTTCTAAGTTGGGGCCATTTTGGACCGCCTGTCCTGTCAAATCGGAGAAATCAGAATGTCGGTTCGGATCGATGCTACAGACCGGAAAATCCTCGCGGCTTTGCAGGCGGATGCAGCGCAGTCACTTGACGAAATCGCGCGTTCGATTGGGTCTTCGAAGACCCCGGTTTGGAACAGAATCAAGAAGTTGCGCCAGGCGGGGGTCATCGGTCAGCAGACGGTGCTGCTGGATGCCGAAGCGCTTGGATTTGAGGCGTGTTTTTTCGTGCTGATCCGCACAACGGAACATGACGCTGCCTGGCAAGGCAAGTTTCTCAGTGCTCTGAAATCAAGGCCAGAAGTGCAAGAAGCGCATAGGTTGGCGGGGGATATCGATTACATTCTGAAAGTGCGGGTGCAGAACGCACGCGCCTACGATACATTCTACCAAGCGCTGATTTCAGAGGTGAAGGTGCACAACGTCACTGCACTTTTGTCGATGGAAGAGATCAAGTCGACCGTCGCGTTGCCGCTTTGATCATTTGTAATGCGCCCGTCTGTCACTGAAATCGCGCACACGTTTGCGCCAGACCTTGTAGCTGCCGGACTTAAGATTCGCGCGCATCAACGCCTTTACTTGTGGTTCGCGCAGCCCGTACTCGGCCTCTATGTCTGAAAAGGACACATGATCGGACAGGGCCATTTCGATGATGCCGCTGATGTGGTCCAGCGGGAGTAAGGGCGTTTTTGTCATAGAAGCGCAGTTAGTTGTCGCGTGCAGTTCGGCAAGAAAATTCAGCGTTTCATTGTAGCCATGTCGCCCGCGAGATGCCGTCACGGTCGTTATTCATCATTCTAAGAGAACGCGTTTGCGGCACGTTTGCTTTGGGGTTCAATAGCCGGCTGGAGCAAAGGCGCATTTTGCCAGCGAAGCGATTAGGACGTAAAGACATCCGCTGCTTGCGGGACAGAGGGCGGATGTCTGTGTGATTAGCCTCCATAACTTGAACTCACCCCCCGATTTGAACGATGTTCAATTTTTTACTTGACGTGTAAATCTACGTCCTTTAAGAACGTGAACAGTGTTCAAATATGGAGAAAGCAAATGAATGTAATGAAGTTACCTGCGCTGATCATTGCGCTTGCGGTCACAGCCGCCTGTGCAACAACAAGCGGTCAACATGCCGCCCAATCGGCAAACCATAGCGCGCAAGCGACAAGCCACGGTGTGCAGGCGGTTGCATCTGGGGCTGCCACGGTAACAGCCGTGCCAGTGGTTGCGGCGGGCTCGGTTCTATCAGTAACCGGGGCTGCCTTGGAAGAGGTGGGGCAGGGTGCAGCAAATGCCGGACTTGATGTGCTTGATGCCAGCTTGGGGCATGCTGCGGCAACAGGATGTTCTGCTGCGCATACGCATGCTGCGCCCACATGTGTCGTGCCAGATGGCGCGCCGCGCTTGGACTAGGAGGGAAGGGATGAGACGTTTTATCGGCATTATTGCGCTCGCTGCCGCCACACTTCTGTCAGGCATGGCAGCTGCTGGCAGCAGCGCTGCAAGCAATCCCGTTCTGCCAGCCGGCGATGTGGCCCGGTTTGCAAATCGCGTGCAACAGGATCTTGCGGCACGCGGTGCAAACGTGGCTATCGTTGCAAGGGTCGGCCGCGATCCTGCTTTGCTGCCGGACGGCATCAATTACACCCACGTCGCTTTCTGGGTCTACTCACGCATCAAACTTGCAGACGGCAGCACTGGAACAGGATACCGGATTTACAACCTTTACCAGCGTAACGGTGATCTGACGCGCAGTGATCTGGTGCAGGATACGCCGGGGGACTTCTTTGCCGGTGCGCATGCATTGGATGCCGGCGTCATCATCCCCGATCCGCGTCTGCAACAAAAGCTTCTCGCTGTCATAACCAGCCCGACCTACGCAGATTTGCATAATCCAAGTTATTCAGTTCTTGCCAATCCAAATTCCTCGCATTTTCAAAATTGCACCGAGCACACGCTGGATGTGTTGATGGCTGCGCTTTATGACACCAGCGACGTTCGCCAGATCAAGGCAAACATAGCCGCCCATTTCGCCCCTCAGCAAGTGCACCTGCACGGGCTGCAGCGCTTGTTGGCGCCCGCGGCATCACAAGCGCTGACCACCGCTGACCATGGCGCAAAAGTACGCACTACGACCTTTGGGGCAATCGCACGGTTCATGGAAGATAATGACTTGTCGACCTTGACCTACCGGGTCACGCCAGAACGGTTGGTACGGTTTTGATGAAAGTCTTTTTGGGGCGCATTGCCGCCCCAAAAGTGACTTTCATATGCGCAATCAGCCATCTCTGACCTGAAAGTGATGCATTGGATATTGTTTGAGTGCCGTTTCCTGCGTAAGCCTTGGGTTTCAAGACTGCCACGACATAAAGGTGCCCCATGTTAACACGACGTCATTTCGTGATGACCTCCACGGCGATGTTTTCTGCCCCCTTGGCCAGCCCCGTTTTTGGGCAGGACGAAGAGCCCATCTTATCTGGTGATGTTACCGAGGTGCCCGAGCCCGAACCGCGCAAACCGGTTTCTCCTCCATCGCGCTGGGCGGGCTGGGATGCGCGGGTGACGCCTCGCGGTTATGATCCGTTTACATCCAACCCATGGGGGCTGCATCCACGTTTTCTGCCGCAGGTGGTTCAGGCGAATGATAATCTGCGTCCAGGCGATATTCATGTCGATGCGGTTGCACGATATCTTTATCATATTCGTCCTGATGGAACGGCGATGCGTTATGGCGTGGCGATTGCACGCGGCAGTCTCTACGAGCCCGGTAGCTATACAATTCGACGCAAGGCGAAATGGCCGACCTGGCGTCCGACCGACGACATGATCGCGCGCGATCCGGCATCATTCGAACGTTTCAAAGACGGGATGGATGGCGGACCGCGAAACCCATTGGGGTCCCGCGCGTTTTATCTGTATGTCGGTCGCAGGGATACCTATTTGCGCATCCATGGTACGCCGTCGCCCCGGTCCATTGGTGGGCGGGCAAGCTCTGGCTGTGTGCGCATGGTGATGGCGCATATCATTGGTCTGTATGAACAAGTCACGCCCGGTGCGACGGCGGTTCTCTATGCCACCGAGGATGGTGTGACGTCGCGCAGCTAGCCTTCGTCAGCTGGTACTGCGGCACAAATCGGGCGACCATTTTTTGTTCTCAAGGGCAACAAGGTCGTCTCGACCGGTCCTGAGTGGCTATACCAGTAGCAGTTATCATCCTCGCGCAGAACGACTTTTTCCAAATCCTGAAACGGGGCTGCGATCGTGGTGACGCCTGGCGGGACCTCGCGCAGATAGCGTTCGCCGTCAGGGCCACGCACAGTGTCACAAGCGGCGATGCTGCCGACGGCCAATAAGAAAAAGTAAGTGCGACGCATCAGTGGCATTCCCCTCAAATTCACAGGCGCTGCAAAGCATTTCGGTCAGAGTTACGCAACCACTTGTGCCGCACCCGGCTGATTTTATGGATATCTGTCACCGAAATCACAGGTCTAGGCAGTCTGAACAACCAACTGTTCTAACCCATGAAAGTGGTAGACATCGCCGTAGGCTGGCTGTGCCGCAATGCGCAGATTTGGATACCTGCTGAATAATGCATCCAGTGCCAGTTGTAGTTCAAGGCGCGCAAGCGGCGCACCGACGCAGAAATGAATGCCCCCGCCGAAACTGGTGTTTTTCGGCCCTTGTCGGGACGGATCAAAGAGGTTGGGGTGCTTGTAGGCGGTCGGGTCGCGATTGGCCGCGCCCAACAGGCATGCGATTTGATCGCCGCGACGAAAGACGTGCCCATCCATGTCCACGTCCTCGTAAACCCAGCGGGTGAACATATGCAAAGGGGGATCGTATCGAAGAAGCTCTTCAACCGTTTGCTCTGAAACGCTTTTTTCGCCGTGTTCAAGGAGCGTTTTTGTCCCATTGCCAATGGAATGGACTGTGGCCTCGTGCCCTGCATTCAGCAAAAGAATGCAGGTTGTGATCAACTCGTCTTCGCTGAGACGTTCACCGTCTTCGCGTGCGGCGATCAATGTTGAAATCAGGTCGTCTGAAGGCGTTTTCCGCCTTTTGGCGACATAGCTGCGCATGAAAGAAGTGAATTCGTTCGTGGCGGTGATCGCGTCTGCTTCAATCTCTGGCGTGCGTCGGGCTTGGTACATTGCGACCATCGCGTTCGACCAGCGCAACAGATCGTCAGAACGGTCTTCTGGTACGCCCAAAAGGCGCGCAATGGTAATGACAGGAACAGGCTGCGCATAAGCCGCTAGAAGGTCAAATGGCTCTGACGGAAACTGGTCAATCAGCTGGTGGCAAAGTCGCGTGATATCGGGTGCGAGCGCTGCAATTGTCCGGCTGGTGAATGCGCGCAGGACCAGCTTGCGCAATCGCGTATGGCGCGGCGGCTCCAGTTCGAGCATGGAATGTGCTTCAACATCGTAGAAAGGCTGCAATGCCGGAGGGATGGCTGGCGCGTTTTCGGGAGGGCACTCGCGCCCCGTACGTTTATCGCGCAAAACAGCGTGAACGGCCTTATGGCTGACCGCGCAGGCCATGTCGTAGTCGGTCCACCAAAAGAAATCACCCGCAGCGCGGGCACGGTCATAAAAGGGATAGGGATCTTGGACAAACGCTGGGTCAGTCGGGGATTGGTCAAATCTTCGCATTGGCGGTAGCTTTGGCAAAGCCGGCGAAGCAATGCAAGGCGCATGCAGCATTACAGGATGAGCGACTTGTGATGCCGCTTGGGCCCAAGGTTGATTAGCGATCCCTAAAACAGGGTTTTGTATTCATGCGTGCGCTGCTTATGGGCAAAACGCCTTATGATTGATTCACGCGACACTCTGACGCGCCGAATTCCGCAGGCAGGCATGATACTAAGCATACAATTGGATGCCGTCCTAGTGGGAACAAGGAACAGCTTGGCGCCAGTTAGCCAGCAAGGGAGGGAGCGTTCATGGCCAGGGTGCCAGTGGACGAAGGTGCGTTCGACCGCTCCGAATACGACAGAGCCGACCAGCAGTTTCGGCTTGTCGAGCAGAAATTACCGCGCGAGGCTATCAATGATCTCGCGCGGGAAGTTGTCAGGCGTTTGAGGTTCCGCATGCCAAGATCGGTGCGCAAAGAAGATCTGCCGAGCGCCGCCGAGATTGATTTGCTTTGCGCGGCGCTTTTGTCGACGGATGATGACGCGGCTGATCGCTTCATCCTTGGTGCACGCCGTGACGGTGTCGACATAGATACGATCTATCTTGGGTATGTTGCCGGTGCAGCACGGCGCCTGGGCGAGATGTGGGATGCGGATGAAGTTTCATTTATTGACGTCACGCTTGGTTGCGCAAAGCTGTATCGTATTATTCGTGGCTTGCGCCATATCGTGGCTCCAGGCATCATTTACGGCCGTGACGAAAAACCAGCGCTTTTTGCGTTGGTGCCCGGAGAGACCCACACATTAGGGATCGAGATGGCCACCGATAAGTTCCGGCGTGAAGGCTGGGATGTGGACATGATGGTTGGCCTTGATCACGAAATCCTTGTCGATCAGGCGGAGCGACGCTGCTATCAGGCTGTTGTGCTGGTAGCGAATAGCGACGGGATGCTGCAACCGCTGACCCGGCTCATTCTGGCGCTGCGTATCACGCAACCACTGGCGCATATTGTTGTCGCGGGCAACATATTGGATCATCACCCCGATATAATGCACATGGTGGGTTCGGACGCCGTCATTCGCGATATTGACACGGCCATCGCACAACTGCGGTCGATCATGGACGAACCATCTGCACAATGATTTGGGGCCTAAAGTGAAGCACAAATACCTCTCGTCATGAAAAGCCTTGCTTTCGAAAGGCTTTTCATGACGAAAAATTTTGGCTTCTCAAATCAGCTTTGTTCGAGCGCTATGATGATCGGAGAAAAGTCATCTGCCTTGAGGCTGGCACCCCCAACCAAGGCACCATCGACATGCGAAACGCTGAAGATTTCTGCGGCGTTCGAACCTTTGACCGAACCGCCGTAGAGAATGCGAATTTCGCCGCCGTCACTGAACCTTTCGTTCAAACGTTTGCGGATGTGGCTGTGGACCTCGCCAATCTGATCCAGTGTCGGCACTTTGCCGGTTCCGATGGCCCATACAGGTTCGTAGGCAATGACAGTGTTTTCTGCGTCAGCCGTGTCCGGAACCGAGCCCGCGAGCTGTGCGTCAATGATGGCAAGCGTTGTGCCGCTCTCGCGTTCGTTTAGTGTTTCACCGATGCAGATCACTGCGATCAGGCCTGCGTCATAGCCTGCCTGCGACTTGGCGGCGACGTCTGCATCCGTTTCGCCGTGATCGGTACGCCGTTCGGAATGACCCGTCAGCACATAGCTTGCGCCTGCATCGGCAAGCATATCGGCGCTGATGTCACCAGTATGCGCCCCGTTGACACTGGTGTGGCAATCCTGCCCGCCAATATCGAAGGGTGTGTCTTCGCAAGCGCTGATCAGTGTGGTGGGGGGACAGATGAGGATGTCGACGTCTGCATCGCCGTGTTTTTCTTCAAGTTTGGCGAGCTCCAACAGGTTGGCGCGCAGGCCGTTCATTTTCCAGTTTCCGGCGGCGAGTTTGCGAAGCATCGGTGGGTCCTTTTGTCTTGCGTTGCGACTTGCTATCAATTTGGAGCACAGACGGGAAGAGACCATGGTTGAACAACAAATTCCGCGGATTGATGCTGCTGCATTGATATCAGGTGATCCTGAGGTCAAGGCGATGGTCGCCGAGGCGGCCATGGGTGTCGGTTTCATGACGATCCACAACACGCCGATTTCCGAGGCCCGGGCGCGGGACATGCTCGCGGCCTATCAGGCGTTCTTTGCTTTGCCTGCTGCGCAAAAGGCGGCCTATGATATGGCTAAGACCGGGGCAAACCGCGGTTGGGGTGCGCCGGGTTCTGAACAGGTCGACCCGGATGCCAACCCCGATTACAAGCAGGTCTTTGATTGTGGGTTAGAGCTGCCCGAAGGGGATCAATTCGCGGCCTTGCCGTGTTATGCGCCGAACCTGTGGCCTGATCTGCCTGACGGGTTTGCCGAGACATTGCGGGGCTATTACGCTGAGGCGACGGCGTTTGCACTTGATTTATTGTGTGCGATTGCCGATGCGGTGGGCGAAGATGGCGCATATTTCCGGGACCAGTTTGACCGGCCGATGGCGCTATTGCGAGGGAATTACTATCCTGAGCCTCCGGCGTGGGCCGGACCGAAGGATTTTGGAATTGCTACCCATACGGATTATGGCTGCCTTACGTTATTGGCGACAGATGGATCGCCCGGGCTTGAGGTGCGCAAGCGGGGTGGTGGATGGATGGCCCTGTCAGCGCCACCCGGAGAGTTCGTGATCAACTTTGGTGAAATGCTGGAGATGTGGACAAATGGCCGGGTAAAGGCAACGCCACACCGGGTGGTTGGTACGGATGCGGAACGGATATCGGTACCACTTTTCTTCAACCCCAATCATGATGCGAATGTGGCGCCGCTGGGCTCGGGTGATGTGATCAATGCGCGCGAACACCTCGAAGCGCGTTTTACCGAAACGTATGTGCATTTGAACGCGAGCTAGGCGCTTAGGAACGCACGTGCCCAGTCGCAGGCGGCCTCCGGGTCGTCCAACGTGCTTTCCGGCAGCGACCAATAGGGCATGTTGTGAAATTGCTCGGCGCCGTCATCGGCAAGGGCTGTGGCTGTGTCGAGCGTTGTTTTGACATAGATGCGCCCATCACTGCTGACGACCGCGAAGATCACACCATCATGATAAAGGCCAAGCCCGCCAAACATCTTGCGTGATGTAACCGATCCAAGATTTGAAAAAAGATCAGTTGCGAACGCGATATCGGCGTCGCTGACGGACATTACTTCGCCATCAGGCTTTCGTCGAATTTGATTGACTCACCACAGCCGCAGGCATCTGTGACATTGGGATTGCGGAACTTGAAACCGGATTCGAGAAGCGAAACCTCGTAGTCTATCTCGGTTCCGAAAAGGAACATTTGTGCCATGGGTGCAATCATAACCCGCGCGCCGTCCTGCTCGACGACCTCGTCAAGCGGGTCCACCTCTGTCACGTAGTCCATCGTGTATTCCATGCCCGCACAGCCGCCTTTCTTGACGCCGATGCGCAGGCCCTGATGGCCGTCTTTTTCCATCAACTTTGCAATTTGCGCCGCGGCTTTTTCCGTGATTGTAACCGCTTGCTTGCCTGGAATGCTGAACATGGGTGTTCTCCTTCGACCTGCAATGTAGGGCAGGCGGATGGTTCGCTCAAGGTGAGGCGGGATCTATTCCGGTGATTGTGATGAGTGACAGTGTCGCATAGCTGATCAGCAGCGCCCAGCCGAATGAGGCGAGCGTGCCGATGATGACATATTCGCTGGCGCGTTGGTCTTTGGATGCCGTGTCAAAACGCAGGATTGATTTGGCGGCGATCAGAAACCCAATCCCAGCTGGCTGGCCGACCAGCACCATGAGGTAGATCAATGCGCGTTCCAGAAGGCCGATCATACGCCCGGCAGCTGGCAGGCCCGCATGCTGCATGTTCTGAAAGTCGGCCATAAGCAGTCCGATAGCGGGGCCACCAGCAAAGACACACAGGATCAGCCCAGCGCTGACAGCAAGAATGTATTGCATCCAGATCGTTGCGTCCGGCCAGAGAAGCCCGAGGTCACCCCAGAACCACAGGATGCCGACGATGGTCACGTAGTGGGCCAGTTGGTCGGCGATATAGGCCCAGAGCCTTTCGGGAGCATAGTGTGTTTTGATCAAGTCGATGGCCAGGTGCAGGGCCGAGAGCGTTAGGGCCGGGACGATCTCTCCCTTTAGTGCCAGAAAGCTTAGAACGAAGACGATACCGATATGGGCGGCCATCGCTTCTGGCTTTTTCTTGTTGGCAATGATCCAGCTGTTTTGCAGTGGATAGTCGGCCAGAAGATGCGCAAGGAACAGGGCGAGGGCGGTGGTCAGCATGGGGCAGAGCCTGTTGATGGGATGCAAGACAGCCGAATAGGGCTGTTAATATAAGAGACAGTCGAATATGGCTGTCTTTTGTGAAGACAGTCGAATATGGCTGTCTTTGTGCAATACAGTCGAATGGGGCTGTCTTTATCGGCCATCGATGATCTCGCATGTTGCGATAAGGGCATCGACCCCGGATGCATCGAAATGCGCCTGGATCGTCTGCTTTGTGACATCCAAAGTTGCCGCCAAAGACGCTTGGGTCGGATGGTCTGGGGCAAGCGCCAGAAGCGCGACCTCAGCCTGCGCTTCGGTCCATCCCTTAATAATTTCATCTGAAAGCCGCAGGACTGCGGCATAGGTGCCTGTCTCTTCAGCAAAAACCATATTCGATTTGCGGGGTATCTGCTCTAGCGCTTGACCTGAAGCTGTAAAGACAGGCCCATATGCATCGGCGAGCGTATCGCTGGGGATTGTGCCCTTGCCCAACGCGAGGGCGACGCGCGTATCAAACCGTTTATCCACCATACGCACGGCCGCACGGCAGGCAAAGACGGCGCGCAGGGCAAAGGCGGGGGGCACAGCCATTTGCCAGCCATCGCCACGATTGCGGGTAAAATAAGTAGGGGCATCCTGCCAGCGGCTGACAATATCGGATGTTTGCGTCAGGCTTGCAAAAATCCGGTCCAACCCGCCTTCGGGCAGTTGTGATGATTTGACGATATCGCCCGTCAAAACGGCATAATTTGTCATCGGCCCCTCGGTCTTTTTGCCATGCTGGCGTGCCGAAGGGCCAAGTGCAAGGTTGAATGCCCCAGCGGGAGGATCAGGGCGCTGGGCGTCTAAAGGCCCATGCAGTTGGCATAGTAGGTCGTGGTTGCGGGCCAGTCCGAGAAGACACCTTTGACACCCACTTGCTGGGCAAGGGCATCAAGCACCTCAAAGTAATCCCCGTCATTGTCGGTCACATCCGCTACGGACTGGAAGTACCAGCCGCCGCCATCCGCCAACGGGCCAGAGCGTTCAAGGGTCCAGGTGATAATGTTCAGGTCCGCCGCATTTGCCGCGTTGGCAAGAGCAGAGGGAACGATCTGTCCGTCTTTCAGCGTCAGCAGCATCCATGTGGGTGGTGCGATGTACTGGACGCCCATCGCTTTGAGCTCTTCCATCGTATTGGGCCAGGTCGCGGGGTCCATCGGGGAATACCCTTCGATATTGTATTCATCCATCAGATAGACGGCCTGCGCGCCAAATTCGGGTTCGTTTCCAATCCAGTAAAGCACATCTTCAAGGTTGAAAGATTGCAGCCAGACGTCCGTGGCGGGCACGCCAGCGGTTTTGTATTCATCGACGAGTTTCTGGGCATAATCCGCTTGGCTGAACCCGTTGAAGGGCATGTCGACCGACGGGCTTTTCAGTTCGGGCGTGAATTTGGCACCGAGGTCACGGAAAAGCGCGATCGATTCCGCATGGGTCATCAGCGTCGTGTTATCGACATAGAGGTCTGTGCGCCAGTTGGCCGTGCCACCCAGATACTCCTCTGCTGTTGTTGCTGCACCATTTGATGCATCCATCTTTGCTGCCAGCGTACGGAACTCGGCCAGGGTGATGTCGCTGGTGCGACACTCTGCCGTCGCCTCAGTGTCGCCGGAGGCTGGGCTGAAAGGTGTGGTGCATCGATCGGCCAGATCGGTGACCAGGATGTTGGTCGTGGTGTGCAGGTCGTTCTGGGCGTGACGGCAGACAAGTTCGAGATCGGATGTAAAGGTCACGTCACATTCCAGGATGCCTGCACCCATTTGCGCCGCGGCCATGTTTGATTCGACCGTGTGCTCGGGGAACAGCAACGGCGCGCCACGGTGCCCGATGGAAAAGTCACTGCGCTGCGGGGTCTGCATCGCACAGGATTCTAGTTTTGTTTTCAATGGGCTGTCGTCCATTTGCGCAATCAGAAAGGCTGGACGGGGCCCATAGGTCAGCGCCGTTTCGGCGATGGCTGATGTGCACGCAAGGGTGGCGACAAGGGTAAGGGACAGGCGTTTCATGGCAGACTCCAGTGTTGTTTACCGGGTCGGGATGAATGCGCTTTGTAACGGGGGACTGACAGATTGGTGAAACCGTGACGACAAATTGGGGGGTGCTCGAATGTCTGGTTTGAGGCCAATGCAGACTTGATGAGTTTGTGCCGCGAGCGCACGCAGCACAATCTATGACGCATCCGTGTCGATATTGGTGTCTTTGATCTGTTCGATCATCTATCCTAGCTTCGCCTCTGACGCGGGCTGAATAAATCGCGATACTCTATATCTTATTGCGACTATCAAACTAACAAAAACCCCTGATATTAAGAACATATAGACGCCGACATATCCAAAGCGATGCAAAGTTCGGTCGATCCAGATGCCAGCATCGCGCTCCGACAATTGAACTAATTGTATCGCTTCATCCGTGTTCAAGCCTGCTTCTTTGAAAGCGTCTTCCATGTTGCTGAATTTGCGCCGATAGTCTCTTGTCATATTAAATGCGGCCGATGTCATGCGAATTGTCGTTGTCTCAGGTTGACCCAATTGCGCGCCTATCTGACTATCAGCAAGCCCAACATTATCGGGCGTAATCCCCAGTGCGGCTGCGATTGCAACTTCATTTCCTGTCAGCGCATCCCACTTCTCTTGTGAGGCAAAGCTTCGTGCGTCAAACACCAAAACTGTGTTGACACGATCACCTTCGGCCCAGTCTTCACCGGTAAACGGAATTGCCAAACGGGGGATGAAACTACTGTTACCTCTGGGTTGCAACGCGAGCACAACTGCCTGAGATATTTGAACTGTGCCGGTCAACTTCGTATCCGATGTGCGTAAAAAACTATCTCTCGATATGCTGTCTGCGGGTACAGTCGTCGACAGCGCTTCGAGGTCATAGTCAATCCATCGATCCTCGTCCAAGGCGGTCTCTGCCATTATGTAGATGCCCCAAAGGAGGAATGCGCCACCTATGAATGCAAATGTCGTTGCGGCGCGTCTAGCGTCCACAAGGTGTTCTTGGTCCTTATTTTTTGGCGAAAGCCACGCGCTAACGACGCGTATTGTATAATAAAGGCCAATTGGTGACATGGTAAGCGCTCCCATTGAATTAAGAGACGGGAAAGTAGTTCTTGTCCCGGTGTTAAGGTAGTGGGTTCTGTCGCTTTGCTTGGGCGGCACAACTCCGCGGTTCTCTGTGGCGAACTCATCAATGCTATCCAATATCAGCGCGGAATTTTAAGCAGTTAACGTTGGCTAAGGAAAATCGTTTCGCCAATGTGTAGTTGCGATGTCTTCAGGTTCGGGCGTCAGGTCGCGCTGGGTCATTGCGATTTGCTAGATCAGACGCATTTCTTGATGGTCGCTTGGCGGAACCGACTGCATCCCAGCATTTCCCATGCTGCAGCTGCGATCAGTTTCTACGTCAGCAAAAGGCGGCGCTGTCCAGCAGTATAGACCTTTGCTAGTTCCGCTCGACAGGCCGCGCAGGGTTTCCAACGACTGTTTCACCTGCGACCACGTGGCGTGTTACCACGGCACCGGCGCCGATGACTGCGTCGTCGCCGATTGTCACCCCCGGTAACAGCAACGCCCCGCCGCCGATCCAGACATTTGCGCCGATGTTGATCGGCTTTCCCATTTCCAAACCCTTGGCGCGCTCTGCTGGGTCACGCGGGTGGTCCGCTGTGAGGATTTGTGTGCCAGGGCCGATTTGGGTGTCTGCGCCGATATGGATCGGGCAGACGTCCAGTAAGACACAGCCGTAGTTCAGGAAAACACCTTGGGCGAAGTGAATGTTGCTGCCGTAGTCCACATAGAATGGCGGCCGGATGACGGCCCCATCATGAGAGCCAAGAAGCATGTCGAGGATGCGTTTGCGGTCGGTATCGTCGCCATAGGCCGTCGCATTATAGTCCCGCATGAGCATCTGGGCCCGCTTGCGCATTGCCACCAGTTCAGGATCGCCGGGCAGATAGGTCTCGCCTGCGATCATCCGGTCTTTCTGGCTGGTTGCCATGCTGCCTTACATGAATCCCAGTTCAAGCCGGGCTTCGTCGGACATCATGTCCATGCCCCATTGTGGCTCAAACGTCATTTCCACGTCCACATGTTTCACGCCGGGCAGGGGCTCGATCGCATCGGCGACCCAGCCGGGCATCTCACCGGCCACGGGGCAACCGGGGGCTGTCAGCGTCATTATCACGTTGACGGCGTTATCTTCCTTGATGTCGATCGTGTAGATCAGCCCGAGATCATAGATATTCACAGGGATTTCAGGGTCATAGACGGACCGGCAGGCCTGCACGACATCCTCGTATAGTGGATGGTCGGTGGTCGATGGCGCAATCATCGGCGCGCCCTCTAGCTGAGCATTGCTGTCGGTCATGGTATCCGGTTCCCGTATTCCTGAGCAAACATATAGGGTTTGGGGCAGGGGCCGTAAAGGGGTTGGGATGTTGCGTCATGTTGCGGGGAGTGCTCTTCTTGGCCAGCCCCAGCCAGCGATGAAGCTTAGAAACAGAGCGGCTGCCACGAAAAGACCGGTGGCCATCAGAAATACACTTGTGATCGCATCGGCGTCCGCCAGCCACCCGGCGAGGAAAATCACAGGTGGCATCAGCAGTTTGAAAATCGCCCCGGTGATGCCCGCGACACGTCCCATATGTCTGCCTTCGGTGCTTTCCTGACGGTAAGACCAAATGCCGATGTCGTAGAATATAGAGACTGCGCCTTCGACAAAGCTAATGACAAACAGGATCAGGAGCGTGGGTGCGGCGGCGGTGGCGAGGCTCAGCAGCCCCAGCAACCAGATGGGCCAGAAGAACGCGGCGCGATAGCCCAGATGCCGTCTGATCCGAGGCGCGTAAGTTGCCGCGATGACGGAGCCAATACCGGCGGCGGCCACAACAAGCCCCGTTTCGAAGTCATTCGCCTCCAGTTCAGTTTTCAACTTCAACAGAAGCCCGACCATAAACGCGCCTGCGGCGGCGTTGGTCAAAACCACCGCAACGGTCATCATGACCAGTTCCCGGTTCTTGACAAAGACGGCGAACCCTTCGCGCAAGGATGGCCAGAATGGTGACTTGGGTGGCAGTGTTTCGTCGGGTTGGACGGTGAAGGCGGCGATGGCAGCGAAAGCCAGAAGAAGCGTGACGCAGCCGACCAACCCGGTTCCGCCAAGGGTGAATAAGGCAAGGCCGCCTAAGGCTGGGCCGATGGTTGTGATGACGGAATTGATGGCGCTGCCAAGCGCTGTCGCGTCGCTCAGCCGCTCTTGCGGGACGGTCAGCCGCAGGAGGGTGAATTGCAGGTTGCCGATCGCGTAGCCGACGGCGTTCAGGAAGATCACGAAGAGCGCGAGGTTCATGATGCTCACCAGATCGGCCAGCATCAGTGCCCATAGTGCCGCGCATGATCCGGCCAGCAGCAGGCTGTAAATCCGGAACCCTGCCGCCTTGCGCATCCGGTCGTTGATAACACCAACAAAGATCGCAAACAGGACATTCGGGATGAACCCCGCCCCTTTGATCAGGGCAAGACCGCTACCTGTTCCGCTGATCTCAAGCGCCAGCAATGGCAGCGCGAAGGCCAGCATGTTTTGTGCCAGAATGACGGTGGCGATGATGCCTGTGGCGGTCAGAAAATGGCGGTTATAGCCGATGGGTCTACTCCGCAGGTGCTGTTGCTTTGGCCAACGGCCCCGGCGTTTCCCGGATCGGCAGGTGCAGTAATGTGGCGAGCAGGCCGAATGCGACTGCGGCCCACCACATAGGTTCGTAATGTCCGTATATGTCGTAGATCCGTCCGCCGAGCCATGAACCAAGGAATGCGCCGGATTGGTGGCTGAGAAAGATCATGCCGCCGAGTGTGGAAAGATAGGTCAGCCCTTGGGTTTGGGCCACCAGCGCGGTTGTCAGCGGCACGGTCGAGAGCCAGAGTAACCCCATCGCGGCAGAGAAGACATAGATGCTCCCCGGTGTCAGCGGGGCGAGGATGAACAGCGTAATCACGACGGCGCGGGTGAAATAGATGCCGCTAAGGACCCGTTTCTTGGACATCCGTTGGCCGGACCACCCCGACAGAAATGACCCTGCGATGTTGAACAGCCCGATCAGTGCCAGCGACCATGCGCCAAGCGAGACCGGTAGTCCTTCATCTGCGATGTAAGCGGGCAGGTGGGTCTGGATGAAGGCCACGTGGAAGCCGCAGACAAAGAAGCCGAAGAAAAGCAGTACATAGGCCCGGTCCCGGAAAGCGGATTTGATGGCGTAGCCAAAGCGGCTGTTGCCAGCCTCGACCGTGGGGACGGAAACGCGGATGATGAAGACTGCCATGGGCACGATGAACAAGTAGCTGATCGCGATGGCCATGATCGCGTTTTGCAGGCCAACCTGGTTCATCAGAAAGACCGACATGGGGGCAGCGATGAACATGCCAGCCGAGGCGGAGGCTGTTCCAAGCCCAAGGATAAAGCTGCGTCGCGCCTGCGAGACGACCTTGCCCAAGGCGATGATCACGATCTGGAAGGCGGCGGCTCCGGTCCCGATCCCCACGATCACCCCTGACCAGATGAAAACCTGTGGATCGATGGTGAAGGCGCGGATCGCAAAGCCTGCCGAAGCGATTAATGCTCCAAATACCAGCACCAGCCCGCTGCCATAGCGGTCTGCGACCATACCGGCGAGCGGTTGTGTCATCCCCCAGCAAATGGCCTGGATCGCCATAGAGAGTGCAAAGACCTCGCGCGGCCAACCCAAGGCCTCGGTCATGGGCCGCAGGAACACGCCGAAGGTTGCCGCAAAGCCAAAGCTGATAAAGGCGATAATGCAACCAGCATAGATCGCGGCGGTGACGGCGGGGCTGTCTGTGGTGTCGGTCATGGCGCGACTTTAGGGTTGGGTTGTGCGGGGCGAAAGGCTTTTCAATTCCGCTGGCTTGGGCCATATGCGCAAGGTGCAAAGGACCCGTTTATGACCAACCGCTTTTCATTCGCCTTAAACGCCACCGATGGCAAAGCCCGGACCGGTGTTATCTCGACGCCTCGCGGCGATATTCGCACGCCTGCCTTTATGCCCGTGGGGACAGCCGCAACCGTGAAAGCGATGATGCCGGAAAGCGTGGCGGCGACTGGCGCGGATATCCTGCTGGGTAATACCTATCACCTGATGCTGCGACCGACGGCAGAGCGGATTGACCGCTTGGGCGGCCTGCACAAATTCATGAACTGGGACAGGCCGATCCTGACCGATAGCGGCGGGTTTCAGGTGATGAGCCTGTCTGATTTGCGCAAGCTGACCGAGGAAGGGGTGACGTTCAAATCCCATATCGATGGGTCCAAGCACCATCTGACGCCGGAACGATCGATGGAGATTCAAAAGTTGCTTGGATCCGATATCGTCATGTGTTTTGACGAATGCCCTGCGCTGCCCGCGGATCGTGAGCGTATAACGCAAAGTATGGAGTTATCAATGCGTTGGGCGCGGCGGTCGCGTGATGCGTTTGGGGACAGACCCGGGCATGCGCTTTTTGGCATCCAGCAAGGCGGATTGGAAGAAGACCTGCGCGGCCAAAGCGCCGAAGCGCTGCGCGCGATTGAATTTGATGGCTATGCTGTCGGCGGATTGGCTGTGGGAGAGGGGCAAGAGGCGATGTTTGGCGTGCTTGATTTTGCGCCCGATCAGCTGCCCGCGGACAAACCGCGCTATCTAATGGGGGTTGGCAAGCCCGATGATATCGTTGGTGCTGTCAAACGCGGGATTGACATGATGGATTGCGTATTGCCCAGCCGTTCGGGGCGGACCGGCCAGGCCTTCACACGACGCGGTGTTGTGAACATCAAGAATGCGCGCCATGCCGAGGACCCGCGCCCTTTGGATGAAGATTGCACATGCCCGGCTTGTCGCAACTACTCTCGTGCCTATCTGCATCATGTCTTCCGCGCGCAGGAGATGATCAGCGGCATGCTGCTGACCTGGCATAATCTACATTACTTCCAAGAAATCATGCAGGGTATGCGCGACGCAATTGCCGCAGGTTTGTTCTCTGCATGGGAAGCAGATTTTCACGCAAAACGTGCCCAAGGCGATATCGAACCGCTGTGAACATAACCGAGCTCAGCATTCAAAGTGATGGGGTGACGTTGGTCGGCACCAAGGTGACACCGGATGATCCAAAGGCCATCGTTCTTTTGGTTCACGGGTCAGGCCAGCTTGACCGCAACCAAAACAGCCCGACCGCCCGGCTGGATACCTTTTCTTATCTTGCATCGGCGCTGGCAGATGCAGGCTTTGCCAGTGTCAGGTGGGACAAGCGCGGGGTAGGGGCATCCGGTGGGGATTATCAGGCGCTGCGGCAGGCACAGCTTGTCGCCGATGTGCGTGCTTGGATCAAGTTGGCGGAACCTGCCGGGCCAATCTATCTATTGGGACATTCCGAAGGCACGGCGATCGCGACCGAGGCAGCGCAAGGCCAAGACATTGCTGGCCTTATCCTTTTGTGCCCTTACATCACGCCTGGCGGCGAAATCCTGATCCGGCAAGCGTCGCACGCCGATGCCGCCATTGACGCGCTTACTGGTTTTCGTGGTTGGCTTGCACGGCGCATTAGTGGGTTCTTAGGTCGCCCAAGCCAGATTCAGGCGCGGATTGTGCAGAAGCTGAAAAACACCAAAACCGCGACTATTCGAGTGGGGTTGCGGAAAATACCCGCCCTTTGGTTGCGAGATTTTGTGAATGCCGATTTGGGGTCCATCCATCGCAGCAACCAGCGTCCATCGCTGATCATGGTTGCCGAACATGATGCGCAGTGTCCGCCCGAAGATGGTGCGAAGATTGCAGCGCTGAACCCGACGGCGGAATTGGTCACTGTGACTGGCCTGTCTCACATCCTTCGTCCTGCTGAGAACAAGGATTTGGCTGATTACCCGCGACAATTGGCATTACCAAATGATCCACGTGTCGGAGAGATTGTGACGAACTGGCTGAATCAACAGACACGCGGTCAGGAATACATGACCTGACGTCCGATTGCTGCGCTGCCATACTAAATGCCATTAGTGTTGAAGGTATTTGTGATGGGTTTTCGAACTGTCATTGTCGGCTGCTTTATTGCGTGTTGTGTCGTTTTCGCGTCTGGAGCGAAGGCATCTTACTTGTGCATCAAGGTCTCGCAACCTGCCATGGCGGCAAATGACTGGACCGTCCGGACAGACCCGATCCAAAGCGTCTTTTCCGTGATGAAACGTTAATCTTTTTTCGTTTGTGTGCTTGCAGCGGGACGGCGGGACAGGCACTCTGCACAACAAGTTACATGTCTGGTTGAAACAGCTGCGACATCACCCCACATGTTGAGACCAAGGAGACGTTCCATGTTGCCGCATAGCGGGGCCGGCGCGTCTTGCCAAAAAAGGAAAAAAGCATGCAAGAACCATTGAGTTCATCTTATCCCGTTCTGCCATTGCGCGATATCGTGGTGTTCCCGCACATGATCGTGCCACTGTTCGTGGGGCGAGATAAATCTGTTCGCGCACTGGAAGAAGTGATGCAGGACGACAAGCAGATCCTGCTGTCCAGCCAGATTGATCCCGGTCAAGACGATCCTGACCAAGACGGGATCTACAAGACAGGTGTTTTGGCTAATGTGCTGCAGCTTTTGAAGTTACCTGACGGCACCGTGAAGGTGTTGGTCGAAGGCCGTAGTCGTGTGCGGATCACGAAGTTTGTGCCCAACGATCAGTTCTTTGAAGCGTCTGCAGACTATCTCGAAGAGACGCCCGGCCATGAAGCCGAGGTCGAGGCGCTCGTGCGCAATGTATCGGCCGAGTTCGAGCGCTATGCCAAGATCAAAAAGAACATCCCCGAAGAAGCGATGGCAGCAGTAGGCGAGGCGACTGAGCCCGCAAAACTGGCTGACCTCGTCGCAGGACATCTTGGGATTGAAGTGGATCAAAAGCAGGGGCTGCTGGAAACTCTTTCCGTGTCCGAACGGCTTGAGAAAGTGTTTGGGATGATGCAGGGCGAAATGTCTGTGCTGCAGGTCGAGAAAAAGATCAAGACCCGCGTCAAATCCCAAATGGAGCGGACCCAACGCGAGTATTACCTGAATGAGCAGATGAAAGCCATTCAGAAGGAGCTTGGCGACGGTGAAGAGGGCCAAAACGAAGTTGATGAGCTTGAGGCGAAGATTGCCGAAACCAAGCTGTCCAAAGAAGCCAAAGAGAAGGTGGATGCGGAGCTGAAAAAGCTCAAGAATATGTCGCCCATGTCGGCAGAGGCCACGGTGGTACGCAATTACCTTGACTGGATTCTTGGAGTTCCATGGAACACAAAATCCCGCGTCAAGAAGGACCTTGGGCGTGCGCAAAGCGTCCTTGATGCAGATCATTATGGACTTGAGAAGGTTAAGGAACGGATCGTCGAGTATCTTGCAGTTCAGCAACGCTCGAAAAAGCTGAAAGGCCCGATCATGTGTCTTGTCGGCCCTCCGGGTGTTGGTAAAACCTCGCTGGGTAAGTCAGTCGCGAAGGCCACCGGGCGAGAGTTCATTCGCATCTCGTTAGGTGGTGTGCGTGACGAATCTGAGATTCGCGGTCACCGCCGGACCTATATTGGGTCAATGCCCGGCAAGATCATTCAGGCGCTGAAAAAGGCGAAAACGACGAACCCGCTGATCCTGCTCGATGAGATCGACAAGATGGGTCAGGATTTCCGGGGCGACCCGGCGTCTGCCATGCTCGAAGTGCTGGATCCGGAACAGAACGCGACATTTGTCGATCATTATCTTGAGGTCGAATATGACCTGTCGAACGTGATGTTCCTGACGACGGCCAACAGCTACAACATGCCGGGGCCGCTTTTGGACCGGATGGAGATCATTTCGCTCTCGGGTTACACCGAGGATGAAAAGGTCGAGATTGCCAAACAGCACCTGCTGCCAAAGGTCATGAAGAACCATGGCCTGAAAGAAAAAGAGTTCGTTGTTGCCGATGACGCACTGACTGCCATTGTCCGGGTCTATACCCGGGAGGCAGGCGTGCGGAATATGGAGCGCGAATTAGCAAAAGTGGCCCGGAAAGCGGTGACAAAGCTGGTGAAGAAAGAGGCGGAACGCATTGAAGTAAATGCAGAAAATCTCGATGATTTCCTCGGTGTCGAAAAGCATCGCTTTGGTCTGGCCGAGGAAGAGGATCAAGTTGGTGTTGTAACCGGTCTGGCATGGACCTCTGTCGGTGGTGAGCTTCTGAATATTGAAGCGCTGCGTCTGCCCGGTAAGGGGCGCATGAAGACCACGGGCAAGCTCGGCGATGTAATGAAGGAATCCATCGATGCCGCGTCGTCTTACGTCCGTTCAATTGCGCCGGAGATCGGGGTGAAACCGCCGAAATTCGATGTGATCGACATCCACGTTCATGTTCCTGACGGGGCGACGCCAAAGGATGGACCATCTGCCGGTCTGGCAATGGTGACATCCATCGTTTCGGTGCTGACAGGTATTCCGGTGCGCAAAGATATCGCCATGACCGGCGAGGTATCATTGCGTGGTAATGCGATGCCGATTGGTGGGTTGAAGGAGAAGCTACTTGCTGCCTTACGCGGTGGGATCACCACTGTGTTGATCCCACAGGACAATGCCAAGGATTTGCCCGAGATCCCCGACAATGTGAAAGAGGGATTAACAATTATCCCTGTCAAACATGTTTCTGAGGTTTTGGAACATGCATTGGTGCGCAAGCCCGAAGCGATTGAGTGGGATGAGGCCGCCGAAGAGGCGGCAGCAGCAGCTGCGCTAAAGTCCGGGAAAGACGGCGAGGGTGCCCGCGCCCACTAAGTGGCTTAACTGGATGGTAGATTAAGGCGCGCCCTGTTGGCGCGCCTTTAATTTGGCATGATATGACCGAAAATGTCTGTTTGTGTATGATTGCTGGCCAGCAGGCATGAAGCTGTTAGTGTTTGCAAAGCAATAATGAGGCGCGACATGGTAGACGAAACGACAGACGTAACCGCAGGCCAAGACGTCGTTGACGTCGAACAGATGAAAAAGCCCGCATTGCTTGACGCTGTTGTCGCGCGCACAAATCTAAAAAAACGCGACGTGAAGCCAGCGGTCGAGGCGGCATTGGCCGTCATCGGTGATGCATTAGCAAACGGTGAGCAGGTGAACCTGCCGCCTTTGGGCAAGTTGCGAGTTATCAAAGCGAAAGAACTGGGTGACGGTGCCCAAGCGATTACGCTCAAGCTGCGCACACCTAAAAATGCGGCAAGATCGACAGGAGAGCCGGTATAGAGCGGATCGCCGGTTTGACGTTGGCCTTGCGCGCGCAATGAACTGCGACTACATCAGCGGCGGCCGGGTGATTAGCTCAGTGGTAGAGCGCTTCGTTCACATCGAAGATGTCAGGAGTTCAAATCTCTTATCACCCACCAATTCATCATTCTATCGCGCCAACAAAGGTCCGCATCACATGGGCTGCGTTGCTTGCAGCAAGTGACATGAAGGTGTTCATTTCATTCGCGCCGTCACCACCCCCGGCAAGATCGGATAATGACCTGAATGCAATGAAAGGCACGTCGTTGGCATAAGCCACATGGGCCACAGCGGCGCTTTCCATATCCAGAACCTGTGCATCAAATGCTGCATAGGCCCATTCCCGTAATTCAGCATTGTCCACAAAGAAAGAGCCCGAGATGCCATTGCCGCCCAGAATGATCTCTGGTGTTTGGCTCAGGCAGGCATTGTCGGTATTGCAGTCGGTAAGTGTGATGTTCTCTGCGACATCTTCGGCAACCGCCATCAAATCTGGATCCACCACAAACCAGAACCGGCGGTCAAGTTCGTTGCTTCGCGCAGTGGTTACACCGAATGGCACTGTGGTGATCATGCCAAGACTGTCAAAGTCGGTACTCATCCAAGGTGGAATCGAAAAAGTGCCATCGGTTTCGCGTGCCATCACACCTTCCAGATACTTGCCCCATTGGGCCGGAATGACCACATCACCAATGGACAGGTTTGGATCAACACCCCCTGCAATCCCCGAGAAAGCGATTGATGTTATGTCAAAATGATCCAGTGCCAATTGCGTGGTCATGGCCGCATTCACCATAGAGACGCCGGACAGAAAGATCACAACCGATTTGCCCTCCATTTGGCCAGTTATGAAAGTGACGCCGTTCAGCTTGTGTTCGGTTGGGTCTTCAAGCCCTTCCTGCAAGGCAACCCATTCGGGCGGAAAGGCCGAAATCAACGCGATACGGGGCGTTTCATCGAGTGGTTGGGCATGTGAAAAGGCCGGTAGAGTGGCAAGTGCATAAGTAGCAAAGCGGCGCATCATAATCTCCTGTATCTGCGTTAAGGCTCTGCGCCTGCTTTGGTAAGTCAAGTCGTGATGCATGCATGGTGCATTGCGGCGATGGCCATGCTGAAACTTCCGGCATCGCGCATATTTTCTTTGCGCAGCTTGTCTTTGCCCGTGCTTTGCGCCAAGTGCGGGACATGTCCGATTTTGCTGATACCCCAGAACTTTACATCCTGCGTCACGGAGAAACCGAATGGAACGCCGAAGGGCGCATGCAGGGTGCGCTGAATTCACCGTTAACACCCAAAGGCGAGATGGATGCCGCACGGCAAGGCGAAATTCTGCGGACCTGCAATCTGGATGGTTTTGTCTTTCTTTGCAGCCCGCAGGGCCGGGCTTTTCAGACCGCAGGCATCGCTCTGGCCCGGCTTGCAAGCCGAATCCGTACTGATGACAGGTTACGCGAAATTGGCGTTGGAGATTGGTCCGGTCTCTTGCGAAGCGATTTACCGATGCCTGAAGGCAAGGACCCATTTATGGCCCAATATGAGATCGCCCCAAATGGCGAAGGCTTTGCCCGGTTGGAAGAACGGTGCCGCGCTTTTCTGGCTGACCTCACCGGTCCGGCAGTCGTGGTCACCCATGGGATTACCAGCCGGATGTTGCGATCTCTGATTGTCGGGAATGACGCGCTGGCCTTGCCAACGGTACATGGTGGGCAGGGCTGTGTGTATCACCTGAAAAACGGTCAGCAAACCTTGCTGGAATGAGGCTTGCACTGCCCGCATCACTGGGCTAATGAGCCGCTAACGGGTGATTAGCTCAGTTGGTAGAGCGCTTCGTTTACACCGAAGATGTCGGGAGTT
>ERZ1740070.67-NODE-67-length-80492-cov-7.189042_pt1 | contig 80492 bp, 73 predicted proteins | sample MGYA00581734_ERZ1740070 | MGnify/ENA primary metagenome ERZ1740070 (study PRJEB43018, sample SAMN04849744) | marine metagenome | isolation source: floating plastic debris | place: Pacific Ocean | collected 2008-09-01 | study: EMG produced TPA metagenomics assembly... | reverse complement strand
TTGATCGTATGCGGCGCGCTCAGGTTCAGCCCGCGTTCGGCCATCAGTTTCTCGTAGATTCCCTTCGCCCGGCGCTTCACATTCAAGCCGCCGGGCAGGATGCCATCGTTTTCCAGACCCCGGTTGATGCAGTCGTTCATGACGGTCCAAAGCCGGTCTATGCCGATATCCAACTCATTGACTGATCGGCGCGAAAGTTCGTTTGCGCGCTTCATATCAGCGATAGATAACTGAGAGATCGCGGCCATTTCAAGCATCTCAGCCGCCGAATGGAACGGGTATGGGACAGGCGCGCCTTCGTCGCTGTCTTTACCAGCGTTGAGCTCGGCCTCTGTCATGACGAACCCGCCACCGATGGAATAGTAAGTCTCTTGCAGGATCACGTCGCCCTGGGCGTCTGTCGCGCTTAGGATCATTCCGTTGGCATGGCCGGGCAGGTTCGGGCCAAAGTTGAACGTAAGATCGCTGTCCGGATCAAACTGCAATTCAGGGAGCTCTTCCGGCCGGACTGTTTTGGTTTCTTTGATCTGCGCCATCGCGACGTCCGCTTTGGTGGCGTCGTAGGTCTCTGGAAGGAACCCCGCAAGCCCGAGGATCGTCGCGCGGTCGGTCGCATGACCTACGCCGGTAAAGGCAAGCGATCCGTGCAGCGACGCCCTCACGCCCGTCACGTTGAACGGCGCTTTGCGCAAAGTGTCGAGAAACCGCGCGGCAGCCACCATCGGGCCCATCGTGTGTGACGATGACGGGCCGATGCCGACCTTGAACATATCAAAGACAGAAAGAAACATGCCTAAATTGCGCTCCCTTCAGGCGGGTTTGGCAGGGCTGGTTTGGTAAACGGAGTTGGGCCCATGCCTTCTGCCATGATTAAGGCCGCGGTACTGGGACGCGCCTCGACTTGATGTGCGAGGCGTTCCAAGGCCGGCCAATTGGACAAGGAAAACCACGAACGGTCTGATGCGGCAGGATAAATCGCAGGCCAGCGCAGCACCGCTGCCGTGTAGAAGTCACACAAGTTCGGTGTAGTGCCGCCAAAGACGCCACTGCTTTCGCATTCCGTGTTCAACAAAGCGTAGTGGCGTAGTAGGTTCTTCTGGGTACGGATTTGCAACGCTGCCTGCGCGTCTGCGTTTTCGCCAACGATTGTTGATGGGTAGAACAGTGTCCGTAGCTCCGCATGGACGGTGTTCGACAAAAAGAACAGCCAGCTTAGGAACCGCGCGCGATCTGGAGCCTCAAGGGATGGTGACAAGTGTACAGCGTCTCGGTGTGTGTCGGCAAGCCAAAGCGCAATGGCAGCGGTTTCGAAAACGGGTCCGTGCGGCGTTTCCAACGCGGGGATACGTCCCACTGGGTTCAGGGCCATGTAAGCATCACTGCGTTGCGCGCGCACGTTTCGGTCGACCAGTTTTGTCTGGTACGGCACGCCCAACTCTTCGAGCACAAGCCGGATGACGAGCGACGCATTGTCGGGCGCGTAATGAAGTACGTAATCTGCCATATCCCGCTATCTAGCGCGCGCCCGAGCGGATGTAACAAGCGAAAGCGGCGTCTGTGCCGAAAAAAGCGGTTTTCTTAACCTGACATTCACCGGCGTCGGCAAAGCTGGGTACAGTTCTGCTGCTTTGGGGTTACCATGACCGATTATCGCAACACACTGGCATGGATTGGCGTCGCTTTGGCGATCCTGCTTTGGGCTTTTGCACCGAAACTGGCATGGGCCAACACTGTCTACGTGCCGCTTCCGCCGAAGATTGAAACAACCATTCTGCCGCTTCCGTCACCGTCGTCTGACGGCGCAGATACGGTTCACGAGGGTTAGACCCAACTGCGCTGTCTAATAGCTAAGCGCCACACGTCTTCGAAGTTGGCATGACAGTTCAAAATGCGCGCCGCGCCATGCGAATTCACACTCGCACCTTGGGTGTGCTGCCCGTATAAGGCGGTTACATCTGCCAGAGGAGCGCGCCATGAGCGGAGACCTATCGCCCATCGACAAAGCCAAATACGCCGCGGCTAAGCGTGCGGCGGACCTTGTGCAAGACGGTATGCGCGTAGGTTTAGGCACCGGGTCGACCGCAGCTTGGTTGGTGCGTCACCTCGGCGACAGGGTGCGCGAACAAGGCTTGCGCATTCAAGGTGTGCCGACGTCATCGCGGACCGCGCAATTGGCGAAAGAGGTAGGTATTGAAGTGATCACCCTCGACGAGGCCAAAACGCTCAACATCACGATTGATGGCGCGGACGAATTTGACGGCAATCTGAACCTGATCAAAGGCGGTGGCGGCGCGCTTTTGCAGGAAAAAATCGTCGCGGCCGCAAGCGAAGAAGTCGTGATCATCGCGGATGCCGCCAAAGAGGTTGGCACCCTGGGCGCATTTCCCCTTCCCATCGAAGTGATCCCGTTCGGCTGGACGACAACCCAAATGCTGGTTGAGGAACTGCTTGTATCCTCCGACGTGATGGGTCGCAAAATCACGTTGCGCATGAATGCCGACAAACCGTTCAAGACGGATGAGGGCAATCATATCCTTGATCTGCACCTCAGCCGCATCGGCAACGCGCGACAATTGTCGATGGCGCTCAATCAGATGCCGGGTGTTGTGGAAAACGGCCTGTTCATTGACCTGTGCGATAAGGTGATCATCGGCTACGGCGATGGCCGGGTAGAAACCCGCGACATCAATGAAGGCACGGTTAGCGAAGATCAGGTCAACCTGCTGGAAGGCGAAAACCTGTTTTCAGATATCTGACGTGCGCCCTTTGAAGGCGCTTCTCGAAATACACGCGGTAAAAACCGTCTTCATGCCGTCTTTCCGCCTCGCGGTAACCCATGCGCGGGTAGAGCGATAGGTTTTCGGTCATTTCCTCATTTGTGTAGAGCACGATGGCTGGAAGGCGGGCCGCCACTGCCGCACGTTCGCAGAACCGGATCAACGCGCTGCCGACACCCCGGCCTGCATGGTCGGAATGGACGGCGACATTCTCAAGAAACATTGCGTCATCCTGTTCAAAAAACACGATAAAACCGGCCAAACGCGCATCGATTTCCGCAACCCAAACCTTCTGGTCTGCGATATCCTGGTGGAAATCCGCCACCATGGGCGCTGGCTCCCGACCAATTGCTTGGACGTACTGAGCATATGCGGCCCGCGCGCACAAACGAATGGCTTCAGCATCTTCAGCATGTGCGGGTCTGATTTCGACGGGTAATCGCGGTTGCTGCATCAATGCTGCGTTAACCCGTGAAGCGCATGTGTGCCTTGCAAAGCGGGGCGGCGCAGGGCCAACAAACGCTTGGCTTCAGCATCCTGACCCAGCTTCAAAAGTGCGCCCAAGAGAGAGAATTCCAGCAAGTCGCGCTGGGCGCGGCTGCCGCCAAGCCGGGCATGATCACCCATCGCACTGACCAAAAGGGATGCGCCTTCCGCCCAGTTTTGTACCGCCAACGCGCGATAGGCATCCGCGACTGGCACAACCAAATCCCCGGTCACAGGGTTCGGGGCGTCGATAAATGCCATAAGCGCATCGCCATCCCCGGCCATGGCGTGGGCCAGCGCAGCATGGATGTCGATGAAACCAATCGACGACTTCGGAAAGAACTGTTTGGCATAGGCGCTGATCTGCAGCCACCGCTCCTTGGGCACCGGCAGCCCGGCCAATTCTGCCCGGTAGAGCAGGGATGCCCCATCCGTTAGCACGTTGATTGGCAATGACTGGGTGACACCCGGTTGGATATCCGCGTCATAGCGCTGCCACATCGTTTCATCGTCACCCTGTTCAAGTGACCAAAGGGCAGCATGCCATGACAAATGGCCGTGCAGATAACCTGCGCGGTCATAGGGCGCCAACCAATCTGTCAGATACGAAATGCCCAACTCTGTATCGCCGGTTTCGTAAAAGATGTGGCTGCGCACATGCGCGCCGTTGGCGTTGCGCGGGTTCAATGCCAGTGATCGATCGATATAGTCGGACGCCAAATCCTGATTGCCATTCTCGCATAAGGCAAAGGCGTATTGGCTCAGGCACCACCAATCCTCGCCGTAATGCGGTAGTAAGGCAGAGGTATAGGCCAAAATTTCGGCCTCGCGCCCCGGTTTGCCGGAAAACCCGATCAGACCAAACACCGATGAACAGGTCTGCGCGACCAAGGCGTCACGCGGATGGTCCGCCACATGAGTGCGAATGGCCGCGTAGGCCTCAGCCGATTTTCCCTGCACCAGCAGGTCCATTGCGTTGAGATGGCTTGCCTCTCGGTCCGTGCGCGCGCCTTTGGCCAAACGCGCCGCTACCATCGCGTCTTTTGCAGCTGCCATCTTGCCCTCATACTGCAGCCCACGCGCCAAACCAACATGTGCCAACACAAAATCGGGATCGGCATCCACCGCTTTCTGAAATCGATCCGCGATACCAGCGTCGCCGGCCAACAACAGATCAAGAGCTGCAATATAGTGATCGCGCGCTGCATCCGACGAGGTGGAAAGGGTGTTGTCGTAACGGTCTCGTCTCATGCGATGGCTCCTATGCTAGCGCGAGCCTATCGACAGGAGGGGTCTTTGCCAACGCACGGGCCTCATTTCCCGCGATGCGCTTCTGGCCTTCTGCGCGTCACTGTGAAATACCGACCGCGCATTTTAAAGGAACGGCCCCATGAGCGAGTTTGACTATGATCTCTTTGTCATCGGGGGAGGCTCGGGTGGCGTCCGCGCCGCACGCGTGGCCGCAGGCGAGGCTGGAGCGAAAGTCGCGCTTGCAGAAGAAGATCGTTACGGCGGAACCTGCGTGATCCGGGGCTGCGTTCCGAAAAAGCTTATGGTCTTTGCCAGTGGGTATGGCGCCTTGGCCGGAGAGGCCGCCAGCTATGGTTGGGATATGTCGGCTGGTGCGTTTGACTGGCAGGCGTTTTCGGGACGTTTGAACAGCGAACTCGACCGGCTCGAAGGGGTGTATCGCAAGCTTTTGTCGAACTCGGGCGTGAAAATGTACGATGCGCGCGCGCGGTTGACGGATGCGCACACCGTAGCGCTTTCGACGGGGGAAACCGTCACCGCTAAGCACATCCTTGTGGCGACCGGCGGACGCCCGGTGCGCCCAGACATGCCAAATGCGCATCTTGGCATCGTGTCGGATGACATCTTTCATCTACCAGAGTTGCCCAAGTCGATCCTGATTGTGGGTGGGGGTTATATTGCCTGCGAATTCGCCTGCGTGTTCAATGGGTTGGGTGTCGAGGTCACGCAGTATTATCGCGGCGCGCAAGTGTTGCGCGGCTTTGATGAAGAGGCGCGCGGCCTGATCGCCGAATCCATGCGCGAGAAGGGCATCAACCTGTTCACAGGGACAAACATTGTCGAAATGCACCGCGCTGTGGATGTCGATGATGACCTGATGGCGGGTCCTGCAGAGGATGTGCAATTCGGCGGGCTGACCTCTGACACGGATGGCAAAGGCCCGGTGCGCGTCAAAGCAACCAACGGGAGCATTCAGGATTTTGACCTGGTTTTGTTCGCGACAGGTCGAACACCCAATACATCGGATATGGGCTTGGAAGAGGTGGGCCTTTCTTTGGGCCGGTCTGGTCAGATCGAAGTCGATGAATATAGCCAGACGGGTGTTCCGTCGGTCTATGCCATCGGCGACGTGACAAATCGTGTGAACCTGACACCCGTGGCGATCCGTGAAGGCATGGCGTTTGTCGAAACGGTTTTTCATGGGAACCCGACGCCAGTCGACCACGATCTAATCCCATCTGCCGTGTTCACTCAGCCCGAGTTTGGCACGGTTGGTCTGAGCGAAGAAGACGCGCGCGACATCGAACCCGTTGAAATCTATTGCACCTCTTTCCGTCCGATGCAGACGGCTTTTGCGGAAAAACCCGACCGGGTGTTGATGAAACTGGTGGTCAGCGTCGCAACCCGTAAAGTTTTGGGCTGCCATATTGTTGCGCCCAATGCAGGTGAGATCATCCAACTTGCCGGTGTGGCGGTGAAGATGGGGGCCACGAAAGAAGATTTTGATCGCACCGTTGCGGTGCATCCGACGATGTCTGAAGAAATTGTGACCATGCGCAAACCGATGCGAACGGCTTGAATTCCTGACGACTGCGCACAGTTTAGGTGCATACACAAACGACCTAGAGTTCCGAGAGGGGAAAAGACCAGATGGCAGGCAACAGTGGCGGCCCATGGGGTGGTGGCGGTGGCGGTGGCAACCGCGGAGACGATCGCCCACGGGGTGGCAACAATGGCGGGCGACGTCCAGGAGATGACGGCCAACCGCAGATTCCTGAAATTGACGAATTGATGAAAAAGGGCCAGGAGCGCCTGCGCGTCCTCATGGGCGGTCGCGGCGGCAATGGCGGCTTGAACGGCTCTGGCGGTGATGGCGGCGGCGGTTTCAAACCGACGCGCGGCATGATCGGTCTTGGCCTTGTCGGTGCGCTTGTCCTTTGGGGCATGGCGAGCTTTTACACAGTGCGCCCTGAAGAGCAGTCGGTCGAGCTGTTTCTTGGCGAATACTCTGCCACCGGAAACCCGGGCCTGAACTTTGCGCCTTGGCCGCTGGTCACCGCAGAGGTTATCCCCGTGACGCGCGAACAGACCGAAGATATTGGCGTCGGCGGTCGCGGGTCCGACGCGGGCTTGATGTTGACCGGTGACGAAAACATCGTCGACATCGACTTCCAGGTTGTCTGGAACATCAACGACCCAGCAAAGTTCTTATTTAACCTGCGTGACGCACGCGCCACCATTCGCGCGGTGAGCGAATCCGCGATGCGCGAGATTATTGCCCAGTCTGATCTGGCGCCAATCCTCAACCGGGACCGTGGTGCGATCGCATCGCGTTTGCAGGACCTGATTCAGTTGACCTTGGACAGCTACGACTCCGGCGTGACGATCATTCGTGTGAACTTTGACAAAGCCGACCCGCCAGAGCCCGTTATCGCGGCTTTCCGGGATGTTCAGGCGGCCGAACAGGAACGTGACCGTTTGCAAAACGTTGCTGACGCATATGCCAACCGGGTTCTTGCTGAGGCGCGTGGTGAAGCAGCGCAGGTTCTTGAGCAAGCCGAAGGTTACCGTGCACGTGTCGTGAACGAAGCTGAAGGTGAAGCGAGCCGCTTCCTTGCTGTTCTTGGCGAATACGAACTTGCACCGGAAGTGACGCGTAAGCGCTTGTACCTCGAAACGATGGAAGAGGTTTTGGGCCGCGTCGACAAGATCATCCTAGACGAAAACTCTGAGGGCGGAGGAGCGAATGGCGTTGTGCCATACCTGCCGCTGAATGAACTGCGTCGTCCTGCGACCGGAGGAACCAACTGATGAAAAAGACAACGTATCTTTTGCCCGTCGCGGTTCTGATTGTCGCTGGGCTTCTGTCTTCGATCTTTATCGTGGACGAACGTGAAAAAGCGCTCGTCCTGCAGTTTGGTCGTGTCGTGTCGGTGAAAGAAGACCCAGGCTTGGCGTTCAAAATTCCGCTCATCCAAGAGGTTGTGCGCTATGACGACCGCATTCTCAGCCGCGACATCGACCCGCTTGAAATCACGCCGCTGGACGATCGCCGTCTCGTGATCGACGCATTTGCGCGCTACCGGATCACGGATGTGGAACAGTTCCGCCAAGCCGTTGGTGTGGGAGGTATCCCCGCTGCCGAAACGCGTCTTGACTCGATCCTGCGCGCAGAAACGCGGGAGGTTCTCGGTGCGGTGTCGTCGAATGACATCCTAAGCTCAGACCGTGCTGCTTTGATGCTTCGAATTCGCAACGGCGCGATCCAAGAGGCGCGCGCGTTGGGTTTGGAAGTGATCGACGTGCGTTTGAAGCGCACCGACCTGCCGGCAGAAAACCTTGATGCGACGTTCGAGCGGATGCGTGCAGAGCGTGAGCGGGAAGCGACAGATGAAAGAGCACGTGGTGCGGAAGCGGCGCAGCGTGTTCGTGCGCAGGCCGACCGGACAGTGGTTGAGCTCGTGTCGGATGCAAACCGCGAAGCAGAGATCATTCGTGGTCAGGCAGACGCGCGTCGGAACAACATCTTTGCGACCGCCTTTAGCCAAGACGCAGAGTTCTTTGAATTCTACCGGTCTTTGACAGCGTACCAGCGGTCTCTGCAGGGCGAGAATTCGACCTTTGTGATGGCACCTGACAGTGAGTTCTTCAACTATCTGAAGTCAGCAGATGGTGCGGGCGGCGGTATCTCGTCGGAAGACGCGGCGCGCATTGCGTTGCCTCGAGCCGAGACTGCACCTGTAGCAGAAACCCCTGCTTCGGACGGCGATGCTGAAACAGGCGCAGGGGCCGGGAATTGATCGAGACGATCCTCCTTGGCATCGCAATGGTGCTGATTATTGAGGGGCTGGCCTATGCGCTGGCCCCTTCGCTTATTGAGCAACTGCTTGAGGCCATGCGTCAGATGCCGCTGGACATGCGTCGATTAATTGGCGTGACGGCCATCGCGGCGGGGGTTGCAATGATGTGGATGATTAACGCCATGTGAGGCGCGAAACCCTGAAATCCAATGTCACTTTCAACTCACAAGCCCTTGAGCGTCGGTTTTCCTGTTTGCGTGTTGCGACCGCGCACCTACATTAAGCCCATGCAAGGCAGGTGATGGGCAACGCCCGACACCCAAAAAACGAAGGAGTTTTCCCTTGACCTCACAGGCAATTTCATTGGATCGGGAGCGCGCCACGCCGTTACGGCTGTTCTGGCTCACCACGCTCTCGATGTTCCTCATTCTGGCACAATCGCTGTCCAGCCAAGCGCGTGAAAGCTTCGCGGACCTCGCGGAACAAATCAGCCCATCGGTGGTGAACATCACCACATCGACGACGGTTGCCGGTCGCACTGGCCCACAAGGGATCGTCCCCGAAGGTTCCCCGTTTGAAGATTTCTTCCGCGAATTCCAGGATCGCGGCGGACAAGGGGATCGCCCACGTCGGTCGTCTGCGCTCGGCTCTGGCTTTGTGATTTCCGAAGACGGCTATGTTGTGACCAACAACCACGTTATCGAAGGTGCAGACGAGATTCTGATCGAATTCTTCGAAGGGTTTGAACTGCCTGCGGAAATCGTGGGTACGGACCCCAACACCGACATTGCGCTTCTCAAAGTGGAAAGCGATGAGCCGCTGCAATTCGTCAGCTTTGGCGACAGCGACACCGCCCGCGTGGGCGATTGGGTGATGGCCATGGGCAACCCGCTGGGGCAGGGCTTTTCAGTATCCTCTGGCATCGTGTCGGCCCGCAATCGTGCACTCAGCGGCACTTACGATGACTACATCCAGACCGACGCTGCGATCAACCGCGGCAACTCTGGTGGCCCGCTCTTTAACATGGACGGTGACGTGATCGGTGTGAACACAGCGATACTGTCGCCCAACGGCGGTTCGATTGGCATCGGCTTCTCAATGGCATCGAACGTTGTAACCCGTGTGGTCGACCAATTGCAGGAATTCGGCGAAACCCGCCGCGGTTGGCTCGGTGTCCGCATTCAGGATGTCACCGATGACGTCGCCGATGCGCTTGGTCTGACCGAAGCAAAAGGCGCGCTGGTCTCTGATGTGCCAGAAGGCCCTGCCATGGACGCAGGGATGGAAGCGGGTGACGTGATCATCAGCTTTGATGGGCGCGATGTGGAAGACACCCGTGGCCTTGTCCGTCAGGTCGGCAACACCGATGTGGGCAAAGCTGTCCGCGTCGTCGTCAACCGCGAAGGTGCAACACAGACGCTTCTTGTGACCTTGGGGCGTCGTGAAGAAGCCGAAGCCGCCGTGCCTGCTTCGCAACCGGTCGAGGAAGAACCGCCCGCGGCAATGGACCTGATGGGACTGACCCTAAGCCCACTCTCGGCGGAAATCCGGGAGCAGTTGGAGCTGCCTGACTCAGCCCGTGGCCTTGCGGTGATGGATGTCGACGAAACGTCCGAAGCGTTCGAAAAAGGTCTGCGCGCTGGTGACGTGATCACCGAAGCTGGCCAAACACAAGTCATCACAATTGCAGACTTGCAAGAACGGATCGAAGAGGCCTCGGAAGCTGGACGCAAATCCATTCTTCTTTTGGTTCGCCGCGACGGTGATCCACGCTTTGTCGCCCTGTCGATCGCATCTGACGAATAACTGGCCAAGTTCATGACCAAAGCAAAGGGGCGCTCAACCGAGCGCCCTTTTACTATTCCTCAGTTTCAGTCCGCACACCATCGACAATGCGCGCGACAACACGCTTTTGAGTGTAATGCACGACGTCGTTTTTAGATGACGTCCCAATCGCCCAAAACCGCAGGTCCTCGGAGCCGCGGTTTTCAATGTGGTGCCCAACAGCACGGCCCCTGGGAAACGCAATAGAGGTGCCAGGGCCGACCTCGCACGCGACATCGCCTTCAATCAGCGTGCCAGTCCCGCTGAGGATGTAGACGAATTCATCCTCTTCCTCATGCCAATGCGTCTCTGACGATTGCGATCCGGGCGGCAGCGTCTCAAGGTTCACGCCAAATTGCGTCAGTCCGCCCCCTGCAGCCAGTTTCAGGCATTCGTATGCTCCCAGTGGATCATTGTCGTCGGGGTCTGCCGCCCGACGTGGGACGGCGGAGGGATCGATAATCGGCATGTCGCGGCTCCGAACGGCTGGTCTTTCCAGAAATCCAGCTTACGCAGCCGCATTCATGCGTCCAGAGGGCTGTTACGCTTTCGCGTATCCCAAGCCCTGAAGCGCGGTTTTGATTTCATCCAAGATCGCCGGGTCATCGATGGTTGCTGGCATTTTGAACTCATCATTGTCGGCAATTTTGACCATCGTTGCGCGCAAAATCTTGCCGGACCGGGTCTTGGGCAACCGGTCTACAACGGTGCAAAGCTTGAAGGCAGCAACCGGTCCGATTTTCTCACGCACCAGTTTCACGCATTCCGAGGTGATGTCGTCGTGAGGGCGGTTCACGCCGGTGGTCAGGCAGACAAAACCCATGGGCAATTGGCCCTTCAACTGATCGGTCACACCAATCACCGCGCATTCGGCCACATCCGGATGGGAGGCCAGCACCTCTTCCATACCGCCTGTAGACAGACGGTGGCCCGCCACATTGATCACGTCATCCGTGCGCGCCATGATGTAAAGGTACCCGTCTTCGTCCACCATGCCTGCATCGCCCGTCTCGTAATAACCGGGGAAGGTGGTGAGGTAGGATTTACGATACCGGTCTTCGGCGTTCCAGAGCGTCGGCAACGTGCCGGGTGGAAGCGGTAGTTTCACAGCAATGGCGCCCAACTCGTTTGGCCCCATTGGGTTTCCGCCTTCGTCAAGGATTTGCACGTCATAGCCCGGCATCGGCACAGCGGGCGATCCCATCTTGACGGGCAGGGCTTCAATCCCTGCTGGGTTTCCTGCGATGGTCCAGCCTGTTTCGGTCTGCCACCAATGGTCGTAGATCGGTTTGCCGGTGACGGTCTGCGCCCACTCAATCGTGTCGGGATCGGCGCGTTCTCCCGCAAGGTAAATGCCGCGCAGGCCCGAAATGTCATAGTTCTTGACGAAAGCGCCTTTGGGGTCTTCACGCTTCACCGCCCGGAACGCGGTGGGTGCTGTGAAAAAGCAGCGTACATTGTGATCCGCGATCACACGCCAGAAGGTGCCCGCGTCGGGTGTGCCAACCGGCTTGCCTTCGAAAACGATAGTGGTGTTGCCATGGATCAGGGGCGCGTAGCAGATATAGCTGTGGCCCACGACCCAGCCCACATCTGACGCCGCCCAGAACACGTCGCCCGGATCGACGTTGTAGATGTTCTTCATCGTCCAGTTCATCGCAACCAGATGACCGCCGGTTGGGCGCACGACACCTTTGGGCTGTCCTGTGGTACCTGAAGTGTAAAGGATGTAGGCCGGATGATTGCCTTCAACCGGTACACATTCGGCAGGTTCCACTCCGTACTGGAAGCCGTGCCAGTCAAAATCACGTCCGTCTTCGAGATGCGCAACTTCTTGTTCGCGTTGGAAGATCACGGTGAAGTCAGGCTTGTGCTCAGCCAGGTCAATCGCGCCATCCAGCAGCGGTTTGTAATGCACCACGCGGCCTGGCTCTAGACCGCAGGATGCGGCGATGATCGCTTTGGGCTGAGCATCGTCAATACGAACGGCCAGTTCGTTGGCGGCAAATCCGCCAAACACAACCGAATGGATCGCGCCAAGCCGCGAGCAGGCCAACATCGCCTCAAGCGCTTCCGGCACCATGGGCATATAGATAATGACCCGATCCCCTTTCTCGATGCCCTTGGCTCGAAGAGCGCCTGCAAGCCGGGCCACGCGGTTGCGCAGGTCGGAATAGGTGATCTTGTGCAGAGTGCCGGTGATCGGGCTGTCATGGATGATGGCCACTTGGCCGCCGCGACCCGCTTCGACATGGCGATCCACGGCGTTCCAGCAGGTGTTGGTCAGGCCATCGGCAAACCATTCGTAAAGCTTGTCATCTGCGCCCGTCAGGGCTTTGGTTGGCTTGCGGTCCCAGTCAATCGCTTCGGCAGCCTGCATCCAGAAGCCTTCGGGGTCGGATTTCCAACCCTCGTATACCTCTTTGTAACCCATCCCGAACTCCTCCGTATTAAGTCGCTCACGGGCGTACGGCGCAGAGGGCGTTGCGGCAAGACTCCTGGGCCAGCGCGCGGCAGAAGGCCGCAAAAACTTTGCAGATTTCGCAAGGGGTGCTTGCAAACTTTTGCAAAGCCATCTTGGTTATGCAATTTCGCGCTGACGGCCACTTGCTTTTGCAAATTTGCAAACCCGTCTCTGCAAACCCGCCCGATGGGTTGAGTCGCACTGTCTTCTCTGGTTCAAAAATATCCCGGGGGAGCGTCAAAGACGCGGGGGCAGCGCCCCCAGTTGCGATGCCGCTATAACTGGTCTCGTGGTGTGGCAAGCAGGCCTAGCCCTCGCGCCGCTTGCATCGACAAAAGCCCGCTCGGCAGGCCTTTGTCCGTCTGGTAGCGCCGTATGGCCAGACGTGTTGGCCCATCCAAAGCGCCGGTGATTTGACCCCGGTAAAGCCCGCGCGCATCAAGGGCGCGTTGCAGTGAGGCGATAAAGCTGGGCGTGAGAACGCCGGGGCATGGGGTTTCAAAGGTCAGCTCTTGCCGTTCTTTGACGATTTCCTGAAAAGTCTCGGTCTGAAACCGGGCGGGTGCCAGAACCGTGCCATCCGCCGCAATCTGCGCTGGGCTCACTTCGATCTGGCGCGTCACCGTCTGGATTTCTGCGGGTGAGATATCGCGGACCCAGCAACTGTCCGGGTTGACGCCGGGTGGTGGCGGAACTTGGGCGGAGACAAAATCGGGAACTGTGGTCGCAGGCTCGGGATCAATCGCGTCGCCGTTGGTGCCGCACCCTGCCACAAAGCTGGCAAGTGTAATGGCCCATACGGCCCGGATCGCTGTCTGGGAACCGGTCACGGCTTAGCTGCGCCTGTTTTGCCTGCTTCTCGTTGCGGGCAGCTTAGCCTGTTTGTGAATTTGACGAAAGCGCCTCTGCCTCGGGCGGGTTGGCTGTCGCCAAAAGCTGGTCGAGCATTGGGGAGATGTCTTCAATCACCTCTGAAACAACATGGATTACGTCCCCATGGTTCTGGATGCGCCCGGTCACCCGCAACATACGCCCAGCGATCACGGCGCGGCGGAACCGTTCATACAGTTTGCGCCAGACAATGATGTTCACAACGCCTGTTTCATCTTCAAGCGTGAGAAAGATCACCCCTTTCGCTGTTCCAGGCCGCTGGCGCAGGATCACCAACCCGGCCACTGTCACCCGCGCACCATCTGGCGGCAGTTTGAGCTGTGAGGCCATCAGACAAGACGGCGGACGAGGCCAGTCCGGCCCATCATCATATGCGTTGGCGTAAACATTCTGCATGAGAACAAAAGTAGAACATTTATCAAATCTGGCAAGAGAAAGGTTTCCGCAAAATTCGGATCGCTTCGGAACGCTTAATCCCGCTTTAAGGACATTAAGCACGCCCCGGTGGCAGTGTGAGGTCAAGCAAACACACACCCAAGAGGACATCATGGCTTACTTAGACACAAACAAAGCAGTTGGCACCGCAGAAATTACATCAGGTTTTTACCGCTTGGTAAAATCCGTGGTCATGCGTTTGACGCGCAGAATGGACACACCGTCAAAATCGCCCAAAGAGATCCTTGCCGCACAACACCGCGCCGAGGCGCACCGCCGCGCGGTGGACAACCTGCTTCGTTAATCGTCGCGAAACCCGTTGGCCTGCAACGCGCTGACAACGGTATCGCGATAAAATGTTGTGACAGGGTCGGGACCAAATCAACGTCGCCAAGCTCGTATCCGGCATCTTATTTAGGAAACACTCTGCCATGTGCGCCGACCTTTGGCCACTTTCTGAATGCTACCTTCGCGCCTAAATCCTGATCGCTGCAAACGCTACGGCTTCAGGTATTCAAAGCCCCCAAAGCGTGTGCGATTCCACGGAACGCAAATGTATCTGCAAAGGGTTTCACGGGTTCTTTGCAAAACATTTGAGAAACGCCGTTTTTCGATGCTGGAATGGCATTTCGGGACTGGCGGTGCGCGATGTGCGGGACTACCTATGTCGCTGACCAAAAGACGGAGAACGGTGGCATGGCCAAGATCACGTATATTGAGCATGGTGGCAAAGAACACGTGGTAGACGTAGCAAATGGATTGACCGTTATGGAAGGCGCGCGGGATAACAACATCCCCGGGATCGAGGCGGATTGCGGCGGCGCGTGTGCTTGCTCGACTTGCCACGTTTACGTGCACCCCGATTGGGTGAGCAAGCTTCCAGTCAAAGAAGACATGGAAGAAGACATGCTCGACTTTGCCTATGAGCCCGACCCGGAACGGTCGCGTCTGACCTGTCAGTTGAAAGTCACGGACGACTTGGACGGCCTTGTCGTTCAAATGCCCGAACAGCAGATCTGATGCTTGCAAAGGCACCGCGACGTCCGGTTCGTATGTGGCGGGGTTTTGCATGCGCTGTCTTCGGGGCTGCGGTCTTAGTGGCGGCGACGCAGGTGGCGGCCCAGGACGTTGTGTCTGCGACCTATGAGGGTCCGACAAACCGTTATGCGCACGCGGTGCTTGGAGATGATATCGAATACACCACGCTTGTTGTTCGGCTAAGCAACGGTTCGCAAACCTCTGCCACGTGGCCTGAAGGGATGGTGTTCGAAGACATTGCACCGCGTGTGGCCGACCTTGATGGCGATGGGCGCGGCGAAATTATCACCATTGAAGCCTCGGACACCGAAGGAGCGCGGCTTGGCATCTGGGGTGTGCGCGACGGGCGTCTTGTTCCGCTGGCGGCCACGCCGCATATCGGAACGCGGTTTCGCTGGCTCGCCCCCGTCGCGTGGGAAGATCTGGATGGTGACGGCGTGATCGAGCTTGCCTATGTCGACCGGCCACATCTGGCGAAAACCCTGCGGGTCTGGCGGTACGAGCCGGTGAACGATGGTGAAGTGCGTTTGACCGAAGTGGCCACGATGCCGGGTGTCACCAACCACCGGATCGGATGGGATTACATCGCTGGCGGCACGCGGAACTGCGGGCAGGGGCCAGAAATGGTTCTGGCCGATGCCACCTGGTCGCGTGTGGTTTCTGTGACCTTTGATGGCACCGGATTAACACGCACGAACATTGGACCTTACAGCGCAGCTGCTTTGGAAGGCGCGCTTGGCTGCTAGCCCAATTGGTTTGTCTCCAGTTGAAACGCGTTTAGCTGTCCAGCGCCAACCGCGTTTCGACGCGTCCTATCTGTATGGTGCAAGTGCCTGTGAGAACGACAAAAGCTGCTTTTTGTTGGTGTCCCACAGGTGAAGCCGCGCCGTTTGCAGGCTTTCGCGAATGGTCATTCGATTGCTGATGGCCAGTTCACTGTGGTCCTTGAGCACTTCGGTCAGTCTATAGAACGGAATTCGGCTTTGCAGATGGTGAACGTGGTGGATGCCGATATTCCCGCTGGCCCATTGCAGGATGCGCGGCAGGACGTAATGCGAGCTTCCGTGCAGGGCGGCTTCGTGCAGTTGCCAGTCGTCTTCCCCTTCCCAATGGGTGTCCTCGAACTGGTGCTGCACGTAAAAGAGCCACATACCGGCGGTTGCGGCCAGCAGTGTGGTCGGCAGAAAGATCAGCAGGATGGGCATGATGCCGCCAAAGTACAGGATTACGCCAAGGGCGGCGAGGATACCGGCGTTTGTGGTCATGGCGCTGAACCAGTATTTGGCCTTGTCCGGGAAACAGACCGGCACCCGGTTTTCGAGCAGGAACAGATAACCCGGCCCCAGTCCGAACAGAACAATCGGATTGCGGTACAGCCGGTACATCAACCGACCCCGCGGTGTCAGGTCACGGTATTCGTCGACGGTCAGTGTGTGAATATCGCCAATCCCGCGGCGGTGCAGATTGCCAGTTGCGCCGTGATGGATGGCATGTGACTGCCGCCAGACATCGTAAGGGGTAAGGGTCAGCACCCCCAGAATTCGGCCCAGCCAGTCACTGACCGTTCGGCTTGAAAAGAAAGACCCGTGTCCACAGTCATGCTGGATGATGAAAAGGCGCAGCAGAAAGGCGCCATTGATCAGTGCGATGGCGAATGTGAGCCAGTAGCTGATGCTCAGCGACCACCAGGCCAAGGCCCACAAAACAACAAATGGGCCGATAGTGATGCCCACCTCAAACCAGCTGCGGAGGTTGTTGGGTTGGCGGTAGTTGGAAAGAATTCTTACCCAGTCTTGCGCGGAAAGGGAGCCTGAGGGCGACGGCGACGCGCCAGATGTGTTGGTCATATGCCTGCTTCTTATCGTTGTCGGCTCTTTGCATAAGCGAATAATCGCCTGCGCGATACGCTACAAAAGCCAGTGCGGCAAAATAGTCTGCGAAGGGTTAACGGAAGTGCCGTCGATATCCCTTACCCGTGAAAAAGCCGGGCACGCTGAGCGGCCCGGCTAAAAGGTTTTTATCGTGTGACCTCAGTGCAGAGTGTCAGGCGTCTTCGAGTTGCGCCATAACCTCATCGGATGCTTCGAAATTCGTTGTGACACGCTGGACATCGTCGTCGTCTTCAAGCGCATCCACCAAACGCATCAGTGACTGCATCCCGTCGAGATCAAGTTCGGTGGTTGTGGTCGGTTTCCACACAAGCTTGGTGGATTCAGACTCGCCCAAATCAGTTTCAAGCGCGTTCAATACGTCGTTCAAATCGGTGTCGGCGCACCAGATGATGTGGCCGTCTTCGCTCGATTCGACGTCTTCAGCGCCTGCTTCAATCGCCGCCATCATGACCGTGTCCGCATCACCTACCTCTGCCGGGTAAGCGACTTCGCCCTTGCGTTCGAACATGAAACCGACTGAGCCGGTTTCGCCCAGGTTGCCGCCGTTCTTGGTGAAGGTCGAGCGCACGGTCGATGCTGTGCGGTTGCGATTGTCGGTCATGGCCTCGACAATCACGGCAACCCCATTTGGCCCGTAACCTTCGTACCGGATTTCTTCGTAATCGTCGCCTTCACCGCCCGAGGCTTTCTTGATGGCGCGTTCGATATTGTCCTTCGGCATCGACTGACCGCGCGCTTCTTTTACGGCAAGCCGCAAGCGTGGGTTCTTGTCGGGGTCGGGGTCACCCATTTTTGCGGCGACGGTGATTTCTTTCGACAGTTTCGAGAACAGTTTCGCGCGCAGTTTGTCCTGGCGTCCTTTGCGGTGCTGGATGTTTGCCCATTTGGAATGGCCGGCCATGGCGCCTCTCCCTCGTGTGTCGTCAGGTGTCGTGATTTTGCGGGTGTTTAGCGCAGAAGCCTATGCAGGAACAAGTGGCGCGTTTTGGATGTTTTCGGTCGGCGCGCGTGGCATTATGAGGGACGGATGAAACGATTTCTGATCCTGCAATTGCGCCCCGAAGCGGATGCCAGCGATGGTGAATACAACGCCTTTCTTGCCAAAGGCGGTTTGACTGAAGCTGAGGTGCATCGCGTGTGTCTTGACCGCGACCCTTTGCCGGACGGATTGCAGCTCTCGGACTACGCTGGGGTGATTGTGGGCGGCGGACCGGGCTGCGTGTCGGATGACCCGGCCTCAAAAGACCCGGTCGAGGCGAAGATTGAGGCAGAGATCCTGTCGCTGATGCCCGAGATCACCGCAAAAGATGTGCCCTTTATGGGGTCTTGTTACGGGATTGGTATTCTCGGCCACCACTTGGGCGCTGAGGTGTCCAAACGCCGGTATGGCGAACCTGTTGGCCCCGTGACATGTTCGGTTGTGTCGGATGATGACCCGCTTTTGGCCGGTGTGCCAAGCCGGTTCGATGCATTCGTCGGCCACAAGGAGGCTGTGCAGGAGTTGCCAGCGGGGTGCGTGCATTTGCTGGCATCGGACCCATGCCCTTATCAGATGATCCGGTATGGACAGAACGTGTATGCCACGCAGTTTCATCCCGAAGCGGACGGCGATGTGTTTGAGGCGCGCATCAACATCTACAAGCATCGCGGGTATTTTGCGCCAGAGGCTGCTGACGACCTGATCGCCGCGTGCCAATCCGCCGATGTGACGGTTCCGGTGGAAATTTTGCGCCGGTTTGTAGAACGCTATCGCACCACTTGAGCAGGCATCGTGTTTGGGAGCAATCGCAAGATGCGTCAAAGCATCTTGCCGCCCGTTCAGAGTGGCCAGATAAAGGGAATAAGGGCAGAGGCGAGCATCCCGACCGTCAGGTTCAACGGCACGCCGACCTTCAGGAAATCAGAGAACGCGTAACCCCCGGGGCCATAGACCAGCGTGTTGGTCTGGTAGCCAATCGGCGTTGCAAACGCGCATGACGCGGCAACCATCACAGCCACCACCAATGGGCGTGGATCAAATCCCATCGCTTGGGCCAAGCCGATAGCGATGGGGGTCACAACCACGGCCACGGCATTGTTGCTGACCAGTTCGGTCAGCACGCTGGTCAGAAGGTAGATCGACCAGACAAGGGCCCAGGGCGGCAGGTTCATGAGGTAAGGTGCCAGCGTTTCCACGATCAAAGAAACCGCGCCGGATGCCTCCAAGGCTGCGCCGATGGCGAGCATGGCAAAGATCAGGGCCAGAAGTTGGCCTTCGATGAACGAAAACGCTTCGTCAGAATCCACGCATTTGGCAAGCAGCACAACAGCAACGGCTATGACAGCCAGTGCCAGTATCGGTGCGACGCCAAGCGCTGCGAGAATGACCAGACCGGCGAGCGCGGCGATGGCGATGGGGGCATGGCTGCGCCGGTAGGCGCGGGCTGACGGTTTGGCCACATCCACGAGGTTAAGTTCATCGGCCAGACGCTGGATGTCTTCTGGCGCGCCTTCGAGCAGCAGCGTGTCGCCAACCCGCACCACGAGGTCGTCCAATTGCCGCCCAATGTTCTGGTTTCTGCGGTGCACCGCCAATGGGTACACACCGTACCGGCGGCGCAAACGCATTGCCCCAAGACGCCGCCCGACCATCTTGCAAACAGGTGTGATGAGCACCTCAACCGTCGTGGTGGCCACTGAGGACACCTGATCGACGCGGCGCAGTTCCTTGTTGCGTTGCAGGCTCAGAAGCTCTGTCATCTCTGTTCTCAGAACAACGCGATCCCCGACCTGCAGCGTCACACCGTCAAGGTTGCGCCGGAGGGAGGCGTCGCCGCGGATCACGTCGATCAGTCGCACACCTTCGCGTTTGAAAAGCTGGACTCCAAGCACCTCGCGCCCGATGAGGTTGCTGTCGGGGGGGATCACCGCCTCGGAAAAGAACTTCATCTTTGACCGGTCCGTCAGCATGCCTGCCATGCTCGTACGATCGGGCAGCAGGTAACGCCCAAAGAGCCAGAGATAGAGCATGCCCCATGCAATCAGAACCACAGCCAGCGGTGTAACCTCAAAGATGGTGAACGGCTCTAACCCTTGGGCGCGGGCGACACCATCCACAAGCAAGTTTGTCGACGTCCCAATCAGCGTCAGCGTGCCGCCCAGGATGGCCGCATAGCTCAGCGGGATCAGCAGTTTCGACGGTTGAACGCCCAAGGTCTTTGCCAGTTGTACAAAAAGCGGGAGCATCACCACCACCACAGGTGTGTTGTTCATGAAGGCCGAGGCTACGATCACCACAGCCAGAATGCCCACCATGGCGCGTCTGGGGCTTTTTTCCGCTGCGGATTGTGCCGCGGTGGTAAACGCGGCCAAAGCGCCGGTGCGCACCAAGGCCCCCATCACAAGAAACATCGCGGCTATCGTCCAAGGGGCCGGGTTGGACAGCACGGTTAAGGCGTCGTCGTACGGCAAAACGCCCGACGCCAGCAGAAACCCGACGCCTCCAATGGCTACCACTTCGGTGGGATAGGTTTCGCGCACGAACAAGACGAACATCACCACAACCGTGCCAAGCGCGATCATGGCTTGTGTGGTTTGGCTGATGTCAAAGATCGTTGTCAGCACGTAGATCGGCCTTTTGGGACGTCAGGTCGGCTCACTGTGGCCGCCTTGGTGCGGGGACACAAGCGTGGCTTTGGGGCGTGGTTGGACAAGGCTTAGGCCCGCCAGCATGATCACAAGTGCAGCCCAGAAATAGGGCGAATAGCTTTCACCGAGAAACAGCATGGCCCAAGTGACACCAAAGAGTGTGACGAGATAACTGATCTGAACTGCAAAGACCGGCCCGGCGCGACCCACCAACCAGACATACGCCGTGTAGGCCCCTGCATGCATCAATGACGACGCAACAATGGCGCTGTTTGGCGCGCCCCAGCTGCTCAGTGGATTGATGAACTGCCCGGCGGTTACAGCAAGCGGCAGTGAGACCGCCATTCCGACCAGCGACGCGCCGTACAGCACCTGCACAGGATCAAGGCCATTGGTCCCAACTTTGGCAACCACGTTGCCTTCAACAGCGTAGCAAAGCGATGCAAGCAACGCGATAAAGATCCAGGCTGTTGCAATCCCTGCTGGAAGGCTCGTGTCGGGCAGCACCAAAAGGCTGATCCCGCAAAAGCCAAGGGTAAGACCGGCAAGCCTGCGCCACCCAAAGGTCTCGTGCCGCATCGCAAGCGCCACAGGAAACGCCAGCATTGGAACAGTGCTAAGAAGGATAGACAGCACACCTGCTGGAAGGTGCACGGCTGCGCTGTAAGACGCAAAACCGGGCAGTATTGTGCCGATCAGGGCAATGAATGTGTAAAATGCGATGTCGCGTGGTTGTAATGACAAGCCTTTGCCTCGGACCCGACAAATCAGACCCAGCGCGACCGCGCCGATCGTCATCTGCCAAAATACGATACCCAGAGGACGGTAGCCTTCGCTCACGGCGATCTTGGCCAAAGGTTGGGTCCCGCCCCAGGCAGCGCCGGCCAGCAATAGCACCGCAATCAAAAGCAGCCGGTCTGTCATGGCGCGCTGGGTTGCAGTCGTCCGCCGTCACGGATCATGTGCACAGATAGGGCTTTGCCTGTCTTGTCGTCGGTTTCCACCAACACGCCTGACAACGTCGCCTCGTCCAAGGCAGGCTGGAATCGCCCTTTGCTCATGCCGGTCACAAAGCGACGCATGGGTTCGGTTTTCTCCATCCCGATGACGGAATTGTAGTCACCGCACATACCTGCATCCGTCATGTACGCGGTGCCACCCGGAAGGATTTGCGTGTCGCCTGTGGGCACATGGGTGTGGGTGCCCACCACAAGGCTGGCACGCCCGTCGCAGAAATGGCCCATGCCCATCTTTTCCGACGTCGCTTCGCAATGGACATCAAGCAGGATCATCTGGGCTTGACCGCCCAACGGATGCGACCGCAGAACGGCATCGACAGCCGAAAACGGATCGTCAAACGCACGTTTCATAAACACCTGCCCGAGGACTTGCAGGACAAGGATTTTGCGCCCTCTTGCATCGGTAAATAGACGATGCCCGCGCCCGGGCGCTTGTTTGGCAAAATTAAGCGGGCGCAGAATACGCGGCTCAGACTCGATAAAGCTGAGCATGTCCTTTTGATCAAACGCATGATCGCCAAGGGTCAGGCAATCCACCCCGGCATCAAGAAGCGTCTTGGCATGTGCACCGGATAAACCGACCCCGCTGGAGGCGTTCTCTGCATTGACGACGCAGAAATCGACCTTGAGCCGAGTGCGCAAATCTGACAGCCGCGTGGTGATTGCGTTGCGGCCAGCGCGGCCCATGACGTCGCCGAGGAAAAGTGTTCTCATAATTTCAGCAGTAGTGTGCTGACGCGTGAAAGCAAAGCGCCAAAGGTAAACGCGCGGGGTAAGACGTGTCGACGCGTTTGGTCTAGAAGAGCGAGCCTTGCTCGGGCGCTTTGCGCTTGGGTTTGGTGCTGCCTTTTGATGTGGACGCGCCGACCGTCATGCGACCGTCGGCAAATTCTATCTCAAGCGCTGTGGCCTTTTTTGCAACCGCTTGGCTGGTGACGACATCACCGTCCCCCCGCACAACGGCGTAGCCTCGTTTGAGCGTTTCTTTGTATCCAAGTGTCTCGCGCAGCCGGTCCAACCCATCCAGCCGGGTGCGCCAATCCTTGATCTGTGCTTGACCTGCCGTGGACAATCGTCGTGCTAGGTTCTTAAGCCTATCTTGTTTCGTATTGATGTCACGCAAGATCGGCGAAACCGTAAGCCGGTCTGCGCGGCGGGCTAACAAGTCACGTTTTCGATCAAGTCCGCGGAACATGCTTGGTGAAAGCGCCGTCGCCTCTTTGTGGAGCGATTGGCGCTTTTCCTTCAAAGCTCGTGACAGCAGCACTGGTTTCAGCGATCCGCTGAGTTCATAGAGGCGTCCACGTCTTTTCTCTACCGAACGTACCAAGGCGTTTGGTAGTCGCTCGCTCCATAGGTCTAAGCGTTGAGCCGGGCCAGACAGTAGTGTGTCCGGGCGCGGCAAAGCGCGGGCCAAGTCGCGTAAGCGCTGGCCGCGTGTCTCTGTCCGCTGCGACATCGCGCGCGACATGCGGGCCTGTTGATCGCCGACCCAGGCCAAAAGCTCTAACCGTACAGGGACTGCGATTTCGGCAGCCGCTGTCGGGGTTGGCGCGCGTTGATCAGAGACAAAGTCGATGAGCGTCGTATCGGTCTCGTGGCCCACAGCCGAGATGAGGGGAATGTCCGATGCTGCGGCTGCGCGCGCAACAACCTCTTCGTTGAACCCCCAGAGGTCTTCGATGCTGCCACCGCCGCGCGCCACGATCAGCAGATCGGGCCGGGGCAGGGCACCGCCAGGTGTCAGCGCATTGAAACCAGTGATGGCGCGCGCCACCTCTGGTGCGCAGTTGGCACCTTGCACAGCGACAGGCCAAATCAGCACTTTGCGCGGAAACCGGTCCCGCAATCGGTGCAGGATATCGCGGATCACCGCCCCGGATGGGGAGGTGATGACGCCAATGATGTCTGGCAGATAGGGCAGCTCTTTCTTGCGCGCGGGGTCAAACAATCCTTCGGCGGCCAGTGCCTTCTTGCGCTTTTCAAGCATGGCCATCAGCGCGCCTTCGCCCGCGACGGTCACCTCATCAACATTGAGATTATACTTTGACTGACCGCCGAACGACGTCATGCGCCCGGTGACGACAACCTCCAGCCCTTCCTCGGGCACAACCGAAAGCTGGGAGACCTGACCTTTCCATGTGGTGCAGGCTAGAACGTTCTTGTCGTCTTTGACGTCATAGTAAAGATGCCCGGATCGCGCTGTGAAGACCCGGCCCACTTCGCCGCGCACTTTGATGCGACCAAACGTGTTTTCCAGCGTTTTCTTCACCGCGCCGGAGACTTCGGACACGGTGTATTCCGGCATGTTCTGCCCTGGGCGTGGGTCGTCTATCAGGTCGGACATGGTGCCTCGCTTGCGCTTGTCTGCGCTCGACCCTAGAACCGCGCGCACAGAAGGTGAAGCATTGGAGGCCGCGGCCATGAATATTCTCATCCTTGGTGGCGGCGGGCGTGAACATGCCTTGGCCTGGGCAGTGATGCAAAACCCCAAATGCGACAAGCTGATCGTGGCCCCCGGCAATGCGGGCATCGCGCAAATCGCTGATTGCGCGGCGCTTGATATCCTTGATGGTGGCGCGGTGGTGACCTTTGCCGAAGAGAATTCTATCGATTTTGTCATTGTTGGGCCTGAAGCTCCGCTGGCGGCTGGCGTGGCAGACCGTTTGCGGGATGCGGGGCTTTTGGTGTTTGGGCCGTCTGCGGCGGCGGCGCGTCTTGAGGCTTCCAAGAGTTTCACCAAGGAGATCTGTGATGCCGCGCACGCGCCGACGGCGGCGTATGGGCATTTCACGGATGCGGCCAGCGCCAAAGCGTATGTTCAAACACAGGGCGCTCCGATTGTCGTGAAAGCGGATGGTCTGGCCGCAGGCAAGGGTGTGATTATTGCAGAGACGCTGACCGAGGCCGAAGCCGCCATAGACGATATGTTCGGCGGCGCCTTTGGTGGCGCTGGTGCAGAAGTTGTGATTGAAGAGTTCATGCAAGGCGAAGAGGCATCGTTCTTTGTGCTGTGCGATGGAACGGACGTCCTGCCGATGGGTACGGCGCAAGACCACAAGCGCGTGGGGGATGGCGACACCGGGCTGAACACGGGTGGCATGGGGGCCTATTCCCCTGCACCGGTTCTAACAGATGAGATCGCCCACAAGGCCGTGGACGAGATCGTAAAGCCCACCATGGCCGAGATGGCCAAGCGCGGCACGCCGTATCAAGGCATCCTCTATGTCGGGCTCATGATCGAAGACAGACAGCCGCGTCTGGTGGAATACAATGTGCGGTTTGGCGATCCCGAATGCCAGGTGCTGATGATGCGGCTCGGCGCGCAGGCAATGGATTTGATGCACGCCTGTGCCGAGGGGCGATTGAGCGAAGCGCGGGTCAATTGGGCGGATGACCATGCCATGACGATTGTACTTGCAGCAGATGGGTATCCAGGGTCGTACGAAAAAGGCACAGTGATTGGTGGGTTGGACGACCTGATGTCCGACAGCTTTCACATGATGTTTCACGCGGGTACGTCGCGGTCGGACGGGCAGTTCAAAGCTGCCGGTGGACGCGTGTTGAACGCCACCGCGCGCGGGGCAACGCTGCAACAGGCGCGTGACCGGGCGTATGCGATGGCTGATGCGATCGATTGGCCCGAAGGCTTTTTCCGCAGCGATATCGGATGGCGCGCGCTTTCATGACTGACGCCATCGCGGGCTTTGCCCTTGGGTTTTCGCTGATCTTGGCGGTTGGCGCGCAGAACGCGTTTGTCCTTCGGCAGGGCTTGCTGAAGTCACATGTGTTTGCGGTGTGCTTTATCTGTTCTGTGTCCGATCTTTTGCTCATCATCGCTGGTGTCGCTGGATTTGGCGCTTTGGCGACAGCGGCGCCCGGATTGGAGTTCGGGATGCGCCTTTTCGGGGCGGCTTTTCTGATTTGGTACGGTATTCGCACTTTGCTGGCCGCGTGGCGTGGTGGGCAGTCGATGGAAACCGCGCAAGCTGCCGGTTCCTTGAAGGCCGCAGTTCTCACGTGCCTCGCACTGACGTGGCTCAACCCGCACGTTTATCTGGATACGGTTGTCCTGCTGGGGGCCGTCTCAGCGCAATACGAACACAAGGTTGCTTTTGGCGGTGGGGCAGCGCTGGCCAGTTTCCTTTACTTTTTTGCGCTGGGCTACGGCGCGCGGTTGCTGGCGCCGCTGTTTGCCAAACCGCGGGCGTGGCAAGTGCTGGATGTGATTGTGGGCCTGACCATGCTCGCACTTGCCGCAAAGCTGTTGCTGATGTGAGGCGCCTTACGCGTTGGCAAGGATTGCCATAGCGGCTTCCATGCAGAGGTCTGGCCCGTGTCGACGCTCTTTGGCTGAAATATTGATCGATTGAATGTGCGGCAGCGGCCCTGCTTTGACCAGGTGCTGTTTGATGTTTGCGGGCGTTGTTTGGTCTGATGTGCCGTTTTCCCAATCGTGAAACGCGTCCGAATACCGCAAAAGCGCGCCACTGTCCGGAAGGCGTATTGTGTCGCCTTCGGCATGAAAGCAGAGACTGTCCACCATTTCTTCACCAATCAACGTCAGACGGTCCTTCAGATTGTGCGATAACAGGGCGACACAAACGATGGCCGCTGAAAATGTGAACTTGTCCACCAAGGCAACGCAACGGGTGCCGTGCCATTTGGTTTGCAACATGTCGAGCAGGGGGAGCGATTTGGTGAAGTCGCCACCTGTGTTTCCGCGCAGGTCCAGGATGAGATTGTCCTCTGGATGTTGGGCGACGCGGGTCGAGGCCTCGTTTATTTGAGCAATAAGTTCTTTGCCCTCGGGATCAAAGAAGCTTTTCAGCGCGACCACTTGCACGCCCAGTTTTGGGCGACTCCACGTGACGTACTCCGGGCTGGCGTCGGCGCTTGGCCACCCATGTTCACTGGTTGGATATAGCGCGGCTGCGGGGATGGTCTCTCGGATGGGAACAGTGAACTCATCAAGATCTCCCGATGGCGTTTTAATCGAAAACGCGAGGTCTTGTTGCGCCGATGAAAAACCCAGCTTGGATAAGGCACCAGGCCAGGCAAGCAAGATCGGAAAAATGACACGTTGTCTTGCGTGTGTTCCGGCGAGGTAGGGAAGGGCTGCGCGAAAGATATCTTCAACAGATGTTTCGTTGATTGCCAAAACCTGACTGTCCACATGCGCACTGTGGATTTCGGGCGCATCGGTCAGGAACACGTGGGGTCCAAGCGCAACAAAGCGATATGGGACAATTGAGAGTGCTGTGTTGGGTATGATCCGCGTGTGGCCATTGTCGGCCAAGGCCAGCACCCGCATCGCGCTCAAAATGAAGTGGTCTTTGTTATTCGTTGTCGTCAGCGCTTCGAGTGCCCGCAACGATGCCTCCAAATCCGCCTTGTTAACCGCATCAAAAGCCGGATCGCGGTGCAGTGCGATGTTGCGAATAAGTTCGTAATCGGCGTCGAATCCCATGCTGGCACATTCGCACGAGCGATGACGTGAGGTCGAACGACAAATGCCACGAGAACGCTTCGGGATTGTGTGCTAACCGCTTGCCAAGACTGTGCACATCCCGTCCAGTGCGCGCATGACGAGCGCTCCTAACAGACCTGTCACCGGCATCCTGTGGATGATCACCACCGGACTGTGCTTTGTCGCGGTCACCGCGTTGGTCAAACTCCTTGATGGGCGGGTGCCTGCGGCTGAATCCGCGTTTTTGCGCTACGTGATTGGCCTCGTGTTTCTGATACCCGTCTGGAAAGAGCTGATGGCCGTGCGTCTGACGCGGCGGCAGAAAGGGTTGTTTGCCGTACGCGGGTTTGTGCATTCGCTGGGTGTCATGTTGTGGTTTTTTGCCATGGCCCGCATCCCCATCGCGGAAGTCACAGCCATGAATTACCTTAATCCGGTCTATGTGACGATTTTGGCCGTGTTCGTGCTCGGCGAAAAGCTTGCGTTACGGCGTGCCTTGGCGGTGATGGCCGCGCTTATCGGCGCGCTGATCATTCTGCGCCCGGGGTTTCGTGAACTCGACTTGGGTCACATCGCCATGCTGGGCACAGCGCTGTTCTTCGCGGTCAGCTATCTGATTGCCAAGATCATGTCCGGCGAAGTGAGCGCCGCTATGGTGGTGGCGCTTTTGTCTATTTTCGTCACGATTGGGCTTGCCCCGTTTGCCATCGCCGTCTGGGTTTGGCCAAGCTGGTGGGATCTGGGCATCATCGCGCTGGTGGCCTGTTTTGCAACAGCGGGTCACTATACTATGACGCTCGCCTTTGCAGCGGCACCGGTAACCGTCACACAACCGGTGACGTTTCTTCAACTCGTCTGGTCCGTACTGTTGGGTGTCGTGTTTTTTGCCGAACCAGCGGACCCATGGGTGATCCTAGGTGGCCTTGTCATCATGAGTTCGGTTGCCTTTATCACGTGGCGCGAAGCTGTGTTGCGCAAGGCGCGGATCACGCCGACGGTGAATGAGACCAAAGGCTGACCTTGCGTCAGATTTCTGCCCAATTCATTGTTTCCAAACCGGCAAAAAACCCTGTTTCTATCCAAGTTCAGCCCAATTCTCGGATCAACTTGTGCCTAGTTGATTTACGAGGAGTAAACCCATGTTCGCTGAAACCACATCCGCATCGGATCTAAACAGCTTGCGCCATTTCCTGGTCGCTGAACGCGAGAAGACACTGTCTGATGCCGAATGGAAATTCCGCATGCGCGGCTATGGCTTTCACGTCAAACGCGTCAGCGGCGGCGTGATGGTTGCTCGCATTCCTCAGAATGAAGTTCTTGGCTGCGTAAAAATGTAAGACTGTCGCTGCCCGTTTGGGCGGCGTCCATTTGTCCTTTCTACGCGGGTCGTGCCTTTCTCGGGTGCTTGCTATACCCGCACCATGCTCAAGTTTCTGGACATTCCCCCTGTCTGGCTTTGCGTCGCGCTTCTGCTCGCGTGGCTGCAAAAGACATACCTCGATTATGCTTTGACCTTTGGTCCAGTATGGCCTGACCTGCTTGGCGGGTTGATGGTGGGTGCCGGATTTGTGCTGATCGCCCTGGCCGCCTTTGAGTTTCGTCGCCATCGCACCACGATTATTCCACATCAAGAAGCCTCGAACCTGATCACGTCCGGCGTTTTCAAGCGCAGTCGAAATCCGATCTACCTTGCTGATTCGCTCATTTTGGCCGGCATGATCTTGTATTGGGATGCTGTGTTATCGCTCCCATTGATCCCGATCTTTGTCTGGTGGATCGAGAGACACTTCATAATCGCAGAAGAAAAACGTCTTCGGCGAAATTTTCGTGCGGATTTTGCCCGGTATGAGAAACAAACGCGACGTTGGCTCTAGCCGCCTGCGACCAACTGTTCTAGATGAGCGGTTCGCACGGACGGTGGATTGTGTCGAATAGGTCAGCAATGTAGACCCATCGCCGCTGGACTTGCCGTTACGGCACCATGAATGACGCAAAAGGGGGACAGCTCAGGTGAAAATCGGAACACCAAAGGAAGTGTTCGAGGGCGAAAACCGCGTGGCGATGACGCCCGACAGCGCCCGACAGCTCCAAAAACTCGGATATGACTGCTTGATCGAAAGCGGCGCGGGGGCCAATGCGGGCTTCTCTGACGCAACGTTTGAAGATGCGGGCGTTACAGTGATCAAAACCGCCGCTGCGCTGTGGAAAGAGGCTGACATTGTCGCCAAAGTCCGCCAGCCCGACAGCGCGGAACTCAAGCGTTTGCGCGAAGGCCAGACGCTCATCTCTTTCTTCAACCCGGCCGCCAATGACGAAGGCATGGAAGCCGCCAAGAAGAAGGGTGCCAACGTCATCGCCATGGAAATGGTGCCGCGCATCAGCCGCGCGCAAAAGATGGATGCTTTGTCGTCCATGGCCAACATTGCTGGATACCGTGCTGTCATTGAGGCAGGTAACAACTTCGGCCGTTTTTTCACGGGTCAAGTGACCGCCGCCGGTAAGGTGCCGCCCGCCAAGGTTTTGGTTGTGGGCGCGGGTGTTGCAGGGCTTGCCGCCATCGGGACATCGACATCCTTGGGCGCGATCACCTACGCGTTCGACGTCCGCCCTGAAGTGGCCGAACAGGTTGAATCCATGGGTGCCGAGTTTGTGTTCCTTGATTTTGAGGAAGAACAGCAGGACGGCGCGGCAACTGGTGGTTATGCTGCCGTCTCTTCACCAGAGTTTGCCGCAGCCCAGCTTGCCAAGTTCCGTGAACTCGCCCCCGACATGGATATCGTGATCACCACGGCGCTGATCCCCAATCGCGAGGCACCAGAGCTTTGGACCAAAGACATGGTCGAAAGTATGAAGCCGGGTTCGGTCATCGTCGACCTTGCCGCCGAAAAGGGCGGCAACTGTAAGCTGACCGTCAAAGACGAAAAGATCGTCACCGATAACGGTGTCACTATTATCGGCTACACCGATTTCCCAAGCCGCATGGCAGCGCAGGCCTCGACCCTTTACGCGACAAACATCCGTCACATGATGACGGACCTCACGCCAAAGGTGAAAAACGAGGAAACCGGCGAAGAGACGCGCGACTTCTTCCACAACATGGAAGACGACGTGATCCGTGGCGCAACCGTGACGTTTGAGAAGGAAATCACCTTCCCGCCGCCGCCGCCCAAGGTTCAGGCGATCGCGGCCAAACCGAAGGAGACCGCGCCGGAACTCACTCCAGAGGAAAAGCGCGCGCAAGAGGCTGCGGCATTCAAGGCGCAAACCAAGCAGCAGGTGATCTTGCTGGCCATTGGTGCGGCGTTGTTGCTTGGCGTCGGGATGATCCCCGGTATGCCTGCCAGCTTTATGCAGCACTTCATCGTGTTTGTGCTGTCGGTGTTCATTGGCTTCCAGGTGATCTGGAACGTTGCACACTCACTGCATACGCCGCTCATGGCTGTGACCAACGCAATCTCGTCGATCATCATTCTGGGGGCCCTGATCCAGATCGGGTCGTCGAGTTTGCTGATTACGCTGCTTGCCGCGCTGGGCATCTTCATGGCCGCCGTCAATATCTTCGGCGGCTTTCTCGTGACACGGCGCATGCTCGCCATGTTCCAGAAGTCTTAAGGAGCAGGGCAAATGGAAAACGCATTCACTATCGCGGCCTATGTGGTCGCAGGCATTCTCTTTATCCTGTCGCTCGGTGGCCTGTCTGGCCAAGAAAGCGCGAAACGCGCGGTCTGGTATGGTATTGTGGGTATGGCCATCGCGGTTGTTGCGACACTGGTTGGCCCGGGGTCCGGTCTTGGTATCGTTTCGATTATCCTGATCGCCATGGGCGCCGCTGTTGGCTATCAGCTTGCCACCAAGGTTGAGATGACCCAAATGCCGGAGCTTGTTGCCATCATGCACTCGCTTGTTGGCCTTGCTGCGGTCTTTGTCGGGTTCAACGCCGACACCATGATCAACTACATCGGCAACATCTACGACGCACAGGGTCTTGTCCTTGGCGCTGTCGGTGACGATGGCATCACGGCCATTGGTCTGCCGAAAGAGGCATATGACGGGCTGTCCTCCTTTGGTCAGTTGATTGCCAAGAAATCCTCGGTTGAGATTGGCATTCTGCGCGTCGAACTGGTGTTGGGCATCTGGAGCGGTGCTGTCACCTTCACCGGCTCCGTCATCGCCTATGCCAAACTGGCAGGTCGTGACAGCAAACTGCCTGTCGAAATCGACACATCCGCCAAGCAATTGCCCGGTGGTCACATGCTTAATGCTGCGGCGGCGGGCCTGTCGGTCATATTTGCCATCATGTATCTAAGCGGTGCTGGCAGCTGGACACTGATCCTGTTGACGCTTCTGGCGCTCTTCATCGGCTACCACCTGATCATGGGCATCGGCGGCGCGGACATGCCGGTCGTGGTCTCCATGCTCAACAGCTATTCTGGCTGGGCGGCTGCCGCGATTGGCTTCAGCCTCGGAAACGACCTGCTGATCGTCGTCGGCGCGCTCGTGGGCTCCTCCGGTGCGATCCTGAGCTACATCATGTGTAAGGCGATGAACCGGTCGTTTGTCAGCGTTATTTTGGGTGGTTTCGGTGGCGCAGCGGCAGGCGAACAAATGGCCGTCGAGGGCGAACAGGTTGCCATCGATGCTGACGGCGTAGCAACAGCTTTGGAAGAAGCCGACAGCGTCGTTATCATCCCAGGATACGGCATGGCGGTGGCACAGGCCCAACAGAACGTGGCAGAACTCACCCGCCGTTTGCGCGCCAAAGGCAAGGAAGTACGCTTTGCGATCCATCCGGTCGCGGGGCGTCTGCCGGGCCACATGAACGTGCTCTTGGCCGAAGCCAAGGTGCCTTATGACATCGTGCTCGAGATGGACGAGATCAACGACGACTTCCCAGAAACGGACGTCGCGATTGTCATCGGCTCCAACGATATCGTGAACCCGGCGGCACAGGACGACCCCAACAGCCCCATCGCTGGCATGCCGGTTCTGGAATGCTGGAAGGCTAAGCAAGTCTTCGTCTCCAAACGCGGGCAGGGCACAGGGTACTCGGGCATCGAAAACCCGCTCTTCTTCAAAGAGAACACCCGCATGTTCTATGGCGACGCCAAAGCCAGCCTCGACGAGCTGCTGCAACGGATCAGCTGAGACCTGCAAAACAGATGAGAGAGGCCCTGCCACTGGCGGGGCCTTTTTTCGTTTGAGAACGATCGAAGGGAGAGTTTGAGTTTCACACACCACAGTGCAACCATCGGGCATTACAACGGGGGAGTGCTTTGATGCCGTATGAACCAACTGATCCCATCTCAAACGAAGAGGCGTTGCGCGCGATCTATCCCAAACCGCCGCATGGGACGCAGGACGTCAAGATCATCGATCATATCGACAGGCACTGCAAAGTCTGGATTGAACGGTCTCCATTTTTGGTGATGACCACATCAGACGCGGAAGGGCGGCTTGATTGCTCGCCCAAGGGGGATCCCCCCGGATTTGTGAAAGTCCTTGATGAAAAGACCCTGGCGATCCCCGACCGACCTGGCAATCGTCGGTTTGATGGGTTTCTCAACATCTTTCAGACCGGTCGGATCGGGCTTCTTTTCTTGGTGCCAAATCGCAATGAAACTGTGCGCGTGAACGGCAGGGCGAAAGTGGTTCGAGACCTTCCGCTGCGTGAAAGCATGGCAATCAAGGGTCGGGTGCCAGAACTTGCGATTTTGGTGCAGGTCGAGGAAGCGTTCTATCACTGCGGCAAGGCCATCATCCGATCCGATCTTTGGTCACCGGAAAAGGCCGCACCGACGGACGGCCTGCCAACTTACGCCGAAGCGAACGTGGATCACACGGGACGGGACTATCCGCTGGAAGATGTCACCCGTTGGTTCGATGATAACGACAAAAATCGCCTTTATGACGAATGAACGGCCCTTCAGTGGGTCGCGTTGTCAAGGCTCTGCCTTTTCGCACGGCGAATACGGCGGGAGTGCTAAAAGCCTGTGCTGCATACCTTTGAATACAGTTAAAATATTGAATACAAACATATTTTTCTTTACATGCAAACATGTTGCTCCTACCTGACCATTCTGAGAAACAGGTAAGACCATGCCCCCGATCCAAGATCATCCACTGCGGTACCAGCTGTCGAACGAGCTTCACGCGCGGCCGTTTCCCTCGCTCGAAGCGCCGTGCAGGGCGATTTACCTCGCGATAAAAAAGAAAGACGCCGCAGCGGGTCGGGAAAAGGGGGAAGACCTCAACCATTTGATTGCACTGCTCGATCGTTACGGCACGCCGCATCCGCAGCCGGGGGCGACGCATTTTTCAGGTCAGATCGGTCAGCACCAGCTGAAATGGGAACAGCATACCGAGTTCGTCACCTACACAGTTTTCATGAATGGTGTGTCGGAACGGGCCTTTGATCCAGCGGACATGGATATCTTCCCGGACGATTGGTTGTCCGCAGCCCCAGGTGTGCGGATCACATCTGCTTTGATCCGTGTGGAGGAACGCCCAAAGGACGAGGTGATTTGCAAACTGCTGTCCGACTGGTTTGTGCCTGAAAGCCTTGCGGTCAGCCGAGTGATTGATGACGAGGCCATCGTCTCGGGTGATTTTCGTATCGACCCAGCCGGCCATTTGCGGTTCGGTGTGTTTGTGACACCCGGCATCGGTCGGCGTCGCGCGGGCCGTATCGTGCAGCGTTTGTGTGAGATTGAGACGTACAAAACCATGTCGATGTTGGGGTTCACGCGTGTGCGCGAACTTGGGCCGCGTATGGGCGAGATCGACAATGAGCTCAATCGCTTGATGGCTGCGATGACCAATGGGGACGGGCAAGAAGAGGACCGCCTGAAAGCGCTGTTGTCCGTGTCCGCGGAACTGGAAAGCTTGTCTGCGCAAACATCGTTTCGCTTTGGTGCAACCGGTGCGTATGAGGCGATCGTTGCACAGCGCGTTTCGGTTCTGCGCGAGGAACGGTTTCAAGGCCGTCAGACGTTCGCGGAATTCATGACGCGGCGCTATGATCCTGCGATGCGCACGGTCAAATCTGCGGAAAGCCGTCTGTCCGCTATGGCGGCGCGGGCGGTGCGGGCCGGGGACCTGCTACGCACGCGGGTCGAAGTGGCGCGGTCGGCACAGAACCAGCAGCTGCTGGAAAGCATGAATCAGCGTGCGGACATGCAGTTGCGTCTGCAAAAGACGGTTGAAGGGCTGTCTGTTGTTGCGATCAGTTACTATGCTGTATCGCTGGCCGGATATCTGCTTTATCCGGTGGCTGATGCACTGGGAATATCCAAAGGCGTTTTGACAGGGCTCGTGACGATACCAGTTGTGCTGCTGGTCTGGTTGGCCATCCGGCGCATTCGCAAGCTTGTGGAACAGAACGGTCCTGACATTTGACGCAACACTTAACGTCGTATGACGACCTCTGTGTCGGCCTCAAGCGAGGCTGCCAACGAGGCAAAGCGCGCCTCTGCAACTTCGCCGTAGAGCGGCACTGACGCTTTGGTAAGTTTTAACCGCAACAGCTTTTTACGCGGTTTCCACTCCAAGGCGGTGCCATCTGCGCTGGCGTCGGACATCCAAAGCATTGCGCCGAACCGTAAGGCTTTGCCCAACACTTCGGCCTCTAGCGTAGCTCTCGGCGACAAAAGCTCTTCGAGGTCCTCAAATCGAGTGCCTGTGCGTTTGTTTTTGTAGCGGTGCAACAAAGCAAGTCCGAGGAACGCCCGTTCAGAGTGCTTTAAACCGCCCAGATTGGCCCGTGTCGCGTTGTCAAAACATGTCTCGGCCCTGTAATCAGGATGCGCGCGCCAGCTGACGTCATGCAAAAGGCACGACGCTTTGACCAGTCGCAACCGCGCCTGATCCGAGCTTGAAAACAGGGGCAACACAAAGCGGAACAGCTTTTTGCCGAAACCCGGCAACCGTGCGTCTTTGGCCTCTGCGAAACGGCACGCTTCGATCAACGGGTCGCGGTCGCGCAGGTCTTGCGGCATCTGTTCGTAAAGAAGACCTTCGCGAATGCCATAGCTCGAAAGGGCGATATCCTTGGGTTTGAATGTGCTCACCAGCCGCTTGAGCACATCAACCGCATAAGGCAGCAGTATCATCCGCGCGTTAGAGATTCCGCAGGCTTGGCGCAATTCCTCCAAATCGCTTGATTTGATGAATTTTACGGTGTCGTTCACCGCTTTCTTGTCCATTCGGTATTCGTGCAAGACGTGCAGCGGATAACCGCGCCGGTGCATATCGATCCGCGCAATCGCGCGCCATGATCCACCGACGAGGAAAAGGCGGTCACGTTGCGGACCCATGTGGTCGGCAAGTTTGTGCATGACGTCTTTGATATGCACCTCACGGCCTTTTTGACCGCCTTTGAGGTCTCGCAGTTTGAGTGGCCCAAGGTTTGAACTGATGCGACGTCCCACGCGCCCGTCCGAGATTTCGGCAAGCTCCATGGATGACCCGCCAATGTCACAGACCAAGCCATAGCTGCCCGGCCACCCAAGCAGCACGCCTTGTGCGGACAACCGCGCTTCTTCTTCTCCACCGATCACCCAGATTCGAAGGCCTGTTTCACGCAAGACATCTTCCCGGAAGGCCGGGCCATCCTCAGCCTCGCGTACGGCGGCGGTAGCCACGACAGTCAACGGTGGCAGCTTCATACCGTCGGCTAGGGCTTGGAACCGTTTCAGCGCCGAAAGAGCGCGTGTGCGGCCTTCTGGGTTCAGCCGCCCCGTCTCGGACATGCCCGCGCCAAGAGCGCACATCAGTTTTTCGTTGTAGAAGTAAGCGGGGGATCGTGCAGCGCCGTCAAACACCACCAAACGAACAGAGTTCGACCCGATGTCGATGACGCCAACCCGGCTCAACGCTCGCGCTTTTGGATCGTCGAACAACGGTTGGCCGAAAAGGGAAACAGCATCGTCTTCTGGTTTGCCAGTTCCGTCCATACGGCCTCCACCAATGGTCGCGCGCACCGTTGCAAAGCGCAGGCTTCAGGTCAAGAAAGCTTGGCTCCGCCGCATGTGGTGAAGCGTCGCTCAATCAAAAGCACTACTCCCACTGTTGAGGTGCTTATTCGTCTTTGTGAGTCAGTTTCGGTACGTCCGAAGCCCCTGCAGAACCCCGACCTGACAGTGACGGGTTTTCCATGAAAAAGCGGTGACAGTTGAAAGCAAATGCACCGTCCTCCCATGTCGCCCTTTCAAACCGGCCATCAGGTGTCATGACCCAGCTTTGCGCAACGTCAGCCAGGTTGGCCGCCATGATCTGGCTGACGATCTGGGCTTTGACGGTGTCATTGGTGATCTCAACCAGCGTTTCAATCCGGCGGTTCAGGTTGCGGCCCATCCAGTCGGCGGACGACATGAACACCCGGGCTTTCTTGTGGGGAAGGCCGTGTCCGTTCCCGAAACAGATGATGCGTGAGTGTTCCAGGAACCGACCTACAACCGATTTAACACGGATGTTGTCGCTCAATCCTTTGACCCCGGGCCGCAGCCCACATATTCCTCGCACGACACAGTCGATTTGCACACCAGCCTGTGACGCGGTGTAGAGCGCGTCGATCATGTCAGAATCGATCAGCGAATTCATCTTGAGCCAAATCTGCGCCGGTTTGCCCGCTTTGGCATGGGCGATTTCAGCATCGATCATTTCAAGCATTTGCGGCTTCAGGCTGTGCGGTGAGATTGCGAGGTTTTCGAGCCCTTCCGGTTGCGCATAGCCCGACAGGTAATTGAAGACCTTGGTCGCATCGCGCCCCAATTTGGCGTCACATGTGAAAAGGCTGAGATCGGTATAGATGGTTGCCGTGATCGGATGGTAGTTGCCGGTACCATAGTGCGTGTAAGTCACAAGCTTGTCGCCCTCGCGGCGCACCACGACCGAGATCTTGGCGTGGGTTTTCCAGTCCAAAAACCCGTAAACGACATGCGCGCCGGATCGTTCTAACCTCCGCGACTGGCGGATGTTTGCAGCCTCGTCAAAGCGGGCTTTCAATTCAACCAACGCGGTTACGGATTTGCCGTCCTCGGCAGCTTCACAAAGTGCTGCGACGATTGGGGACTGCCGGGATGTACGGTAGAGCGTTTGTTTGATGGCCACTACATCCGGGTCGCGCGCAGCCTGGTTCAGAAACCGCACCACCATGTCGAACGTTTCGTACGGGTGGTGCAACAGCATGTCTTTCTGCCGGATCGCGGCAAACATATCGCCGTCGAAATCCTGAACCCGTTCCGGCACGCGCGGGGTGAAGCTTGGCCACAACAGGTCGTGCCGTTCATCAAGTACCAACTCTTTGACGTCCGCGATGCCAATCATGCCGCTAAGCTCGATAACATCGTCGTCCCGCACGCGCAGCTCTCGCATCACTGTCTCGCGCAGCTTTGGGGGGGCACCTGTGGACACTGTGAGACGCACAACCTCACCCCGGCGACGGCGCTTAAGAGCGACCTCAAACTCTCGGACAAGGTCTTCGGCTTCTTCCTCCACCTCGATATCGCTGTCGCGCAGCACTCGGAACCCGAAATGGTCCTTTAGTTTGTAGCCCGGAAACAACCGATCAAAGTGCAAGAGCAACACGTCTTCCAAAAGAATGAACCGCTGGGCGTCTTTGTCTGAAGGCAGGGCTACAAAGCGTTCGACCTGTGCAGGGATCGGCAAAAGCGCTTGCAGCGGCGTCTTGTCTTTGCGTCGTTCCAGTTGAAGGGCAAGGCAATAGCCGTTGTTTGCGATGAACGGAAACGGATGCGCCGGATCAATTGCAAGCGGCGAAAGGACGGGGAAAACTTTGTTCAGAAAGACGTCTTCCAGATACTCAAGCACAGACGCATCCAGACCCTCGCGGCCCAGCAGCGATATGCCTGCCGTTTCCATCTGGCCGCGCAAATCAGCCCAGACACTTTGCTGCGCAGCCATCAGTTTGCGCGCATCTTCGTTGATCAGCACAAGCTGTTCGGCTGGGGACAGCCCATCGGCGGCAGGTGTCGTATTCCCGGCCTGTGCCAGTTCACGCAAACCGGCAACGCGCACGGTGTAGAATTCGTCAAGATTGGTTGCTGAGATCGACAAGAACCGAAGCCGTTCGAGCAATGGGACACGCGGGTTTTCAGCCTCTTCCAAAACACGCCAATTGAAGCCCAGCCATGACAGTTCTCGATTCACAAACCGGGACGGGGATGCAGTGTCCAAGTCCGGCAGGGCGGTGGCATCAGGGCGGGGGGCATTCAGAAAGTCGGCGCTGTTCATGGGCGTCCCTTAACGGCGGCGGATGACAGTTGGGTGACAGAGGCAAAGCCCCGTTAGTCTGGCGCGGTTTCGTCTGGGAATTCAAGCTCTGCCAGTGCGATACGCGCCAAACTGCGCGTGACACCTTTGGGTGTGCCAAGTGCGGCTTTGTCGAGATGCGCTACAACTTGGCCAGCCGCCGCGAATGAGCGTGGCATCCATCGCACGAGATATGGGATCACATCCGCGAGCGGCACAATCTGGCGGTCTGCAAAGAGTTTCGCCAATACCGCGGACAACAGAATATCGTCAGGCGGCGTGAGTTTTGCGACTGTCGTTGCGATCATCCGACTGGCCAGATCAGGAAGGTTCATGGTCCAGCTTGACGGTGTTGTTGCCGCGGTCATCAGAACTGTCTGCCCGTTGGACAGAGCCAGGTTGTGAACGTGAAACAACGCTTCCTCAGCCGCTGGGTCGCCCGCCACGCGTTCAACATCTTCGATACACACGGGCCCGTCACACAATGCGGGCACATCCGCTTGCGCCAAATCTCGTGACGCAATCATCTTGCCACCGCTTTCGGTACACCAAACATGGGCAAGGTGGGTCTTTCCCGACCCGTGTGGCCCGACGAGAAGCAGCTTGCCTGCGGGCCATTCCGGCCATGTGTCCACAAGCCCTAATGCGACAGCATTGCTTTCGGTCACGTAAAAGTCGCCCCGTCCCAGCGCGGGCCGCGCCGGTATATCAAACTTCATTTGTTGGGGCATTTATTCCGTGTCCTGATCACTCAAACCACGGTAAAGGCGGCTGCCAAGATACTGACCGGCGGCAAACCGCGCCACCACACCAATCGCTGCGGCAACGGGCACGGCCACGAGCATGCCGACGAACCCAAACAGCGTGCCAAAGATCGACAGGGCAAGGATCAACCAGACTGGATGCAGGCCCACCGATGACCCAACCAACTTTGGTGTGAGCACATTGCCCTCGATCACCTGACCGAGCACAAACACGCCAGCGACCAGGCCGATCGATACCCAATCCCCCCAAAACTGAAAGAATGCCAAGCCGATGGCCAATGCGCCGCCAATCAATGCGCCCAGGTATGGAATGAAGGTGACCAAACCCGCCACAAAACCCACCACGAGGCCAAATTGCAACCCGATGAGCATCAATGCGACCGCGTAGTAGGTGCCAAGGATGATGCAAACGGTGCCCATGCCGCGGATAAAACTGGCAAGCGTCTGATCAATGTCAGTGGCCAGTTTGCGAATGGTCGGCGCGTGATCGCGGGGCAAAAGCTCGTCAATGCGGGCAACCATGTTGTCCCAGTCCAGCAACAGATACACCGCCACAACGGGGACAATGACAAACAACATGATGATGTTGATGATGCCCGCCGCAGAGCTGAGCAGCGTGTTCAACAACTCCCCTCCGCGGGCTTGGATCGTTTCGCCAACAGAGACAAGTGACTGCCGCAGCGGGCTTTCGGTGTCCATAATCTCTGGAAACCGCTCGATGAGAAAATCGCGGAGGTTCGCAAAGAGGGTCGGTGCCACGTTAAAAAGCTCAACCGCTTGACCGACCAAGGCCGGGATCACAAGCAGCATCGCGAAGACAAAGCCGAAGACCCCAACGACAGTGATGATCGCCGTCGCCGTAACCCGACTAAAGCCCATTTTTTCCAATCGATCTGCAACCGGATCAAGGAAATAGGCGATTGCCCCGCCCAAAACAAAAGGCAGAAGAACATTTCCAAGAAACCACAGCGTCACAATCAGCACGACCGCTGCAATACCCCAATATTTGAGTTGTTCCCGTGCGGGAAGTGCCATGAAACCTGCCTCTTTGGCCCTCGCCCTACATCGCCTGTTCGCCAGACTGTTTCAAGAGGCGCGCGCGGGCACAGGCGTGCATTTGTGCGGCTTATCTGGAATGCGCAACGCAAATTGACGATCACGCGATCTGACGGCTTTGTTATCACGGGCGTCCAAGTCGGGCATCGGCGCGTACACCATTCACATCCAACAGAGGAGAGAGATGTGAAAACGATTTTGAAAGCGGCCGTCCTTGCTGTCGCAACTGCGAGCGCCGCACAAGCCAGTACCATTGTTGAGATTGCCGCCGGCGACGAGCGCTTTTCGACACTGGTCACAGCCGTGACCGCTGCAGGTCTTGCCGAAACTCTTTCAGGCCCCGGTCCGTTCACTGTCTACGCTCCGCTGAATGATGCGTTTGCAGCGTTACCCGAAGGCACTGTTGAAACGCTGCTTCAGCCGGAAAACAAAGACCAGCTCACAAATGTCCTTTTGTATCATGTCGATGACCGCAACTTGCGCGCGGCGGACTTCCCGTCCGGGTCGAATTTCTTCAAGCCGGTTCTTGCGTCTGAGCGTCTGTGCATCACCGCGGGCAGCAGTGGCGTTGCGATTGCGGATGGCACTGGTGAGACAGCCAACGTGGTTGTGGCCGACATCCAGGCGTCAAACGGCGTGATCCACGTGATCGACAAGGTTTTGCTGCCGGGAACGCGCCCCGACTGCCATTGAATGCAACACGCGCTGACGCGTTTTCAAGCGTCAGCGCATCGTGCTTAAATGCGCCCAAGCGCCAGACAATCTTGCCAGATTGCATGCCCGTCTTTCATCTCTAACACCCATTCAAGCGGCACACCTGTCGGCGTTGCAATCCCGTGAACCGCGCCCATCACCGCGCCAATGACAAGAGATCGTCCAGCACTGTCGCCCCCGGCGCTAATATTGCGTTCGACCGCCTCTGCGTAAGTGCCGGAGTGCTTCAGAACGTGAAACGCTACTGGTCCGGCGGTCGGCAAATGGCAGGCGCGGCCGACCTGTCCGGCGTAGATGACCGAATCCTCCTGCTCTGTCGTCAAAGCATCGGAGAGCTCGGACCGGATGGTTTCAGGGGCCGCTGCGACAGTCTCGGAGAGTGCCTCTTGCAACTGCCTTCCGTCCAAAACCAACCCCATCAGATGTGCGAAGGCCGCAGAATAGGCCTCTGCCACGTCATTGACGTTTGTCACCTGCATCGCGGCCACGCGCTGTGCCGCCAATTCTGATGTCCCGTGATAGCGCGCAAAAATTGCCGGAAGCGTTGCCACAGCAGGGTTCTGATCATCATCAATTCCGGACGGCGCAAGCTCTGCTGCGATGTTTTCAAGCGCGCCGCGTGTCGGTCGATCAATGTATCCCTGATAACTGCCGCCTGGTCCAAAATGCACGACAAACGCTTCCGAGTAAGCTTGGACATTAAAGCCACCAGTGGAAATCAAAGACCGCATCGCGAGCCACAGCACTTCGCCGTATTGCGTGAGCATCCCGTTCGACCGCGCCGCATGTGCAAAGTAGCCCGCGACGCCATCAAAATGGGCTGGATCCACAGGAGTAAATGCCACGCGACCGCCATTCGCCTCTGCAATCTTGGCGATCCGATCGGCGTCATAAAGCCAGTGCAGACCCAAACAGGCCGCGTCCGACACCAAAGCGCCCAAAAGCAGCGAGGAGACTTGAGAGTGTGACATGGCAACGTTCCTTTCCTTCATGCGGTCCAACCTGCATTCCGGATCGCAAAGGTAAACCCAAGTGTCGGTGCGTTGCCGGACTTGTGAGGGCAAACCCAACCCGATAGGAGAGAGCAAACACCATCAGAGGTTCCCGATGCGCCTGTCCCGCTACTTCCTGCCTGTCCTGAAAGAAACGCCTGCCGAAGCACAGATCGTCAGCCACCGCCTCATGCTGCGGGCTGGTATGATCAAACAGGCCAGCGCGGGCATCTATTCGTGGTTGCCTTTGGGTTATAAGGTGCTGAAAAACATCGAAAACATCGTGCATCAGGAACAGGTTCGCGCAGGCCATATCCCTATGCTGATGCCCACGTTGCAATCCGCCGACCTTTGGAAAGAGTCTGGGCGCTATGACGCCTACGGCCCCGAGATGCTCCGCATTCGCGACCGTCAGGATCGGGACATGCTCTATGGCCCCACCAATGAAGAGATGATCACCGACATCTTTCGCAGCCATGTCGGCAGCTACAAAGACCTGCCGATGACGCTCTACCACATCCAGTGGAAATTCCGGGATGAGATCCGCCCACGCTTCGGTGTGATGCGGGGGCGTGAGTTTCTGATGAAGGATGGGTATAATTTCGACCTGACTAAAGAAGACGCGCTGCACGCCTACAACCGCCACTTGGTTAGCTACCTGCGCACCTACGAACGGATGGGGCTTCAGGCGATCCCGATGCGCGCGGATTCAGGCCCAATTGGTGGCGATGACACGCATGAATTCCTCGTATTGGCCGAAACAGGCGAGTCCGAAGTGTTTTATGACAGCGAAATCACCGATCTGAAATTCGGTGACCGAGAGATTGATTTTGACAGTGTTGAGCAGTGTCAGGCTGTTTTGGAGGAATTTACGTCCCGCTACGCCCGCACGGACGAAACCCATGACGCGGCGGAGTTTGCCAAAGTTCCAACCGACCGGCAACGCACCGCGCGCGGCATCGAAGTTGGCCAAATCTTTTACTTTGGTACCAAGTATTCCGACGCGATGGGCGCAACGGTGGCCGACGCTGACGGAAACCGCGTACCGGTGCATATGGGGTCCCACGGCATTGGTGTCAGCCGATTGTTGGGCGCCATCATCGAAGCCAGCCATGACGACAATGGCATTATCTGGCCCGAAGGCGTAACGCCGTTCCACTGCGGGATTGTCAATCTCAAGCAAGGCGACGAACAGGCCGACGCGGCATGTGAGGCGCTTTACGCCAGCCTGACAGCTTTGGGGCTTGAGCCGCTTTACGACGACCGCAATGAACGGGCAGGCGGCAAGTTTGCCACGATGGACCTCATCGGTTTGCCTTGGCGGATCACCGTTGGCCCGCGCGGCCTCAAGAACGGTGTGGTCGAACTCACCTCTCGTCGGACGGGCGAAAGCGAAGAACTGCCACCAGAACAGGCCATCGCCAAAGTCGCTGCGATTTACGGCAAAGCCCAAGCGTAATGTTGCGCGTTGCTGCATTCCTTGGCGTTTTTGCCAGTGCAGCAGGGGCGCAAACAGTCGAGGATGTTGCGGACGCAGTTCAGGGCTGGCTGACGGAACAAGATGCGCGTGGCGTTGTCGCGATCCAACCGCCGGACATGTCGGTCGAGGTAGTGAACCTTGGGCTGCCTGTTGATCAACCGGTGGGCTTGGCCAGTCTGTCGAAAGCGATCACCGCCGTCTGCATGTCGCAATTGGTTGAAGAAACCCGGCTTAATTGGACCGACCCGGTGTCGGACCACGTGGCAGGGTTTGATGACGTGCTTGTCCACGAACTGATCACCCACACTGGCGGTATCACACAGGATGCAACCCAGACGTATATGAGCGTTTGGCTCGACGATCCGCAACACCGTGCCACCGAAATCGTCGAATTCATGCGCAAGCGCGAAGCCCCGACAGGAGAGCGCGGAATCTACGCTTATTCAAACGACAATTATGCCCTCGCCGCCGAAGTGATCGAAGCTTCGTCTGGACAGACTTACGAAGACGCATGCCGCGCGCGTGCACTTGCGCCGGCAGACGTTGAGGGGATGCCGTCTGAACACAGCGGCGCGTTTTTGTCATGGGGCGGCTGGGCCATGACTGTTGAGGATTATCTTAAGTTCCATGCCCACTGGTTTGACACTCAGACCGAAGATCTGTCGGGGCCGGCTGCCAGTTTTGGGGGCGGTGCGGTCTATGGCCTAGGTATGTTGTCGCGGCCCATGCAAGGTGGACGTAACTATTGGCATTTCGGTGGATTGTGCTTTCCCAACCGGGTGAACCTTGGGTCTTACGCCGTTGCTTTCTTTAATGATTGGCGCGTGGTCGTCGCTTATGACGTATGCGTTGAATGGTCCGCCATGGCGGCGTTAGACGGTGTCATCGCCCGTGCAGTTTTCGCGTCAGATTAGGCAGTTCACCCCATCGTGCGTCCCCAAACGTGATGACGTCACGCGACTGCGCTGACCTCTGCGACGATCGAATCCACCACTTCGGTCAGCAACGCCTCATCTTCGCATTCCGCCATCACACGGATCAAAGGTTCCGTGCCGGATTTGCGGATCAGCAACCGTCCGCTGCCGGTCAGTCGTGCTTCGGCGTCGGCAATTGCTGATTTCACCTGCGATGCCTCCAACGGTGTTGCCGATGCCGCATAGCGCACGTTCTTCAAAAGCTGCGGCACGGGTTCAAAGCTGCGCGTTAGTGCGCTTGCCGGTTGCCCGGTGCGGCACATCTCACCCAGGAATTGCAGACCGGCCATCAGCCCATCGCCCGTGGTGGCATAATCCGTCATTACGATATGGCCCGATTGCTCTCCGCCTAGGTTCCAGCCGCCACGCCGCATCGCTTCGACCACGTAGCGGTCGCCGACGCCGGTGCGTTCTAGCCGCAAACCCCGCCCGTTTAGGAACCTCTCTAGCCCAAGGTTCGACATGACGGTCGCCACCAGAACGCCGTCACGCAGTTTGTCCTCTTCCGCCCAGCGGGCAGCCATCAAGGCCATGATCTGGTCGCCATCTGCCACCTGACCGTTTTCGTCAATGAGGATCACTCGGTCCGCATCGCCATCAAGGCAAATCCCGATATGCGCACCGTGGGCGACCACTGCCTCTGCAGCCAATTGCGGATGAGTGGATCCGCAACCTGCGTTGATGTTGATCCCATCTGGGGTTGTCCCAAGCGGGATCACCTCAGCGCCAAGCTCCCAAAGAACTTCTGGGGCGGCTTTGTACGCGGCGCCATTGGCACAATCGACGACCACTTTTAACCCGTCGAGACGCATGCCTGCTGGAAACGTCGATTTCACCCGTTCCTGATAGCGGAAGCGTCCGTCATCAATACGTTTCGCGCGGCCAATGTTGCCTGCTTGCGCCGGATCAACGCCAGCGTCGATCAACGCTTCGATTTCGGCCTCATCTGCGTCGGACAGTTTGAAGCCGTCGGGGCCGAAAAACTTGATCCCGTTGTCAGCAGCCGGGTTGTGGCTGGCTGAAATCATGATCCCAAGATCAGCGCGCATGGACGGTGTCAAAAGCCCCACCGCCGGTGTCGGCACCGGCCCGAGCAAGAGCACATTCATACCCGTTGAGGTGAGGCCAGCCGTCAGGGCATTTTCGAACATATAGCCTGACAGGCGGGTGTCTTTGCCGATCACGACGCGGTGCACACCCTTGGAATCGCGCCTGAAATGACGGCCCACAGCAGCACCGATACGCAAAGCCATACCTGCTGTCATCGGGTGTACGTTCGCCGTGCCACGGACGCCATCGGTTCCAAATAGCTTTCGCACCATCATGTGTCTCCAAGGTCTATGGCGCGCCACAGCGCAAGGGCCTGGCGTGTTTCCAGCACATCGTGCACACGTATCACTTGCACTCCTTGACGGGCCGCATGCAAGGCCACCGCCACCGATCCGGGCATACGTGTGTCGGCAATGTCAGCCCCGGACAGGACGCCAATGAACTTTTTGCGCGACGCTCCCAATAGAATTGGACACCCGATCCCATGGTAAAGGGAAAGATCACGCAAAAGCGCCAGGTTGTGGTCGATGGTTTTGCCAAAGCCGATACCGGGATCAATCATGATCTGTGATCGGGACAGTCCGAGGCTTTCAAGATACGACACGCGTTCTTCCAGAAAGTCGTACACGTCAAAACGCACATCTTCGTATTGGGGGGCGTCCTGCATGGTTTGCGGATCGCCCTGCGCATGCATCACGCAGACCGGGGTCTGGTGGGATGCGCAGAGCGGAGCAAGGTCGGCGTCGTAGGTGAAACCAGCCACATCGTTTACGATCACAGCGCCTGCTGCGACAGCAGCTTTCGCCACAGGCGCTTTGCGCGTGTCGATCGACACTGGCATGCCCAGTTTTGACACCGCCGCGATCGGTGCCGAGACACGGCGAATTTCTTCCGCCACATCAACTGTTTCCGCGCCGGGCCGGGTGCTTTCGCCACCGATATCGATCAAACCTGCGCCAGCCTCGACCATCGCACGCGCTTGGGCTTCAGCGTTCGCGACGTCTGTGTATCTCCCGCCATCCGAAAAGCTGTCAGGTGTGACGTTCAGGATCCCCATGAGCGTGGGGCGCGTCATATCGAGTCCCGCAATCGGCGCACGCGGTGCTGTCAGCCGATCAAGCGTCTCTGGAGGGACATCGCTGGGCGAAATGTGCTCTGCGTTGCCGTTTCTGGCCAGCGCGACCACCTCTGAAAACCATAATGGCCCTCCGGCGAGGGGAAGGGCATTTTCTGGGCGGGGTGCATCAGAACGGGGAACAGGTCGATAATAGGTCGTCATTGCGCGTGCATGTCGCTGGAACTGCGGTTTGGCAACCGCTTAAAGCACGCTTTCGCCGACGGGACTGTTGCGAAATGAAACACCCGAGGTTTCTGGCGCGTCCGCCCCGATCATCAAAAGCTCCACCGCTTCCATCTCAGCGGCGAACCAAGCTGTCAACTCGACCGTATCTGAGGGGGCCGCGTCCGGTCCATCAACTGCGTCGAGCACGATCTTGGAGGGCGCCCAGATGCAGACCTGACCGTTTTTCATGGCCCAATCGAGTTCCGTACGCGTTGCCACGACTTTGCAGCGTGTGTCGCGCGCCGCCAGAACCCAACCGTTTTGCTCGATGGCCAAAAGATCAATGCGCCGCTGTGCCAATGGGTGGGGCACCGTTGGGCGAGATGCATCTGGAAGGCCGACACATAAGATCAACGGAGCGGATTGGCTCACCATCTGATCAATCCATCCGGTTAGATGATCCGATGCAATGGCGTCGTTGGACAGATAGATCACTCTTGGATGCGGGCGTTGCTCGCTTTGATCTTGCTGAGGACTGCCGAGGTCACTTTGCGAGCGCACAATCTCAACACCCAGCGCGCCGGGGCCTCTGTCCAGTTTTTCGATGCGCACAAATGCCCGCACGGCCTGAGGCTCCAGCAAAATCCGTTCAGCGATGCGTTCTGCAAGCGTTTCCAATAGGTTCAGACGCTCGGCTGCGAGTTCGAATGCAATCGCTTCGGTCACACGGTCATAGGACAGGATACGGTCAACATCATCATCGATATGTCCAACACTGGGCTGCACTTCGACGACGACGTTAAAGCATATTCTTTGGGTCGTACCCCGTTCAGCCTGAAACGCGCCAATCTCGACCTCTACGATATGATCGCGCAGCGAGATACGGTCGACATGACCATCCTCGGAGGTCGCGATGGCCCGTTCGGACGGGTGTGCAAAAGCAAGACGGATTTCAGAGCTCATACCGCCCCCTCGAAGTCGCATGGTGGCGGCACCGCTAACAGGTTCGTGCGAAAACGCAAACATCGCGAAGGGGCATTTTGGAGCCTGCCCGCGACATTTCTTACAAACCCGGCAGAAGGTCCGTTGGTTTGGGGCCACTTAGCTCCAGGTGTGACGGTAAAACAGGTGCACGCCGAACTTTGCGGTTCGTGTATAGGTCCGCGACCAACGCGGGCGCACTGCCGTTGTATGGTAATGCGTGGCGCCATTGGTCAGGTTCAGTGGTGCAACACCGTCTATGATGGCGCGCGCCACCTTACCAACTCGCGCCCAAGCTTTGGGTTCGTGGATGCGTTCCGGAATACCGTCGCAGGTGTAGGTGAACTGGCACGCATATTTGCGCCCGGTTCCCTGATTGATCACACCGCAGATTGTGTCAGGAAAGCGACCACTCTCGACGCGGTTCATGATCACCTCAGCCACGGCAAACTGGCCTTTCACGGTCTCTCCGCGCGCCTCAAAGTAAAGCGCTTCAGCTAGGCATTCCCATTGTGCACCACCTGTCGCGGTTTTCTGGGCGTTAAGCCATGAGGTGTTGTAAATTACAGATTTTCTGGCAACCGGTGTCACCATCGATGTCAGATGCGCCGTCCCGGCAGAGCGCAATCCAATTTTCTCTTGTTGTAGAAGGGCTTGTGCAGCTACGTTCGCTTGATCTGCGAACACTGGCATTGATGTAAAGGCGGCAGCCAAAATCAAGGCAAACAGTCTTGTCATAGGACTTGTTCAACTCGCAACTATAGGGGTGGCGGCTAGACCACTGAAAAAAGGGCAAAACCGCGCAGACGACAGGCCTGTTAACGAATTATGAAGTTTTCCACAAGTTATCCAGATATGCGGCCAACGCATGCCTGTTGGTCACCCTCGAAATGGGGCAAAATCTGGGCCGGATTGTGACGGCGGCTACTTCATCTTGTCGGTCAACGCAAGCTGTGCGGCGGCCAGTCGCGCCACTGGAACTCGGAACGGAGAGCAGCTGACATAGTCGAATCCAGCCTCCCGACAGAAGTCTATTGATTCGCTATGCGCCGCATGTTCACCGCAAATTGACAAAACCACGTTCGGTCGCGCCCGTCTTCCCCTCTCGACGCCCAGTTTCAACTACTCCCCGACGCCTTCGGTGTCAAGCATGAGAAACGGGTCTTCGGCATAAACGGCCTGCCGCACGTATTCCGACATAAACCGCCCGGCATCATCGCGCGACAGCCCGTAAGCCATTTGCGTCAGATCGTTGGTTCCAAAGCTCAGGAAATGGGTGTGTTCAGCGATGTCACCGGCGCGCAAACAGGCGCGCGGCGTTTCCACCATCACCCCCAAACGATACGAAAAGTCCGCACCTTGTTCCGCGCGCACAGATGCAGCAACCGCTTCGATCCGGGCGCGCACCAGTTCCACTTCGCGCTTGGCTGACACCAAAGGCACCATGATCTCGGGCGCAATCGACGCGCCGGATTTGTTCGCCTCAACCGTGGCTTCAAAGATCGCTCGTGCCTGCATGTCATAGATCTCGGGGACGGAAATACCCAACCGCACACCGCGCATGCCAAGCATTGGATTGTATTCGGCAAGGCTTTCGATCCGGCGCGTGACATCGCTCACAGGTATGTCGAGCGCGTCTGCAAGCTCCCGTTGACCAGCGCGGCTTGTTGGAAGGAACTCGTGTAGAGGCGGATCGAACAGGCGAATGCAAACGGGCCAGCCCTGCATAATGTCGAAGAGCTCGATAAAATCAGCTCGTTGCATCGGCAGGACAAGTTCCAAAGCGGCCGCGCGGTCTTTTGGGTCACGCGCAAAGATCATTTCGCGCATGGGTGTCAGGCGTTCTGTTTCAAAGAACATGTGCTCAGTCCGGCACAACCCGATGCCTTGCGCGCGAAAGTGCAGGGCGGCTTTGGCATCGGCTGGCGTGTCCGCATTCGCCCTCACTCCGATGTCACGTTCCGCATCTGCCCATGACATGAATGTGCGGAACGTCTCATCCAGATTTGCTTCGATCATGGCAACTGGGCCAGCAAGAACCTGACCGCTTGTGCCATCAACGGTAATCTCGTCCCCTTCCTTGAGAGTACGTCCGTCCGCAGACACCAGCGATTTGCGCTTTATCTGAAATCGCAGGTTGGCCGCGCCTACCACGCAGGGCAGGCCGAGCCCTCGACCAATCACCGCGGCATGGCTCGTCATCCCACCGCGTTCAGTCAGCACTGCCGCCGCGACATGCATGCCACGGATGTCCTCGGGGCTGGTTTCGCGGCGCACCAGAACGCAGGCATCGCCCCGCGCGGCACTGGCTTGCGCGGCCTCGGATGAAAACACAATTCGACCAGTCGCGGCCCCCGGACTGGCGGCGATGCCACTGCCCAAGACGTCTCGTTTGGCGCGCGCATCAACCTGTCGGTGCAGCAACTCGGACAGGGCGCGGGGTTCGATGCGCATCACGGCCTCTTGGCGTGTGATGATGCCATCTTCTGCCAGTTGTACCACGATTTCGAGCGCCGCTCGTGCGCTGCGATCCACACGCACACCGTCAAGAATATGCAACTCACCGTTCTGGATGGTGAACTCGATCTGCATCTCTTCACGCAGTTTCGTGCGCATGAGGGCGGCATGATCTTTGAGCGCTGCAAACGCTTTCGGGGCCAGTTCTTCCAAGGATGGCCCGCGCGGGTCTTTCTCAAGGTAAATCGACGCCGCACCGCCGTCCAACGCCTCGCGGCCCTGACTTTGGCTCAGATATCGCCCCGTGATTTGCGGACGGCCGGTTGTGCTGCTGACCATTTGCAAGACACCGGACCCGCATTCGCCGACGCCCAAGCCGATGGCCATGTGTTGGATGACCAGACCAAGGCCTGCATCCACAGGTGCGCCTTTGGCCTGCCGCAAAAGCCGGGCTGTGGTGCCTTCCCAAGCGCGTGCCATAGAACGTAGGATTTCCGCCAATTGCACCTTTGGGTCTTGCGGGAAGGGTTCTTCTGCCTCGTCCTCGTAAATGCGCAACGCCTCTGACACAGAGTCCGACCCCATGCCAACGATGTCGTCGAACAGTTCGGCATCCAGTCGCGCCACATCCACGGCATAGGTCTGTATAAAGCGAAAGTAGATTTCAGCGGCAGCGACCGGCCCGATCCGGTCTGACATTTCCACGTAATTGGCGTCATTCATCCCGATGTTCAGAACTGCGCCTGGGCCACCCCAGTCCGGGTCTTCGGAGGAGGGGCGTACACAAAGCAGAGTATCGGGTCCAAACTCGGCCAAAATCTCGGCCACATCGGGGTGATAGCCGCTGGCGAGTTTGTGGACAGATGCAAATGACAACGCGACTGTTTTGGGCACCGGCAGATCAAGCCGAACAAGGCGCTGCAAACACTTCGCCCGCCCGCCATGTGTGGGGGTTGTCATGGGCGACGTCGCTGTGATCAGCGTCACGTCCGGATTGTCAGGGGCCGGGTTCTTCACGATGCGTCCTCGTCAGATTGAGCGCAGAATACGAGTGCCGCGCGCCCTGACAAGATGCGTTGTGAGCGCAGGTGTCAGCCTTCAATCCGAGTGAGATCAGCCACTTGCAGACATGTGCTGCGGATGCTGCTGAGAAGGTTCAGGCGGTTGCGGCGCAGAACCTCGCTGTCGGCATTCACTTGCACCGCTTCAAAGAACGCATCGACCGGGCTGCGCAGTTCCGCCATCGCCGTCATGGCTGTAGCAAAATCCTGCTCCGCCATCGCAGGCGTGATCTTGGCCTGCGCTTGCGACAGCGCATCGAATAGCGCAGTTTCGGTCGGGTCTTCCGCAAATTTCGGGTCACCGCCGAACGAATATTCCACCCCGTCTTTGTCTTCGGCCTGGGTCAGGATGTTGTTCGCGCGTTTGAAACCCTGCACAAGGTTTTCACCGTCTTCTGTGCTTAACAGCTCTTGCAGCGCTGTCGCGCGTTTGACGAGCAGGGCAAGGTCATCATTTCCATCCATCGCAATACAGGCGTCGATGATGTCGTGCCGAATGCCTTTGTCACGAAGATAGACCTTCAGACGATCATGGAAGAACGACAATAGATCATTTGCCAAAACGAGAGCGCACTCGCGTTCGACAACATCGTCGCTCAGATCTGGCGGAGTTTCGTCTTTGGGCGGTGCAACCGTCCAAAGTGCCGTCCGATTGGCGCGCACGGGGGATAGCAGTGTTTCGACCAAAGGAAGCGTCAGATTGTTTTCCAAGATCAGCCGGATGACACCCAACGCGGCGCGGCGCAGGGCGAAGGGGTCTTTGGACCCGGTTGGCTTTTCGTCAATCGCCCAGAACCCGGTGAGCGTGTCGATCTTTTCGGCCAGAGCTACAGCCACGGAAACCGGGGCGGTTGGGACGTCATCTGATGGCCCAAGAGGCGAATAATGCTCTTCACAGGCCGCCGCGACTTCTGATGGCAAACCAGCAGCCTCAGAATAATAGCGGCCCATAAGTCCCTGAAGTTCCGGGAATTCATAGATCATCTCTGACGCCAGATCGGCTTTGGCAACCGACGCGGCTTGTGATGTCATCTCAACTTCAGCGCCAACCACTGGAGCAAGTTCTCCCGCCAAGGTACCTACACGGTCGACCTTGTCCTTCACACTGCCCAGCTTGTTGTGGAACGTGACCGCCTCAAGCGCGTCCAACCACGGCTGCATCTTTTCGCCTTTGGCGACACGCAGATCGTTTTCCCAAAAGAACTTCGCATCGGCGAGGCGCGCCGCCAGCACTTTTTGATAACCGGCCAAAATGGTCGCGCCGTGATCGGCGGTTTCGCGGTTTGCCACAGTGATAAACCGTTCGATCCGCCCGGTCTTCGGGTTTCGGACAGAAAAGAACTTCTGATGCTCTTTCATAGAGGTCTGAAGCACTTCTGGCGGCAAGTCGAGAAAGGCGTCATCAATCTTGCCCATAAGGACAACCGGCCATTCCACCAGCCCGGTCACTTCGGCCAGAAGCCCTTTGTCCTCAACGACTTCCAGTCCGTTTGCAAACGCCTGGTTGGTTGCATCTTGCCAAATCGCCTCGGCACGTTCGGCGGGGTTGAGCACGACAAAAGCGCGCTTGAGCTTGGCCTCGTAGTCATCAAACGCCGTCACATCGAAAGCGCCGGGCGCAACAAAGCGATGCCCTTCGGTGGTGCGGCCCGCGACGATGCCATCCACATCCAGCTGGACCACTTCGGACCCATCCTCAGACGACAAAAGGCATAAAATGCGATGTAGTGGGCGGACCCAGCGCAAGCTTCCAGACCCCCAGCGCATGGACTTTGGCCAAGGGAAGTTACGCACCGTGTTTTCCAGTACGTCAGCCACAATCTCTGCCGCTGCGCGCCCGGGCTTTTCTATGACCGCAAAGAACACGCGGCCTTTCTTTTCATCGCGTTCGATCAGGTCTTCGCGCGCCACACCTGCGCCGCGCAAAAAGCCTTCAATCGCTTTCTCAGGCGCGTCGACACGCGGACCTTTGCGTTCTTCTTTTACATCCGGCGACCGGTCGGTCAGCCCGTCAACCCGCAACACCAAACGGCGCGGCGTGGAAAACGCCGCCGCTCCGGCATAGGTCAGACCTGCCTCAACCAAGCCGTTGGTCACACGCGACTTCAGGTCATCCGCGGCCTTGGATTGCATGCGCGCGGGGATCTCTTCCGAGAAGAGTTCAATCAACAGATCGGGCATCAGCTGCCTCCTAAGTCACGTTCGGGGCAGTCTTCGCCCAAGGGGCTTCCGTCATAGGCTTTGTCGCCGCAGTCGTTCACTTCGTGCCAGATGTAACCGCGTCCGTCATCTGTCACGGCGACCACGCGGTCGATGCCAAATTCAAAGTTGCGCACACCGACAAAAACATGTGCCCGACCACTGCGGATTTCCGCACCCAAAGCTTCGGCGTCAAAACAGTCAAACCAGCCAGGCGCGTTGCGCGGTGTCGCGCCAGAATAGGCTTCGTAGGTGTCAAGAAAGGTCGATAGGGGTGTTTGCGTCGTGAAGCATGCGCGATACCGAATGGGAGAGCTTTCGGCGTCAATGGCTTGGAAGTCTTCGTAAAGGATCGTTTCGACGTTGCCGTCTGACGCGGTGATTTGGACGTCATCCGTGCCCGTTGGCGTCACTTCCGTGTAGAACGCATAAACCTGCAGGTAATACATCGAGATGCCTGCGATCAGCGCGCAGACCAAGATCACGATGCCAACCGTCTTGCCGCTCATCTTTACTTCCAGTCCATGTTGACAATGGGCTGCGTCATCCCGGCGGCCCGGGTTCGCAGCGCTTCGGTCCGGGGCAAGAGGTCAGGGACGCGGCTTTCGTGCGTTTCGACAAACAGATGCGAGATGCGAGATTTTACCGGATGGTCAAAAAGCGCTTCCAGCAGCGGCACTTCGGCCCCTTCGATGTCCATCTTGATAACCGCAATATCGGTGTCGAGCTGTTCGAGGAATGCTGGAAAGTCGATCACAGACACATCGATGGCGGTCGAAGTGTCGACGTTTTTCTTCTGCGCCATCAGGGACGACGACTGCGATTGCTCGACCGGGTCGCTGTCAAACTGTGCTGTCCGGTACAAAGGAAATGTTCCGTCTTCCGTACCGGCGGCGGCTTCAATAATCTCGACATTGGAAAGATCAGACAGCGCATCGCGCAGTTTTTGCGCGGTCCAGGGATCGGGCTCGAACGCGTACACTTTGCTGGCGTGCTCCGCCATGGTGCGTGTGTGCTGACCCAAATTGGCACCCAGATCGATGCACACTTTGCCTTTGGCTGCGCTCAATGCTTCCCGAAACGCGCGCTCTGCTGCGGGGGCATAGAGCTTGCGCAGCTTGCGGCGGTATTTTAGCCCAAGCTCCCCCGGCAGGTGCTGCATCAGGCCGTATTTGGCCCGCCGCAGTGGCGTATTTCGGTCAACGAGTACCATCAGGCGGCAAAGCCCCCGGCCTCGGTCTGAACAAAGGCATCGGCGCACATCTTGGCAAGCGTGCGCACACGCCCGATATAGGCTTGCCGTTCGGTGACAGAGATCACGCCGCGCGCGTCGAGCAGGTTGAAGATGTGGCTTGCTTTGATGCACTGGTCATATGCGGGCAGGGCCATGACAATCCGACGCCCTGTTTTTGGGTCGTCATGCGGATGTTCCAAAATGCGTGCGCATTCCGCCTCAGCATCTTTGAAGTGCTGGAGCAGGATGTCCGTGTCCGCGACATCAAAATTCCAACGCGCATACTGTGCTTCGGCTTCTTTAAAGACGTCACCGTAGGTCAGCGGGATTGGCGCATCTGGCGCATTGAACGGCATTTCATTGCCGTCATCAAAGCCCAAAACGTACATCGCTAGACGCTCAAGCCCGTAGGTCAGTTCCCCTGAGACAGGGTGACAATCATGGCCGCCAACCTGTTGAAAATAAGTGAATTGTGACACTTCCATGCCATCGCACCACACTTCCCAACCAAGACCCCAAGCGCCAAGGGTTGGGCTTTCCCAATCGTCTTCGACAAAGCGGATATCGTGCAGGTCCATGTCTATGCCGATGGCCTTGAGAGACCCAAGATAGATGTCCTGCAGATCGGGCGGTGACGGTTTGATGATGACCTGAAATTGGTAATAGTGCTGCCACCGGTTCGGGCTGTCGCCATAGCGCCCATCCGTGGGGCGGCGCGACGGCTGCACATATGCAGCCGTCCAGGGTTGCGTGCCCAAGGACCGCAAGGTTGTGGCAGGGTGGAATGTACCCGCGCCGACTTCCATGTCGTAGGGCTGCAACACGGCGCAGCCTTTTTCCGCCCAGTAGTTCTGAAGCCGCAGGATGATTTCCTGAAAGCTGCGCGGTTTTGTGACGGTCTGATCCATGGAGTACCCACCCCGGTTGTGCTGCCGTCTGATTAGGCGCATGGGCCAAGAGGGTCAATTGCACGCGAGGGACTTATTTTCGCGTTCCAGTTGCGGTTCATTCTTGCTAGAGCATGACGCCAATATACGAGTCCGAGCAGGTAACCACCGCATGATGCGCAACCAATTGATTTTAATGCTGACAGCACTGCTGTTCTGGGTGCAAACCGCTGCCGCGCAAGAGCAGGTCTTTATCCAGATCGAAGCGCAGCCCAGCCTGTCTGTGGCAGAAGACCGTCTTCGTGATTATTCAGCCGTCCTGCCGGATGTGAACGGTTTTGACCTAGGTCGCGGCTGGTATGGTATCGCGCTTGGCCCCTATGAGCGGCAACAGGCGCAACCCTTGTTACGGTCATTGAGAGCGCAACGTCTGATTCCAAGCGACAGTTACATCGAAGAACCCGGCCGCTATGGCCAGCGCATTTGGCCAATCGGAGCCGGGCCTGCGGTGTCCACTCCGACCGTGGCGCAACCAGAACGCGTTGAAGTGCCAGAACCGCAAGCCGCTGACGAAACACCACGACAGGCGCGCGCTTCCGAAGGCTTGTTGTCGCGTGACGAACGCAAGGAGTTGCAGATCGCGTTGCAATGGGCGGGGGTCTACAATGCTGGCATTGACGGCGCCTTTGGACGTGGAACCAGGTCGGCCATGCGTGCATGGCAACTGAATAACGGCTTTGAGGGCACCGGCATTCTGACCACCGCCCAACGTGCTGAGCTTTTTCGCCAGTACAATGCTGTGCTCGAAGGGATGGAGTTGCAGCTTGTCGAGGAGGCGCGGGCCGGTGTCAGCGTAGAAATCCCCCTCGGTGCAGTTCAATTTGATCGCTTCGACAGTCCGTTTGTACATTTCACCGGCACTGGCGCGGTTGAGGACGCGCAGGTTCTGTTGATCAGCCAACCTGGTGACAGAAGCCGGCTCGCGGGCCTCTATGAAATTATGCAGACGCTTGAGATCGTTCCGTTAAATGGCGTGCGCAACCGGGATCGTGACAGCTTTGTGCTGACCGGGCAAAGCAGTCGCATTGTGTCATACACCGAAGCGCGATTGGTTGGCGGGAACATCAAGGGCTTCACTCTTGTTTGGCCCACAGGTGATGAAGAACGGCGCAGCCGTATTCTGAACGCCATGCAACAAAGCTTTACTCCGGGCGCAGGTGTTCTTGATCCAGCCGCTGTAGCCGTCGACACGCAAAGCGTTGATCTTGTTGCGGGTCTGCAAATTCGCAAACCCAAGCGCACGGCCTCCGGTTTCTTCGTCGACGGGCAGGGACGGGTGATCACAACCGACGCTGCAATCGGAAGCTGCAACCGGATCACGTTGAATGGCGTCTATGACGCTAACGTGCTGGCGTCAGACGCATCGACTGGTGTTGCCGTGCTTGAAACAAGCCAACCGCTGGCGCCAACCACAGTCGCACAATTCAGCGACAACACCCCCCGCCTGCAATCGGAAATCGCGGTGTCTGGCTATTCATTTGGTGGCGTGTTGCCGTCAGCTACGATGACCTTTGGCAGACTGTCGGATTTGCGCGGTTTGAACGGGGAGGATAGCCTCACCCGACTTGCGATCAACACGCTCGAAGGCGATGCGGGCGGCCCGGTTTTGGATGACACGGGTGCTGTGTTGGGCATGTTGATGCCGCGCGATGCAGGTGGCCGACAGCTGCCTTCTGAGGTGAGCTTTGCCGTGAAGGGCGACACATTGCGCGCGGTCTTGCAAAACGCTGGTGTCTCGGTTGAGGCCACAAACAGTTTGCCAAGATTGGACCCGGTGGACCTGACACAAAAGGGCACTGCCATGACCGTCTTGGTCAGTTGCTGGGAGTAGGCTTGCGCCCGAACAGGTGTTTAAGCGCTGTCCATTGGCTGATGAATACACCCAACAGTATAAAGGCCATGGCCAATAGAAGCGTGGCTTTAAATGGCTCACCCAGGATCACGATCCCAAAGATTACCGACCACATAGGCACCTGATAGTTCAGCAGCGACAGAAACACCGGACCGGCACTGCGGATCACAAAGATCCGCAAAAGGTTCGCGCCGGCGGTAGGGATCAACCCGAGGATTGCCACCACCCATATCGTCTCAGCCGGCGGCATGACGGGTGCGCCCTCGATGATGAACGCCACCGGAAAGACCACCGCTGATCCGAACAGCAGGGATGTTGCAGCCAAGCCAAAGGGATCAACCGGGGGAAGCGTGCGCACCATGATCGAACTGGTGGCATAGCAACACGCCGCCCCAAGACAGGCCAAGCGACCAAAGGGTTCCAGCGGATCGCCTGTGGATTCAAACACTTGCCCGCCTAGCAGTACGGCGACACCGCAGAACCCGATGACAAAGCCAATGACACGCCGCAGAGTTAGCTGCTCACCCGGCACAAAGATGTGTGCGAGCGGCAGGACGATCAGTGCGACCGCCGCCATCGACACCCCGGCAAACCCGGATGTCACCGTTTGTTGGCCCCAACTCAGCAACATGAAGGGGATCGCCGAATTGATGATCCCCGAAATGATCAGCGCGCCCCATGCGGTGTCCTTGGTCAGAAACAGCTTTCCGCCGCGCAGCCGCCAAACAAAGGCGGTGAGAATGCAGGCAAATCCGATCCGCGCCGCAGCCAGCCAGAACGGCGTGATGCCTTGCAAGGCCAATTCGATGAACAGAAACGTGGCGCCCCAGACCAGACCCAGAGTCATGACCATACCCCAGTTGGCAGGCGTGATGTTGGGCTGTGGTTGCATAATGTTTGGGCACCGTGTCCTGATTTGGCGACATGCGGGCAGGCGTGCCCTTGCAAAGTGCCTCGTTCAGGCGGCTCTCTAAGAGACGAAGATCGGCTCAGCAACACCCATTCATCAGCATGCCCTACATCAGGAGACAGCAATGGACGCTTTTTTCGTTTTGCCCCTTTTCATTCTACTCGCGCTTTTGGCGTGGTGTGTGTTCCAACTGAGAAAAGACTTCTAGTTCAGGCCTGCTCCTAACCATCAAACAATACGCCAGTGATCGCGAGGCTTGCTTGGTAAGCCAAGCTGCCAGTCACGTATTTATCGGCTGCTGTCCCTGTGGGCTGTTCTGACCCAACGTCGTGTTTGTCTCTGCGTGTGAATTGCGAAACTCTGCAGGTCTGACGTAGCAGGGACCACGATGCAGACAGCAGACGTTATTGTAATCGGTGCAGGCCTTGCTGGCCTGGTTGCAGCCGCTGAATTGGCGGATCGGGGCAAAACGGTTGCTATCCTGGATCAAGAGGGCCCGCAAAACATAGGCGGGCAGGCGCATTGGTCGCTGGGTGGCCTGTTTATGATCAAGACCCCGGAACAACGCCGGATGGGCATTCGCGACAGTCATGCTTTGGCCGCGAACGACTGGATGGGAAGCGCACAGTTCGACCGTCCAGAAGATGCGCTGCCACGCCAATGGGCCGATGCCTACCTCGATTTTGCAAGCGGTGATATGCGGTCTTGGTTACATGGCCTCGGCATGCGCTGGTTTCCCGTCGTCGGTTGGGCTGAACGGGGTGGCGGCTTTGCCAACGGGCATGGCAATTCCGTGCCGCGGTTTCACATCACGTGGGGCACCGGGCCGGGCGTACTTGCGCCGTTCATTGCGCGTTGCAAAGAGCACGCCAAATTAGGCCGCATCACCTTTCATTTCAGACACCAGGTCGACCGGATTGAGATGGAAAACGGCGCAGCCAAAGGTGTCACTGGTACGATCCTTGCAGACGATCCGGCAGAGCAAGGGGCAAAGACCAACCGCGATCCGGTTGGCGACTTCACGTTTTTCGCGCCGAGCGTCCTTGTCACCTCGGGCGGCATCGGTGGCAATTTCGAACTGGTCCGCAAACACTGGCCCATAGACCGTCTGGGCCCAGCACCGCAGCACATGCTGTCAGGTGTTCCGGCACATGTTGACGGTCGCATGCTCGACATCGCTGAAGCGGCAGGCGGTCACGCGATCAACAAGGACAGGCTGTGGTTTTACACCGAAGGCGTTCGTAATTGGGATCCGATCTGGCCCAACCACGGTATCCGTATCCTTCCTGGGCCGAGTTCGATGTGGTTTGACGCCAAAGGAAACCGCTTTGCGCCGCCTGCTTTGCCTGGATTTGACAGCCTTGGCACGTTCAAAATGATCCTGGAAACGGGCTTTGATTACAGTTGGTTTGTCCTGACCCAGACAATCATCAAAAAAGAGTTTGCGCTATCAGGCTCCGAACAAAACCCGGATTTCACCTCTGGCAAATGGTTGGAGGTGATTAAACAGAGGCTGTTGTCAGGCGCCCGCGCAACAGGTCCGGTCGAGGCGTTCAAAGAGCACGGAGCCGACTTTGTTGTTGCGTCGGACCTGACCGAATTGGTGAATGGCATGAATGGGGTCGTAAATGGCGACTTGATCGATGCGGCACATGTGCGCCACCAAATCGAAGCGCGGGATGCTCAGATCGACAATGCATTTTCCAAAGACGCGCAGATCATGGCCATTCATGCTGCCCGAAAGTATCGGGGCGACAAGTTGATCCGGACGGCCAACCCGCACAAGATACTTGATCCGGCGCATGGTCCGCTGATTGCCGTCAAACTCAACCTGCTTACGCGCAAATCCCTTGGCGGTCTGCACACAAATCTGCAGTCACAAATGCTCGACCCCCAAGGCAGCCCCATAACGGGCCTATACGCGGCCGGTGAGGTCGCCGGATTCGGCGGCGGTGGCTACCACGGGTACAACGCCCTCGAAGGGACGTTCCTTGGCGGCTGCCTCTTTTCAGGCCGGGCAGCAGGTCGCAGCACAACAATCGCCTGACAATTGTGCCATACTTGGTTTCTTTGGGCTAAAAATACCTCGGGGGGTTTGGGGGGCTGGCCCCCCAATCGGTCGGATGGGCGTGGCCCGCTTGAGAACAAAAAGGGGCGGCCTCTCGCGACCGCCCCAGCTTGGTAAAACGCTGATCTGAAACGATCAGTTCTTTGCTTTGTCCACCATTTTGCCTGCCGAAATCCACGGCATCATGCCGCGCAGCTTTTCGCCAGTCGCTTCGATCTGATGCTCGTCATTGATACGGCGTGTGGCCTTGAACGACGGTTGGCCAACCGCGTTTTCCTGCATGAAGTCACGCACAAATTTACCGGTCTGAATGTCGGTTAGAACCTCTTTCATGCGCTTCTTCGTCTCGTCATAAGGCAGGATGCGTGGACCACTGACATACTCGCCATACTCGGCTGTGTTCGAGATCGAGTAGTTCATGTTCGCGATGCCGCCTTCGTAGATCAGATCCACGATCAGCTTCACCTCGTGCAGACATTCGAAATACGCCATTTCGGGCTCGTAACCCGCTTCCACCAGCGTCTCAAAGCCCATGCGGATCAGCTCGACCAGACCACCACAGAGAACCGCCTGCTCGCCGAACAGGTCGGTTTCACATTCTTCGCGGAAGTTTGTTTCGATGATGCCCGAACGGCCGCCACCAATGGCGGAGCAATAGCTGAGACCGATCTCCAGCGCCTTACCCGACGCGTCGTTGTCAACGGCAACCAGGCACGGCACGCCGCCGCCTTTGGTGTATTCGCCGCGCACAGTATGACCTGGGCCTTTAGGGGCCATCATGATCACATCGACACCCGGCTTCGGTTCGATCAGGCCGAAATGCACGTTCAGACCGTGTGCGAATGCAATGGCAGACCCTTCTTTCAGGTTGTCGTGGACGTATTTCTTATATGTCTCGGCCTGAAGCTCATCCGGCATTGTGAACATGATGAGGTCACACCAAGCGGCTGCTTCAGCGATCCCCATGACCTGAAGCCCTTCACCTTCGGCTTTCTTGGCCGATGGCGAGCCATCGCGCAGCGCCACAACAACGTTTTTTGCACCGCTGTCACGCAGGTTCAGAGCGTGGGCGTGTCCCTGGGAGCCATAGCCCAGAATGGCAACTTTCTTGTCTTTGATCAAATTGATGTCGCAATCGCGGTCGTAATATACGCGCATGGATGCCTCCCTAAGGTGCGTTTCGATTGATCGGCACAATAGCGATTTGCGATACGCGAAGATGCCAAAACGCGGATTTTATTCCCTAATTGCGGATGTTTCATTCTCGCTTTTGATATGATACGCAGAATTCATGCTTGATGCGACTGATCTTCGAATCCTGCGCCAGTTTCAGGCGGATCCCGATTTGCCAGCGGCACAGTTGGCAGAAAGGGCAGGGGTGACGCCAACAACGTTGACGCGCCGGATCGATAAAATGCGCGACAACGGGATCATCCGGGCGGTTCGGTCCGTCATCAACTGGCCCGCTCTTGGCTACACTGTTGAGGTTTCACTTCGTGTCCAACTGGACAAGACCCAGCCTCGCGCATTTGACGAATTCCTTGCTGAGGCCCGTAAGGTGCCCGAGGTGATCGAAGCACAAACCTTTCTGGGGCAGGTGGATGCCCGTTTGTCGGTCATTGCGCGCGATATGGTGCACTATCAAGAGGTCTACCGCGACAAGCTGCTGACCCTGCCGCATATCGCGGATATCGAAGCGCTCATGCACGTCGCTCGAGTGAAATTTGACGAGACACTGCCGCTATGAGGACCACGTGATCGATCTTGATGACACAGATCGTGCGATGATCCGCGTTGTTGCGCAGGACGCGTTGATCAGCGCTGGTGCACTGGGCCGCATGCTTGGTCTGAGCCAGCCAGCGGCGTGGCGACGGTTGAAACGGCTAAAGGAGGCGGGGATATTTCGCGGCCAGCGCCTCGACCTCGATGCACAGGCGCTTGGCTTTTCCGTGACCGTCTTTCTGGGCGTGAAACTCGCAACCAAAGGCCGTGTCAGTCTCGAAGACTTTGAACGCGCAGTGACCGCGATTCCCGAAGTGCAAACGGTTGAGCATGTTCTGGGCGCGTACGACTATCGCCTGCGGGTCGTGGCCCGAGACATCGCTGATTTTGAACGCGTTCTGCGCCGCCGGATCATGACGTTGCCTGGTGTGGGAAACATTGACGCCAACGTTTTGCTTTCCGAAGAGAGACGGCCCGGTCCCATCGGCTAATGCATGCGCCGCGTTTCGCGAATTGTATGCAAAAGTAGACTTTGCCATTCCCGCACTTGGGCGATACGCCACCGGAAATCGTAAAGGAGGCCTGAACATGGCATTGCTTGATACAATCGACCCGACGGGTCTTGATGAATTCTCGGTCGTCTTCACCGACCGCTCGCTCAACCACATGTCGGCCTCGTTTCAGAAGGTGATGACCGACATCTCCTCCATGCTGAAGGAGGTGTATAATGCCGATGCTGTAGCGCTTGTCCCAGGTGGCGGCAGCTATGGGATGGAGGCGGTCGCCCGCCAGTTTGGTCAGAACGCCAAAACCCTGATCGTGCGCAATGGGTGGTTTTCCTACCGTTGGACGCAAATCTTCGATGCCGGCCAATTCGGCGGCGATACCGTTGTGATCAAGGCCCGCCAGACGGGCAATGAGGTCTTCGCACCTTTTGCGCCAGCGCCGATCGAAGATGTCGCAGCCCGCATTCGGGAAGAAAAGCCGGACATCGTCTTTGCCCCACATGTTGAAACCAGCGCAGGCATCATTTTGCCCGACGATTATGTGACGGCACTGGCGGCAGCGGCACATGAAGTGGGTGCCCTTATGGTACTCGATTGCATAGCCTCGGGCTGCGCATGGGTTGACATGAAGGCAACCGGTGTCGATGTGCTGATCTCCGCACCGCAAAAAGGCTGGTCGGCCACACCGTGCGCGGGACTTGTGATGCTGTCGGACCGCGCCGTCGCCCGGATGGAAGAGACCACGTCCAACAGCTTTGTCACAGACCTCAAGAAATGGCACCAGATCATGGCCACCTACGAGAACGGAGGTCATGCCTATCACGCCACGATGCCTACAGATGGCCTAAAAGCGTTCCGTGACACGATGTTAGAGACCCGCGACTACGGATTTGAAAAGCTGAAAGATCAGCAATGGGCGCTGGGCAATGCTGTCAGGGCTGACCTCAAAGCGCGTGGCGTGCAGTCTGTTGCCGCAGAGGGCTTTGGCGCGCCAGGCGTTGTGGTCAGCTACACGCAAGACGCCGAAATCCAGTCGGGCCGTGCGTTCGCCGCTAAAGGTATGCAAATCGCCGCCGGTGTGCCGTTGCAATGCGATGAGCCGCCAGAGTTCAGCACGTTCCGTCTGGGGCTGTTCGGATTGGATAAGCTTTACGATGTAGATGGGACTGTCAAGCGCCTGACATCAGTGCTGGACGAAGTGTTGTGAAGTCATGCGGGGTCGTATCCCCATAGAAGGGAGCACCAGTGGGACGGTTAGATCAAATCAGCATCTTTAAAAGCCGTCTTTATGGCGAATGGTCGCGATCAGCGAGCCGTGTACACTGCCGCATAAGTAGCATTCGAACATTGATCGACTGGTTTGGTGCAGAATTCAACGAATTGGACTGCTATGCAGTTGAAATAGAGACGATCTCCGGCACATGTCTTGGGTTGGAGATAAGCGAACTGAGTGACTCAGAGGTCTCCGCAATGAACGAGCAGTTGGCGCTGATGAGATTGAGTTTTGAGGATCTGATCGGAACTGGCTTGCACGAAGACCCTCGCGCAAAATAAACATTGTGTTCTGGCGCGAGGGCACGACCTCCCCCGAGGGGTAGTCATTTTGTGTTGTCAGTGCAATGCTTGGGTCTATTGTTGACGTGGACGTTAAGAGCCTTTTTCAAACGTTTGGTGACGACCGTGCGGTCTCGCCAATATGCATCAATTATCCATTATCCGAAGTTCGGGTCAGTTAGGGCGTTCGCCGCTAACAATCGTAACCAACGTGCTTTGGTCTAACTGCCCATCTGACAGACACGTTATTTTTGGCGGAAGTCCGACATAGTCAATTTGGCTGGAAACCGTAGAGATCGAATAATGCTCCATGCCTTCGTGAAGGTGATCCAAAACAGTGCCAGCCTTCGCCCACTTTTCATAGTTTGATTCAACGGCTTTGAAAACGCCGATAGCTTTGGGGCCGTTGTACTCTTCCAATCCATATTCGTAAGTAACGTGAAAGCTAAAAACCCGAGCTTCGATCAAAAAATTCTTTCCATTTTCAAAACAGGCTACCATTGCGATTTCGTCGCTGTAGTGCCGTTGAAAGAACCAATATACATCGAAGTAGCCGTCAACCTCGTTTGGAAATGCAATAGATGACCAGTCTGAAGCGAAGTCACTCTCAAACTTTTTTCGTCGGTTCTTCATTTCCAAAGTCAATTCCAGCTCACGCGCTAGATTACTTAAAGTTTCGGCTGTCCTTGATCTGATCCCAGGCCCAGACAACCTCTTGCAACTGTTCTTCCTGAGATCGGTCGCCGCCGTTCATATCCGGGTGCAGCACCTTGATCAGAGACTTGTAGGTCTTGCGGAGTTCCGCCTTCGACCACGTGTCTTTGGCCTCCAGGATCTCAATCGCGCGCCGCTCGGTCGGGGGCAAGCGCTTGGTGTGACCCGCCGACGAGCCATTTTTACCTGGGTTCCGCGTGGCATTGGCCCCCAGCACCTGATGCGGATCTTCGATACCCAAACGCGCCCAAGCCTTGGCTTCGGGGTCGCGGTAGTCCTTGGTCTTGCGCTCCCAGACTTTGTCGTCTGACATCTGGGCGTTCATCTCAGCCTCGGTCTTGCCGTCGAAGAAGTTCCACTTGTTGTTGTACTCGCGGACGTGCTCCTGACAGAACCAGTAGAAGTCATCGAGAACGTCCGGTGCTTTTGGCGCGCGGAATTTGCCTGCTTCTTCGCAGCCCTCATGGTCACAGATGCGCGTTGATGTCTCTGACGCACCTGACATACCTCGACGCCCGCGTGGGTTTTTCTTCTTCGCCGATTTGATCGACATATCGAAACCGAATGGATCTGATTTGGTCATAACCTGCCCTTTTCGACTCGGAGGCGTGAGTGTAGACCAAATCCCGCCAGACGTAAGGCCTTGGAGGCGAAAAAATGACCAGATCAGAGCAGATTGAGACCCGCTTGCGCGACGCCTTTGCCCCGCGCGAACTCACTGTGCAGGACGACAGCGAAAGCCACCGAGGTCACGCCGGATTTCAGGAGGGCGGTGAGAGCCATTTCCACGTGATCATCCGGTCCGAGGCCTTTGCGGGACAGTCCCGCATCGCGCGTCATCGCATGGTACACAAGGCTTTGGGGCCAGAGCTTGTAAGCGCCATCCACGCACTATCGATGGACCTTGGCGAATGAACTATAGCCAATGCGCTTAGGTCGGGCGCGTTTCCTCGGCGCCTTCTTCGAACTCTTGCTCGATTGGAGCAGCTTGATCCCCTGGCTCGGATGCGGCCACAGGTGCCGTCAAAATAGGCTCCACCCGCTCGGGCACGGCATACTCAACTGCGTTGTCTTCGGCAATCGGCCGACGAAACACCAAGAGCGTCCGCCAATGCGTTGCCGACCCGGTCAAGCCCTGCCGTTCTTCGGAAGGCAATACGTCTGAGCGTTGGTATTCCCAGCCATCGGCTGCCAGCGCATTGATCGCCTGTTCTATACCAAGTGCAAACCGCGCCTCGGGCGTTTTGACCCCTTTGGCTTTGATGCCTTTGGTCGGCGCGGAAACGACTTTGTATTCGAACAACACGCTACTGCGCCAACTTTTTTGCGACGATCTCGTTAACGGCTTTGGGGTTCGCCTTGCCGCCGGTGGCTTTCATCACCTGACCCACGAACCAGCCTGCGAGCTTCGGATTTTCCTTGGCTTTTTCCACCTGCGCCGGGTTGGCCGCGATGATTTCGTCAACGGCCGCTTCGATGGCGCTCGTGTCGGTCACCTGCTTCATGACGCGCGCTTCAACGATCTCTGTCGGGTCGCCACCATCGGTGTAGACGATCACAAACAGATCCTTGGCGATCTTGCCCGAGATATCGCCCTTTTTGATCAGCGCAATGATCCCAGCCAGTTGCGTCGGTGAAACCGGGCTTTCGGTGATGTCGTGGTCTTCTTTCTTGAGCCGACCAAAGAGTTCGTTGATCACCCAATTCGCTGCCAGCTTGCCATCTTTACAAGCGTCGACGACCCGTTCGAAGTACTCTGCATTGTCGGTCTCAGCCGTGAGAACGTCCGCGTCGTACTCGGACAGGCCAAAGTCGCCCACAAATCGCGCTTTCTTCTCATCCGGCAATTCAGGCAGAGACGCCGCGATGTCGTCCACCCAGGCCTGTTCGATCTCAAGCGGGAGAAGGTCAGGGCAGGGGAAGTAGCGGTAGTCATGCGCTTCTTCTTTAGAGCGCATCGACCGGGTTTCATTCTTGTCCGGGTCATAAAGACGGGTTTCCTGATCGATCTCGCCCCCAGCTTCCAGAATACCGATCTGCCGACGTGCCTCGTAGTCAATGGCCATCTGGATGAACCGCATGGAGTTCATGTTCTTAATCTCACACCGCGTGCCGAGATGCGAGAAATCCTGCGTTTCCTGATATTTCTCGTACTGGCCCGGGCGGCAAACCGAAACGTTCACGTCGGCGCGCAAATTGCCGTTCTGCATATTGCCATCGCAGGTGCCGAGATAGCGCAGGATTTGGCGCAGTTTGACGACATAGGCTGCGGCTTCCTCTGGTCCGCGGATGTCGGGGCGGCTGACGATCTCCATCAGCGCCACACCTGTGCGGTTGAGATCCACAAACGACATTGCCGGGTCCATGTCGTGAATCGATTTGCCCGCGTCCTGTTCCATGTGGATACGCTCGATCCGCACGCGGCGTGCAATGCCCGGTTCCATGTCGACGATAACTTCTCCCTCACCTACGATGGGGTGGTAGAGCTGGCTGATCTGGTAGCCTTGCGGCAGGTCTGGGTAGAAGTAATTCTTGCGGTCAAACGCGGATTTCAAATTGATTTCCGCCTTGAGGCCAAGCCCTGTGCGCACCGCCTGTTCGACACAGAATTCGTTGATGACGGGCAGCATACCAGGCATAGCCGCGTCGACGAATGCCACGTTTGAATTCGGCTCTGCCCCGAATTGTGTAGATGCGCCAGAAAACAGCTTGGCCTTGGTCGCAATCTGGGCGTGCACTTCCATCCCGATCACAAGTTCCCAGTCGTGCTGAGCCCCAGCGATCACCTTGGGTTTCGGGGTCTCAAAGCTCAGATCCAGCATGGCACATCCTCTTGGCGCGAACGCCGCGTGGAATACGCCAGCGGGGGGCAGGGGGCAAGGGGTTAGCCGTCGTCCCGTGCTTCCAAATTCGGTGCCGTGACTGGCGGAAGACCGCGGGCGTGCCGGTCAAGTGCCGCAGAGGCGCGATGGCGACCTTTGGCTAGGCGTGCCTGGTCGTCCATACGCGCCGCCCAGACGCCTTTGGCTGCGTACCAGACACGTGGGTGTATTTCTTCCAGATGCTCTGAAACGATCCAGTCAAAGCAGTCGGAAATCTGCGTTCGTGCACTGACGTTGACGCCCGTGGGCTCCAACGCGCTGCCTGTATAGGCGGCAAAGACATTGACGGTGTGCTGATCGTCCTGACGATCCAGAATATCGCGTAGTCCGGCGCAAAAGAGATCTGCGTCCAGCAAGGCAAATGCGTCTGGATCAATTGTGAGCGCGTCCAGATATGTCCAGGTATAGGCGCCAGCCCCCCAGACATCGGATGTGCGCTCCTTCGTACGCCGTGCTTCGTGATCAAGACGCTCAAGGCTCCCGAACCAGCGCGGCAGCATATGATTGCCCAAAGCACGCATGTATTTGGCTGTCATCGGAGCCAGATCAATCAGGTCTTCGTAGTCATCCGTGGCCCGTTCGCGCGGTCGCGTTTCGGCAGACAGCAAGGCGCAGCGCGCTGCGGCGAGCAAAGGGCTGTCGTGTTCGAAGGCATCATGCTGGTCGATCAGTTGACCCGCTTCGCGGAAATGCCGGAAGAACGCAGCACGTTGCGACGCCGGAATATCCTGTCGCCAACCCTCTCCGCGCCAGGCCCAACCAATATCGATATGGGCCATGGCAAGGACGTAGGCCACACCATGGTCGCCTGGTATTTCCTCTAGCACCAGCGCCATGTCTTGCATGATCGCCGACGCCGTTACCTCGTCATTGTTGCGGACCGCGCGGGCGGCGGCGGTAATTGCGTCTGCACGCGCGCCTTCCGCCAACAACTCAGCCTCGGGCACACCACCGGGCGTCATGGCGCGCGAGGCGTCTGAGATGCGAATACGTTCGCCCAGAGTGCCCCACGCATCTTGTCGTGCCAGATGAAGGCCCTCTTCGAACAGGGTGGTGCGCGCCAGTTCTTCCGCGCTGGTGTCTTTAACGGGCAAAGACAGCTTGGGTGCGCTGTGCAAGGCTTCGATATTGATGACGGTTTGGCCGGGGGATGGTCCCTCAGACGCACTCCGCGCTTTGCGGATCAAGGTTGTCAAATTGTCTAACACAGGCATCGCACTCGCCTTTGACAGGATCGGTTTTACGCACCGACGGGTAAATCGTTGGTAAGCATGTATCGTCGGCAATCATGTCTCAATTCAGGCACCAAAGCGGAGTCGCAGGGGAATTCTGGGGACCGCGCTTAATGAGCGGAAACCGGATTAAGGCGGGCTTTGAAACGCGCGGTATTTTGCCAAACGAGCGCCTTGGCGCCGAGCGTCGCTTGTATTCGCACCGGAATTCCGTAAGACGCGCGCGATGACACATTGGGGGATCATAGCTGCAACCGTTGCTTTGCTCGGGTTAAGCGCGCCTGCCAAGGCGACCCCGGCCACGGTGATGGATGGCGCGCAGATTGGTGCGGTTACCGCAACTGTGCGCCCGGTTGCGCGCAACACTACAGCCTTGCCCGACATGCGCTGGAGCCATCGCAGTGAAGCGGATCGATGGTCACGTTCCGCACTTTCGGCCTTGCGAGGTCATGCGAGCGTGTTGCCGCAGACCGTCCCTAAAGACATTGCCAATTGGTGCCCAGCCTACACGACAAACGACACGTCGGCGCGAGAAGCGTTCTGGGTCGGGTTACTTTCGGCCTTGGCTAAGCATGAGAGCACCTTTCGCCCCACCGCGGTCGGAGGTGGTGGCAAATGGTATGGATTGCTGCAAATCCTGCCTGCCACTGCGCGCGGATACCGTTGTAATGCGACCTCACGCAGTGCGTTGAAAGACGGCGGGGCAAACCTTCAATGCGCTTTGCGCATCATGTCCGTCACTGTCCCGCGTGATGGTGTGGTGTCGCAGGGCATGCGTGGTGTGGCGGCAGATTGGGGGCCTTTCCATAGCCGCGCAAAACGCACCGACATGATGGCATGGATGCGGGCACAGCCCTATTGCGCAGGACTGTCGCAATCGCTGCGTCCAGTAGCGCGTCCGGTGCAAGATACGACGGAAATCGTCTCGACGCGGGGCGTCGTCAACATCCGGTAGCGGTCTTTAGTCAGGTCCGAATTGTGTTGAACCTGCGACCGAAAGGACTCAACTTCCGAAATCTTTGAAAAACCTATCAGCCCTACTTTGCGCATGGCCAATACCAACCGCTATGTTGAATAAAAACAGGGCACGGCAGGCATGATCAACGCAGTTTCCATGGCCGAGCGATCAAAGCTCGATTTCGCATCGCTGTTTGCGTACCAGTATGTGATTTCGACAAAGCAACGCGATTTGCCTGGAATGGACCTTTTGCAGCTGGGTGGCAGGGCCATTTACGTTGGCCCAAAGCTACACCGGGCCGAACTTCGGGACAAACATGGCGTCTTATTCGGCTTTGTCCTCGGGATTGCAGTGGCTCCGGATGGGTTGCTGAAAGACACGGTCTCGCTGTCAGATATCGATGTGACCGACGCGAAGGTTTTTGACCGGTTTCACACCTATCTCAATGACGTTGGTGGGCGTTACGTTTTCATTGTTCAGGCTAAGGGCGAACAACGCGTTTACACTGATCCTGTGGCCATGATTGGTTGCGTAATCAACCACGAAGCTGGGCTGGTTGGATCCTCGCTCAACCTTGTCCTCGATCGTGAGGTCGAATTAAACCCGCTATTCGATCACGAGGCCGTCACACAACGCGGCGGGAAATACACGCTCTTTCATACGCGCGACGCGCATGTGCGACGATTGAATGGGAGTTTTTACCTCGATCTGGTCAGCTACACCGACTACCGGTTTTGGCCGCGTATCGACACGTTCGAACGCCCTGTACACGAGTACAGCGATATATATGACGAGATCATTAAGCACGCACGCCATGCAATTGGCGAAATCACCAAGCATTTTTCAACCGCGATGCCTTTATCTGGCGGGAGCGACAGTCGGCTGATCGCCGGTTTGGCAGGCGAGCATATCCAAAATGTCGATCAGTGCTTTACTCATATCACCAACTACTCGACGCGTTACGACAATGCTGTGTCGAAGCTTATTGCAGACCACCTTGGCGTTGCGCACGAAACCCACAGCTGGCGCATGCCTCATCCACCAGCGCGTACGCGATTTGAAGCGCGCCAACAATTGCGCGCGTTTCATACAGCGGTGGGTGCCCCTTTGGCGTTTCCGGATGAATTGGCAAAAAATGTGCAGCAATTGATCCATGATGACTGCGTTGTACTGCGCGGTCACATCACGGATTTGCTACGCGCGGTTTACGTGTTTACGGGCAAGCGAACGCGCTGGAAAGCGCTTGACTGGCAGATACAGCGGCTGTTCCCGGTGTCATTTTCTGAATACGACTATGAGGTCTATCGCAAGATGCGCCCGGATTTTGTGGCGTGGCGACGGACCTTGCCACCAGCTGCTATGGAGTCGCCGCTCGATTTCATGTTTCTTGAGGTGTACTACAACTCAACCGTTGGTGCGTTGTTTAACGGATTTCATCGCCAGTTTTACATGTCGCCCTTCAACAGTCGCCGTCTGATTGAGTTGTGTTTGGCCATCAATGTCGACTACCGGCGGACCGTGGCGCCTGTGCATGATATCCTGTACCGCATTGATCCAGACCTCTGTGCGATCCCGTTTTACAAGGAAGCCGGGGCGGATTTGTCTGTTTTGGAACCCGGTCAGGATTGGTCTGCGATTTCGCTAGAGCGGATGGAACAGGTCCGTCATCGGTACCATACAAATTACGCCAGTGATCCCGTGCTTGTCGCAGCGCAGTAGCTTAAGCGCGGCGGTGCACCCAAGGCGACGAGTGCCACAAGGAAACGCCGGAGTTCTTGCGCTCTCCCAAAGCCAGGGTCGCGCGGCGTAGCAACGCGATGCCGTCTGCGGAATTGTCAGGCAAAGCTTTGGGCGAGATCGGTTCGCCGATGCGCACATCATAGGGTTGGCGGTGTTTGTTCAGCGTTTCATGGAACAATGTGATGTCACGCAAAGTCGGGTGAATCGCGTCGAAAAGATAAAACAGTGCCGAGTTGCGCGCTTGCAAGTGGACCGGGATTACCGGCAGTTCGAACTTGCGCGCCAGCATGGCAGCCGACGCCATCCACGGCCGTTCGTGCAGCCGCATGCCCCGCCGTTTCGCCAGGCGACCCGATGGAAAGATCACACCCAGGCGTCTGTCCTGTACTGCTTTGCGGGCAAACACCATCGTCTCGCGTGTTTTGCCATGGCTGCGCCTGTCCTTGCGCCATTCGACAGGCGCAATCCGGTCTTCCATCTGCGGCAAAACCTTGAGGATGTCATGATTGGCAAAGAAATATGCGTCCGGTCGTACGTTTTTGAGCAATGCATGCAGTGCAATGCCATCCGCAATTCCGGTGGGGTGGTTCGCGACAATCAAAGCACCACCATGTCGCGGTATATGATCAAGCCCGGCGACATCCACCCGCTTTGCAAGATACGCCGCCATGATATCCATGATGTCTTTTGCAGGCAGCGCACCGATCTCGTTCGCCAAAGCGATCGTGCGTTCATACCCCAGCATGCGGTTTAAGAAAGGTCGTGACACATGCGCGGAAAAGGTGTCTTCGAACAACCAAGGCGCGCGGTCAGCGATCAGAGGGTCGATCCGGTCTTTCATGGACGCTCTCCTGACAGAACTGCGTGACAGCGACGTGACAATCGCACAGGATTTGACCCGCCAACACAAGCGGAGACAATCGCAGAGCCGAAATGCGCAGGTCTTTGCCGGCCTTTGCAATACACCTGTGAGCCCGCGGTTTACGGCAGTGTCACCCGTTGAAAAAGCTGAAATGGTGGCGTTCGTGCCGGACACCAGCGGTATCGAGCGCCGCGCAAAACGCATCATAGGGCGGCACGCATTCGACCGGCAGGCGGATCGTCGTGCCGTCAACCAGCCGCAGCCGCGCGTTGATGGCAAAGTCCAATCGGGTATCAAACCGCACATGGTCGATATCGCGAAGAGGTGCCTCACCCGTATGTCGCGCGCTTTTCCATGCAAGGGCATCCTCTGTCAGGTGGAATTCCGCAACATCCCCGCGCGCGGCTTCGAAAATCGCTGGCACAGTGAAAATGCCAATTGGAATGAGTATCCACAACGCCGCGTCCATCAAAAGCCACAGCAAAAGCAACACGGCCCAAGTCAGACCAATCAAGAACACTGCTTTGGGACGTCGGGCGCTCAATTCATGGCGCAGGATCATCGACCACCTGTCACGTCAAGGATTGTTCCGGTGACATAGCGCGCTTGGTTCGACAGTAACCAAAGGATGCCTTCTGCCACTTCGTCCGCTGTCCCGGGACGGCCCATTGGGGGCGTATGGCCGATCTTATCCAATCGGTCCGGCATGCCGCCTTTCGCGTGGATATCGGTTTCAATCAAGCCTGGTCGCAGGCCATTCACTCTGATGCCTTCAGCGGCCAATTCGTGCGCTGTGCCGATTGTGAACGTCTCAATCGCACCCTTGGTTGCGGCGTAATCGACGTATTGGTGCGGGCTGCCGTGACGGGCGGCGGCAGAACTGATGTTCACCATGTGCCCGCCTTGGTGCGCACGCATGTAGTCCACAGCTTGCCGTGCGTTTTCGATGGCACCCAACACGTTGACTGCAAAGATATGAGCCACGCGTTCCGGCGTCAGGTCTTGCAAAGAGCCGGTTGGCGCGACGATACCCGCGTTGTTGACAAAATGCAGTGGGGCCGGGGGCAACGCGCGCAGTTGGTCAAAAAGTGACGTGATCGCGTTTGGGTCTTTCACGTCTGCGCAGATGGCATGCCCCTTGGCACCCGCCGAATGGATGTCACGGACGACAGCGTCCGCGCCCTCACGGTCTCGACTGTAGGTGACCACGACACGGTTATAGTCTCGCGCCGCCCCCATCCGCGCGGTTGCTGCGCCGATCCCTGCGCTGCCGCCTGTAATCAAGAGTGTTGTCATGACACTAGCCCAGAATGCGGGTGATCATTTCGTCGGTGTCACGGCTCAAGTTTGGCTTTGACTTGATCCGCTCCAGCTGCGTTTTGATGAGCGCCTGTCGCCCGCCATCGTAACGCTTCCACGTTTGAAACACCGAACACATCCGCGCGGTTGTCTGCGGGTTTTTATCGTCCAATTTGATGAGCCAGTCCGCCAGAAATGCGTATCCCGCGCCGTCTTTGCGATGGAACCCTGCGTGGTTGGAGGCCATGCCGCCCAACACCGCGCGGAAGCGGTTTGGATTTTTCCAATCAAAATCCTTATGCGCGGTAAGGGATGTCGCAACATCCACAGCAACATCGGGTTTCGCCACACCGACCTGCATGCCAAACCACTTGTCCATGACCAGCCGGTCGTGCTTCCATTGGTCGTAAAAGGCCTGTGTTGCCGCCTCGCCTTTGCCTGCGCGCAAAAGCATTGTGAAGGCGGACAATTGCAAGGTCATATTGTCGGCAGCGTCGTACTGCTTTTGTGCAGCCGCACCCCCATCAAGCACCGTTTGCAACGACAACAGTGCTGCGCCAAGGTCGCGCTTGCCCGCTTGTACTGCGTCCGGACTATAGGGTTTGGTAACTGCCACGCTTTGCATCACATCGCCCAGCCAGCTTTGCCAGCGATGAGCGATGTGTTGGCGAAGACTATCTGCGGCGTTCCAAATTGCGTCCGGGTCCGGCGTTACACCCTGCTCGAACAAGACTTGCGCCAGTTCTGATTGGGTCGGGCCGGCCAGCATCAGTGCGCGGAAGGCTGGGTCGAGTGTGTTGTCGCGCACCACACGTTCCAGCGCGTCCAGCCAGGCGTCATCATGTGCCGCGCCGTCTTTGATGGTTGCGATGAGGCTGTCGCGACACAAATTGCGTCCAGCTTCCCAACGGTTGAACGCGTCTGTGTCATGCGCCAGTAAGAAAACACGCTCTTCACGGCTTGGGGTCCGATCTAAAACGACCGGCGCGGAAAAGCCCCGCAGGATGGATGGCACCGGTTTGCTCGCAAGGCCATCGAATGAAAAGCTTTGTTCTGCTTTTGTCATTTCTAGGACACGCGTCGGTACAACCTCGTCGCCGTTGGGGTTCAGCAACCCAACGGCAATGGGAAGAACCTTTGGGTCCTTGACGTCTTGTCCGGGTGTCGGCGGCGTAGATTGCTTAAAGCTCAGGGTATAGGTTCCGTCGGCCCAATCTTCCGCAACTTCAACGCGGGGTGTCCCGGATTGGGTGTACCAGAGTTTGAACTGCGACAAGTCGCGACCAGTGGCGTCTTCAAAGACGGTAAGCCAGTCCTCGATCGTGCAAGCTTGGCCGTCGTGACGGTCAAAATAAAGGTCAAGAGCATGAGAATAAGCGTCATCGCCAACCAACGTTTTCAGCATGCCGATCACTTCGGCACCCTTTTCGTAAACCGTGGCGGTGTAGAAATTGTTAATTTCCTGAAAACTGTCCGGTCGCACCGGGTGGCTGAGCGGGCCTTGATCTTCGGGAAATTGCCGTGCCCTAAGATCAATGACATCGCTGATCCGCTTCACAGGTTCAGAGCGCATGTCCGAGGTAAACTGGGCGTCGCGGAAAACCGTCAGACCCTCTTTCAAACAGAGCTGAAACCAGTCACGACAAGTGATGCGATTACCAGTCCAGTTGTGAAAATACTCATGCGCGATGATCGCTTCGATGCGTTCGAAGTTTCCATCGGTCGACGTTTCGGGCGACGCCAATACGCAAGACGAGTTAAAGACGTTTAGACCCTTGTTTTCCATCGCACCCATGTTGAAATCATCAACCGCCACGATATTAAAGATGTCGAGGTCATATTCTCGACAGTCGACCTCTTCATCCCAAGTCATTGATTTCTTGAGCGCTTCCATACCAAACGCGCATTTGGTTTCGTCACCTGGCCGCACCCAGATGTTGAGTTCCACATCTTTGCCAGACATCGTCGTGAAACGGTCCGGGTGGTTCACGAGATCGCCTGCTACCAACGCAAACAAATAGGCGGGCTTGGGCCACGGATCGTGCCATTCTGCCCATCCGTCGCCGTTGCCTGCCGGATTTCCGTTGGACAGCTTAACCTTTTCGTCACCTTCGATGCGCACAGTAAAGGTGCTCATGACGTCAGGCCGGTCAGGGTAATATGTAATCTTGCGGAACCCTTCCGCCTCACATTGGGTGCAATACATGCCGTTTGACATATAAAGGCCTTCCAGCGCTGTGTTGGTTTCGGGGCTGATCTCGACCTCGGCTTCCCAGACAAACGCCTCACCCGGGACGTCACAGCGCAGTCCGTCATCGGAAACACCGGGCGTCACAGCGTCGCCGTTGATCTTGGCCCATTTCAGGTCGAGCTGTTCGCCATGCAGAAAAAACGCCCCATCGTTTGCCTCTGGGTTCGGCGCGAAAGAGATTTTGCTGATCACACGCGTGGAGGTGGGCGCAAGACGAAATGTCAGATGCACGCTTTCAACGATATAGCCAAACGGCGTGTAGTCTTTGAGGTAAATCGTCTTTGGGGCAGCGTCTTTCATCGGGAGGGCTCCGGTTGCGTGTCTTAGGGTTGAGGTAATGTCTAAGCCGCGTTTGGGAAGAAGGGAAACCGCTAAGGCGATCAAACGCGGTGACCCGCCTGACGAGTTGAGCACAAGGTCAAAACGCCGCAAATCAAAGTGCGGTACGAATACCGAAAACCGGCCCTGTTCAGCACGCGCCAAGCACCTAGCTTTGGCGTATGACATCACTTCTTTGGTACAAACGAGATTTGCGGGTGACGGATCACTCGGCTTTGGCATTCGCAGCAGAGCAAGGCGATGTGCTGCCGCTTTACATCGTCGAACCCGAGTATTGGCAATTGCCTGACACGTCCGGGCGCCAATTCGCGTTCCTGCGCGAAAGCCTGCAAGAGCTGCAAACTGAGCTTCGCGCGTTGGGCAGTGATTTGGTTTTGCGCTCGGGCGATGCTGTCGCGATCCTGCAAGACGTGCACCGAAAGACGAAATTCACGCGGATCGTCAGCCACGAAGAAACGGGAAATGCCTGGACGTTTGAGCGCGATCAAAAGGTCTCTGCCTGGGCCAAAGCGCACAGCATCCCATGGACCGAACTGCCGCAATCCGGCGTTGTGCGTCGATTGGACGGGCGTGATGGGTGGGCCAAATACCGCAACCAATTTCTTGCCAAACCACAGATTGAAACGCCCAAAGCTCTGCCGCCCGTGGCGCTAAACTCAGACGCGATACCCGATCTGAAGTTGACTGACTCTTGTCGAGAGCGGCAACCAGGCGGTCGGAGCCAGGCCCTATCTCTGCTGGGTGGGTTCTTGACCGAACGGGGCCAAACCTACCGCAAGGACATGTCATCACCGCTGGAAGGTGCGGTCGCCTGTTCGCGACTGAGCCCGCATCTCGCGTTTGGGACAGTGTCTGGCCGCGAAGCCAGCCAAGCCTGTGCTGCCCGCCAGCGCGAGGTGAAAGGTGGTCCAAGGGATGGTTGGGCGGGCAGCCTCAAGTCTTTTCAATCGCGGCTCGCTTGGCGCGATCACTTCATGCAGAAGCTGGAAGACGAACCGGCGCTGGAACACAGATGCCTGCATCGCGCCTATGAAGGCATGCGCCCCTTTGAGCCGGATCAGACACGTCTCACCGCTTGGGAAACCGGCGAAACAGGGTTGCCGTTTCTTGACGCCTGCATGCGATCCCTACAGACCACGGGGTGGCTCAATTTCCGCATGCGGGCGATGGTGGTTGCCATTGCAAGCTATCACCTGTGGCTCGACTGGCGAACCACAGGCAAACACCTGGCGCGGATGTTTACCGATTATGAGCCGGGCATCCACTGGTCTCAGATGCAGATGCAATCCGGCACAACCGGCATTAACACGCCGCGCATCTACAATCCTATCAAACAGGGCACCGACCAAGACCCGACGGGCACATTCACCCGACGCTGGTTGCCCGAATTGGCGTCTGTTCCAGACAAACACCTGCAAACACCATGGACATGGGACGAAGCAGGGACGCTTCTTGGCAAATCTTATCCGGAACCGATTGTGGATGTGGCTGAGGCCGCGCGCGCCGCACGTCAAAAGATTTTCTCAATGCGCGGCAGTGTTGATCGGGGTGAAACGCAACGTGTCATCCACAAACACGCCAGCCGCAAAGACAGTGCGGGACATTTCGTCAATGACCGCGCCCCGCGCAAAAAGCCGCTCAAAAAGACGGCGGATACGCAGCTCAAACTGGATCTCTGATGCCCAAACATCGCAAGAAATCAGACCTTCCGTCCAAGCTATGTGCCACATGCGGCCTGCCATTCACCTGGCGAAAGAAATGGGAAAAGGTCTGGGATGACGTGAAGTATTGCTCTGACAGATGTCGGCGTGCGCGAAATCCGCAGAAGGAAAACGCCGATTTTGGTCAAAAGATCTGACCAAATCGGTTGCAGTGCCACTGCTTTCTTTCTAATGGAATCCTGTCGCATACAATTGAGGGGGCACGGGTATGACCAAGCGGATTGAGCGTCACGGGTTGCAGGTTGACCAAGTTCTGCACGACTTTTTGGAAGAACAGGCACTGCCAGGAACCGGGGTACCGGCAGACATGTTCTGGAAAGCCTTGTCAGACCTTGCACATGATTTTGGCCCCAAAAACTCTGAATTGCTGCGGTTTCGCGACCAAATCCAGAAACAGATCGACGACTGGCACATCCGCCACCGCAACCAACCCCACGATCACGAGGCGTACAAAGCTTTTCTGACCGAGATAGGCTACCTTCTCCCGGAAGGTGACGCGTTCGAGATCGAAACCCAAAACACCGACCCCGAAATCGCGTCTGTGCCCGGCCCGCAGCTTGTCGTGCCGATCACCAATGCGCGTTATGCGTTGAACGCAGCAAACGCCCGCTGGGGCAGCCTCTACGACGGGTTTTACGGCACCGACGCCATGGGTACACCCGCGCCAAAAGGCGGCTACGACAAAGGCCGTGGCGCGCGCGTTGTCGCCCGTGCCCGCGTGTTCTTGGACGAAGCCTTTCCGCTCAACGGCACGAGTCACGCAGACGCGCGCCGGTACTACGTCCATGACGGGGCTTTGCTTGTGGATGACCTGCCTCTGGCCGACCCGGCCAAATTCGTCGGCTATACCGGCCATCCAAAGGCCCCCGATGCGGTTTTGTTGAAGAACAACGGCTTGCATGTTGAACTTGTCTTCGACCGCACGCATCCCATCGGAAGTCGCGATCAGGCAGGCCTTGCGGATGTGCGCCTCGAAAGCGCGGTTTCTGCGATTATGGATTGTGAAGATTCCGTCGCTTGTGTCGATGCAGAAGATAAGGTTCTGGCCTATGCCAATTGGCTGGGCTTGATGAAAGGCGATCTGCAAGAGAGTTTTGAGAAGGGCGGCAAAACCGTCACCCGTGCTTTGAACCCGGACCGGACTTACACGGCACCGGATGGCAGTGAGGTCACAATCAAAGGCCGCGCGCTGATGCTGGTGCGCAATGTTGGCCACCTGATGACCAACCCGGCGATCCTGCTGAAAGACGGCTCGGAAATATACGAAGGCCTCATGGACGCGATGATCACGGCGCTGATCGCCAAACATGATCTTGGCAAATCAGAAGGTTTGCGCAATTCGCACACCGGCTCGGTCTATGTGGTGAAACCCAAGATGCACGGACCGGCCGAAGTGGCGTTTGCCGATGACACCTTCACCTTTGTCGAGGCGGCGCTGGGCCTGCCGCAAAACACGGTCAAGCTGGGCATCATGGATGAAGAGCGCCGTACAAGCGTGAACCTCAAAGAGTGCATCCGCGCCGCCAAACATCGCGTGGCCTTCATCAATACAGGCTTCCTCGACCGCACCGGCGATGAGATTCACACCTCCATGGAGGCGGGGCCGTTCAGCCGCAAAGACTTTATCAAACGCAAAGGCTGGATCGGAGGCTACGAGGATCGCAACGTTGATATCGGTCTCGAATGCGGCTTGTCCGGCAAGGCACAGATCGGCAAAGGCATGTGGGCGATGCCCGACATGATGGCCGCGATGATCGAACAAAAGATCGGCCACCCCCAGTCTGGCGCCAATTGCGCCTGGGTGCCGTCACCGACCGCCGCAACGCTCCACGCGCTGCACTACCACAAGGTCAATGTGTTCGCTGTGCAAGACAAGTTGCGCAAAGGCGGTAGACGCGCGCATGTGGACATCATCCTCGACATCCCGCTGGCCAGCTACCGCAAATGGACCCATGCGCAAGTCACCCGCGAAGTCGAAAACAACGCGCAAGGCATTTTGGGATATGTTGTGCGTTGGATCGATCAGGGCGTAGGCTGCTCCAAGGTGCCGGACATAAACGATGTTGGCCTGATGGAAGACCGCGCCACATGCCGTATCTCGGCACAACACATCGCCAATTGGCTCCACCATGAGATTGTTTCAAAAGATGATGTGATGGAGATCATGCAACGCATGGCAAAAGTCGTCGACACCCAGAATGCAAACGACCCGGGCTATCAGCCAATGGCTCCAGGTTTTGACACGATTGCCTTCAAGGCAGCCTGCGATCTGGTGTTCGAAGGGCGAGTGCAACCCTCGGGCTACACAGAACCGGTGCTGCACCAACGCCGTCTTGAGCGCAAAGCCATCTCCTAAGTCGAACTCCGGGCTTCTTTGGGCTGCAAATACCTCGGGGGGGGGTTGGGGGGCTGGCCCCCAAATAGGTCGGATCGTGTAGCGAACCGAAAC